>Ga0164243_10001526_pt1 | contig 39233 bp, 31 predicted proteins | sample OricompcompostOP_FD_108781 | JGI IMG/M metagenome (GOLD analysis project Ga0164243, IMG submission 108781) | Organic Plus compost microbial communities from Emeryville, California, USA - Original compost - Organic plus compost (OP) | ecosystem: Engineered > Solid waste > Mixed feedstock >... | reverse complement strand
TGAGGGGGTTGTGGGTGCTCGACGTGAGTATGTAGGCGCGAACCCGCGTCGAGCTTGGAGGTGGTCCTGATGAACGGCCGGACTCTTGGCGACCGTGTGCGAGGAAGGGATCATCGGTGTCGACAGGCAAGCGCCGCCGCCCGGCGGCTTCGAGCCAAGATGCCTTGTTCGGAGATGACTTCCTCTGGGGGAGCGGTGGAGACGAGCCCGCGGTACACAGCGATGGTGCGCCGGTACTGGACGCGGCAGCGGCCGGCGGCGACGGCTCAGCTGCCCGACGCGGAGGCGTTCTTCCGGTCATTGGGGACCCAGATCGCGACCCAGGTGGTCTCGGTGTCGCACCAGATGCTCGGCGAGGACCGGCCCTGGGAGACTCCGATGGAGAAGATCGGGCGGGTGAACGCGACCACGAAGCAGGCCGAGGAGCTGGTGCTGGCGGACCTGCTGTACAGCGCGGCGCCGGAGCTGGACCCGGTGGAGGAGCTGGAGGAGCTGCTGGGGCGCCTGCCGGGGACGAGCCTGATCGAGCACGCGCTGAGCGACATGGAGTGGAAGGCTCAGGAGCGGGCCGAGACCGAGGGCAGCAGCCAGGTCTGGTTCACACTGGAGGAGGAGCAGGAGCGTCAGCGGCTGCTGGCGCTGATGCCGCTGGTGGACCTGAGCCCGGAGCAGCTGGACTCGATGGGCCCGCAGGAAGCGGCAGCCCGGATCCAGGCACTGCGACAGGTGCTGGGGGAGGACGAGCCGCAGTAGCCGGATACGAGCCCGGCGGCGATGAGCAGGAGCGCCGGGCTCGGGAGGCGCTGCAGGAGCAGTACCTGCAGCTGTGGGATGCCGGTCTCAGCGAGGACGACTACGCTGACGCCGTAGCGCAGCTGTCAGCGCCGCCGCGGCTGGAAACGACCCCAGCCCCAACGGCCAGCCACAGCGACCCGGTCCGCCCGACTCCGGGGCAGGCGGTCGCCGAACCGGCGACGGGGCGGTTCCGGCCCCAGACTCAGGATGATCTGGCGCCCTCAGGTGCTCGGGAGCGTGCTGAGGCGAACCTGGCAGCCCTGGAGGTGTTGCAACGGCTCCGGGAGCGGGGACGCGAGGCCACCGCGGAGGAGCGGGCGGTGCTGGCCCGGTGGGGGTCCTGGGGCGCCGTCCCGGGGATCTTCGACGAGGCCCAGACGCGGTGGCAGCCACACCGGGACCGGCTGCGGGCACTGCTGAGCGAGGAAGAGTTCGCGGCAGCCCGCCGCACGGTCTTGAACGCTCACTACACCGACCCGGCCTACGTGGAACCGATGTGGCAGGCGCTGGAGCGGCTGGGGTTCCAGGGCGGTCGGGTATTGGAGCCTGGCTGCGGAGCCGGCACGTTCATCGGCATGGCGCCGGCTGGTGCAGAGATGGTGGGGGTCGAGCTGGACCCGACCTCGGCACACATCGCGGCCGCGCTGTACCCGCACGCGCAGGTGCGTGCGGAGTCGTTCGCGCAGACCAAGATCCCGCGTGGGTACTTTGACGCCGCGATCGGCAACGTCCCCTTCGCCAAGCTCGCTCTGCACGATCCGGCGTTCAACCCGGGCAACCACTCGATCCACAACCACTTCATCCTCAAGAGCCTGGCGTTGGTACGCCCCGGTGGCGTGGCGGCGTTCCTGACCTCTCGATTCACGCTGGACGCCACGAACCCGGCAGCTCGCCGCGAGATGCATCAGCTCGCTGATCTGCTGGGGGCGGTACGGCTGCCATCTCAGGCGCACCGCCGGGCTGCAGGTACCGAGGTCGTCACCGACCTGCTGATCTTCCGGCGCAGGCTCCCGGGCGAGGAGGCGGGGGAACAGGACTGGGAGTACGTACGCCCGGTCCAGGTCGACGAGGCCCAGATCGGTATCAACGACTACTTCCAGAGGCACCCCGAGCGAATGCTGGGACGACCGAGCGTCCAGCACGGCATGTACAACGCGCAGGACCTGCGCGTGGTGGGGGACCTGCAGCGCCTGCCTGATCAGCTGCGCGAGCAGCTGGTCAGCATCACCGACGGCGCCGTCGACGCTGGCCTGACGATGGCCACTGCAGCGCAGGAGCAGACCGGCGCCGCTCTGGCGCCGGTGGCCCACGCCGATGAGGACCTGTGGGAGGGGCACCTGAGCGTGGATGAGGCCGGCACCGGCTTCACCCAGCTCACCGATGGTGTCCTGGTACCCATCAAGGTGCCGCGCGCACAGGTCAAGGAGCTGCGTGCGCTGCTGCGGCTGCGCGATCAGGCCCGCGCGCTCCTGACGATGGAAGCCAGCAGCGTGGAGGACACCCCAGAGCTGGAGGCGGAGCGCGCCAAGCTCGCGACCGGCTACCGCGATTACGTGGCTAAGTACGGGCCGATCAATCGGGTCAAGATCACCGACACCGGGCGGCTGGACTCCGACGGCGACCCGATCATTCGGCGCGCGGTGCCGCCGGTGATGCGCACGTTGCGCACCGACCCGTTCTATGCCCTGATCACCAGCCTGGAGCGCTACGACGAGCACACCGGCACCGCGGTGCCCTCCACCATCCTGAGCGAGCGGGTGGTTCACCCCAAGGCGCTGCCACAGGGGGCGGACACCGCTGAGGAAGCACTAGCGCTGTCGATGGACGTGCACGGGCACCCCGACCTGGACTACATCGCCCACCTGCTAGGAGTAGACCCCGAGCAGGCCCGCGAGCAGTTGCGGGGGATGGTGTTCACCGACCCGGAGACCGGCGATCTGCTCCCTGCAGCGGAGTACCTGTCGGGCAATGTCATCATCAAGCTCGATCGGGCGCGCGAGGCAGCCGCGACCGACGACGCATTCACCGAGAACGTCCAGGCCCTCGAGCGGGTCATCCCGACCCCGTTGGGGGCGGACGAGATCGAGCCGCAGATCGGTGCGGTCTGGATCAGCCCCGAGGACTACGCCCAGTTCCTGTCCGAGCTGATCGAGGCCCCCGTAACGGTCACCAACCCCTACGGCACGATCTGGGAAGTGCAGGCGGTGTCGAACTTCCGCGCCATCAGTGAGTGGGGAACCCGGCGGGTGCCCGCTGCCCGGATCCTGGAGACGAGCCTGAAGCAGCAGGTCGTCACCGTGGTCGACGACATCGACGGGGTGCGGGAGGTGAACCCGACCGCGACCGAGGAGGCGCGCGAGAAGCAGACCGCGATGAAGGAGCGGTTCGCGGAGTGGATCTGGGAAGATCCCGCACGCACAGCGCGCCTGGTCGCGGAGTACAACCGGCGCTTCAACGGCATCGTGCTGCGCGACTACACCAAGGAAGGGGAGCGGCTGCGGCTGCCGGGCCTGGCGCGATCGTTCCGCCCGCGCCCGCACCAGCGGGCCGCGGTCGCCCGGATCATCAACGAGCCCGCCGTCGGTCTGTTCCACGAGGTCGGCGCCGGGAAGACCGCCGAGATGGTCATGGGCGTGATGGAGCTGCGGCGGCTGGGGCTGGCCAGGAAGCCGGTCGTGGTCGTGCCCAATCACATGCTCGAGCAGTTCACGTCGGAGTGGCTGCAGTGCTACCCGCAAGCACGTCTACTGGCCGCCTCGGTCGAGGACCTCCAGGGCGACAAGCGGCGCCGGTTCGTGGCGTTGGCCGCGACCAACGACTGGGACGCGGTGGTGATGACGCGCACCGCATTCCAACGCATTCCGGTCTCCAAGAGCGTGAGGGCGGCCTACGAGGCCCGTGAGCTGGAGGCGATGCGTGCGGCGCTGAACGCCGCCACCGACAAGAACCTGACCGTCAAGCGCCTGGAGCGCAAGGTCGCCGCCGAGGAAGAGCGGATCAGGGCCATGCTCGACAAGGCCGAGGACCCGGGGATCACGTTCGAGCAGACCGGCATCGACTACGTGGTGGTGGATGAGGCGCACGACTACAAGAACCTGCGCACGGTCTCCGGTATCCAGGGGGCCGCGATCAAGGGGTCGATCCGTGCCACCGACTTGCACATGAAGCTGGAGCATCTGCGCTCCACCCGTGGGCGTCGGGTGGCGACCTTCGCGACCGCGACCCCGCTAGCGAACAGCGTCACCGAGGCCCATGTGATGCAGCGCTACCTGCGCCCGGACCTGCTGCGGGCCGCTGGCGTGTATGACTTCGACTCCTGGGCGGGCACCTTCGGACAAACGGTGACCGAGATTGAGATGGGGGTCGCGGGCGGGTTCCGGCAGAAGACCCGGTTCGCCAAGTTCAAGAACGTCCCGGAGATGCTACGGATGTGGCACACCTTCGCCGACGTCAAGACCGCCGAGGACCTCAAGCTGCCCGTGCCCGACTTGACCGTGCGCCACGACGGCCAGCGGCTACCTGTGACCGCGTTGCTGGAGCCCAGCGTCGACGTCGCCGGCTACGTGGAGCACCTGGCCGAGCGGGCCGAACGGGTCAAGAGCCGCGCCGTTGACCCCACCCAGGACAACATGCTCAAGATCAGCAGCGATGGCCGCAAGGCGGCGCTCGACATGCGACTGATCGACCCCGACGTCTTCCTGCTGAACACCGAGCAGTCCAAGGTCGCCGCGGCAGCCGCCAAGATCGTGACGATCTGGGAGGAGAACCGCCACCGCACCTATCACGACGACGCAGGCGAGATCTCGCCGGTACCGGGCGCGCTACAGATCGTCTTCTGCGATCTGGGCACACCATCGCAGGACTGGAACGTCTACGACGAGCTGCACCGCCAGCTGGTCGATGCCGGCATCCCCGCCGAGGGCGTGCGGTTCATCCACGAGGCCAAGACCGACAACGAGAAGGCACGCCTGTTCGCCGCCTGCCGATCGGGCCAGGTCGCCGTCCTGATCGGCTCCACCCAAAAGATGGGCGTGGGCACCAACATCCAGCGTCGCGCTGTCGCACTGCACCACCTGGACTGCCCCTGGCGACCCGCCGACCTCGCCCAACGCGAGGGCCGCATCGTGCGCCAGGGCAACGAGAACCCCGAGGTCTCCATCTACCGATGGGTCGTGGAAGGCTCCTTCGACGCCTACTCCTGGCAGACCGTGGAACGCAAAGCCAAGTTCATCAGCCAGGTCATGCGCGGCCGGCTCGACGTGCGAGAGGTCGAGGACATCGGCGACGCCGCCCTGTCCTACGCCGAGGTCAAGGCCCTCGCCTCGGGCAACCCACTGCTGATCGACCGAGAGGAAGCCGCCGCAGCACTGGCCCGGTTGGAGCGACTCGAACGCGCCTACCGGCAGAACCTCGCTGGACTAGGAGCCGCAACTCGCGAGGCCACGAACGTCCTCGAACGCGCTGAGCGTGACCTGCCGCTGCTGCAGCAGGCCGCCGAGCAGGTGCGTCCCACCAAGGGTGACGCCTTCCGCGCCGTCATCAACGGCACCACCTACACCGACCGTGTCCAAGCGGGCCACGCGATAGGGCAGTGGGTGGCAGCCAACCAGCAACGCATCAGGAACCACTACTACGACGAACGCCCGCTCGGTCTCGTCGCCGAGCTCGGGGGCCACACCATCGAAGCCACGAGTCGGAGCCCACTGCTCGGCGGCGGTCCCTGCTTCGCGCTGTCCGTCAAGGACGTGCCCCGCACGAGCTGGACCGTCCAGGTGGAGAACCTGCAGACCGGCGCCGGAGAGGGTGGGCTCGTCCGTCAGCTCGAGAACCGTGTCGCCGGCATCGCCGACCTCATCCCCAAAGTCATCGCCGAGCGTGAGGACGCACAACGCCGCCTCAGCGAGATCCAGGCCGCCAAGGACCGACCGTTCAAGTACGCCGACGAGCTCGCCCAGGCGCGCACCCGCCTCGCAGAGATCGAGACCCAGATCCAGGCTCGCGAACGGCAGGACAACGGCGCCGAACCACACCAAGAACCCGCCGTGGTCGAGGCCACCACACCGCCGCACGCTGAGCAACAGCACGCGCTCCAACAGGCGCCCACCGAGCCGGGGCTGACGTGAAGCTGGCCAGCGAACCGAGCGCCGCGGGGGAGAGGTTGCCCGACGACGTGCAGCCGGCACTGTTCGAGACCACCGACCTGCAGCAACCGCCGCGGCTGCGTCCGGGCGACCCCTGGCCCGATCCCGATACCCCCCTGCCAGGCGACAACAGCCGATGCGAACGACGCCGCCCCGGCGGCGATCCGATCTACGACCTGTGCGACCGGGTGCTTGGCCACACCGGCGACCACGCTCAAGGCCGCTTCACCGACCGGCCCTCGCGCTACATCACCGGCGCCACCTGGGCCGACCGGTCGCCGCAGCGGGAGGAATGGGACCGGTACCGCGAGCAGACAAGCCCGCTGCGGGCACAACGCAACCTCGAGGCGGACGCCATCGAGCGCGCGGAGTCCGACACCGACCTCGAGAACGCGCTCAGAGCGCACGCGCAGATCGAGATCCCGACCTGGGAGCAGTGGCGGTCACTTCCAGAAGGCTCAGCCAGGCCCGGCCCGGAAATGAGCTGACTGTGACGCCCGTGTTGCGGTGTTACGGCACCCTGCAACGCGCTGACCAGCAGTGTTACGGCTGATACGGCACCTCCTCCTCGGACACACGCACGCACGTCCACGTGCGTGACGTGCGCGTGGGCGACTTCGGCGGCGAGACCGCGGACCTGACGACTGTTGCGCGTGGTTACGGGTGGTGCCGTAGCAGCCGTAACCACGCAGGCCACGGCGCCGAGCACCGCGACTCCCTCTCGCGTGAGCACGCACGCGCTGCTCACCTACCTCGGTGCAGCGGGATGACGACGCCGCCCTCCGGTTCCTCGGGAGGCGTGGCCGACGGCTGCTGCGGCGGCAGCGGGAGCAGGCCGTCCGCAGCCGCGGTAACCGCACCCGAGCCAGGGAACAGGTCGTCGAGGTCATCGATGCCCGGGTCGTAGCCGAGCACGGCCAACACCCACCGAGTCCATTCGGGTGGCTTGGAGCCGAGGAAGCCTTGCTGGCGAACTGGAGCGGTCAGGACATCGCGGGTCATCAGCCCTTGGCTGCGGTTGCGTCGCGTCCGGGGAACGTAGAACAAGACCGGTTCCCAGGACCGCAGAATGCGGCCCCCGCCAGGAATAGCGTTGGTGCGGTGCCAGATCCCTACGGTGACATCGGGCGGGGCGGTCGGCAGGAGCGTGGTCAGAGAATCCGAGGCACACGACATCGCCCACCCGTCGTAGCTCCGTGCCAGGTCGGCCAGCAACGCGATGTGCGTCTCGGGCTTGTCCCACTCCTTCGCATTCGGGTGGGGCTCAGGCTGCTTGCCGTTACGCCCTGTCTGCCGACGGTCGCGCCCCGGCCCGCGGCCGCCGCCGTACCAACGGTGCGCACGTCCCAGGTAAGGCGGGTCAGCGATCGCCAGCCTCATGCAAGCCTCGGCCCGCTCATGGTGCTAGATGCGGCCGCGGAGGGCTCGTTCGCCACGGCTAGGTCTCCTGCCAGTGCAGATGGGTTTGTTCTTGCACCACGCCTGTGCCAGCAGCGGGGCCCCGGGACCGATATCGCGGTGCGGGGGCTACCTCTCCGAGGGCGAGTCCGCAGGCTCGTCGCCGCGGACAGCCGCAAGCAGACGACGCGACTCAGCGTCGTCTCGGGTGACGTCTTGCAGTAGGCGCCGTGACCGCTCAGCAGCCTGCTCGCCCCGGTAGACGACCGCCGAGGCAACCGCCGCTGCCACTCGGTCGTCGGACTCAGCCCAGACCGCGCGCGCTTCGGCGGCCGCCCTGCGCTGGATCTCCTCGCGCTCCGGCAGCTCGACAGGCTCGGGGTACCAGTCGACGGGCGGTGCATTCATCGGCACTTCATCCTCTCCACTACGGCAGAAGACGGCTTCGTACTGGTCGAGTTCTTTGGCTGCCACATACCGATGGTGCTCAGCAATGGCTCGCAGATTGTTCAGGCGAGCGATCTCGGCCAACAAAGTCGAGACGACCAACCGCGGGTCTTGGCCTGTGCTGAGGGCCTCGTCGGCCCAGTTCCGAGCGGGTCGGACGATGTTGTGCAGCGGACACTCAGTCATGATCGCGACCGCTTCCGCGCGACGAGCCTCCCAGCGAGAGGGGTATGAGTCGACCGTCCACCGCCTGACGTCCTTCCACCACAGGGCCCACCGCTCGTGCTCACGCAGGCGGGTGGTCAGGCGATCGGTGATGCCGACGTAGAGCGCCCGACCCTCCTCGTCGTAACTGCGATAGAGGAACGTCGGTGAGGTGCCCTTCATGGATGACTCCCGTCGGTGTGGATTCACGTACGGATCTTGCTGTCGGCGCGCGATGCGACTCCACTACGGCTGTCGGGCTTCACCTGTAGTTTGACAACTCGCGATCTGCGACTTCCTCGTCCTCTGGAGCAGACAGACACCATGATCCAACGCCGCACCGACGCCGATTCGGTTTGTGTCGGCGGGAACCCTGTCGACATCTACTGGCGGTTCTGCACGGCTGCTGACCAGGCAGGGCACATCCGGGAGATTGAAGACGCCGGCGTGGAGGTCATTAGGAACATCAGCTCCGGCAACCCCTGGACTCTGGAGAGCGTCAGAGGTCGGATCAGGGCGCTGCTCAAGCGCGCCGCGCAAGGGTCCGTGCGCCCTCGTGACGACCTGCGTGTGCTGCGTAGCGGGATGCCGGTCCCGAACCTGTACGAACTCCGCTGGCCCAGTATCGAGTACGAGGAGCGGCGTCCCCCCGACCACCAGCAGCAGCCGAGACGGCTGACGACGGGGCTGCGGCTGATCCACGTCGAGCCGCCCGACCTGCCGCACCCCACCATGGTTGGTCTTGTGATGCACGAGAAGGCGCCCACTGCTGAGGCGAAGGCTGAGCAGGACAAGTACATCGATGACGCCATCACGATGGAGGGACGCTGTCGCGACTCCAACTGGGGCGTTCAGCTGAGACAGTGACCAGTCCCACGGAAAACCGTGCGCGGGGCGCTGGCAGGTGTGTATAAACTCTACTTTATGGCCTACGACCCGACCCCGGACGAGATCGCTCAGCACGCCGAGGAGCTGGCCGAGACGCGCTACAACTTCCTTGAGCAGCTCGTTTCGTGCCGCGAAGCACGCGGGCTCAGCCAGCGCGAGGTAGGCAATCGCATGGATGTGTCGCAGCCGGCTGTGTCGGCGATCGAGCGCTATGACGCCAACCCCACCCTCAGCACGATCGAGCGGTACGTCCTGGCTGTCGGTGGCCATCTCGTTCTTGAGGTCCGGGTCCCACACGACCGCTGGTCGGGGCTGAAGACCAAGCGCACCACGATCAGTGGCCCGACGAGCCCGGTTCCCGCGACAGTGCCCGCATGGGACTTCCCGACGAAGGTCGACTCCCCGGCCAGGGTCCCCGCGTGAGCGAGAGCGTCGTGGTCGCAAGTGTTGAGCAGGCGGTCGACGCGCTCGAGCTGGTAAAGGTCGAGTTCTACGCGATCGAGGCTCGTCGCAATGAGGAGTACGTCCCCCTGGAGGACGAAGACGACCATCTCGCGGGTGGTGAGACTGCCATTCGCACCGCTTACCGCCGACGCGACGACGGTCTGGACTTCCGCGTTTCCATCACTCTTGAGGAGCCGTGGGGCCGCGTCGAGGCTGACGGTGCCGTCATCTACGCCGCGTCCGAGAACGTCGAGTTCGAGCCAAGAGCGATCAAAGACTTCGGCGAGATGGTGGCCGCCATGACCATCTTCCCGTACCTGCGAGAAGCGATCACCAGCGCATCCGAGCGCATCGGAGTCCGGGTAGTACTGCCGCTGATCAAGCGGGGAGTGATCGAGTTCGCGGTTTCGGGGGTGCCGTCTGGTGAGCCCGACTCGACGCCGGATGGTGACGACTCATCCGAGTGACTGGTCGGTTCGAATGGGGCCCCGCCAGTGACCCGCCGTCCGGTGTAAACAACCTCCAGCGCGGCTGAGGGGCCCTACCCGTGCAGCTGCCAGTGCGCCGGTACGGGGAGCTCGCTCCACGCTGTGGTGTCGACTGCCTCGGCCGTGAAGTCCACGGGACCGTCTGCGCGCTCGGCGTACCGGAAGTGCCAGGTGCCGTTGAGGCTCAGCTCGGGGGCGTCGGACCGGGTGCGCGCGCGAGGCGGCCGCACCCCGCGTAGCGGCATGAAGTTCTCGACGTAGCTAGGGGATGAGGTTCTCAACGAGGGCCTTTCGCTCTGCAGGTCGGTGGTCATGTCGTGGCCAGGTGGCGTCGGGGGGTGGCAGCTCGTCGCCGAGGGTCAGGTAGAGGCGGTCCACGCGTAATCCGGACCGCCGCGCGAGGAGACTCAGGGTGTGAGTGCCGGGGCTGATGGTGATGTCGCTTAGGTGGGTCCAGTGCCAGAGCTGTGCGGTGCCGAAGCTGAACAGACTTCCGCCGCTGAACTGCTCGGTGACGGGCTGCGGCACGCCGTCCAGGGCGAGGACGCAGGCGTCGTCGTCGTTCGAGTCGAACTTCACCAGGAGCCACACGTGGTAGGTCCCCCCTGAGGTGACGATGACCCGCTGGTGGATGCCCGGCGCGGTGGAGGGGTCGTGCCATTGCCGACCTCGGACGTCGACGTGCAGCGCGAGGCCGGTTCCCCCGTCCGTCTCGGCCTGGGTGTGGCTCCATCCGACGACGGGCTCGTCGATGCTCGGGGTCAGCCACGAGCGCGCGTTCTGCGCCAGGGCTGCCTCGACCTCGAGCGCCAGGTGGCCCTCGTGCTCGGTAGCGGGCGCGTCGGGCAGTGCCGCCAGGACGTCTTTTGTTCCGTCAGCCCGTGGAAGGTACCGGCTCGGGCCGAGCTGTGTCTGCGGAACGGCCTCGTTGCGTGTGAAGGTCGTTTCCGTGTCCCAGTAGTGGCGACGGACGTAGACGACGGGGTGCGGGGGGACGTCGGTGGGCCGGGTGCGGTAGAGGTCACGGCTCACTAGGTCCAGGGTGTTGAGGTCGGCCATTTGCGGCAGGAGCTCGGGCTCGTCCTGGCGACCGCGCCGGGTGTGCGCACTTCGCGGCGGGGCCAGCGTGCTGGAGCGCCGCGCCGCGGTGTGGATGACCAGGTGGGAGAAGGCGAACCACGGGTCGACAGCGTGCACCCGTAGCACGTGGGGGCCGGCGTCGAGCCAGGGCAATCTGAGATGGAGCCGTTCGACCTGTTGGACGACGGCGTCCTCCCACGCCCCTGAATGCTCGTCGAGGGTCGGGGAGGCCAGGACGACCGGTGGGTGGGCGTCCACCGAGACGGCGACCCTGATCTGGCCGGTGGCGTCGAGGGTGGGGAAGCGGTGGAGCTCGAGCAGATGGGCGCCGGGGGTGGTGAGGACAAACTGGTAGAGCAGGACGGCATCCTCCTGCTCGAGGGGTGATTCTGGCGTGGTGGCTGGGCGGGCGCGCATGAGACTCCCGCCGCCCCGGCCGGCAGCGGGCAGCTCCTCCCACGACAGGCCGCCGAATCCGCGCCGTTCGTCCGCGTGCGCCGCGTGGAGGGACAGGTACCCGTCGCCCTCGAGGTGCCCCTCAACGCCGTGGACGTACGGGTCGTCACGGCCGACGCGGACATGCACCGTGACCGTGCTCCCATCGGTGGGACTGTGCACAATGATCGTCCCGGTGCGGCCAGCGACGGTGCGTGGGTCCATGACCTGCACCTCGACGCGTTCCTCGTACTCGACCTTGCCGCTGCTCGCGGCAACGTGCAGCCAGTCATCCGCGGAGATCGTGTATTCGAGGGCGCCAGCGCCCCGGTTGGCAATCTCGATCCACTTCGTGGCAGTCCCGCCCGGGTCGAAGGACAGCTGCGGGGCGCTCGACGGGCCGTCCTCGCCCCACACCACGACGGCGAGGGCGGGCGGGCCGATCGTCAGGGCGGGGCGCGCGGCGGGGAACAGGGCCGTCGCCGGTGGCGGGAAAGCCTCGGGGGTGAGGATCCCGTCCCACTTCCCGCCGGCCAGGACCTGGTTGTAGTACTGCAGCATCGCCCGCTTGTGCCCGTCGAACGCGCGAGACACGGCGAGGTAGTGGTCGGCGGCGGGCATCTTGCCCTGCTCGTAGGCCAACGTGGAGCGGTCGGCGTAGTAGAACTGACCGTTCGTCAGGTACGAGGCGTGCACCCTCAGGCCCAACAGCTGGAAGAAGGCCTCGCGCTCGTCGCCAGGTAGCGCGTCCAGGAGGTTGTTGCACTCGACGTACAGCTCTCGCAGGAGCAGGAGCCGGCGGCCGGCCTCGTCCCCGTGCCCTGTCTGGGTGAACGCTCTCGCGTGCATGTGCTCGACTTTGGTCACATTCGTGATCTGTGCGAAGTCCTCGTACAGGCGCGCTGCCCGCTCGCCATGTCCGCCGCTGACCTGCTGGTTCACCCAGCGGGCCACGAACTGGGTGATGTCGGACGTCGTAGTCTCCTGCCCGACCTCCCAGGCGTAGCGCAGGAAGAACTCCGTCTCCAGCTCCAGCGGCTTGAGCGCACCCACGTTGTTCACCCAAAGGGTCTGAATGCCGTTCTCCCATGCCCTGCCCAGCTCGGCCTTCATGTGGGCGAGAGGGGCGGAGCCGATGAAGAGGTAGCTGCGCGGCGGCGGCGACCAGTAGGAGGAGTGGTAGTACAGGCCGTGCCCGCCGGCGCGCGTGCGCTCGGCTTCGTCGGGGAATCGGCGCACGTAGCCGAAGCTGTCGTCCGTCCAGACGATCGTCACGTCGTCGGGAATGGTCAGGCCGGCGTCGTAGAGCGGTAGCACCTCCTTGTAGGGCACGAACAGCTGCGGTGCGCGCTGGGCGCGCTCCTCACCCAGCACATCGGACAGGAGGGCACGTTGGTCGGCGATTACCTGACCGAGGAGCTCGACGCGGGCCTGCTGCTTCTCCTCCTCGGAGAGTGTGTCGTCGGCATCGATCGCGGCTGTGTGGAAGCCCGAGTCGTGGATGCCGCGCATCCCGACGTTCCAGGTGACGTCGTAGTCACCGTTCTGCTCGACGCTGCCGCGCCAGTACTCACGCACCAGGTCGCGGTTGCGGCCGGGGAATGAGTAGTCGTAGACGACGGGCTCGTTCTGCGCGGCGGCCCATGGCTCCCACTCGTGCTGGTTGGAGCGCAGCAGCATGTCGCAGTGGCTCGTGCCGATCACCATGCCCATCTCGTGGGCAAGGTGTCCGTTCACCGGGTCGTGGTTGAACGCGTTGACGTGCATCGCGGGCCACACGTAGTTGCCCTTAAGACGCAGCACGAGCTCGAAGACGCGCTCATAGGTCTGCGGACCGATGGTGTCGTCGTCGGTGTGTCGCTTGGCCCACGCCTCGAGCTGCTCCTCGTCGTTGAGGAAGATGCCCCGGTAGCGCACCGACGGATGGGCTGCGTGCGCGGTGTCTGCGGCGACCGCGACGTGGTCACGCTGGTGGACAGGGACGTCGGCGAACCAGTGCCACGGCGAGACGCCGATGCTCTCGCACAGCTCGTACACCCCGAAGATCGTCCCCCGGTGATCGGCGCCCACGATCCACAGCACGTCTCCGACGGCCCGCAGGAGGAACCCCTCCCACCATGGCGCCCCGTCGGAGTCGTGCAGCGATGACACGTCGAGCTTTCCGCTTGCGACCGCGGTCTGCACCAGGGGGCTGGTGCCCAATGTCCCCACGACGACGCGCACCCCGGCACGGGCGTGGTCGAGCACGTCGATCTGTGCACCGCACACCCGCTCAAGGTCGAGTGCGAGGTCCCGTACCGCGCGGTGAACCGCGCTGCTCTCCTGCTCCGCAACCGCGATGGTGCTGGTCTGACCACGTGCTGCCAGCAGGACGGCATCCGTCGGGTCAGCCTCCAGGCGAACCGTCATGTCATCCCCCGTCGTCGTGGGTGGGGAAAGTGCTGGCGCGGCGTGCGATGCCCCCGTGGCGTACCGTGGGCGGCCCGCAGCACGTCTGGGACATCACCGCGCACGGGCCTGCGGCGACCGGAGCGGCTCACGTCGTCACGGTGTAGCGGCCCCCGGGGAGGCCGTCGAACGTGACCGTGGTCGCCCCGGGCGGCACGGTCTTGGAGAGCTCCAGGCGGCCGCCGGTCGTCGTTCCGCGCAGTTTGGCCTCCCGGCCCGCCGGTGCGGGGACCGTGATGGTTCCCGAGGTATCAGCGGGGGCGACGACGTCCAGGACCAGCGCGGACCCTTCCGTGGACCAGTGGACCTCGATGGGCCCGGTCGGGGTCGGGACCTGCCCGCGCGCCCAGGTGAGCGGTCCGGTCTGAGGTGCCACACTCCAGGTGCGGTAGGCAGCCGATCGGGGCTGCACCCCCAGGACGTGCGACGACAGCGCGGCGGTCGGCGCGCAGGCCCAGCCGTGGGCCAGGCTCGTGACGGTGCCGAACCCGGGCGAGCCGTCGGTGTTGAGCAGTTCCCACACGGTGCCGGCCGCGAAGGGTCCGGGCGCGGCCATGTGGCCCCACAGGTCGTGCAGGAGCGCGAAGGCCTGGTCGGTGAGGCCGGCGGTGAAGAGGGCATCGAGGTGGAATCCGCTGGTGAACGGGCTGATGCTCTCCCGAAAGCCCGTGTCGGCAGAGAAGGGTTGCGGGCCGTAGGGCGTGCGGGGCAGCACGGCGTCGAGGGCGGTGAGGATGCGAGCGGCCTGACCGTCGGGGGCGATGCCGTGGACGACGGCCAGTGCGTTCGCGTCTTGAGCCACGGCGTCCGGGCGCAGGTCGGAGAGCACGTACAGGCCCCTTGCCTGGTCGTAGAGGTGGGCGTTGATCGCCGTGCGGGAGCGTTGGGCGCGGGCGGCGAGGTCCTCGGCCGCGGCGTCCTCCCCGATCGCCGCGGCGAGGATGGACGCCTGCCGCAGCACGTGGCAGTACACGACGTTGTACGCGCTGACGGCTCCGTGCTTGTCGCCGTCGTACCAGTCCCAGTCCTTGCCTTCGTCGCCGCTCGTGATGTACAGACCGCGGTCGTCCACGCGGGAGTGGTCGTACGCGAGCTGTCGAACGATGGCCGGCCACTGGGCGCGCACGAATGCCACATCACCGGTGTAGAGGTGATACAGGGCGAGGTTGCTGACCTGGTGCATCGAGTAGACGGCCGAGTACACCTGACCGTGCTGGGGTGGCGTCACCGGTGGGAACAGCGGGGGAAGCCTTGCGGCGAGTCGCCCGTCCGCCTCCTGGTGACCGTTCAGCAGCTCGATTGAGCCTCGGACGTAGTCCTCGGCCCAGGTCGTGTGGAAGATGTTCGGGATCTGGACGATGAGGTCACCGCTCCACACGGAGCGGTCGCGTCGGGCGCCGTCGAGGATTACCGGAAGGGGGTCGGGGGACGTCACGCCGTCGCCGGTGAAGCAGGCGAGGGCGCTGTCGTCGGCCAACGAGTGTCGGAAGAGCTCTTCGCCGTGCGGCTGTGCCACCGTGAAGTCGCGGAAGGACGCCCGCTCACCGGGCACGCGGCTGGTCCGCCATGCCGCGTGGAATCCCACCGAGCCGCGCGTGAGGAATGGAACGCCGGGTAGATCGCCGAGGTCGATGCGAGTCACGGTGACGCCGTCGATCTCGATGTCGAGGAGGCGCCCGACAGCGGTGGTCCTGATGTGATGCCAGTCCGACGGATCGAAGTCAGCGTCCAGCTGGAACTCACCGAGTGGGGTGTAGCGGCGGACCGTGTCCTGGGGCCGGCCTTCGTAACCGTCGTCGAAGTAGGACCACTGCAGCGTGGCGGGTTCGTCACCCTCCGGTGCGCGCAACGCGATCAGGTATCCGCGCGCCCCGTCGTCCTCCGCGCGGACCACCCAGCCCGCTGCGTTGTCCAGCACTCGCGTCTCGAAGCTGACCGTGACATCCGTCCAGTCGCGGGCCCCGCGCAGCACAGCAAGGGTGCCACCGTCCACGACCAGGGCTCGCCCGTCCGTCGACCAGGGGACCGGCAGGGTGTTGGCCGGGAGCTGGTTCAGCTGTGTGGTGTAAGCGCTGTCGAACCAGATGCGGGTCAGGACCTCAGAGCTGCACATGAACCAGCCCTGGTAGTGGGCCGCGGTAGCGCGGTACGCGCTGAAGTGGATCCCGGCAGCGGTGATGGCCACAGTGCCGGGGGTCTCGAGTGCGATCCGCTGGAACCGCTGACCACCCTGGATTGCACTCGACACGATCCGCCCCGGTTCCACGGCGGTGACCTCTTCTACGCGGCCTTCGCTGGCACTCGCGTTGTGGCTGCCCCGCATGTCGCCGTCGGGGCCGGCCCACGCCGCGCACTCGCTGTAGGACAGTCGAAGCTGCGTCGGTTCCTCGACATCGCCCAGGTCAAGCCAGGGCCGTCCGGAGACGTTCCGCCCGTAGTCGAGGACCACGCTGGGTGCGGCCCCTCCGCGGTGCCGGGTGAGCACCAAGGGGCCGGTGCCGTCCAGGAACTCCGCAAGGCCCGCGACGAGGCCCTCGGTGCGTAGGTACCCGAGGGGTCGGGCGTCCGGCGCCGGCGGGGCGGGGACGAAGCTTTGCCAGTCGGTGCCGGGGGGCAGGGGCTGTGCAGCGTGGGCGAGTGTCACGGGGTTCCTCTACGGATGCAGGGACGGGGGCCCCGCGCGGGCGCGCGGGACCCCCGACGGGTGGTCAGTTGGCGCTGAACGCGTTGTCCATGTTCGCCAGGACGTCCTCGACGGTGCTCTGGCCGCTGAAGAGCGACTGCACCCCGTCGAACATCTCGGGCTGGACGGTGGTGCTCGGCCAGAGTCGGTCAGGGAAGGTGGTGATCTTCTGCTGCGTGGTGAACTCCTGGACGACCTCGGCGACCTGGCTCTCCTGGGTTAGGTCGCCAGGCATCGCGGCAACGTCCCCGAACGCGGTCGCGTAGGTGATCTGCGCGTCCGCGGTGGCGAGGTACTCCAGGAAGGTCGCAGCCAGGTCCTTGTTGGACGAGTCGGCGTTGATGCCGAAGGCGGGGCCGACCGACGTCGGGAGGAAGGTGTCCGCCGGATCGTCCGTTGCCGGGAAGGCGGCGTACGTCAGTTCCAGGTCGCTCGGACCGGTCGAGGCGATCGACGCCGTCTCGCTGGCCACGCTCACGGTGGCGAGGGTGTCGCCCTCGCGGATTGCGTCCTGCACCTGGGAGTACGGCGTGCCGTTCGGGTTGGCGTTGAAGCAGCCCTGCTCGTCCATCTCGAGGTACTTGTCGAACGCAGTGCCCCACTCGGAGTCGGCGAAGGTCGCCGATCCGGCGATCTGCTCGGTGATGAACTCCGGGTTCGGCCCGTACACCAGCGTGGAAGTCAGGGCGTACGGCACCATCTGAGTGGTCCAGGTATCGGACAGTCCCAGGCCGTAGGCGACCTTGCCGGCCGCCTGTGCGTCCTGGCAGAACTGCAGGACCTCGCTCCAGGTCTCGGGGATCGTCAGGCCGGCCGCATCCACGGCGCCCTGGTTGTAGATGCCTCCGATGGAGGCAAGGATCATCGGAACTGCCACGAGCGCGCCCTCGTCCGTGGTGAGCTGCTCGGCGGCTGCCTCGGGGACGTCACCCGCCCAGGCGGCGTCCGAGAGGTCCTCGTAGTAGCCCTGGGCACCGGCCACCTTCACGCTGATGTTGTTCCCGCCCCCCGGGGGGATCTGGATGATGTCGGGTGCGTTGCCGCCGGTGAGCTGGGTGCCGATGACCTCGCGGTAGTTCTGCGGGTAGTCCTTGACATCGATCTTGACCCCTGGGTTCGCCTCCTCGAAGGCGGGGATGGTCTCGAGCAGGGCGGCGCCACCGTTGGTCGCGACCGAGAGCACCTGCTCTTCACCAGATGACGAATCCGATCCGGATCCGGATCCGGTCTCGGTGGAGCAACCGGCCAGGGCTGCCCCGAGAACGGTGATGACGGTGGCTGCCACGAAGAGTGGGCGCCGTGTCGTCGATGACATGTGTGTGCCTTTCATTGGAGGAGATTGAGCGGTGAGATGGGATGGGTCTGGACCGCGGTCGGTTCAGCCCTTCAGTCCTGTGGCGAAGCCGCGCATGATGAAGCGCTGCATGAATACGTAGGCGATGAGGATCGGGATGACCGACGTGATCAGCGCCGAGAAGACCAACGGCCAGTTCGCGCTGTACTCACCGACGAAGGTGTAGACCGACAGCGGTGCGGTGCGGCTGCTGCCACCGGTGAGGTAGAGGAGCGGGTTGAGGAAGTCGTTCCAGACCGCCAGTGCCGTGAGGATTGCTACCGTCCCGGTCACCGGTCTGATCAGGGGGAAGACGATGGAGCGGAAGGTCCGCAGCGGTCGGGCGCCGTCGAGGGTCGCCGCCTCCTCGTAGTCCCGCGGCAAGTCCCGAAGGAACGCGCAGTACAGGAAGATCGCGAACGGCATGTGGCCAGCGACGTAGATGAGGATCACCGACAGTGGGTTCCCGACCAGACCGAGCTGGCTGAACATGAGGTACAGCGGGAGCAGCGCGAGCTGGCCGGGGAACAAGAACCCGGTCAGGAACAGGTAGAAGACACCTCGGGACCACCGCTGGGTGCGGCGAGTGATGGTGTAGCTCGCAGTGGACGCGACCACGATGACCAGCACCACGGAAACCGTGGTGATGATGACACTGTTGAGAAGGCTCGGCCCCATCGCAGACTCGGTCCACGCGGTGGCGAGGTTCTCGAAGCGGAGCGGCCAGGTGAATCCTAGGAAGCCGGCAGTGCTATCGGGGTCCCGGAGCGCAACCGCCACGAGGACGTACAGGGGGACCATGAAGACCGCAGCGACGGCGATCAGGATCGCTTCAAGCGCGAACGTGCGTCGGGTGTAGCGGTTCATGCGAGGGCCTTCCTCTGAGTCAAGCGGTACTGGAAGAACCCGATGACTCCCACGACGATCGTGAGGATCACTGCCTGTGCCAGGGCGTTCGGGTACTGCAGGTAGAGGAAGGCGGTCTTGTACACGATCGTGGCCATGGTCTCGCTGGCCCCGGCGGGGCCGCCGCCGGTCATGGAGAACACCGTGTCGAACTGCTTGAGGCTGCCCAGGACGGCCAGGAGCAGGTTGACCACGATCGCGCCGTTGATCAACGGCAAGGTGATGGACCAAGTGCGCCGGATGGGCCCCGCTCCGTCGATCGCGGCCGCTTCGAGGGCTTCGGCGGGAACGGCCTGAAGTCCGGCCAAGTAGATGACCATGGAGAACCCCGCGCCCTGCCAGATGATGGCCGCGCACACCGAGTACAGAACGAGGTCCGGGTTACCGAGCCAGTCCTGCTGCAGGCTGCCGAGGCCGAGGCTGGCCAGGACTGTGTTGAGTGTCCCCCCAGGGGTGAGCAGGTACTTCCATAGGTAGCCAGCGACGATCGGGGTCAGGACGACCGGCAGGAAGAACACCAGGCGTAGGAGGTAGCGGCTCTTGATCTGCGTGTTCACACCGAGAGCGAGCAGCAGCCCGAGGATGTTCTGGCCGATGGCGACGACCAGGGTCAGCACGAAGGTGTTCGTGATGGCCCGAGTGGCGTTGTCATCCGCCATGACGGAGCTGTAGTTCTGGAGGCCGACGAACGAGAACCCTTTGGTGAACCCGTCCCAGTCCGTGAAGGAGAACAGCACTCCTTGAAGGTTGGGGGTGACCACCACCGCCAGGTACAGCAGGACCGCCGGGAGGACGAACCAGATCGGAGGCCGGATCGCCAAGCCCCCCTGAGGGCGGCGTCGCCCCGGTCTCCGCTGCCGCTTGCTCATCGTCGCGATTGCTGCCTCGGTCGGGGTGGTCTGTACGGTCATCGCCGGCCACCTGTCGCGTGTTCGAGTAGTACCACTAGTCACATCTCCCTTGATGACGCGTGAATCCGGTGCCAACACCGGCGTCGCACGGGGGCGGGCGGCATGACCGCTGTGGCACAAGGTGATCAATTGGTATCGATCACTTTAGGCTGTCGGGAGACAGTTTGGTATCGATCACTCTAGACTGTCAAGAGTAGTTTGGTATCGAGACCGTGTCGCTGTGGACCGATCAGAGCCGCGCTCAGCGCGTGGCAGGAGGGAGGGGCTGGTGAGTAACGTGACGTCTGGTCCACGACGGGCGACGATCCACGAGGTCGCGCGCGCCGCTGGTGTCTCGGCCACGACCGTCTCCCGCTATCTCCGGTCCGGTGGGGAGGGACTCAAGCAGGACACCCTCGAACGTGTCCGGGCCGCCGTCGCCGAGCTCGACTTCCGTCCCAACCTTGCTGCGCGCGCCATGCGCACCCGCCGCTCCGGACGCGTGGCGGTGCTCTTGCCCCCCGGCATCGCAGCGAGCTCGCTGCGCATGCTGACCGGCGCTAGCGCCGCTGCGCATGCAGCTGGGTACGAGGTTGAGGTCATCACCGTTGACGGCGCGACCTCGGTACGTCAGGTGCGCGTGGTTGAGCTGGCCGACTCGGGCCTGTACGAGGGGGTGCTGACCCTGACGACGGTGACGTTGGAAGGCCAGGGTCCGATCGCGGCAGCCGCGCCGATCGTGGAATGGCCCGAGTACGACGCGGAGATGCGAGGCATTGGCGAGGTCGCCGACGCCTCACCGGTCGCCGAGCTCATCGAGGGTCTGGCGCAGCAGGGGCACAAGACCTTCCTGCACATCACCGGAGATCGCAGCCACGCCACGGCTCGTAGTCGTGAGCGGGTGTACCTGGAGACGATCGAACGCCTCGGACTCACCTCCGCCGGAGTCACCGACGGGGACTGGTCTCCCCGAGCAGCCCGAAAGGCGGTCCTGGACCTGCCTGCCGACAGCCCGGTCACTGCGATTATCGCCGCCAACGATGTCCTCGCGTCAGCCGCCATCCATGCAGCGGGCGAGCGAGGCTGGAAGGTGCCCACAGACCTCAGCATCACCGGCTGGGACAACAACCCCCTTGGCGAGTGGCTCTCGCCGACGCTCACCACGGTTGACGTCGACTACGAAGAGCTCGGTCGCCGAGCTATGAGTCGCCTCGTGGCGGTAGTACGCGATGAGAGCGCCCCGCTGTCCGCCCAACGGGTGGCCCAGGTCGTGTGGCGAGGGTCTACATCGGCGGCAAGAACGATCTCAGGACCTCAACGATGAGCCTTGCCGGCAGTACGACGGTGCCTCACGCTCGTGTTCCGGTACGGAGGCGATGACACACCCAGCCCGACAGGTGTGTCGTGGCGCTGGTCGCGCTGCACCTGAACCTCGACACCCGGCGGTCCCGGCTCTGGACGTAACCGATCGGACTCGCCACGATTCCGTCATGCACGTCGGCGACGAGGACGGCCACGGCCACTACGGGGTGCTGAACGAGGACGCCGAGGGCCTGCTGTGCCATGAGTTCGGGCGGAGGTTCGCGCATCTTGGTCTGCACGCCTACAAGGCGCACGGGCTGACCGCGAAGGCGTACCGGACGGCGCATGGACTCGGCCGGCGCGGGTTGGTCGCTGAGGCCCCGCGCCGGACCATCACGCAGAACGCGCGGAAGCAGCTCACCAGCAACAGCGCGTTCGTTCAGAACAGGGATCCCGCGAAGGCCACTGCCGTGCGCCTCGCCGCCGGCAGTGTCTTCTCGCCGGCAGGCCTGGAGGCTATGCGTCAGGCCCCGAGCCCTTGGCCTACAACTGCGGCCCATCGGCGTCGGGCTGCGGCGCCGGTGGGGCGGGTTCGGATGGTGCCCCGGGTGCCAGGGGCTGCGTGGCTGACCAGGTGGTCTCGGCGTACTTGAGGTGGGTCTCGGCGGCCGCGGTGAAGCGGGGCGCGGTTTGTGTGGGGCTGACGCCGGCATTGATGAGGGCGTTGAGTTGGTCGCGGCTGGCAGCGAAGTAGGTGCCGTCGGGAACGTGGGCGCTGACCTGTTGGGCCTCTTGGATTCGCCCGTGGAGCCATAGAGCGGTTGCGGCGGCAGCGGCCACAGCCGGCTGCTGCTCGGATGGGGCGCCGCGGTAGGCGTCGACGAGGGAACCGAGGCGGGCGCGGTCGCTGTAGGTGTGCGTGACGACGGCGTGGTTGACGGCTGGGTCGTCGAGGACGTGCGCCAGTGCGGGTAGGTCGAGCGGGTTGGGATCGCGGTCGGCGAGCCGCTGCAGAGCACGGTCGGCGAGCTCGACCCTAATGCCAGGCGGGGAGGCGTCGATGAGATCGCGCGAACTGTCGGGCAGGGCCCCGTAGGTGGGTTCCGGCAAGGGCTGGAACTGCTGGCGGTACTCCTGCAGGGAAGCGGCAGGGGCTGGGAATCCAGCCATCAGGATGGAGACGGGCACCTCGGGCACGGGGTGCCATTCGCCGGTGACCCCGACGCCAAAGGCACGCCACTGTCCCTGGTCGACCTGGATGGCGGCGATGCTGATGTTGTCACCGGTGTCTTCGAGCTGGTGGCGCAGCGCCTCACGCAATGCGTAGACCCGTTCGGCGGCCTCGGGTCCGTAGCCCAGCAGCAGGACGGCGTCGGAGGGGTGCAGGTGGATGACTGCCTCGATGGCTCGGGCCGTTTGCCGGGCGGCATGCAGGTTGGGCTGGTCGGCCGGCCAGTCGACCGGGAGTAGGAACCGCCCACCTGGTCCTGAGACCTGGATTGCGAGTTGGTCGGAGCCTTCGAGTCGGTAGCCGAGCTGGTGCGGCACGGAGGCTAGAAGGTCACCCATAGCCCGGAAGGCGATGTCGAGATCGTCGGGTTCGCGGTCGAAGGGCTGGCTCATCACTGGCGTCCGTCCTGCTCGCGAGCCTCCCGCGCAGCCGCGTCCATGATCGGTGCCAGCGGGTCGTCATCGCCGATCGGGATAGGTGTGGTGACTACCTCGGGTGCGTCGACCAGCGGCAGTGTGCTGGGTGGACGGTCCAGCAGGATGTCCTGGAAGAGCTTGCGCACAGGGTCAGGGCTGGTCTGATTCATGACGGCTGTCCTTCGGTGCTAGGGGCCGGGTCAGGGGCTCGACGGAACATGAGCTTGGCTTCGATGCGGCTGCTGGGCTGGTACTCGAAACCCATCTGGTACCGGTTCAGCTCGATGCACAGGTAGTCCAGCTGCTGCAGCGTCCACCCCCGCTGCTCGATTGCCTCGATGAGCCAGTGCGGTTCGACGTACTCCTGAGGGTTGTCGCTCATCCCGACATAGGTGGTGCAGCAGAACACGCTCCACCCCGCGTCGCGGAAGGCTGCGGCTTGCTCGACGCAATCGGCGGGATCGGGTAGCGGTGGGGAGTGCCAGTGCGGCTTGGTCTGTCGGGCAGTCATCGCCATCTCCCTCGACAGTGCCGGGTGTTCATGAGGTCGCCTTCCTTCTAGGCCAGGCCGGGTCCGTGCCCAGGTCCGGGGTGGGTCAGGTGGTGATGCATGGGGTCGAGGGGGTCGATGGCCCGGTGCAGCTCGTCGAGGTGCTGTTGCATCTGCTCACGTCGAAGGCTGCGTTCGGCCTCTGCGAGTCGATCACGGTCGGAGCGTTCGGGGGCGGTGTTCGTGGCGCCGAGCGCGGTGAGTGCGTGGTGGGCGTGTGCGCGTGCTCGGCCCTGAGGCGTGCTTTCGGGGCGGGGTGGGCCGAGCGGGGTGTCGCTGCTGATCTGGAAGCGGTCGCGGTAGGCGACGATTTGGCGCACGTGGTGGTCCCAGTCTTGGCGCTCGGTGGTGCCGGGCTCGGGTGCCGGCGGCAGGTTCGCGGCCCAGACAGGCGGGTGGTTGGCGACTCGCGCTGTCAAGACGTTGAGCCGCTCGGTGATGAGGTCGGCACGGTTGCGCAGCCAGGCCGCCACCGCAGGGTTCTCGGTGGCCGAGCGCGTGCTGGGCTGGCTGGTGCGGTGGTAGGCGCGCTGCTCGGTCAGGACAGCCCATACGGTCTCGCGCGACAGCCCGCTGTGCTCGTCGTGAGGGGCGAGCCGGCTGGCGAGGTAGTCGCCGATGGCGGTGTACGCGTCCTGGTCCAGTCGTGCGGTGATCTGTGCTGCTGCCCGGAGCGCCGCGATGCGGGTGGTGAGGGTGGCGTCGACCTCGGGCAGCAGCTGGTCGATGAGTGCTTCGGCCAGCAGCTGGGAGGCGTCGAGCCCGACGGCGAGATGCTCGGGGGAGTAGTCGGTCAGGACGGAGGCGGGGTCGGCGCCGGTGGGGAGAATGGCGTGGGTAGCGGTGTTGGCCTCGGCATCGGTCAGGTGCGACCACGCCCGCAGGGCGGCGGCCTGCCCGGCACGGTCGGCGTCGAAGGCAAAGATCGGCGTCATGGTGCCCGGACACAGTGAGCGCACTAGGTCCAGCTGGACAGTGGTCAGGGCAGTCCCGCACGGAGCCAGCGGCACCAGGTCGGGGTTGCCGAGAGCGTTGATAGCGGCCACGTCGAACGCACCCTCCACGAACACCGGGCGTGCACCGGCTCGGAGGCGCGCGGCCGCGCTGACGTCCAGGCCCAGCAGCGACGCGGACTTGTCGTAGGCGGCCGTGGCTGGCGGGTTGAGCCACTTCGGGGTGCGCTCGTCGGCGGTGTGGGGGTTGGCGCGGGCAGTGAACGCGATCAGCTCGCCGTGGTGGTTGCGGATCGGGACGACGATCCGGTCCCGGAACCGGTCGATCAGCCGACCTGTCCTGGCCTTGGTGGCAAGGCCGGCGGCGAGGATGTCTTCGTCGCTGACGCCGTGCCCGCGTAGATGCTCGACCAGCCCCGTCCAGGACGCGGGTGCGACGACGTGCTCGGTGTGCTCGAGGCGGCGGTCGGAGAGGTAGTGGCTGGCCCAACTGCTGTCGGGATTGGACGCCCAGTAGGCGTAGGCGAGCTCGTTGAGCCGCACGACGTCCACGGCGGGCCCCCGCAGAGGCGCATGCGGCTGCGGGTGGTGGCCCTGCGGTGGCAGGTCGGCTGGTGGTGGGGTGATCCAGACCGGCAGCGTGGGGTCGGGGTGGGCGGTGGCGGGCTCACCAAGGCGCCAGCGCAGCAGCTGCGCCGGGGAGTCGGCCTGAGCCAGGTCATCGCCGTGACGACGCAGCAGTTCGGGCAGGTCCGCCCCGCAGCGCTGGTGCCGGTAGAGCAGGGCGGCCAGCAGTGGCCAGGTGTCCTCAGCAGTGATCGTGGCGGCGTGGTCGGGTCCGTAGGCGACCAGGACCGCATCGCTCATCTGCTGCACGCCTTCGGGGTCCAGCACGGTGGCGTAGGCGTCCTCGTAAGAGGGGACCAGGGTCGCCAGCGAGGAGGCGTGCTCCAGCTCGTCTGCCATCGTGGCCATCGCACCTTCGCCCAGAGTGCTGCGGCCGAGGACGGTCTCCAACACAGCTCGTGCGGCTTGGTCGGGGCGCGCTTGGTGGTGCAGCGAGGTGTCCAGGAGCTCCTCGTTGACCACGTACAGGTGGTTGGTGTTCCGGCCTCGGGTGGCACCGGTGTAGAGGTGCTCTCGGGTCATGGAGCGGTCGACGAGCATGCGGGAGACGTCGACGGTCATGCCCTGGCAGCGGTGCACCGTGGTCGCGTAGCCCAGCTGGACGTGTGCTCGGACGTAGGCGGCGGGCAACACGGTGCGGGTGTTGTGGGTGCGGTGCTTGACCACCAGCGAGCCGTCGCTGCGCTGATCCAGGACGACCCACAGGTCCCCGTTCTTGACGTAGTCGGTGTTGCCGTGGCGCAGCATCCGGTCGTTGTGGCGTGAGGCGATGATGTCGCCGACACCGGCAGTGGTCCCATCGCGCAGAACCACCCCGTCTTGGGTCACCTGTCCGTCCAGGATGCGGCGCATCCGAGCGCGCTCGTTGAGGTATGTGACGTCCTCGTTGGAGGCGGCGATCATGATCGAGTTCAGCCCGGCCGCGGTGTCTTCGACCCAGGAGGCGTGCAGCTCTTCCAACGCTGCTTCCCGTGAGCCGGTGTGCACTCGACCTTCGTCGATGTAGAAGTCCAGACCGCTGGCGCGTCCCTCGCGCAGCAGCAGCCCGGCGAGGTCCTCGCCGGGCGTGCGGAAACGGTAGATGTCGCGCAGTTCGGCGGCGCCGACGGTGTTGGCGATCATCCGCAGCGCGCCGCCCGCACCGACCGCGTCGAGCTGGTTCGGATCGCCGAGCAGCCGCACGCTGGCCCCGTTGGCCTGCGCCAACTCGAGCACCTCCTGCAGCTCCAGGGTGCCGGCCATCCCGGCTTCATCGACCAGCAGCACGGTGCTCTCATCGACCTGCAGGTGCTCAGGAACGCGACCTCGTTGATGCTGGACGATGAGCTTGTGCATGGTCTCGGCGCTGACGCCCAGCTCGTCTCCGAGCACCTGCGCGGAGACTGCTGAGGGGCCGACCGCCACTACCCTGCCGCCGCCGGCGTTGACGGCCGCCACGAACGCACGCATGGCGGTGGTCTTGCCCGCACCAGCTGGCCCAATCCCGACCACCAGCTGCGCCGGGTCGCACGCGAACCGACGCGCCATCGCCAGCTGTGAGGAGTCCAGACGCATCCGAGCGTCGATCTGGAGGTCGGCTGCTGCGGACTCGAACACCTCGGCGGTCACGGCAAAACCGGCGCGGGTCTGCGCTGCCTCCAGCAGGTCCCGCTCGGCGTCCAGGACACGCAGCGAGGTGTACTTGGTGGTGCCCTTGGGCACGTACACCGACTCCCCATCTGCGCGTGCCAGCTCGGCCGGGGGTGACATCTCGTCAGGAACCGTGAGCTGCACTGACGACCCCAGAGCGGCTTGCGTGACGGCCTGCGCTGCCTCGGTCACTTGCCACCACCCCTCCCGCACCGGGGGAAGGTCGCGCACCATCCGGGTGGCCTCGGCAAGCACGTTGAACTCGTTCCAGGTAGCCCGCCGCCGGCCAAGTGCCTCCAGCACTTGCTCGGCGGTCTCCTGCGTCAGCCGGTCCCGGTTGAACTCGATCGCCACCGCGTCAGGGCGGCGGGCGAGCACCGCATCCAAGCGAGCCTGCAACGCCTGCTCTGACCCCAGCGCGCGCACGGCACGAGCGCGCCAACCCTGCACCCGCTCCGACAGCGGCGCCCCAGCTTCCTTAGCGGCTCGGGTGGCCAAGGTGGCCTCCTGCGCAAGCCGGTACTGCTCGTTCCGAGGCGGCTCGTGACCATGCGTGGCGCGGTACTGCGCGACCAGCTCGTTGTAGGAGGCGGTGATCGCTCGGCGACGCTGCGAGAACAGCTCGACCAGGTCCGCTCCCACGCCGGTGATCTCTCGCACCGGCACCTTCTGGTTCGGCCTGGCAGTGGCCTCGAACTGCACACCCAGGCGCGCCACGAGCTGCTCTTCGACCAGCGCGTTGTAGCGCTCAGAGGCCGCCACCGTCAGCGAGAACAGCACCCGCGCATCCAGGCTGCGCCACTTGCCGTCAGTGCCCATGACCTTCGCTGAGACAGCCACGTGAGTGTGCAGATTCGGATCACCCGCGCGGGAGTCAAGATGGTCAAAGGCAGCCGCCGTCAGCCCCTTGGTGTTGATCTGCCGCAACCCGCCCGCCCCGACACGAGTCAGGGCCGCCTCCTGCTCGATCCAGGCCAACGTGTCCTGCCAGGCGCGCGCGTGCGCCTGACTGATCTGCTCGCGCACATCGTCATCAGCGAGGCCCCACAGCACTGAGACCGACTTGGGCGGTGTGAACACCAGATCGAAGCCCGAGACGCCCTCCCGATCGGTGCGTTGCCGCGAGGCCAGGTAGCGCCCGACCTCCGGCTCGGAGGGCTCCGCGCCATCCATGTTCTGCCGCAAGATCTCCGTGGCGACCTGCCACCGGATGCGGTCACGTTCACCCCCAGCCCGCGGGTCACGATCATTCTCGGCCGCGAAATCGGCGAACGCCTTCTGCACCGCCACCAGGTAGGGGTCTTCCTCCCAGTCGCGGCGGCGGTGGAAGGCGCGCCCCAGCATCTGTGCCTCGTTGTTGGGGTGCGACCCGGTGCCGAACAGGTTCCGCATCTGGGTGGCATCCACCGCACCGGAGACGCCCATCTCGACAGCGCCCGTGCCCACCCAGCGGCCCGGCGGGTTGCCATGAGCGTTGTAGTAGTCGGTCAGCGACTCACCCCGCGGACGGACCTCATCACCGCGCGCCACCTGGCGGGTCAGGTACTCATACCCGTTCCCGGCGTGCAGCGGATGGATCGTCATCATCACTGCACCACGCGCCGCCCGCGCGCGAACAAGTTGATATCGATACGGGCCCCCTGCCACGCAAGTGCAAGAGGTGTGTGGCTCTCGTGGCCTCGGCGTGCCCGGGGACGGGCGGCGATGGGCGGCAGGGGTGAGTGGCAGTTGGCGATATCGACGCGCAGCGTCGATATCGGGCCGGTGACGTGGTGTTGGCGTCAGCTTGTTGACCGCAGTTCACCGGATGGAGTTGATGTCGATGTCGTCGCGACGACGTTCCAGTGCTTCCAAGACCGCTGCTCGAGCTCGGGCGCGGCAGCGTCGCATCCTTCTGGATGCTGAGCGTGCTCTTCGGGATGAGGCGATCGAGGAGGCCGCCTCGCAGTTCTTCCAGTTCAGCGATCACCGTGACCAGTTACGCGAGCAGATCGCCGAGGTGGAGGCGCGGATGGCTACTCCGATCAGCCAGCTCGTCGAGCTCGGTGAGCCACAGCGGCGCATCGCCCAACTGCTCGATCTGACGGTTGAGGAGGTCAGGCATCTGCGGGCCGCTAGCAAGCCCAAGAACAGCGAGGCGGAGGGCGTCGAGGGCGAGCATGCTCGGGCTTGACCTTCCCACCGCGGAGCCGCTGCGCGACCTTCGGCCGGCGGGTCCGGCCGGGCTTGTGATGGCCGTGCCGCCAGCTGCTGCAGCCCACAGCCTCGAGGAGATGATCACGCTCCGCTGGTGCCACGTGCTGGCCCACGCGCTGCGCGAACGGACCGGCTGGCCGGTGGTGGTCGTGGGCGACGGCCGCAACGGCTGGGTGCACGCCGGTGTCAGGATGCCCGACGACCGCATCCTCGACGTCAACGGCAGCCACAGCCCACGGGACTGGCTCGATGAATGGGCCGTCGTCATGGATGAGTACAGGCGCGACTACAGAGACCAGTGCGACGGGATCTACGACCCCGAAGCGGTCGACATCTACGACTGGCAGGCGGTCGATGCCGACACCACCCTCCTCGGAGAGAAGGTCCCATCCCACGTGCGGGTGGCGGCCGCGCACACCAGCGACAACTTGCTCGCCGGCCCGGGGTGGCACCCTGCCGGCGCCTGGCCCTCGCGCGCTGAGCCGACGTGAGCGGCTTCGACCTAGCACCGGGTCAGATGGCGTTCGACCTGGACCTGCTGATGCGAGAGCAGATCGCGGCGCAGCCCTGGTCCGGAGCGCCGCTGACGTACACCGCCGACTACTACACGCCCGCCGAGCTCGGCGCGGCGTTCGACCGGTACGTCGCCGAGCACGGGCGGTTCGCCTGTTTCATCAACAGCCACATGTGGTCCCCAGCCGTGGCGTTCATCCCGTTCGAGGCTGGAGCGCACTCGATGCACCTACTAGTGGCGAACGGTGCGTGCGACGTGATGGAACATTCCCACGCCGAGGGTGAGCTGCCAGGGGAGGGCGTGTACCAGGCGAACTGCACGAGCTGTCGTTGGCACAGCATCCACCCCCACGAGAACGAAGCCGTCGAAGCCTGGCACGACCACGCGCTGCCCGGCTGGAGAGACTTGCCTCTGCTGCCCTCGACACTGACCAGGCCCGGCTGGGACATGGAACGGCGGTCACGGGAGAAGGTGATGGCCTGGATCCAGGAGCACTACCCGGCCACCTTCCTCGAGCCAGGATCGCCAGTGCGCACGGTGCGGCAACCCCACGCCGGTCGTCACGTACCAAACCGCTCCCCGCAGGGCGGCTACGACCTCGGGGTCGAACAGTGACAACGTCTGGTGGACTGTGCCGTCCCAGGACGTTCACGTAACCGGTGACTGAGAGGGCGGGCGTCGGTACGCTCACCCGGCATGGACGCCGACGGCGTGGAGCAGGTACGTCGCGCGCTCGATCACGCCGTCGCCGAGGCCGCCGACGCCTGGCTGAATGATCCTCGCGATCACGAGGCGTATCGCCGTCTGGTGGCGGCAGTTCTCACCCGCCATGCGAACTACCAACCTCCGCTGGACCTCGACGAGGCGCCCCCGGAGCAGCCAGAGCTCGACGACGATCTAGCTGACCGCCACCCGGTAGCGCCCATCGGCGGGACTTTCGATCCGAATGATCCGAAGGCGGCCCTGGACCGACTGCGAGGCGCTGGCGGTCGGGCCCCGCGGTAGGTCGCCGGCCGCGGCCGCCGAGGATGCCCGGGTGTTTCCGGCCTAGCCTGCGCGCGCCGTATATCGTCGAAAGGTGGATCGGGCGTACCTGATCGAAGTCGCACGACGAGCCAGCGGTCTGACGCACGCCGAGCTCGCCGCCAGATCCGGTACGTCGCAGGCGACGATGTCGGCGTACGAACGAGGTCTGAAGTCGCCGACGCTCAAGGTCGCTGCGCGGATCCTCGAGGCGGCGGGCTACGACCTCAACCTGCGCCGGCTCATCGACTGGGTATCGACGAACCAACGTGAGGCCCGGTCAGGCGTCCTGCGGATCGACGCCGCGGCTTTCCCACGCCCCGAAGGTGGTGCCGTCCTCGGCGATCCACGAGATCCGACCGTTGCAGGACCGCCCCTGGGCGATTGCGCCCGCCGTCGACGGGGAGCCGAACACGATGTCCTTCGCCACCCGAGCAACCCCGTTCTCAACGACGATCGATCCGTCGGCGATCAGCTTGAGATGCTGGGCGCGGTACGACTCGTACGCCTTGATCGTGCTGTCGGCCTTCCCGACGCCGTGCCAGTCGGCGACGACGGTGGACCCGGCGAGCATCGTGAACTCGCCGTCGATCTGCTGCGCCGTGGCTGCCACGCCGAGCTTGCGGTTCATTAGGTGAAACATCGGGGACACCAACTGTTCCTGCCGCGCCTGAGGTACGGCGGCCGTCTCCCGGCCGCGGATCGCGTCGACGCCGAGAACCGGAAGGACGATCTGAAGCTGGTCGATGAAGTAGTCCATGTCTGAGGCGTGCGCCTCCGGCAGTGCCTGTGGAGGCGGCGTCGTCCCGTTGTCCAGGACGACGCGTCCGGCCTGGAGCGCGAGCGTGATCAGCCGGGCCTCCAGGTATCGCCCGTGTGCCTTTGTCAGGTTCGCGTCCTTCGACGTGATCACGACTGCCTTGCGCCAGAACTCCTTGTTCGTGTCGTGGTAGCGAAGGCGAGCCTTGAAGTCGTCGGTCTCGCCGATGTAGCAGCGGGTGCCGCCCTGCTCGTCCGGCCCGAGCAGCAGATACACGCAGGTTCCGGCGAGCTCGGCGCGCCGGACGAGGGCGCCCATCTCGGAGCGAGGTGCGCTGATGACCTGACCCGTCCAGTTCAGGATCTCGGCCGTGGTCAGCCCACCCGGGGTGCCGTCGACGAGAAAGAGCTCGATGTGCTTGCCACTCACCCCGCGATGATCGCAGCCGGGCCCGACGGTTCCCGAAGGTTCTGCCGGTTTCGTCGGGCCCGGATGAGAGACTGCACCGCGTGAGCGTGGCGAGCAAAGAGGCCGAGCGGGCAGAGCTTCACAAGACCATCTGGCGGATCGCCAACGACCTGCGCGGCAGCGTCGACGGATGGGACTTCAAGGCCTACGTCCTCGGGATGCTCTTCTACCGGTTCATCTCCGAGAACCTGACCGCCTACCTCAACGAGGCGGAGCGTCAGGCCGGCAACCCCGACTTCGACTACCGCTACCTGAGCAACGACGACGCCGAGCAGGCGCGGGCCGAGGTGGTGAACGAGAAGGGGTTCTTCATCCTGCCCCAGGACCTGTTCGCGAACGTCCGGGAGCGAGCTCGCCACGACGAGAACCTCAACGAGACGCTGTCCCGGGTCTTCACCAACATCGAGGCATCCGCGGTCGGTGCCGACTCCGAGGAGGACATCAAAGGCCTCTTCGCCGACGTCGACGTCAACAGCGCCAAGCTCGGCCCGACGGTCGCGAAGCGCAACGAGAAGCTGGTCAAGCTCCTCGACGCGATCGGCGACCTGGACTTCGGCAACGGCGGCTTCACGCACAACACGATCGACGCGTTCGGTGACGCCTACGAGTACCTCATGGGTATGTACGCCGCCAACGCCGGCAAGTCCGGCGGCGAGTACTACACGCCCCAGGAGGTCTCCGAGCTCCTCGCCCGGATCACGGTGGTCGGCAAGACCGAGGTCAACAAGGTCTACGACCCGGCCTGCGGCTCCGGCTCGCTGTTGCTGAAGTTCAACAAGGTCCTGCCGGGTGGCGTCCGCAAGGGCTTCTTCGGGCAGGAGATCAACCTGACCACCTACAACCTGTGCCGGATCAACATGTTCCTGCACGACATCAACTACGAGCAGTTCGACATCGCCCACGGCGACACCCTGATCGACCCGGCCCACTGGGACGACGAGCCGTTCGAGGCGATCGTGTCCAACCCGCCCTACTCCATCAGGTGGGAGGGTGACGCGAACCCGCTGCTGATCAACGACGAGCGCTTCGCCCCGGCCGGCGTGCTCGCGCCGAAGTCGAAGGCCGACCTGGCCTTCACCATGCACATGCTGTCGTGGCTCGCGGTCGACGGCACGGCGGCGATCGTCGAGTTCCCGGGCGTGCTCTACCGCGGCGGCGCGGAGCAGAAGATCCGCAAGTATCTCGTCGACAACAACTACGTCGACGCCGTCATCCAGCTCCCGCCGGACCTCTTCTTCGGTACGACGATCGCGACCTGCATCATCGTGCTGAAGAAGTCGAAGACCGACAACAAGGTCCTGTTCATCGACGCCTCGGCCGAGTTCACCCGGCAGGGCAACAAGAACAAGCTCACCGCCGACCACCGGCAGCGGATCCTCGACGCCTTCACCGCCCGCGGGGAAATCGCCCACTTCGCCACGCTCGTCGACCACGACACGATCGCGGAGAACAACTACAACATCGCGGTCAGCTCGTACGTCGAGGCCGAGGACACCCGCGTCGCGACCGACATCACCGCGCTCAACGCCGAGATCGCGCGCGTTGTCGAGCGCCAGGCCACGTTGCGCGCCGAGATCGACGCGATCGTCGCGGACCTGGAGGGTGGCGCGTGAGCCGCATCGATGATCTCGTCGCGCAACACTGCCCCGACGGAGTCGAGTTCAAGCGCCTCGGCGACCTCTACGAGATTGCTACACGTCGCATTACCGGCTCAGAGCTGGACGAGACCAACTATGTCGGCGTCGACAACCTCGTGCCGAACTTTGGAGGGCGCCGTGACGCTGGGTATGGAGCCAATTCGAGCGGCGCTATCAAGTTCTCTCCCGGAGATGTATTGATCGGCAACATCCGTCCGTATCTGAAGAAGGTATGGCTCGCAGACCGAGCAGGTGGAGCGAGTCCTGACGTTCTGACCATCACACCTCGGTCAGATGCGCACGCGCTCGTCGCGCCGAAGTTCCTCTACTATCTGTTGGCTAGCGAAACATTCATCAACTATTCGATGAAGCACGCCAAAGGTGCAAAAATGCCTCGAGGCGATAAGACGGCGACACTCAACTACAGAATCCCGCTTCCACCGCTGGCGATTCAACGGGAGATCGCGTCGATTCTTGATAAAATGGAGAGCCTCAAAGCCGAGCTTGAAGCCGAGCTTGAAGCCGAGCTTGAATACCGCTCCCGCCAGTATGCGTTTTACCGCGACCAGTTGTTGGCCTTCGACGGAGTCGAGGGGGTCCGGTGGGTCACGATGGGTGAGGTTGGCGAGTTCACCCGGGGACGGCGGTTCACCAAGGCGGACGTCGTCGAAGATGGCATCCCATGCATCAACTTCGGCGAGATCTACACGCGCTACGGCGTGTTCGCTCACGAGGTCTACTCGCGCGTGCGCGCCGAACTGAGGTCGTCATTGCGGTTCGCTCGGACCGGCGACGTCATCGTCACGGGAGTGAGCGAGACTGTCGAGGACATCGCCAAGGCGGTCGCCTGGCTGGGTGAAGAAGACGTTGCGGTCCACGACGACTGTTTCGCCTACCGTCACTCGCTGGATCCGAAGTTCGTCTCGTACTACCTCCAGACGGGGATGTTCCACGCGGAGAAGGCAAAGCACGTGGCTCGGGCCAAGGTGAAGCGCATCTCTAGCGAGAGTCTGGCCAGGTTGACCATTCCGGTCCCGTCGCCCGAGGAGCAGCAGCGGATCGTGTCGATTCTCGACCAGTTCGATGCCCTGATGAACGACCTGTCGATCGGTTTGCCGGCCGAGATCGCGGCCCGGCAGAAGCAGTACGAGTACTACCGCGACAAGCTGCTGACGTTCCCCGAGAAGGAAGCGTCGTGACGGAGGCGCCCGACTCCTCGCTTCGCTACGAGCCGATCGCGGTCTCCGACGAGTCGACCGTGGTGGCGGCGTACGTGCCTGATCCGGCGAGCGCGCAGGGCTACCAGTCTGAGGCCGCGCTGGAGCAGGAGTTCATCGCCCAGCTGCAGGCGCAGGCCTACGAGCGGCTGACGATCACCTCGGCGGCGGACCTCGAGGCCAACCTGCGTCGCCAGCTCGAGATCCTCAACGATGTCACGTTCAGCGACGACGAGTGGGGGCGGTTCTTCGGCGAGAGGATCGCCGCGAAGAACGAAGGCATCGTCGAGAAGACCGCCCGGATCCAGGAGGACCCGATCCAGGTGCTGCTGCGTGACGACGGCACCAGCAAGAACATCAAGCTGATCGACAAGTCGAACATCCACAACAACCGGCTCCAGGTGATCAACCAGTACGAGTCGGTGGGGGAAGGTGGCGGCGTCGAGCGGCAGAACCGGTACGACGTCACGATCCTGGTCAATGGCCTGCCGTTGGTGCACGTGGAGCTGAAGCGCCGTGGGGTGCCGTTGAAGGAGGCGTTCAACCAGATCAACCGTTACCAGCGGGAGTCGTTCTGGTCCGATGCCGGGCTGTTCGAGTACGTCCAGCTCTTCGTGATCTCCAACGGCACGCACACGAAGTACTACGCCAACACCACCCGCGCTCGACGGATCGCGGAGTCGGAGGGCGGCAGGCGGCGCGGGAAGCAGACGTCGAACACCTTCGAGTTCACGTCGTGGTGGACCGACGCCAACAACGTGCGCATCGGCGACCTGATCGCGTTCACGAAGACGTTCTTCGCCAAGCACACCCTGCTCAACGTGCTGACGAAGTACTGCGTCTTCGACGTGTCCCGGACGCTGCTGGTGATGCGGCCCTACCAGATCGTCGCCGCCGAGCGGATCCTGCAGCGGATCGTCACGTCCACGAACATGAGGCAGCTCGGCACGACCGCGGCCGGCGGCTACGTCTGGCACACCACCGGGTCGGGCAAGACGCTGACGTCGTTCAAGACCGCGCAGCTCGCCTCGCGGATGGAGGGCGTCGACAAGGTCCTCTTCGTGGTCGACCGCAAGGACCTCGACTACCAGACGATGCTGGAGTACAACCGCTTTGAGAAGGACTCGGTCAACGGATCCAGGTCGACCGCCGAGCTCAAGCGGCAGCTGCAGAACCCGAACTCGCGGATCATCGTCACCACGATCCAGAAGCTCGCGCGGTTCATCGAGCAGAACAAGGGCCACGAGATCACCAGCGGTCACGTGGTGCTGATCTTCGACGAGTGCCACCGCAGCCAGTTCGGCGACATGGGCGCGGCGATCCGCAAGGCCTTCAAGCGCTACCACCTGTTCGGCTTCACCGGGACGCCGATCTTCCCCGAGAACGCGACCGGCGCGAAGCTCGACACCACCGAGGCCGTCTTCGGCGACCGGCTGCACACCTACACCATCGTCGATGCCATCAACGACGGGAACGTGCTGCCCTTCAGGGTGTCCTACCAGAACACGGTCAAGATCGCTGACCATGTGACCGACAAGGACGTCGAGGCGATCGATACCGAAGAGGTGATGCTTGCGCCCGAGCGAATCCGACAGGTGGTCACCTACGTCCTCGACCACTTCGACACCAAGACCATGCGCGGCCAGGGCTACACCCTCGGCGAGAAGCGGGTGCGCGGCTTCAACTCGATGTTCGCCACTGCCTCGATCCCGGCGCTCAAGGCCTACTACCTGGAGTTCGAGAAGCAGCAGGCGGAGCGCAAGGCCGCGGATCCGGCGTACCAGCCGCTCAAGGTCGCCACGATCTTCAGCTACAACGCGAACGAGGAGATCGAGGAGGGCGGGATCCTCGGCGAGGAGGGCTTCGACACCGAGGCGCTCGACGGCTCGTCGCGCGACTTCCTCGAGAAGGCGATCAGCGACTACAACGCCGCGTTCGGGACGTCCTACGACACCTCGTCGGCGAAGTTCGAGAACTACTACAAGGACCTCGCGCGCAGGCTCAAGGAGCGCGAGGTCGACCTCGTGCTCGTGGTCAACATGTTCCTGACCGGGTTCGACGCCACCACGCTCAACACCTTGTGGGTCGACAAGAACCTCAAGTCCCACGGACTCATCCAGGCGTTCAGCCGCACCAACCGGATCCTGAACTCGGTCAAGGCCTACGGCAACATCGTCTGCTTCCGAAACCTCGAATCGGCAGTCGACGACGCTCTCGCGCTCTTCGGCAACAGCGAAGCCCGAGGCGTGGTGCTGCTCAAGCCCTACCAGGACTACCGCAGCGCCTACGAGAAGGCCGTCGGCGAGCTCATTGAGTCGACGCCGCCTGGGGAGGAGCCGTTCGGCGAGGCCGCCGAGAAGCGGTTCGTGGTGCTGTTCGGCGAGATCCTCAAGCTGCGCAACGTCCTGACGTCGTTCGACGAATTCGCCGAGGACGACTCGTTGTCCCCGCGGGACCTGCAGAACTACATGAGCATCTACAACGCCCTCTGGGAGAAGCACCGCAAGAGCGAGAAACGCGAGAAGGAGTCGATTCTCGACGACGTCGTCTTCGAGATCGAGCTCGTCAAGCAGGTCGAGGTCAACATCGACTACATCCTCATGCTCGTGACGAAGTGGCGCGAGGCGAAGGCGGAGGGCAACGAGCACGTCAGCCAGGTGACCGAGATCCTGGATGCCGTCCAAGCAAGCCCGACGCTGCGCAACAAGCGCGACCTGATCGTGGCCTTCGTCGACTCGCAGTCGGTCAGCGACGACGTCGGCGACGACTGGCGGGAGTTCATCGGGGAGCGTCGCGACGCCGAGCTGAGCGCGCTGATCGCCGAGGAGGCTCTCAAGCCGGACGAGACCCGCGCCTTTGTCGTCGGGGCCTTCCGAGACGGCGCCGTACCGACGACCGGCACCGCGATCACGAAGATCCTTCCGCCGGCCTCACGCTTCTCCAAGGACAACAACCACTCCGCCAAGAAGCAGCGGGTCCTCGGCAAGCTCGTCGAGTTCTTCGAGCGGTACGTCGGACTGATTTGATGATTTGATGTCAACGCTGGACATCCTTGCCGTCCTCGGGAACTTGGCTGCCAAGAGGCCGGTGTTTCACTCCGAGGCCGACTTCCAGTTCGCGTTCGCCTGGCAGATCCACGCCCTTAACGAGGTCGACGTCCGTCTGGAGACGCATCCTCGTCCTCTCGTGAACCTCGACGTCCAGCTCGACTGGCCGGACGGAACCCACACCGCGATTGAGTTGAAATAAAAGACGCGATTATGGGTGGGCGACGCGTCCGGAGAGCACTTCGCGCTCAAGGACCAGGGAGCAAACGACATTGGTGGCTACGACTTCCTCAAGGACGTCGAGCGCGTCGAGACGTTCGTTGACGCCGCGCCGGGCTGGGATGGGTTCGCAGTGATGATCACCAACCTGGCGACGTACTGGAACCCCGCAGTGCACGCGCGAGAGACGAACGCCGATGGCTTCAGGAGGCATGAGCCCCGTATGCGCGCTTGGCCGAAGGATGCTGGGAGTCATCCGGCCACGCCTCAAGCCGGCGTCGACGAGCCCGCTCCAGCATGTCCCCGCGTCGCTGAGGTCCCGGGCTCAGTAGATCGACGGCCGCTGAGCAATATCGGCGACGATCACCCTCGTCTCCGGCTGCGTGTCGACCTCCGTGAACTTGAAGTCGATCTCAAGGACAACACCAACGAGCCACTCTCCCGGTTGCGGCTGCAAGCCTTCGTGGGTGCCATGAATGACTTCACCTTGGTACATGCGCCGCGGAAGTGCATCCCGATCGGCGGCGATGGGCTCCAGCACCAGTTCTTCGGCGTCGCGACTGCCGCTGCCCGACTTACTCTCGAATCTAGGGTGACGTGCTCGCACCTCTGTGACGAGGACAGCAGCACCTACTGACTCGATACGGATGCCGACGACATATCCGTCCTCGCCGTCACGGGACGGTACGGAGATATCTCTCGCCTCGAACCTCGGCGCAACCTGGGCCTGAGCGAACGCGGCGGCACGCTCAGCGGCCGCTGCAGCCCTCGCACTGTCCTTGGCCGTTGCATCCGCGGCAACGGCCAATCGTCTCGTGGCGCGCGCGTACCAATAGGTCACCCCCAACAGCCCCAGCGTCGCAATCAGCTCGATCCATGGCCGGAGATCCTCCATCACGCCCCTTCGACGATCCGCGACGGCAGAGCCTCGACGATCGCAACAGTCTCGACAAGCCGGCGAATCGTCGGGATCCGGTCGCCCATTCCTGAAGGCTAGAGCCTCGACGCCTCAAGGCATGTCCAGGCTCAGCGCGCGCTACTTCGTCATCCACGCGAGCGGGTCTGCTGCTCGTTGCTCCTGGACCTGACGGGAGACCCACCGCCTAGCGATGAGCGAGCTAGCTAGGAGTGCCAGTTCGCCGTACGTCGACAGGCCTTAGCCACGCGCCGTGCGTCTGCAGCCGCAGCTCACGATCGAAGTGGACGAGAACAAGCCGGGTGGTCCAGGCGACGGCCCGGCCGGCCTGGTACTCGAGCCCGTCCCGCTCCCACACGAGGCGAGCGGTGACGGGAATGGGGTCGGGCGTCCAGTGCTGCGCCCGCCGAGCTGGCACGGGGTGGGCGTTGGTGAGCCGCTGTAGGCGGGCGTTCCAGCTGGGCGGCTCGGTCACAGGCCAATGGTCAGCCTCAGGGGTGACAGGAGCAACCGCACGATGGTGGCCGCGCCCGGCCTCCAGGCCGAGCGGGGCCACGCAGCGGTGTCAGCGCCCGTGGCTGGGGTCGTTGTCTCGACCCTGCTCGGGGTCGTTGCGTGGCTTGGGTGTCGGTGTGGTGCCGTCTGGTGCTTTGAGTGCGTCGCGGGCGGGGGAGGGGAACGCGGCTGAGTGGTTGGCGCGCTGCTGTTGCTGCTGCCACTGGGCGTCGAGCTCGGTGGTGCTGGGGATGACCTCGACGAAGGAGGTGCGGACCTCGGTGGGTGGGATGCCGGCGGCGCCGGCTTCGGCCATGAGGTTGGCGAGGCGGTCGGTGGGGTTGTCCTCGGCGATCTGGTAGGTGCCGACGACGGTGGGTCCTGCCATGTAGGCGCAGGCGGCGGCGGCACCGGCGACGTTGCGGCGGTGGGTGGGGTCGGTGCCGCGGTAGA
>Ga0164243_10001524_pt1 | contig 39251 bp, 32 predicted proteins | sample OricompcompostOP_FD_108781 | JGI IMG/M metagenome (GOLD analysis project Ga0164243, IMG submission 108781) | Organic Plus compost microbial communities from Emeryville, California, USA - Original compost - Organic plus compost (OP) | ecosystem: Engineered > Solid waste > Mixed feedstock >... | reverse complement strand
CTAGCCGCGAGCCGCGGGACTGGCCGCGAGCCGCGGGACTAGCCGTCCGCCGCCGGCTCCGGCCCGGCTTCCGGTGTCTGCGGCGGCTCCGGCCCGTCCTCCGGCAGCAGCGTCTCGGCGAAGAAGTCCCGCACGTGCCCGAGGACTTGGGCGCGGTCCAGGCCCGGCAGGCCGACGACCAGGTGGGTGCCGAAGCCGTCGAGCAGGGCGCGGGTGCGGGTCGCGAAGCCGTCCGGGTCCGGCAGCCGGCGCAGCTCGCCGCGGGCCGCGCCCTCGACGAACAGGGCCACCAGGTCGCGGTGCCAGGCCAGTTCGAGTTCGAGCTGCCGGGAGCGTACGGCGTCGTCGGCGGTCTGCGAGCGGTTCCACACCTCAAGCCACAGCGCCCACGCGGGGTCGCGATGGCCGTCCGGGAGGTAGAGGTCGACGAGTGCGTCGAGCCGTTCGCGGACCGGGACGGCGCGCGCCAGAGCGGACCGCCGCCGCGCGGCCAGCTGCTCCTCGCTCCACTGCAGCGTCTGCAGCAGCAGTTCGTCCTTCGTCTTGAAGTAGTAGAGGAGGTGGCCGCTGCTCATGCCGACCCGGCGGCCGAGGCCGGCCATCGTCAGCCGTTCCAGGCCGTGTTCGGCGATGGTGGTCATGGCCGCGGCCAGCAGCCGTTCCCGCGGCTGTGCCGGGCGGCGCGCTCTGCCGCCGCGTTCGGTGCGTGCCACCGCCGTCGCCTCCTCCCGCGCCCGCGCGCCGTGCCCGTCCCCGTGTCCGTCTCCGGGAGTGCGCCTCCGTGCCGCCCGCGGGCGTCAAGTCCCGGGCTGCTGCTGGGTGATGCAGTGCACTCCGCCGCCCGCGGCGAAGATCGTACGCGCGTCGACGAGGGTCACGGTGCGGCGGGGGAACAGCCGCCGGAACACGTCGGCTGCGGCCTCGTCGCGCGGGTCGGCGAAGCCGCCCAGCACCACGCCGCCGTTGCACAGGTAGTGGTTGACGTACGAGTAGTCCACGGGCTCGCCGTCGTGGTCCGACACCGTCGGCGCCGGCAGCTCCACCACCTCCAGCGGGCGGCCGCGCGCGTCCGTGGAGCCGCGCAGCAGCCGTACGTTCTCCCGGGACACCTCGTGGTCGGGGTGCGCCGGATCGGGCTGGGTGTGCGCGACGACGAGGCCGGGGCGGGCGAACGCGGCGACGATGTCCACGTGTCCGCGGGTGCCGAACCTGCCGTAGTCCGCGGTCAGTCCGCGCGGCAGCCAGATCGCTTTGCGGGTGCCGAGCCGGGCGTGGATCTCGGCCTCGGCGCGCTCCCGCGTCCAGCCGGGGTTGCGGTCCGGGTCCAGCTGCACGGTCTCCGTCAGCAGCACGGTGCCCTCGCCGTCCACGTGGATGCCGCCGCCCTCGTTGACCATGCAGGAGCGGAACGTGCGGGCTCCCGCCGACTCGGCGACGTGGCCGGCCAGCTCCGCGTCGTGCTTCCAGCGGGCCCAGCCCTGTGCGCCCCAGCCGTTGAACGTCCAGTCCACGGCGCCGAGTTCGCCGCCGCCCGGCCCGGTACGCACCACGAACGTCGGGCCCGTGTCCCGCATCCAGGCGTCGTCCAGCGGGTGTTCGCACACCTCGACGCCCGGCCCGAGCAGGGCGCGCGCCTGCGCCGCCTCGGCCGGGTCGGCGACGACGGTGACCGGCTCGAACCGCCGTACGGCGCGGGCGACTTCGGCCCACGCGCGCCGGGCGGCGGCCAGCTCGTCCGCGTCGGCGAAGGTGTCGTTCGGCGGCGGCCAGGCCATCCAGGTGCGCTCGTGGTGCGCCCACTCGGGCGGCATACGGAAGCCGTCGGCGGCGGAGGACATGGCGTATCGGATCCTTTCGGGCGGGCTGGCCGGCGGGCGGGGCGAGGTGGCGGCCGCGCGTGAACTCCCCGCCGGGGCGGGGCGGTTCAGAGGAAGTACAGGCGGTTCAGGGAGACCCGCTCGGCGGGTTCGGAGCGCACCGGCTCGCCGTCCAGCGTCACCAGTCCGCTGCGCTCGTCGACCTCGACCAGGCCGAGCCGGGTGTTGCGCACCAGGTCGGCGGGGCCGATGCCGCGGGTGCCGCGTACGGCGACCCGGCGCCTGCGCGTCGGCATCCGGTCGCCGCCCTGCTCCGCGGCCGCCCGCGAGACGAACGCGACGGACAGCTCGGCGGGCGCGGCCCCGTACGCGCCGAACTGCGGCCCCAGGACGAGCGGTTCGCTGGTGTCGGTGGCCGCGTTCGGGTCGCCGGTGACGCCGTACGCGGGGAAGCCGGACTTGAGCACCAGCTGCGGCTTGGCCCCGAACCACTCGGGGCGCCACAGCACGATGTCGGCGAGCTTGCCCGGCTCGATGGACCCGATCTCGTGCGAAAGGCCGTGCGCGATGGCCGGGTTGAGCGTCAGCTTGGCCATGTAGCGCAGCACGCGTGCGTTGTCATCGTCGCCCACGCCGTTCCCGTGACCGTCGCCGGAGTCCGCCAGCGGCCCGCGCTCGGCCTTGAGCTTCCCGGCCATCTGGAACGTACGGCGTACGGTCTCGCCCGCGCGCCCCATGCCCTGTGCGTCGGAGGAGGTGATGCCGATCGCGCCCAGGTCGTGCAGCACGTCCTCGGCGCCCATCGTGCCCGCCCGTATCCGGTCGCGGGCCAGCAGCGCGTCTCCGGGCAGATCGGGGTGGAGGTCGTGGACGGAGACGATCATGCCGTAGTGCTCGGCGACGGCGTCGCGCCCGAACGGCAGCGTGGGGTTCGTGGACGAGCCGATGACGTTCGGGACTCCGGCCAGCCGCAGCACGTTCGGCACGTGGCCGCCGCCGCAGCCCTCGATGTGGAAGGCGTGCAGCGTACGTCCCTCGGTCGCGGCGAGCGTGTCCTCGACGGAGAGGCACTCGTTCAGGCCGTCGCTGTGCAACGCCACCTGCACGTCGTGCTCTTCGGCCACCCGCAGCGCCGTGTCCAGCGCCCGGGTGTGCGCCCCCATGTCCTCGTGCACCTTGAAACCGGAAGCGCCGCCTTCCGCCAGCGCCTCCACGAGCGGCCCCTCGTGCGAGGACGAACCCCGCGCCAGAAAGCCGACGTTGACCGGCCAGGCGTCGAAGGCGCCGAACGCGTTCCCCAGCGCCCAGGGAGAGTTGACGCCCACGCCCCACACCGGACCGAACTCCTGGCCGATGACGGTGGTCACGCCGGACGCCAGCGACGCCTCCATGATGCGCGGCGAGAGCAGATGGACGTGGGTGTCCACCGCGCCGGCGGTGGCGATCAGGCCCTCGCCGGAGACGATCGTGGTGCCGGTGCCGACGACGACGTCCACGCCGTCCACCGTGTCCGGATTGCCGGCCCGCCCGACGGCGTGAATCCGGCCCTCGCGCACGCCGATCGAGACCTTCCGTATCCCCAGCACCGGGTCGATCACCAGCACGTTGCTGACGACGAGATCGCACGTGGCGCGTACCGGCGCGGCCTTGAGGTGCAGCCCGTCCCGTGCCGTCTTGCCGAACCCGGCCAGGAACTCCTCGCCGGGCAGCTGGGCGTCGGACTCCACGCGTACGACCAGTCCGCTGTCGCCCAGCCGCACCCGGTCGCCGGCGCGCGGCCCGTGCACCGCGGCGTAGTCGAGTGCGCGCCGCCGCTCCGCGCCGCTCAGCTCGGTGCTGCTCGGTTCCGTGCTCAACTGCCCGCCTCCGTACGTCGGTTGGCCGCTCCGTCCGCGCCGCCCGCGCCGCCCGCCGCGCCCGCGTACCTCGCGCCGCCTTCGCCGCCGGCGCCCAGATAGCCGCAGGCCGCGGCCCGGCGCAGCGCCTCCTCGCGAGCACCCGGCGCGTCCAGCGGCCCGTCGACGAGACCGGCGAAGCCGACGGCCACCCGGTCGCCGCCGATCGGCACCAGCCCGGCCTCCGCGGTGCCGCCCGGCTCGAAGCGCAGCGACGAGCCGGCCGGGATGGCCGGCCGCATGCCGTACGCGGCTGAACGGTCGAAGCACAGCCGGGGGTTGGCCTCGAAGAAGTGGAAGTGCGAGGTGACGCTGACCGGTACGGAGGCGGTGTTCCGCACCGTCACGGTCACCTGCGGTTCGGGCGGCGCGGGCGCGGGGGAGCCGGGCAGCACCGCGCCGGGGCGGGTACGGGCTGCGGACTCCGCGGTCTCCGTGGACTCCGTGGTCTCCGTGGTCTCCGTGGACTCCGTGATCTCCTCGGTCTCCGCGTGCTCCGCACCGGTACGGCCGGCCCGACCGGTCCAACCGGCCGCGGCCGCCCGGTCGTTCGGCGTGCCCGGCGCGCTCGGGCCGTCCGCCCCGTTCGTGTCCTCCGCTCCGATCGGGTCCTCCACCACGGCCAGCCGCGTACCGTCCTCGAACACCGCCTCCACCTGCACCTCGGTGACCACCTCGGCCACTCCGGGCAGTACGTCGCACGGGCCGAGCACCGCGCGGCCCGCCTCGATCGCCTCCGCGAGCCGCAGCCCGTCACGTGCGGCCTCGCACACGGTGTCCGCGATCAGCGCGGTCGCCTCCGGCACGTTGAGCCGCAGTCCGCGAGCGCGGCGGGCCCGCGCCAGCTCGGCCGCGCCGAACAGCAGCAGCCGGTCCCGCTCGGTCGGGGTCAGTCGCACGGCCGCCCTCCCCTTCGCTCGGTCTTCGCTCGACGTCCGGAATTAGAGCGTGAGTCTAAACAGCGAGTCCGCCATGCGGAACCCCTGCTGCAAATGCCACTGGAAGACCGTAGATCGTTGTGGAGCACAGACTGGAACATCGCTCTAATACGGCGCTCCAAGGGGACTCCCGTTACCGGGTGAGCGTCGCGGACGCGCCCGCGTACGACGGCACCCGCCACCCCGCCGCCCCCAAGTCCCGTACGCGGAAGGCCCGCTGCGCTCATCGGCGGCGGTGCCATTGCCGACCCCGCGAGGCGCTGCTAGACCGACAGACACGGGCCGCTCCCACCGCTCGGGCCGCCCGCGACGCACGCTCCGTCCGCCGCAACGAGAGGTGTCCGCCGTGCCCGCCGCGTCCCCGGTGCCGTCCCCGCAGACTCCCGAGCCTTCGCCGGCTGCTCCGCCCGGCGTCCGCGCGCTGCCGCGCCGCGGCTTCCTGGCCGCCACCGCGACCGCCACGGCGACCGCCGCGAGCGCCCTCACCCTCGCCGCCGCCCACCCCGCGGGTGCTGAACCCGCCCGCCCCGCCGGTGCCCAACCCGCCCGCGCCGGCGGCGACTTCGCCGCGCTGCGCAAGCGCTGGCTGGACCTGCTGCTCGGCAGCGGCTTCGACCCGGACGCCGAGCCGTACGCGACCCGGCTGCGCGAAACCGCCGCTCTGGCACACGACTTCCGCCGGCGGATGAAACCGGCGCGCGGCTCCCTCTTCCCGGACGCGCCCTTCGACCCGTCCGCCGGCATCACGCTCTCCTACCAGCGGCTCGCCACCATGGCCGAGGCGTACGCACAGCCGGGCACCGGCGCGAGCGGCGACCGGAGGCTGCTCGACGCCGTGCTCTCCGGGCTCGCGCACGTACACGAGCGCGTCTACAACACCGGCACCAAGCGCAGCGGCAACTGGTGGGACTGGCAGATCGGCGCCCCGCGCGCACTCCTCGACACCATGGCGCCGGTGCACGGGAAGCTCGACGCCGCGGAGCGCCGCCGGTACCTCGCAGCCGTCGACCACTTCCTGCCCGAGTCCGTCTTCGACCACTACAAGGGCACGTCCACCGGCGCCAACCGCGTCGACTTCTGCCGCGTCTACGCCGTACGCGGCGTCCTCGGCGAGCACGGCGGCAGGATCGCGGCCGCCGCCCGCGGCCTCTCGCCGGTCTTCCCGTACGTCACGGAAGGGGACGGGCTGTACGCCGACGGCTCCTTCGTGCAGCACACGTGGGTGCCGTACTCCGGGACGTACGGCTACGTCCTGCTGGACGGGCTCGGGCGGCTGTTCGCGCTGCTGGACGGCACCGACTGGGAGATCACCGACCCGAACCGGCGGATCGTCGAGGACAGCGTGGAGCGTGCGTACGCGCCGTTCGTGCACGACGGGCTGATGATGGACAGCGTCAGCGGGCGCGCGATCGCCCGCGGCGTCCTGCGCCAGGACCCGTTCCGCGTCCACCAGTCGGACCACACCCGCGGCCACCAACTCGCCGCCGCCGTCGCGGTGTTGGCGGAGACCGCGGACGCGGAGCGGCGGGCGCGCTGGCACGCGATGCTGCGCGGCTGGATCCGCCGGGACACGGCGCTGCCGGTGCTGACCGACCGCCAGTTCCCGGTGGCCGACCTGGTGCGGCTGCACCGGGTGGCGCGGCGGCACGGACCTGTCGCACCGCCGCCGGTCGAGCACCGGCTGTTCCCGGCGATGGCGCGCGCCGTACACCGGCGGCCCGGCTGGTGCGCCAACATCGCGATGGCCTCCGACCGCATCACCTACTACGAGGCGGGCAACGGCGAGAATCCGCGCGGCTGGCACACCGGCGACGGAATGCTCTACTGGTGGGGCCCGCCGCGGACGCTCGACCAGTACGGCGACGACTTCTGGCCCACCGTCGACTGGTACCGGCTGCCGGGCACCACCGTCTCCACCAAGCGGCTGCGCGACAACGCAGGCGGCGAGTGGGGCGAGCCGAAGCCGGACGTGCGCTGGGCGGGCGGCGCGACCGACGGCGAGTTCGCGGCCGTCGGACAGCAAGTAGCGGGGCTGTCCAGCACGTTGCGGGCGCGGAAGGCGTGGTTCTGCGTCGCGGACGCGGTCATCTGCCTCGGCGCGGGCATCACCTGCCGGGACGGCGACGGCACGGAGGCCGAGACGGTCTTCGACAACCGCAACCTCGGCGAGCACGGCGAACACGCGGTGACCGTGGACGGCGTGCGCCAGCCGGCCGCGCTCGGCACGGAACGCCTTTTCCCCGGGGCGACTTGGGCGCACCTGGAGGGGCACGGCGGCTGGGTGTTCCCGGGCGGCACCCGGCTGCGGCTGCGCCGCGAGGCCCGCACGGGCACGTGGTACGGCATCGACAAGGGCAGCGTCCGGGACCGGATCACGCGCCGCTACGTCACACTGTGGACGAGCCACGGCAGCCGGCCCACCGACGCCGAGTACGTCTACCTGCTGATGCCGGGCGCCGGCCCGCGTACGCTCGCCGCCCGCGCCGCCGACCCGCACTGGCTGACCGTGGACGCCAACTCCCCGCGGGTGCAGGCCGTTTCGGTCCGCGCGCTGGGCTTCGCGGGCGCCAACTTCTACGCCGCGGGCTCGGTCGGACCGCTGAGCGTACGAGGCCCGTCGAGCGTGCTGCTGCGGCGGCGCGGCGGGCGCACGGCCACAGTCACCGTGGCCGCGCCCGAACGGGACGGAAAGCCGGTCGAGTTGACGTGGCGGCGCCCGGTGCGCGCGGTGGTCGCGAAGGACGACGGCGTCGAAGTGCGCGCCGCGGGCGAGGAGTTGCGGCTGCGGGCGGCTGCGGGCATCGCGGGCGCCTCGCTGACGTGTACGGTGCTGCTGCGCTGAGTCCGTCGCGTACCACCGGGCCTGTTGAGGAGCGGTGAGGCGGCACTGCGGGGCGGCACCGCGAGGCGGCGCGGCCGCAACGGAGCGGTAACGGGTTGGTCCCGGAAGCGGCGCTCGGGGTCTGTACATCCCCCACAGTCACAGGCGTTCGGGATGGGAGATTTCCCTGCTTGGCAGGCTGCCGAGGAGCCCGTTCTGTCCAGCGCAGCCATGAATCGGGCACGGAGACTGTGCGAATCTGACGACGCCGAAGGGGCGGGCCGTTTCGTAGGGTCTATACATGACCGAACTGTCCGAGCCTTCTTCCGGGGCGCAGCCCGAGCCGCACTCCACGTCCGCACTGGCGGCGCAGGGGACCGAGCCCGAGGACGCGGCGCAGGATGTGCGGGGGCGCGTGGCGGAGCTGCACGCCCTGCGGCAGCAGGCGTTCGACGGCCCGAGCGAGCGCGCGACGGAGGCCCAGCACAAAAAGGGGAAGCTGACCGTCCGGGAGCGGATCGAACTGCTGCTGGACGAGGGCACGTTCCGCGAGGTCGAGCCGCTGCGCCGGCACCGTGCCACCGGCTTCGGGCTGGAGGAGAAGAAGCCGTACACGGACGGCGTCGTCACCGGCTGGGGCCTGGTGCACGGGCGGACGGTGTTCGTCTACGCCCACGACTTCCGCATCTTCGGCGGTGCGCTGGGCGAGGCGCACGCCACGAAGATCCACAAGCTGATGGACATGGCCATCCAGGCCGGCGCACCGCTGATCTCGCTCAACGACGGCGCGGGCGCGCGGATCCAGGAGGGCGTCTCGGCGCTCGCCGGCTACGGCGGCATCTTCCAGCGCAACACCCGTGCCTCCGGGGTCATTCCGCAGATTTCGGTGATGCTCGGGCCGTGCGCGGGCGGCGCCGCCTACTCGCCGGCGCTCACCGACTTCGTGTTCATGGTGCGGGACACCTCGCAGATGTTCATCACCGGCCCGGACGTGGTGCAGACGGTGACCGGCGCCGAGGTCACCCAGGACGGCCTGGGCGGCGCGGACGTGCACGCGGCCACTTCCGGCGTCTCGCACTTCGCGTACGACGACGAGCAGACGTGCCTGGAAGAGGTCCGCTACCTGCTGTCGTTGCTGCCGTCCAACAACCGCGAGAACCCGCCGTCCGAGCCGAGCGGCGACCCGGTCGAGCGGCGCGGCGAAGCCCTGCTGGACCTGGTGCCGGCGGACGGCAACCGCCCGTACGACATGCGCAAGGTCGTCGAGGAGATCGTCGACGACGGCGAGTTCCTGGAGATCCACGAGCGCTGGGCGACCAACGTCATCGTCTGCCTGGCACGGATGGACGGCGAGGTCGTGGGCCTGGTGGCGAACCAACCGCAGGCTCTCGCCGGGGTGTTGGACATCAACGCCTCCGAGAAGGCGGCGCGCTTTGTGCAGATGTGCGACGCCTTCAACATCCCGATCCTCACGCTGCTGGACGTGCCCGGCTTCCTGCCCGGCGTGGACCAGGAGCACGGCGGCATCATCCGGCACGGCGCCAAGCTGCTGTACGCGTACTGCAACGCCACGGTGCCGCGCATCTCGGTGGTGCTGCGCAAGGCGTACGGCGGCGCGTACATCGTGATGGACTCCCAGTCCATCGGCGCCGACCTGACCTACGCGTGGCCGACGAACGAGATCGCCGTGATGGGCGCGGAGGGCGCGGCCAACGTCGTCTTCCGCCGGCAGATCGCCGCCGCCGACGACCCGGAGGCGATGCGGGCGCGGATGGTGAAGGAGTACAAGTCCGAGCTGATGCACCCCTACTACGCGGCCGAGCGCGGTCTCGTCGACGACGTGATCGACCCGGTGGAGACGCGCGAGGTGCTGATCCGTTCGCTGGCCATGCTCCGCACCAAGCACGCCGACCTGCCGTCGCGCAAGCACGGCAACCCGCCGCAGTAGCGGGCGACTTGGCCGCCCGGCGGCCCCGCCGGACGGTCCGCGACCGACCGTCGGACGACAACGGACTCACGGACACGGACTCACAGACAACGGACGTACGGACATGAGGAGTACGAACAGCATGCAGACCACGGGGGACACGGCCGCCGCGCGGAGCGCGGGCACGACTGCGCAGACCGCTGCCGACCGGCTGGTGCGGGTCGAGCGCGGACAGGCCAACGACGAGGAACTCGCCGCGATCACCGCGCTGTTGCTGGCGCGCGCGGCCGCGGGCGCCCGGCACGGGCGCATCGGCGGCGCGGGCGACCGGGCCGAACACCGTCCCACGAAGGCGCGTTGGCGCCGGCTGGAGCGCACGCCCGGATTCCGCGCGCCGCACAGCTGGCAGGGCTGACCGCGTAGCCCGGCGGCGGCCAACTCCTCGGCGGGCAGTGGGAGATGGCCGGGCCGCCCGGCCCCGCACACACGACGAACCCCGGGCAGACTGCGGACAGCTGCACCGGGGTTTCGTTACGGCGCGAAGGGTGCGCCTGCGGCGCGGGGGACGCGGGAGCCGAGGCCGCGCTGCCGGGTGGGCGCCACCACCCGGCCGTTTTCGGTCAGTCGGCGGACGAGTCCGCGAGCACCGTGCGGCGCGGATTGGCGGTCTGCGCCGGCAGCCGCTCCGCGTCCTCGGAGACGCCGGGCGCGACGGCCTCGGCGGTCAGCTCGTCCGCGTCCTGGAGGTGGGCCAGAGTGGTCCGCCGCGGGTTCGCTATGGTGCGAGTGCTCATGGTCATCTTCACGTCGGCCGTACCTAACTTCTGTGAACTCGACTGTGGCGCTTGGTCGTTGGTTGTCGTTCGGACGTTCCGTGTAAACAACGAGACTAGGCCCGCTGTTCCCTGCCACGGCGTGATCCGGGCAACGCGGAGCGTGTGAGGTTGCTCACCGAGGCCGGGGCAAATGGGGCGTACCGGATGGCCAAAAGCCGCCCCTGGAACGGACATTGGGGACGGCGGTGAAGTTCCGCACACAGCACGGGCCACTCGGACAGCACGCGCCGGTGGCCGACTCGCGCTCGATGTCCCGAATCGAGGAGCTTGATCGATGCGCTGAGTGATCTTCCATGTGCGCTGTGTGACGTACGTGACGGGGTTATCCACAGGCCTTGTTGGAGATCCGGCACTGTGCTGGAATTCCACGGACCGCCGCAGGAAGGAGCCGGCGCGCAGGGGGCGCAGAGCAGCGCCGCGCGGTGGTGGCACAGGGGGTGCGCCGGTCACAAACGACCGCCCCGGGGGCCTGGGACCCCCACGACTCGATACCGTCCCGCCGCAGCACAGCGGGGGGACGCCTGGTCCAGAGGTTGCGACGCTAGTGCAGGGACGTTTCAAGAAGGATGGCAGCGGAGCGGGGGATGCGGAGCCACGCGGCATGAGCGACCGCGACTCCGCGCCTTTGCGCGTCCAGGAAGGTGACGCCTCGGCCGCCGGGCAGGAGCCCGATGCCGCGACGGACCGCGCCGACCGCGTGGACGGCGACGGAGGCGACAGGACGAGAGAGCCGGTCTCCCCGGGCTCGCGCGCCGCACTGCGCAACTGGCGCATCAGCACGCGCCTGGTCTCGCTGCTCGCCCTTCCCGTGATCGCCGCCACCACCTTGGGCGGCCTGCGGATCCACACTTCGCTGGAGAACGCGAACCAGCTGAACAACATGAAGCTGCTCACCGACATGACCCGGCGGGCCACCGTGCTGGCCGGTGCCCTCCAGGAGGAGCGGGACCGCTCCGCGGGCCCCATGGTGAGTTCCGGCAACGAGAAGGACGACGCGGTCGTCGCCCCCCGCCACCGCACCGATCAGGACTTCATGGCCTTCAAGGAGGCCACGAAGCGCATCAACGACGACGACAAGGTGATGGCGGGGGTCCACTCCACCGTCCTCGACATCACCAAGCAGCTGAACACGCTGCACGACATCCGGCAGCGCGCCTACAAGAACCCGGAGTACGTCTCCCAGACGGTCAACAGCTACAATCAGCTGATCCAGTCGCTGATCTCCCTCTCCCAGGACATGGCGCAGGCGACCAGCAACTCCGAGATGATCCAGAGCACTCGGGCGCTGGCCGCCTTCTCCAACGCCAAGGAGTACGCCTCGATCCAGCGCGCGATCATCGAGGCGGGGCTCGCCAAGGACAAGCCCGGACTCGGCGAGTCCGACCGGCTGTTCGCGAGGACCGCCAGCGAGAGCGAGCAGTCGCGGCTCAACAGCTTCCGCCAGATCTACGGCGACGAGGCGGCCCGCCGGCTCACCAAGCCGCTGGACGGCGGCATCATCGAGATCACCTCGGCCGACAAGTACCGCGACCGGGTGCTCAAGGACAAAGACGCGATGAAGCGGGAGCCTCGCGACTACCAGGACTGGTTCGACCAGGACAAGGCGAAGCTCGACCGCATGGACTCCATCGAGTCCACGCTCCTCGACCACATGGACGAGGAGGCGCGCAGGCTGCGCGCCGACGCGAACCAAGAGACCTATCTCAACGGCGCGTTGATCGTGCTCGTCCTCGGCATCTCGCTGGTCGGCGCCTTCGTCGTCGCCCGCTCCATGGTCCGCTCGCTGCGCCGCCTCCAGGACACCGCCCAGGACGTCGCCCGGCGGCGGCTGCCCGAGCTGGTCCGGCAGATGTCCGAGGCCGAGCCGCAGGACGTGGACACCTCCGTGGAGTCCGTCGGCGTGCACAGCCGGGACGAGATCGGCAAGGTGGCCGCCGCGTTCGACGACGTCCACCGCGAAGCCGTCCGACTCGCAGGCGAGCAGGCGCTGTTGCGCGGCAACGTCAACGCGATGTTCACCAACCTCTCGCGCCGCAGCCAGGGCCTCATTCAGCGGCAGCTGTCCCTGATCTCCGAGCTGGAGTCCCGCGAGGCCGATCCGGACCAGCTGTCCTCTCTGTTCAAGCTGGACCACCTCGCCACGCGTATGCGGCGCAACGGCGAGAACCTGCTGGTGCTCGCCGGCGAGGAGCCGGGCCGCCGCTGGACCCGTCCGGTCCCGCTGGTCGACGTGCTGCGCGCCGCCGCCTCCGAGGTGGAGCAGTACGAACGCATCGAGCTGAACTCCGTGCCGACCACCGAAGTCGCCGGCCGCGTCGTCAACGACCTGGTGCACCTCCTCGCCGAACTGCTGGAGAACGCCACGTCGTTCTCCTCCCCGCAGACCAAGGTCAAGGTGACCGGGCACGCCCTGCCGGACGGCCGGGTCCTGGTCGAGATCCACGACACCGGCATCGGCCTCTCGCCCGAGGACCTGTCCTCGATCAACGAGCGGCTGGCCAACCCGCCCACGGTGGACGTCTCCGTCTCCCGGCGCATGGGCCTGTTCGTGGTCGGCCGGCTCTCGCTGCGGCACGGCATCCGCATCCAGCTGCGGCCCTCCGACTCCGGCGGGACGACCGCGCTGGTCATGCTGCCGGTGGACGTCGCCCAGGGCGGAGCCGGCGACCCGAAGGGCAGGCCCGGCGGGTCCGGGGCCCCCGGCGGATCGCGGGGCAACAACCTGGCGGCGGCCCTCCAGCGGGGTCCCGGCGGCCCGGGCGCCGGTCTCGGAGCGGGCCCCGGCGCAGGCCCAACCGGCCCCGGCGGGCCGCGACTTGGCGCTGCGCCCGAGCGCGACCAGGTCGGCGGCGGTCCGCGCCCGGCGCTGCCCGGCGGTGCCGCACCCGCGGGCGCCGGCGCCGGTTCCGGCGGCGCCGAGAGCGGTGTGGACTTCTTCGGCGGCAGCCGGAGCACCGGTGGCGGGCGCACCGAGGGCGGCCGCCCGGCCCGGCCCGGCCAGGACCAGTCCGCTTCCGGTGGGAGCGGCGTCCCGGGTCAGTCCGGGCAGGGCGCTCCGGGCTCGCGCGGCCTTCCGCCGCTGCCGACGCGTACGACGTCCGGTCCGGCCCAGAGCGGTTCCGGCGGCCCCGGCGACACGGGGCGCGGCGGCCCGGGCGACACCGCCGAGTTCGACCGCCCGGACTTCTCCGGTCCGCCGCCCGCCGGCGTCCCGGGCCGTACGGCTCCCGAGGCGGAGCAGCCGCAGGGGCCGGACGCCGGCGGCCAATCCGGTTCCCAGACCGGCCAGTTCGCGCTGCCCTCCGGCGACGCGGGCCCGGGCTCGGGCTTCTCCGGCGGCGACACCTTCGAGTTCGGCCGCCCGGTACGGCCGGGGGACGCGTCCGGCTCTCCGGCCGCGGGCTCCGGCGGCGCGTACACCGGGGCCCCCGGCTCCGGCGAGCAGCCCCGGCCCAGCTGGGCCGGCGAGCCGGCAGCCGGCGAAGGCCCGCGGGACCACCAAGACCCGCAGGAGACGGGCGAGTTCGCGCAGCCCGCCGCCGCGGGGCAGCCTCCGCAACAGCAGCAGCCGCCCCAGCAGCATGCGCAGCCGCAGCAGCAGAGCGCCCCCGACCCGCTCGACCCGAACTACGCGATACCGACCGGGCCGTCGGCCGGGCCGGAGGCGACGACGCCGATCTTCCAGTCCATGGAGTCCAGTTGGTTCCGCGGCGCTCCGTCGACGGGCCAGTCCGAGCCGGCGCAGCAGCCGCCCGGACAGCCCTCGCCGCCTCGCCCGGGCCAGCCGGCCTCCGCGGTTCCGCCGCCGCAGCGCCAGTCCGCGGCCGACGGCACCGACACCGCACCACCCGACTCCGCACCACCCGACTCCGCCCAGAGCCTCTCCAACGGCACCGATCCCGGGGCCTTTTGGGGAGCCTCGCCCAACGACGAGCGCTGGCGCCAGGCCGAGCAGGTCCGCCAGCCCGCCGCGGGCGGTGTCACCACCTCGGGTCTGCCGCGCCGCGTGCCCCGCGCCAACCTGGTCGCGGGCACCGCACAGCAGCAGTCCCCCGCCCAGACCGGTCCGCAGGTCTCGCGTGCGCCCGACGACGTACGCGGCCGGCTGACCAACCTTCGCCGCGGTATTCAGCAGGGCCGGCAGGCCGGCACCACTGAAAACCGCGGCAACGGCCCCACTTACCAGCAGGAGCGTTAGTTGAGTCCGATGAGCCAGGCGGCGCAGAATCTGAACTGGTTGATCACCAACTTCGTGGACAACACACCCGGTGTGTCGCACACGGTGGTGGTCTCCGCGGACGGCCTCCTTCTGGCCATGTCCGAGGGCTTTCCGCGCGATCGTGCCGACCAGTTGGCGGCGGTGGCCTCCGGGCTGACCTCGCTCACGGCCGGCGCCTCCCGCATCTTCGAGGGCGGCGGTGTGAACCAGACGGTGGTGGAGATGGAGCGCGGCTTCCTCTTCATCATGTCCATCTCGGACGGCTCGGCGCTGGCCGTGCTCGCCCACCCCGAGGCCGATATCGGGCTCATCGGGTACGAGATGGCGCTTCTCGTCGACCGGGCGGGCAACGTCCTCACTCCGGACGTGCGCGCCGAACTGCAGGGGAGCATCCTCAACTGACCCGACGCTCCGCCTACATGAGCCACCTCAGTCCGTTAGCCGACCCGATCTCATGCTTCGCTCGGAGGAGCCATGACCCCGCCGCCCGCTTCACCAGGTCCGTACGGAGCCCCGCAACAGCAGGGGCCGTACGGCGGCGAGGGCGACCAGCCGCTGGTGCGCCCCTACGCCATGACGGGCGGCCGGACGCGGCCTCGCTATCAGCTCGCCATCGAGGCGCTGGTGAGCACCAGCGCCGACTCGATGCAGCTTCAGGGGCTGCTCCCCGAGCATCAGCGCATCTGCCATCTGTGCCGTGAGGTCAAGTCGGTGGCGGAGGTCTCCGCGCTGCTCGCGATGCCGCTGGGGGTGGCCCGGATTCTGGTCGCCGACCTGGCCGAGGCCGGGATGGTGGCCATTCACCAGCCCGGTGGCGACGAGACCACCGCCGACGGCCAGCCAGACGTGACCTTGCTCGAAAGGGTGCTCAGTGGACTTCGCAAGCTCTAGCCCGCAGACGGGCCAGATGGTGGGATTCGGGGGAGCGCCGGCCGCGGCACGTTCCACGACCTCCGCGAAGATCGTGGTGGCCGGTGGTTTCGGTGTGGGCAAGACGACGTTCGTCGGGGCCGTGTCGGAGATCAATCCGCTGCGCACGGAAGCCGTGATGACGTCCGCCTCGGCGGGCATCGACGACTTGACGCACACCGGCGACAAGACCACCACGACGGTGGCCATGGACTTCGGCCGGATCACTCTCGACGACGACTTGATCCTGTACTTGTTCGGTACGCCCGGGCAGGACCGGTTCTGGTTCATGTGGGACGACTTGGTGCGCGGCGCGATCGGTGCGGTGGTCCTGGTGGACACCCGCCGGCTCGCGGACTGCTTCCCGGCGGTCGACTACTTCGAGAATTCGGGCCTGCCCTTCATCATCGCGCTGAACGGTTTCGACGGGCAGCAGCCGTACGGACCGGACGAGGTCCGCGAGGCGCTGCAGATCGGCCCGGACACCCCGATCATCACCACCGACGCACGGGCGCGTGCCGAGGCGAAGAGCGCGTTGATCACGCTGGTCGAGCACGCGCTGCTGGCGCGGCTGAAGTAGCCGCAGTCCAGGGGACGTTGGGGCGCTGCCGGCGGGCGGCGCGGGGTGTGCGCCGGCCAACTCGGCGCCGATCGGCCCCGGAGGGCGCCGAGTTGGACGCCGGCGGCCCTCTGATGTCCGTACGTCGCGGGGGCCGGTCCGTCCGTATGCGGCCCGGACTGCGCCGATCAGCCGCCGATCGGCCGCCGATCAGCCTCTGCGCGGCGGGAGTTGGGCTGAGCCGGGCCTCGTGCGCTCTCCGGGCTCGGCACGCGCTCCATAACGTTTCGAAAAGAAATGGTGCGGTCCGGACACTGCTTGCGAGCAACGGAACCCGCTCCGCACACAATTCCCCTCCTCTTTACGGCGATACAAACGGCATGACCGTTTTTTCCGGTGCCCTTTTCCTTATCTCCGTCTCAAGTGAGTGTTTGGATGGAGCGAGCTGACGTGCTGAAATCAGTGAACTCAGCGGTAGCGACTGGGCATTCAGGAGCAGCGAACTGAGCGGTGTGCGGCGGCATATCGCCCGCTCGCGGAGCACCGCGGGCGGACGCCGTGTACCGAGGGGGGAGGACAGGTGAGCCGAAGCAGGGCTGACGCCGCTTCGCGGGCCGGCGGGGAACGGTCGCGCAGGCACACCGCATCCTCCCCGGGGCCGTCCGAGCGCTCCGAGTCCTTCGCGCGCGCGGGCAGCCCGGGCCGCACCCCGGCGTCCGGTTCCGGGCCGCTGTCCGACTCGGGCCCCGACTCGGGCCCCGGCTCGGCTCCGGGCTCGGACTCCGGTTCCGGGCACGGCCGGTTCTCCGTACGCCACTGGCGCGTGCGCACCCGGCTCAGCGCGATCATGCTGATCCCGGTGGTCATCGCCCTCGTGCTCGGCGGCCTCCGGGTCAAGGACTCGGTGACCACCCTCAACAACGCGGAGGACGCCCACAGTACGGCCGAACTCGTCGAGGCGGCCGCCACCTACGGCAACGCACTCATCGACGAGCGCGACCACACCGCCGAACCGCTGCTGCACGGCGACAAGCACGACCCGAGGGTGCACCGCTACCGCGCGGCCAGCGACCGCGCCAAGGCCGCCTTCGACCGCGCCGCCGCCCACATGCCGGATACGCCGGGGCTGCGCCGGCGGCTGGCCGCGTTCCGCCGACAGGAGCCGAAACTGGCCGAGTTGAGGGCGAAGGCGTACGGCGGGAAGACCAGCGGCGTGGAGACCGAGGAGGGCTACGTTACGGTCCAGCACCCGCTGATGGAGTTCGCCAACGAGCTGGGCTACGGCAGCGACCGGGCCGCCTCCTACGGGCGCACCGTCTACTCCCTGTCGCTCGCCAAGGCGGGCGAGTCCCTGCAGCGTTCCATCGGCCTCCATCTGCTGCTGCGGCCCGGCCCCGCGAAGAAGGACAAGAAGACTCAGGTCACCGCCTTCTCCTCGTACGCGTATCTGGAACGGCTCGCGGAGGAGGAGTACGTCGGCGGGGGCAGCCCGGAGGATATCCGGCTGCTGAAGCGGGAGTTGGCCGCGGCGAAGCCGAGCGGCAAGAACCGTCCCTCGGGTTCGTCGAAGTCGCGGCAGACGGTCGTCTCCCGGCCTCCGATGCCCGCGATGGTCAAGGCGATCGGCTCGGGTGCGCCGCCGTCGAAGCTGCGGGACGAAGGGGTCACCGCCGACGGCTGGTTCACCGCCGCCACCGGGAAGTTCGACGCCTACCGCGCGACCGAGAAGCAGTTGACCCGGGCCGCCGTGCGCGAGACCGGAAGCATCGCCTCCGACGCCCGCCGGGACGCGATCGTGAACGGTTCGGTGACGCTGGCGGCGCTCGTGCTGGCGCTTGCCATCGCGGCCCTCATGGCGCGCTCGATGAGCCGCGGCATGCGCGAGCTGCGTACGGCGGCGCTGGAGGTCGCGGGGGACCGGCTGCCGGCGCTGGTCGAGCAGTTGTCCCGGACGGAGCCGGCCCGGGTCGACACCCGGGTCGGCGCGATCCCGATCGACAGCCGGGACGAGATCGGCGAAGTGGCCCGGGCCTTCGACCAGGTGCACCGCGAGGCCGTACGGCTCGCCGCCGAACAGGCCCTGCTGCGCGGCAACGTCAGCGCGATCTTCACCAACCTGTCCCGGCGCAACACCGACATGATCGAGCGGCAGCTCGGGCTCATCTCCGAGCTGGAGCAACGCGAGCCGGAGCCGGAGCAGTTGGAGAACCTGTTCCGGCTCGACCACCTGGCCACACGTATGCGGCGCAATGACGAGAACCTGCTCGTCCTCGCCGGGGCGGAGCCGGGCCGCCGCTGGCACGAGCCGGTACCGCTGGTGGACATCCTGCGTGCGGCTTCCTCGGAGGTGGAGCAGTACGAGCGCATCTCGCTGTCCGGGGTGCCGGACAGCGAGATCCACGGACGCGTCGTGGGCGACCTGGTGCATCTGCTCGCCGAACTGCTGGAGAACGCGACGACGTTCTCCTCGCCGCAGACGCACGTACGGGTGGAGGCGACGCGGCTGCCCGACGGCCGGGTCATGATCGAGATTCACGACCGGGGCATCGGGCTCACCCCGGAGGACTTCGCGGACCTCAACCGCAAGCTCGCCGATCCGCCCACCGTGGACGCGGCGGTGTCCCGGCGCATGGGCCTGTACGTGGTGGGGCGGCTGGCGAACCGGCACGGCATCCGCGTCCAACTGCGGCCCTCCGGCGAGCGGGACGGCACCACGTGCGTCGTGACGCTGCCCGACTCGATCACCCACGGCGGCGGCGGGGAAGCGGACCGGCCGGCGCCCGAAGACCGTCTCACACCTTCGCGCTTCTTCTCCGAACGGCCGGGCGGCGAGCGGGCGCGGGCGCCCGGGCAGCGGTCCGGAGCCGCCGGCCCGCTCGGACCCTCGCTGCGCCGCGAGGAGCTGCGCCCGGCGCCGGAGCCCCAACAGGCCGAACGGGACCGGCAGTTCGGCCAGGACCGGCCGTACGAGCCGGGCGGTACGGACCGGCCGTACGAGCCGGGCCGTCCGGAGGGGCGGTCGGATCAGGCGCAGTACGGACCGCAGAGCCCGTACCCCCAACAGCCGGGCGGCGACGAGTCGTTGCTGCCGCAACTGCCGGAGGGGTCGCCGAGTCCGCGGGAGTTCGAGCCGCCCCGGATGTCCCAGTCGCCCGGGGTTCCGCAACCGCCCCGGCCGGAGCAGGCGGGACCCGGTATGCCGGACGCTCCGCCGCCCTCCCCGCAGCCGCCGCAGCAACTCACGCGGCCGGGGGAGCAGTTGCCCCGGCAGCCGCAGCAGCGGTTGCCGCAGCAACCCTCATCCCAGCCGGACCGGGACCCGCACCCGGGTCCCCAACAGCCGCCGTACCCGGGACAGTACGGCCCGGAGCAGTACGGCCCGGAGCAGTACGACCCACTGCCATACGACCCGCAGCAGTACGGCACCGGGCCCGCGGCGGAGCCGCCGCCGGTACCCGGACCCGAGCTCGGCCCCGCCACTCCGTACCCCGCCACTCCGTACCCCGGCTCCCCGTACCCGGCCGCCACTCCGTACCCCGGCGACGCCCGGACCCCGGCCGCCCGGCAGTACGGACCCGGACCGGAATACCCGTACGAGGAACGGCCGTTGGGGACCCCGGAGGCGGCCGGGGCGGCGGACGGAGCCGCGGACCCGGGCGAGGACTGGCGCTCGCCCAACGACGAGCGCTGGGACCGTGCCGGCCGGCTGCGCACCCCGTCGGCCGGCGGGGTCACCACCTCCGGGCTGCCGCGCCGAGTGCCCAGGGCGAACCTGGTCGAGGGCTCGGCGGAGCAGCCCGAGCGGTCCGGCTCCCCGTCCGTCTCCCGCACCCCCGAGGACGTGCGGGGGCGGCTGAACAACCTGCACCGCGGCGTCCGCCGGGCACGCGACGCGGGCCAAGCCATCCACAACGACGGCCGGGGCCGCGGCCCCGGTGGTACCTACGATCAGGAGCTTTAGTGTGAGCCCGATGAGCCAGGCGGCGCAGAACCTGAACTGGTTGATCACCAACTTCGCCGACAACACTCCAGGCGTCTCGCATACGGTGGTGGTCTCCGCGGACGGCCTTCTGCTCGCGATGTCCGAGGGCTTTCCCCGCGACCGCGCCGACCAACTGGCGGCCGTCGCTTCCGGATTGACCTCGCTCACGGCCGGCGCCTCCCGCATCTTCGAGGGCGGCGGCGTGAACCAGACGGTGGTGGAGATGGAGCGCGGCTTCCTCTTCATCATGTCCATCTCGGACGGCTCGGCGCTGGCCGTGCTCGCCCACCCCGACGCCGACATCGGTCTGGTCGGGTACGAGATGGCGCTTCTCGTCGACCGGGCGGGCAACGTCCTCACCCCTGACCTGCGCGCCGAACTGCAGGGCAGCCTGCTCGGCTAGCGCCCGCAGGTTCTCAACGCGCAGACGGACTGTGCGTGTTGGGCCCGCGAGCCATAAGGTGCGTGACGCACCGTTGGCTGGTCGAGCGGTAGCCCGAGACGGAAAGATGTGGCCGACCCGTCCGTGACACGGAGGAGGAGAGGAACGTGACAACGCCCCCAGGCGGTTCATCGTCGTACGGCAGTGGTCGTGAGGACGAGACGTCCGCCGCCTCCCGCGGTGGTCCCTCGCGCGTCAAGCGCTTCAACTTCCCCTCCGCACCGAGCGAGCACGTGGCCGCCCGTGGCGACGGACGGGCCGGGCAGCAGCCCTTCCCGACCCGGCAGCCGCAGCAGCAGCCGCAGCAGACGCAGCAGACGCAGCCTTCCCAGTGGCAGCAGCGGGACCCGCATCCGCAGCAGGGGCCCGCCCCGCAGGGGAACATGCAGCAGGGGAACATGCAGCAGGGCGGGCACGCCCAGCCGCCCCAACAGCCGTTCCAGCAGCCGCAGTCGGGCCCGCACCCGCAGTCGCAGCCGGCGGACCCGCAGCGGTCCAGCCCGCCGTACGAGCCGGCCGCTCCGCCGCCTCTGATCCAGCCGGTGGAGCCCGGTCCGCAGCCCGCTGCCGAGCCGTCCGCGCCGGGCGGCCGCGCCGAACAGCAGCCGCTGGTGCGTCCGTACGCCATGACGGGTGGCCGGACCCGTCCCCGCTACCAGCTCGCCATCGAGGCGCTGGTGCACTCCACGGCCGAACCCGCCCAGCTCCAGGGCCAGTTGCCCGAGCACCAGCGGATCTGCCGACTGTGCTACGAGATCAAGTCGATCGCCGAGATCTCCGCACTCCTGTCCATCCCGCTCGGCGTCGCCCGGATCCTCGTCGCCGACCTGGCCGAAGCCGGACTGGTCGCCATACACCAGCCCGGAGGCGACGAGACCACCGCCGACGGCCAGCCAGACGTGACACTGCTCGAAAGGGTGCTCAGTGGACTTCGCAAGCTCTAGCGGCGGCATCGCGGGGGGCTCGGCCCAATCCACCACCTCCGCGAAGATCGTGGTGGCCGGTGGCTTCGGTGTGGGCAAGACGACGTTCGTCGGGGCCGTGTCGGAGATCAATCCGCTGCGCACGGAAGCCGTGATGACGTCCGCCTCGGCGGGCATCGACGACTTGACGCACACCGCGGACAAGACCACCACGACGGTGGCCATGGACTTCGGCCGGATCACTCTCGACCAGGACCTGATCCTGTACTTGTTCGGTACGCCCGGGCAGGACCGGTTCTGGTTCATGTGGGACGACTTGGTACGCGGCGCGATCGGTGCGGTGGTCCTGGTGGACACCCGCCGGCTCGCGGACTGCTTCCCGGCCGTCGACTACTTCGAGAACTCCGGCCTCCCTTTCGTGATCGCCCTCAACGGCTTCGACGGCCACCAGCCGTACGGACCCGAAGAGGTCCGCGAGGCGCTGCAGATCGGCCCGGACGCGCCGATCATCACCACCGACGCGCGCCATCGCGCCGACGCCAAAAGCGCGTTGATCACGCTGGTCGAGCACGCGCTGATGGCGCGGCTGCGCTGAGCCGCCGCTGCCGCACGCTCTCGCGGGTACGGGCCGGGCGGGCCCGTACCCGCGTGGCATACGCTGGACTCCGGCCCACGGGGACCGGCCTGTTCGGAAGTTGCGCTGCCCGGAGCTGTGCTGCCCGCGGCGCGCTGCCCGGAGAGCCGCCGCGGCGCGCACGGACGGCGCCGCACCCCACGCAGCCGGCAGCCAGCAGCCACGATCAGTGAAGGACCACTCAAGCCGTGCGCATCGCAAGATTCTCCCTCGACGGGAATGTCGCCTTCGGCGTCGTCGAAGGGGACGCGACGACCGAGGGCGGTCCCGTCCTCGACGTCATCAAGGGCCATCCGTTCGGCGAGTTCGAGCGTTCGGGGCGTACGCTCCCGCTCGACAAGGTTCGGCTGCTGCCGCCCGTGCTGCCCAACAAGGTCGTCGCCGTCGGCCGCAACTACGCCGAGCACGCACGGGAGTTGGGCAACGAGGTCCCGGACGTCCCGGTGGTGTTCCTGAAACCGTCCACCGCCGTGTGCGGCCCGGGCGACCGGATCCGCTACCCGTCCTTCTCCTCCGAGCTGCACCACGAGGCCGAACTGGCCGTCGTCATCTCCCGGATGTGCAAGGACGTGCCGCGCGAGCGCGCCAAGGACGTGATCCTCGGCTACACCTGCGGCAACGACGTCACCGCCCGCGACGTCCAGCGCACCGAGAAGCAGTGGGCGCGCTCGAAGGGCTTCGACTCCTCGTGCCCGCTCGGCCCCTGGGTGGAGACCGAGTTGGACCCGACCGACGTCGGCGTGATGTGCACCGTCAACGGCGAACAGCGCCAACTGGGCCGCACCAGCGAGCTGATCCGCCCCGTCGAGGAGCTGATCGTCCACATCACCGAGGCCATGACGCTGCTGCCCGGCGACGTGATCCTCACCGGCACTCCGGCCGGCGTCGGCCCGCTCTCCGTCGGCGACGAGGTCGCCGTCACCATCGAAGGCATCGGCACTCTCACCAACAAGGTTGTCCAGCGTGACTGACGCGACAGACACGGCACCCGCCGGCACCGTACGCGCCCGCTTCTGCCCGTCCCCGACCGGCAATCCGCACGTGGGCCTGGTCCGCACCGCTCTGTTCAACTGGGCGTTCGCCCGGCACCACGGCGGCACCCTCGTCTTCCGCATCGAGGACACCGACGCCGCCCGCGACTCCGAGGAGTCCTACGGACAACTCCTCGACGCGATGCACTGGCTCGGCCTCGAATGGGACGAGGGCCCCGAGGTCGGCGGCCCGCACGGCCCGTACCGCCAGTCGCAGCGGATGCAGATCTACGCCGACGTGGCACGGCAGTTGCAGGACGCCGGCTTCGCCTACCCCTGCTACTGCACGGCCGAGGAGCTGGAGACCCGGCGCGAGGCGGCGCGCAGGGCCGGCCGCCACTCCGGGTACGACGGCGCGTGCCGGAACCTCACGCCGGAGCAGATCGCGGCGTACGAGGCGGAGGGCCGCAGCCACATCGTCCGCTTCCGGATGCCGGACGAGGCGATCACGTTCACCGATCTGGTGCGCGGGGAGCTGACGTTCGCCGCCGAGAACGTCAGCGACTACGGCATCGTGCGCGCCAACGGCGCCCCGCTGTACACGCTCGTCAATCCCGTCGACGACGCGCTGATGGAGATCACGCACGTGCTGCGCGGCGAGGACCTGCTCTCCTCGACGCCCCGCCAGATCGCGCTCTACCACGCCCTCGCACACATCGGCGTCGGCAACGGCACGGTGCCCGCCTTCGGCCACCTCCCGTACGTCATGGGCGAAGGCAACAAGAAGCTCTCCAAGCGCGACCCGCAGTCCTCGCTCAACCTCTACCGCGAGCGCGGCTTCCTGCCCGAGGGGCTGCTCAACTACCTCTCGCTGCTGGGCTGGTCGATCTCCGAGGACCGCGACATCTTCTCGCTGGACGAGATGGTCGCCGCCTTCGACATCGGCGACGTCAACTCCAACCCGGCCCGCTTCGACCTCAAGAAGTGCGAGGCCATCAACGCCACACACCTGCGCGAGCTGCCCCTCGCCGAGTTCATCGCCGCCTGCGCGCCCTGGCTGCGTGCGCCGTACGCGCCCTGGCGCCCGGAGGCGTTCGACCAGGCGGCCTTCGAGCAGTTGGCGCCGCTCGCCCAGACTCGGCTGACGGTGCTGTCGGACATCACCGACAACGTCGACTTCCTCTTCCTCGACGAGCCGGTACGCGACGAGGCGTCCTGGGCGAAGGCGATGAAGCCGGGTGCGGAGGACGTGCTGCGCACCGCCCGCACGAAGCTCGCCGACGCGGAGTGGGAGGCCGGGGCGCTGAAGGACGCGGTGCTCGCGGCCGGCGAGGAGCACGGTCTGAAGCTCGGCAAGGCCCAGGCTCCGGTGCGGGTCGCGGTCACCGGGCGTACGGTCGGGCTGCCGCTCTTCGAATCCCTCGAACTGCTCGGCCGGGAACGGACGTTGGCCCGGGTGGACGCGGCGCTGGACCGGCTCGCGACCGCCGGCACCGCCTGACGGGCGTCCGGCGCCGCCTGACGGGCGCCGGCCCGCGAGGCGGCGGTTGTGGGGCCCGTACGCCGGTGAACGCCCGTGTCCGGGACAGCGGCGGCCGCGCACGGCGCCCTCGTATTGACCGGGCCCGGGCAGGCGGCTAGCTTTCCGGGACCCCACCGGACGGAGATCGATTTCACAGCGCGGTGTCCGAACCGCCGTGCCGCCGGGGAGCGTTGACGCCCGCCGGCGCGGTCGCGGACACCGACACGTACTCGGCACACCCACCGGGAAGGCCCGATGACACCCAGCGAACCCCGCGGTGCCCACGCCCGCCGACGCCCGCACCGCTCCGGAATCCTGGGGTACGCCTCGACCGCCGTGATCCTCCTCGCCGTCGCCGGCACGGCCACGGCCGCCGCCGGCACCCCGGCCCGCGTCCCGGCAGCCGTACCGCGGGGCGACGGCAACCAGGCCGCCGTCACCCGCGGTTGGGGAGAACCGGCGGACGGCGACGAGTTCCGCGGCACGGCCGTCGACGCGCACGACTGGACGCGCTACGGGGACGGTCGGGGCCGGGACCGTACCGGCCGGGACGGCGACGCCGCGCACCCGCAGACGCGCATAACCGTCGCCCACGGCCGGCTCACCGTCCACGGCGACGCACACGGCGGCACCGCCGGCCTCGCCTGGAAGAAGGGCCTGCGGCACGGCCGTTGGGAAGTACGGATGCGCGTACGGCAGCGCCACTGCGGCGCCCGCCCCTACCGCCCGCTGCTCGCCCTGCGGGCCGGCTCCGACACCCGGACCGGCGACCGCGAACCGGAACCCGCCGCCGGTACCGGGCGCACCGGGCCGCGGGCGTACCTGCTGCACTACGCCGATGGCACCGCCAACGGCGGCCACGGCCCGGCCACGTACGACACCCGCGCCAAGCCGCTCGACACGAGCCGGTGGCACGACTACGCGGTGGAGTGGGCCGGTGACCACGTCGTCGGCTACATCGACGGCAGGCGGTGGTTCCTCGACACCGCCCGGAAGCGCACCGCCCGGAAGCGCACCGCCCGTAAGCCTCGCGCCCCGCTCCACCCGGCCCTCGGACTCGTCGCCCCGTCCTCCCGCGCCGGCCTCAACCCGGCCTCCCTGGAGGTCGATTGGGCGCGCGTGTACGGCGGCTGACGGCGGGCGGCCGACAGCCGGCGGCCCTGCCCTCAGACGGTGCGCCGGTGCCCCGGCGGCGACGGGGCGACCAGCAACCGCGCCCACACCGTCTTGCCGACCACGCGCTCACGTACGCCCCACTCGTCGGCCAGCGCGGCGACGAGCAGGAGCCCGCGCCCGGACTCGGCGAGGCCGTCCTCCGGCGCCGCCGCGCTCTCGGCATGCGCCGGGCGCCGCTCCGCGCACGCGTCCGCGACCTCCACGGTGACGGCCTTCTCGCGGTCGTACGTCAGCCGCAGCTCCACGAGCCGCCCGTGCACCCGGCCGTGCCGCACCGCGTTCGTCACCAGCTCCGAGACGACGAGCCGGACCGCGGCCGCGTCCTCGCCGCCAACTCCCCAGCGATACAGCGTCCGTTCGGCCGCACGCCGGATCACGGTGACCATCCGCGGTACGGCGGGGACGCGCCGCCGCCACACCTGCGCGCCGGAATCCGGCGCCTCACTTTCCCGGTTCATGTGACCAGACTCGGTACGGCTGGCTACCTTCGGTAGTGACCGCACGTCGACGCCGGTTTCCGGCGACCCCGGTCGCCGCGGCGTTGAGGGGAGTTGAGCGGAATTGAGGGGTGGTGGCTGCGGTGGCGCAGCCGAGGAAGGTGGTCTCGCCGGCCGGGCAGTACTTCGCGGAGGTGCTGCATCTGCTGCGCTGCCGCGCCAAGTTGTCGCAGAACGACCTGGGCGGCCGCATGAGCTACACGGGCGCGGCCGTCAGCGCGGTGGAGACCTGCGCCAAGCCCGCCACGGACGAGTTCATCCAGGCCGCCGAGAAGGCACTGGACGCGGGCGGCGTCCTCGACGCGGCGCGCAGATACCTGCGCCTGGAGCGGTATCCCGAGCACTTCCAGGGCTGGGTGCGCCTGGAACAGGACGCGTTGAGCGTCATGTCGTGGTGCACGCAGGTCATCCACGGGCTGCTGCAGACCGAGGAGTACGCGCGGGCGGTGCTCGGGTGCGGCTTCCCGCCACTCGACGAGGAGGACGTCGAACGCCTGGTGGCCGCCCGGCTGGAGCGGGCCAGGCTGCTCACGCGCAAGCCGGTCTGCGTGGTCAACATCATCGTGGAGGAGGCGGCCCTGCGTCGGGGGATCGGCGGACGGGAGACCATGAAAGCTCAGTACGAGCACTTGCTGGCCTGCGCTCAACACCCCAACGTTGTCCTTCAGGTGATGCCGCTCGAACGCGGCGAACACGCAGGAGTCGAGGGGCCGTTGACGCTGATCGAGACGTCCGAGTGTGAGCGGCTGGCCTACGTGGAGTGCAACGGCACGAGCACCCTCGTTTCCAGGCCAGGAGACGTCGGTCTGCTCGCACGCCGATGTGCCATGATCGGTCAACAGGCGCTTCGGCCCGACGAATCCCTTGGTCTGATCCAGAAGTTGGCGGGTGAGCTGTGAGCGAGCAGGCGTGGTACCGAAGCAGTTACAGCGACTCCAGCGGCGGCGAATGCGTCGAGGTCGCCGTCGCGCCCGCGACCGTCCGCGTACGCGACTCCAAGCGCGCGGCGGGGCCGGTCCTCGCTCTCGCACCGGACCCGTGGTCGGCGTTCATAACGCACGTGAGACGAGAGGCAGTTGGGGTCGGGCGGCGAGCCTGAGTGCGCGGCGGAACGCCGTCTCCACGGAGTGTGACGACGCGGACGCCGACCGCTTGAGGCGCCCCCGGAACCCGTTTTGGAGCACCGTCCGCGATCAGGTAATGTTCTGCCTGTTGCCGAACGGGCCGGGCGATCAAGTCCCATCCCGGCGGCGGCCATCCAGACAAGATCCTCACGGCAGTGCGTGGTCAGCGCAGTGCAGCTGGGGGTTGCGTTTCGGTGGGCTATGGTGTAATTGGCAGCACGACTGATTCTGGTTCAGTTAGTCCAGGTTCGAGTCCTGGTAGCCCAGCTCGATCTGCGTCAACTCGCAAGATCGGGGCCCCCGTTGTGTAGCGGCCTAGCACGCCGCCCTCTCAAGGCGGTAGCGCCGGTTCGAATCCGGTCGGGGGTACAGCGTTCTTCCGGGGCCACTGCCCCGGCCCAGGACGCCGGTTCAGGCCCCCGTTGTGTAGCGGCCTAGCACGCCGCCCTCTCAAGGCGGTAGCGCCGGTTCGAATCCGGTCGGGGGTACTCGATCGACGTTGGGGCCACACGTTGCGGCGTGTGGCCCCAACTGCGTGCGGCCGGACGGGAGTTCACGTCCCCGACGTACGCCGCAGCGACTCGCTCAGCCGCGCCGCCGCGTCCACGATCGCCTGGGCGTGCATCCGGCCCGGGTGCCGGGTCAGCCGCTCGATCGGGCCGGAGACCGAGACCGCGGCTACCACGCGGTTGGACGGGCCGCGCACGGGCGCGGAGACGGAGGCGACGCCCGGTTCGCGTTCGCCCACGGACTGTGCCCAACCCCTGCGCCGTACGCCGGAAAGCGCCGTCGCCGTGAAGCGCGCGCCCTGCAGGCCGCGATGCAGCCGCTCCGGCTCTTCCCAGGCCATGAGGATCTGCGCCGCCGAACCGGCCTTCATGGGCAGCGTCGAGCCGACCGGCACGGTGTCCCGCAGCCCGGACAGCCGCTCCGCGGCGGCGACGCAGATGCGCATCTCGCCTTGGCGGCGGTAGAGCTGGGCGCTCTCGCCGGTCACGTCGCGTAGGTGCGTGAGTACGGGCCCGGCGGATGCGAGCAGCCGGTCTTCGCCTGCGGCGGCGGCGAGTTCGCCGAGCCGCGGGCCGAGGATGAACCGGCCCTGCATGTCGCGCGCCACCATGCGGTGGTGCTCCAGGGCCACCGCGAGCCGGTGCGCCGTGGGCCGCGCCAGGCCGGTCGCCGTGACCAGTCCGGCGAGGGTGGCCGGACCGGACTCCAGAGCGCTCAGTACGAGAGCCGCCTTGTCGAGAACGCCGACGCCGCTAGAGTTGTCCATGCAACGATACTCGCGTCTCAGAGTGTGAAACGCAAGTTCATATCCGCGCGACAGCCGCCACCCTGGAGTGGCGATCCTCACCGGGCCGAACTGCCCGCACGGCACGGGGCGTACGCGACGAAGCACGCCCCGGAACGAGACCCCGCCCGGCAGTGCAGCCCCGGGGCGCCCGGTGAGGTAACGGATCTCGACATGTGGCCGGCAGCGCGGCCGGCCGGAGGGAAAGCGATGGGACGGACACTCGCGGAAAAGGTCTGGGACGACCACGTCGTCACACACGTCGACGGTGAACCCGACCTCCTCTTCATCGATCTGCATCTGGTGCACGAGGTGACCAGCCCGCAGGCGTTCGACGGACTCCGCAAGAGCGGGCGTTCCGTGCGGCGTACGGACCTCACCATCGCGACCGAGGACCACAACACCCCGACGCTGGACATCGACAAGCCCATCGCCGACCCGGTCTCGCGTACGCAGTTGGAGACGCTGCGCAAGAACTGCGCGGACTTCGGGGTGCGGCTGCATCCGCTCGGCGACGACGACCAGGGCGTCGTGCACGTCGTCGGCCCCCAACTCGGCCTGACGCAGCCCGGGATGACGGTCGTGTGCGGCGACTCGCACACCTCGACGCACGGCGCCTTCGGCGCCCTCGCGTTCGGCATCGGCACCAGCCAGGTCGAGCACGTGCTCGCCACGCAGACGCTGCCGATGGCGCCGTTCAAGACGATGGCGGTGACCGTCGACGGCGAACTGCCCGACGGCGTCACGGCCAAGGACCTGATCCTCGCGGTCATCTCGAAGATCGGCACCGGCGGCGGCCAGGGCTACGTCATCGAATACCGCGGCGAGGCCATCGAGAAGCTGTCGATGGAGGCGCGGATGACCATCTGCAACATGTCCATCGAAGCCGGCGCCCGCGCGGGCATGATCGCCCCGGACGAGACCACGTTCGCGTACGTGCAGGGCCGCCCGCACGCACCGAAGGGCGCCGACTGGGACGCGGCGGTGGCCTACTGGAAGACGCTGCGCACCGACGACGACGCCGTCTTCGACCGCGAAGTGGTCATCGACGCAAGCGAACTCGCCCCGTACGTCACGTGGGGCACCAACCCCGGCCAGGGCGCTCCGCTTTCGCAGCGGGTGCCGGACCCGGCGGACTTCGACGACGCGGCCTCGCGGCTCGCCGCCGAGCGGGCGCTGGAGTACATGGGCCTCAGCGCGGGGCAGCCGCTGCGGGACGTCGCCGTCGACACGGTCTTCGTCGGCTCGTGCACCAACGGCCGTATCGAGGACCTGCGTTCGGCCGCCTCGGTGCTCTCCGGACGGAAGGTCGCGGACGGGGTGCGGATGCTGGTCGTACCCGGCTCCGTACGCGTCGCGCTGCAAGCCGTCGAGGAGGGTCTGGACAAGGTGTTCACGGCGGCCGGCGCCGAGTGGCGGCACGCGGGCTGCTCGATGTGCCTGGGCATGAACCCCGACCAGCTCGCGCCGGGCGAGCGCGCCGCCTCCACCTCGAACCGCAACTTCGAGGGCAGGCAGGGCAAGGGCGGCCGTACGCACCTGGTTTCGCCGCAGGTCGCCGCCGCCACCGCGGTCACCGGCCGACTGGCCTCGCCCGCCGACCTGTCCGAGAACGCCGACGCCGAGCCCGCAGGAGTCTGACGAACGATGGAAGCCTTCACGACGCACACCGGCCGGATCGTTCCGCTGCGCCGCAGCGACGTCGACACCGACCAGATCATCCCCGCCCACTGGCTGAAGAAGGTCACCCGGGACGGCTTCGAGGACGGACTCTTCGAAGCCTGGCGCAAGGACCCGGAGTTCGTGCTCAACGACGAGGCGTACAAGGGCGGTACGGTCCTGGTAGCCGGTCCCGACTTCGGCACCGGCTCCTCGCGCGAGCACGCGGTCTGGGCGCTGCAGAACTACGGCTTCAAGGCCGTCATCTCACCGCGCTTCGCGGACATCTTCCGCGGCAACTCGCTGAAGAACGGCCTGCTGACGGTCGTACTCCCGGAGCAGACCGTGGAGGCGCTGTGGGAGCTGGCCGAGTCCGACCCGACGGCCGAGGTGACCGTCGACCTGGAGCGGCGCAAGGTCGAAGCCCCGGGCGTGGACGCCGAGTTCGAGCTGGACGAGAACGCCCGCTGGCGGCTGCTGGAAGGGCTCGACGACATCAGCCTCACGCTGAAGAACGACGACGCCATCGCCGCGTACGAGGCGGAGCGCCCGGGCTTCAAACCCCGGACTCAGCCCGTATGACGGCCGGTTGACGGCCGTTCGCCAACGGTTCGGCCAACTCCCCTGCGACACAAGGAAGTTCACAACGCGCCCCTCGCCCGCGGCGGGGGGCGCGCCGCGTGTTGACGTCCCGCCGCGGCACAACTCCCCCCAGATGGCACAATCGGTGCATGGAACGCGACGGTCAACTCGATCTCTACGACCGGCTCGCCGCCCGCTTGAAGGAAGCGCACGCACGGGTGCGCACGCTCCAAGTGCCGGAAGGCGTAAGGGCGGCGCTCACCCGGAAACTGCTCGTCATCACCGGTGCCTCGAAGCACGATCTCGCCGACGCCGAACGGCGTCTGGCCCGTCTGATGACGGATATCGACGAAGGGCGACTGCCGGCCGAAGAGTCGCCGCAGAGCCCTGACGGGACTGAGTGACGGGCCAGTTCGTTGCGGCACAAGGGTGATTCACCCGTTTCATGTTTGATTCGCGGTATATATCTGCCTAGCGTGCGAAAAAGCTTGAACACATTCGTTCCTGCAATGTCTCCGAAGGGGAAGACGTGAACAAGGCGCAACTCGTCGAAGCAATCCAAGACCAGCTCGGTGGACGGCAGCAGGCCGCGGACGCGGTCGATGTGGTACTGGACGCGATCGTTCGCTCCGTAGTGCAGGGCGAGCGCGTGTCGGTCACCGGATTCGGCTCGTTCGAGAAGGTGGACCGTCCCGCTCGGTACGCCCGCAACCCGCAGACCGGCGAACGGGTTCGGGTACGGAAGACCGCGGTTCCGCGTTTCCGCGCGGGCGCCGGTTTCAAGGACCTGGTGAGCGGAGCGAAGAAGCTCCCGAGGAACGACGTCGCGGTGAAGAAGGCCCCCAAGGGCAGCCTCACGAGCGGGACTTCCACGAAGAAGGCGGCCGCGAAGCGGGCCGGTGCGAAGAAGACCACCGCGAAGAAGGCGACCGCGAAGCGGACCCCGGCGAAGAAGACCGTGGCCACCAGGACCACCGCCAAGAAGACCGCGGCGAAGAAGACCACCGCGAAGAAGACGGCGGGCAAGAAGACCACGGCGAAGAAGGCGACCGCCAAGAAGGCGCCGGCACGTAAGCAGACCGCCAAGAAGTCGCCCGCCCGCAAGACGGCCGGGCGCAGGACCACCGCCTCGCGAACGACCGCACGCAGGCGCTGAGATCGCGGCTCACCGGAGCCGGCGCAGCCGCCGCCGGCGTTCCGCCGCCGATCCCGGGCACGCGTCATATCGCCCCCGCAGCACCTGCGGGAACCCAACGCCGGGCCGGACTCCCTCGGGGGAGCCCGGCCCGGCGGGCGTTCGGGGGCGGAACACAATCAGGGGCAGAGATTCGGGGAAGAGCCGGAGTCCCGGGCGGAGTCGGCGCCGGACTCAGGGGCGGGGCTCGGGGGAGCGGGCCGGAAGTGCGGCCCGGTGGCTGAGAGTTGGCGTATCGCAGCCGTCCAAGCCCGTAGCCGCCCGTGCGTGCGCTCGCGCGGGGACGCCGGCGTACGCGGCCGCCCGCGGCGGCTCAGAGGCGCGTCACAGCGTCTGGAGCGTGATCAACGTGATGCGGCGGTCGTCGCCTTCACCTTCTACTTCGATGCGTACGCGCTGACCGACGCGCAGCAGCCGCAGCCCGCCCGCGTCGAAGGCGTCGGCGCCGAACGGCAGCGGAGTCCCGTCGTCGAGCAGCACACTGCCCGAGCGGGTTTCGGGGTCGTAGGTGTACGAAGTGGCCTGCATGGCGGGCAGCTTAGGGCCTTCCGCGGGGGCGGGGCGCGGCGGAGGCGGAACCGCGGAAGGCGGCTGAGCGGGGCGCCGTCGAGGCGCCGCGGCGGGCCGTGAACGGGCCGACGCCCAGTGCGAGCGCAGCCGCCAGATCCGATTCCGTATCCACGTCGGTGCGGACGCTCTGCACTCCGGAAAGCGTGATCTCGGCGGCGCCGGAAGCGAGATGGCGTTCCCGCGAACGTATGCCGAAAGCCGGCCTCAGTTCGCTGCCCGGCAATGCGGACAACAGTGTGGTGCCAATTCCCGCGGCGTCCGCGAGAAAGGCGCGCGGAAATGCCGCCGCGGTATTCAGCACGTGCGTCAATTCCGCGGAGCGCAGTGCGGGCAGATCCGCGTTGAGCGCGGCGACCGGAACGTCGGGAAGCCGGGTGCGTACCGCGGCGGCTCCGTACGCCAGCGCGGCGTTGAGGCCGTCGCCCGGAGCGTCCGGGACGATGTCGGCGCCCAGCGCGCGCAGCTCCGCCGCGGCACGTGCGTCGTCCGTGACAACTGCCACACTGCGTACGGCTGTCGAGGCCAGCGCCGCGTGCACGGTGTCCTGTGCGAACGCGAGCGCCAGCGCGGCGCGTGCGGTGCCGGCGGAGTGCGCGCCGCCGCCCGCGAGCCTGCTCTTGGCCCGTGCCAGCGGCTTCAGCGGAACCACCAGGGACCAGGCGGCGGGCGGGTGTTGTGGGTGCATCGCCTCCATTCTCACCTGCGGTGCGCAGGCCGCGGTACGTGCGGTGAGCCGGGGTGCGGGGCGGATCGGGGCCGCCGGCGCGCTCGACACGGCGGGGGTCGCGGGGCGAGACTTTCCCCTCGCGCGCTGGGGAGGCCCCGCGTCCGCCGCATGGGACTTGTCCGTGCACGCCGCGTAGGAGGGCCCCGTGCCCGCTGAGCCGGGAGGCGTCCCGCCTTGCCGCCCCGGGAGACCCCACGTGAGTGTCCGAACAGGCAAGAGGAGATGGTGTCCCGGTGTCCCGCCGCAAAATCGGCTTCTGGTACCGCCTTGCCGCGGTGTTGCTGAAACCACCGCTGGTGCTGTTGTTCAAGCGGGACTGGCGAGGAGTGGAACACATTCCGGAGGACGGCGGGTTCATCACCGTCGTCAATCACAACTCCGTGCTGGATCCGCTGTCGTACGCGCACTTCCAGTACAACACCCGGCGCGTGCCCCGCTTTTTGGCGAAGGTGTCGCTTTTCCGCAGCGGGTTCGTGGGCGCGGTGATGCGGGGCACGGGGCAGATTCCCGTCTTCCGGGAGTCGTCGGACGCGATCGGTGCGTTCCGGGCCGCGGTCGAGGCGATCGACAAGGGCGAGTGCGTGGCGTTCTATCCGGAGGGGACGCTCACGCGCGATCCGGGACTGTGGCCGATGAAGGGCAAGACGGGCGCGGCCCGCGTCGCGCTCGCCACCAGGGCGCCGGTGATCCCGGTCGCGCAGTGGGGCGCGAACCTCGCGGTGCCGCCGTACCCGAAGCGCAAGGACATCGCGCTGTTTCCGCGCAAGACGCTGATCGTGCAGGCCGGACCGCCCGTCGACATCTCGGAGTTCTACGACCGCGAGCCGACCGTCGCCGTACTGCGCGAGGTCACCGACCGCTTCATGGACGCCATCACCGCGCAGCTCGCCGACATCCGCGGCGAGGAGCCGCCGGCGGAGCGGTACGACCACCGCAAGGCCGTCGAGGAGCAGCGGAAGCGGGACGGGGCGCGCGGCGCGAGCGAGGCACCGGAACCCGGCGAGGCATCCGAACCGGACGAGCCGGACAAGGTGCCGGAGCCCGGCCAGGCGCCAACACCCGCTCCACGCAAGGGAACCGGGGCACCGGCGGCGGACGGCCACGGGATTGAGAACGGCGTCGAGAACGGTGTCGGGAACGGCGGGGAGAGCGGAGCCTCCGTGGACGGGCGGGGCGACGAGCGGTCCGGGCGCACCGGACGCAGGACGGCCGCGCCGGAGGCCGTCGAGGGGGAGAACGCGTGACGAAAGCGGCCGTATTCGGCACCGGTTCCTGGGGCACCGCGTTCGCGATGGTGCTCGCCGACGCGGGCTGCGACGTGGTGCTCTGGGGGCGCAGGCCCGAACTCGCCGAGGCGGTCAACACCCGCCGTGTGAACCCCGACTACCTGCCCGGCGTCGAACTGCCCGCGGCGGTCAGGGCGACCACGGATCCCGCGGAGGCCGCGCGGGACGCGGAGTTCGGCGTGCTGGCCGTCCCGTCCCAGACGCTGCGCGGCAACCTCGCCGCGTGGGCGCCGCTGCTGCCCGCGCACACCGTGCTGGTCTCGCTGATGAAAGGCGTCGAACTCGGTACGGCGAAGCGCATGAGCGAAGTCGTCGAGGGGGTCGCCGACGTCGACCGCTCCCGCGTCGCGGTACTCAGCGGGCCCAACCTCGCCCGGGAGATCGCCGCACGGCAGCCGGCCGCCTCCGTCGTCGCGTGCGCCGACGAGTCGGTGGCCCGGCGGCTCCAGTCGGCCTGCCACACGCCGTACTTCCGCCCGTACACCAACACCGACGTCGTGGGCTGCGAACTCGGCGGCGCGGTCAAGAACGTGATCGCGCTGGCCGTCGGCATCGCGGACGGCATGGGCCTCGGCGACAACGCCAAAGCCTCGCTGATCACGCGGGGGTTGGCCGAGACGACGCGGCTCGGGCTGGCGATGGGCGCGGACGCGCAGACCTTCGCGGGGCTCGCCGGCATGGGCGATCTGGTCGCGACGTGTTCCTCGCCGCTGTCGCGCAACCACACCTTCGGCACCAACCTCGGCCGCGGCATGACCCTCGAGGAGACCGTGGCGGTGACCCGGCAGACCGCGGAGGGCGTCAAGTCCTGTGAATCCGTACGGGAACTGGCGCGGCGCTGCGGTGTGGAGATGCCGTTGACGGAGACGGTCGTCGGCATCGTGCACGAGGGCAAGCCGCCGCATGTGGCGCTGAAGGAACTCATGGCGCGCGCCGCCAAACCCGAGCGGGTCTGACGCCGACTGCGGCGCCCGCGCGGGGAGTTGGGCCCGGGCGGCGGGGCGGCGGTACGGGCACGCGCGTGCACCGCTCCTGACGTGTGGCGAGAACGGGCGGTAAAGTCAGCGCGATATGAGCAGCCAGACTCCCTCCCGCAAGCCCCGCGTCGCCCTCGTCTTCGGCGGGCGCAGCTCCGAGCACGCGATCTCCGTCATCACTGCGGGCGCGGTGCTGTCCGCCATCGACCGCGACAAGTACGAGGTGCTGCCCATCGGCATCACCTCCGACGGCAGATGGGCGTTGACGACGGACGAGCCGTCGCGGATGGCGATCGAGGAGCGCCGGCTGCCGAGCGTCACGGAGCTGGCGGAGACCGAGACCGGCGGCGTGCTGCTGCCCGTCGACCCGGGCAGCCGTGAAGTCACGTACACGGAGCCGGGTTCGGTGCCGAAGGTGCTCGGCGAGGTCGATGTCGTCTTCCCGATGCTGCACGGTCCGTACGGCGAGGACGGCACCGTGCAGGGGCTGCTGGAGCTGTCCGGGGTGCCGTACGTCGGCGCGGGCGTGCTGGCTTCGGCGGTCGGCATGGACAAGGAGTACATGAAGCGGATCTTCACGTCGTTCGGGCTGCCGGTCGGCCCGTACATGACGGTGCGGCCGCGCGAGTGGAACGTCGATGCGGCGGCCGCGCGGAAGCGGATCGTGGACTTCGCCGGGGAGCACGGCTGGCCGCTGTTCGTGAAGCCGGCCCGCGCCGGTTCGTCGATGGGCATCACCAAGGTCGACGGCCTGGACGGGCTGGACGAGGCGGTGGCCGAGGCGCAGCGGCACGACCCGAAGATCGTCGTCGAGTCGCTGGTCGGCGGGCGCGAGATCGAGTGCGGGGTGCTGGAGTTCGAGGACGGGCCGCGCGCCAGTGTGCCCGCCGAGATCCCGCCGGTGAGCGAGCACGACTTCTACGACTTCGAGGCGAAGTACATCGACTCCGCGTCCGGCATCGTGCCCGCGCCGCTGACGCCCGAAGAGACCGCGCAGGTGCAGGAGTTGGCGGTGCGCGCCTTCGAGGCGACGTCCTGCGAGGGCCTGGTGCGCGCGGACTTCTTCCGTACGCCCGACGGGGAGTTCGTGATCAACGAGATCAACACGATGCCGGGCTTCACCCCGATCTCCATGTATCCGCGGATGTGGCAGGAGAGCGGCGTCAGCTACTCCGAGCTGGTCGACCGGCTGATCCAGAACGCGCTGCGCCGCTCGACCGGGCTGCGCTGAGGCCGGCCGGCGGCGGCCCGTCCCAGTCCCGGGTTCCGGCTCACGGCTCGTGAAGCACGGTCTCAACCGCCCGCTGCGCAAGGGCGGTTGGCGACGGACGCGGGCGTACGGGCGAAGCCGCGCGCCCGTGGCTGCATCTCCGCTCGGCCCGGTCGCACCGGTCAGCTCCGGCGCGGATCGCTCTCCCGCACCGCTTTCGCAATGTCGGTCAGCGCGCCGGCCGGCTGGTCGTAGGAGTGCGGCACGGTCAGCTCGACGTAGGCGGTGCGGTCCGTCGTGGTGAAACGGTGGCCGCCGTCCCGCTTCTCCAACAGCCAGGAAACTCCGTTGACTTCCGCTGCCCCGGCCGTCGGGTTGTAATGTTCACTGCCGGGAGTGAGCTTCGCGGGCCGCGGGACACCACAGCGCAGCTCGATGGCGGGATCGCCCCACGCCGCCGTGTACGCCGAGTCGGGGTCGAGGGAGGTCCGCTGCTGCCCGAAGAGCCGGTGCGGGAGCCGCTCGTGGAGCGCGCGGCAGGCGGCGGCGGCCTTGCCGGAGGGGTGCGGCACCGCCGGGCCCGCGTCGCCGGTGGAGCAGCCGGCGGCGCCCGCGCCGAGAGCGGCGAGCGCGACGGACAGGACGAGGGGGGCTCGGAGGTGCGAAGTGCTCACCCGGGGAGCATACGGGGGGCTAGATATGGACGATCGGACAGGTGAGGGTGCGCGTGATGCCCTCGACCTGCTGGACTCGGGCGACCACCATGCGCCCCAACTCGTCGACTGTCTCGGCCTGTGCCCGCACCACCACGTCGTACGGACCCGTCACGTCCTCGGCCTGGAGGATGCCCGGCAGTTTGGCGATGACGTCCGCGACGGCGGATGCCTTGCCGACCTCGGTCTGGATCAGGATGTACGCCTGTACCACAAAACCTCCAGGGCGGGTCGGAGCACCTCACGGGCCGGCGGGGGTGCGGGGGCGGATCGTGCGGTGAGCGGAGACGCCACGGTACCGCGTGCCCCTCGATGCGGGGAGACCCACCACACGCCCGGTGACGGTGAGTTGACGTCCCGGCACGATGCGGTGGCGGGAGTGGACTCGGGGCGCCGGGGCGGGAGTTCGGTGCGGTTCGGCACGTACGAAGAGCGCGGTGCGGACGGCGCGGACGGCACCGGCCGCACGGCGCGCTCCGGTTGAACGCACACGGCGATACACGAAAGGGCACAGTCATGCACGAGCGGAGCGGGGGCTTCCCCGGGGATCGGTCCCGGACCCCGAGCACCGTGGCACAGCTCGGAGAGTTCGGCCTGATCCGGGAGTTGACGTCCCGGCTCACCTCGACGCCCGCCGTACGGATCGGGCCCGGGGACGACGCCGCCGTGGTGACGGCCCCAGACCGCCGCGTCGTCGCGACCACCGACGTGCTGCTCGAAGGCCGCCACTTCCGGCGTGACTGGTCCACGGCGTACGACGTCGGGCGCAAGGCCGCTGCGCAGAACCTCGCCGACATCGCAGCGATGGGGGCGGTGCCCAGCGCGCTGCTGCTCGGCCTCGTCGTCCCGCCCGAACTCGCCGCCAACTGGCCGACGGAGCTGATGGACGGCATCCACGACGAGGCGCAGGTGGCGTCGGCGGCGGTGGTCGGCGGCGACGTCGTCGGCGGCGACACGATCACCGTCGCGATCACCGCGCTCGGCGACCTGCGGAACCGGGCTCCGGTGACCCGCGGGGGCGCGCGGCCCGGCGACACCGTCGCGGTCACCGGCTGGCTCGGCTGGTCCGCCGCCGGACAGGCCATCCTCTCCCGCGGGTTCAGGTCGCCGCGTGCGTTCGTCGAGGCACACCGGCGGCCCGAACCCCCGTACCACGCAGGCCCCGCGGCGGCCGAACTCGGCGCCACCGCGATGATCGACGTCAGCGACGGACTCCTGGCCGACCTCGGGCACATCGCCGACGCGAGCCGGGTGCGGATCGACGTGCGCTCGGCGGATCTGGACGTGCCGGCGCAGATGTCGGACATCGGGCAGGCCGTCGGCACCGATCCGCTGCACTGGGTGCTGACCGGCGGCGAGGACCACGCGATCGCGGCCACGTTCCCGCCGGCCGCCAAACTGCCCGCGCGCTGGCGGAAGATCGGCGAGGTGGTCGCGCCGACTGCGCCGGCCTCGCCGGCCGCGCAGCCCGGTACGGCCCAGGTGACCGTGGACGGCGCGGCGTGGGACAAGGCGGCCGGCTGGCAGCACTTCGGCGCCGGGGGCTCCGGCGGCTGAACGCGCGTACGGCACTACGGTCGTAGCCATGCAGCACTCCGCTCCGCACGGGCCGGCGGGCCGACCGCCGGGCCCGCACGACGCACAGCAGACGCCGGATCCGACGGGGACGTCCGGCGCCAACGGGCCGTCCGGCGCGGCGGATTGGACCGCTTCCGCCGGGGGCGCCGCTTCCGCCGGGGGCGCCGCCGCGCCGCCCCGCGTGCTGACCGTCGCCGGCTCCGACTCGGGCGGCGGCGCGGGCATCCAGGCCGACCTGAAGACGATGCTGGCGCTCGGCACTCACGGG
>Ga0164243_10001522_pt1 | contig 39254 bp, 49 predicted proteins | sample OricompcompostOP_FD_108781 | JGI IMG/M metagenome (GOLD analysis project Ga0164243, IMG submission 108781) | Organic Plus compost microbial communities from Emeryville, California, USA - Original compost - Organic plus compost (OP) | ecosystem: Engineered > Solid waste > Mixed feedstock >... | reverse complement strand
GGCGGTCGCCGACTTCAAGCAGGTCAGCCGCCTGGTGCAGTGGGCGCGCGACGACCAGGGCCCCGACGGGTACATCGCCTGGCCGCGCGAGCAGCGCATCGGGCGACTCCACGGAGGCCCCACCCCGGTCCTCGTCGCGCCCATCGAGGCGTGGATCGCGGCCTACCGGACAGGGAAGATGGCGGCACAGGCTCACGCAGAGCACACGCTTCACCCGATCCACACCCGCGACACCCACCCGGCACTCGCGGCGCAGAGCGCCTGAGACAGGAGATCCTCGGACCGTGAACGCACATCTCGCATCCAGCACCGGGTCGGGCCGCCGCGAAGGCGTCAAGTACCGCGCAGCGGTGACCAAGCCCGGCGAGGCGCTGATCCTCCCGCAGTCCCCGATCGACGAACTCCTGCGCGCCAGCGACTTCATTGCCGAACTGGGCCTGCACCGCACCGAGGTCGTCGACTCTCGCCTCGTCGCCCTCCCCATCCCCCGCTACACCGAGCAGCCCGAAGGTGAGGGGCGAGGCGCACGCTGGTCCAGCGTGAAGCCGGAGTGGCTGTGGCACCCCTTCTTCTGGCTTCCCGAGCGGCTCGCCTCCCGCTACGCCACCACCGGCGACGACGGGCAGCGCGTCGTCGAGAGCGACGACCAGTGGGCGCTGCGGGTCATGTGGGAGATGACCGCCTCCGGCCTCTACGACTCCGAGTCCGGCGAGTGGGTCGACGTGCTCTCTCTGGCTGGGCTGAACATCGACGACGGCGCCACCGCGATGCGCATCACCGAGTGGCAGTTGGGCATCGACGACCCCGACCTCGACAACCTGAGCCTCGACGCGCTCCTGCGGGTCGAAGACGACCCCGACTGGGCCATCGTCGCCGCAGGCTCCATCGAGGACCCTGTACGCCGCACCGTGTGGGCGCGCGCCGCCAACACGCTCCTCGACTGGTGCTACCGCACCGAGGCCGACTACGAGGACAACCACGACGTCCAGCGTCTCCGCCGCCAGATCTCCTCCATCCTGCGTACCGGGCAGACCTTCCTGACCGGCATCACCAGCGACGGGTTCGGGTCCCACAACGCCGAGGGCATCGACCCCTTCTGGGCCGACCAGATCAGCGTGCTGGACAGCACCCGCGAAGACGAACTGCCCTCCCTGCTCATGGACGAGATCAGCGTCCACTGCGGCGACATCCGAGACGGCCATTGGGAGGCCACCGAGCGGTTCTGGGAGGACTACGCCGCCGACACGCCCGTCGGCGACCAGACCGCCAACATCACCCGCGTCGACGACGGCGAGGACTGGTAGAGGCTCGCGGATGACCGCCCCGCCAGAGCGGCGCCCACCAGGCGTCCACGACGCGGGGCTGGCCTCAGCGCGCCCTGCATAGGGGAGAGCATGGACCAGACGAACCCGAAGGCGGTGTCCGCCACCCTCGACTGTCTCGACGGGATCGTGCTGTCCCTGGTCTTCGACGGCCAGGAGGTCGCACAGCCCTGGAGGGTGTCCACCGCGAGCGAGGCGCTGGAGCGGATCGCCGCCGAGGCGGACCGGCACGACGTCGAGGTCCATCTCCAGGTCACAGGCGACTCCCTGCCGTCGGGCGCGCCCGCTGCCTCCCCCGACGGCCGTCTCGTCGCCCTGCCCGGCGGCATCTGGCTCCCGGGCGCGACGCAGGCTGACGCAGCCGGGCCAGCGACGCCGCGCGCCACCCTGACCCACCGCGACTCCGACGGCATTGCGGCGACCACCGGCGACCTGTTCGAGGTCGACTCCGCCGAGTTCACGCCCGCTGCCGCACCCCAGCCCGCCCGGACAGCCGCCGCCGCGCCGCCGCCCGCCGACGACGACGGCGACGGCGACGCAACCGGCGATCTCGCCGACGTCTTCGCGGCGACCGCCGACGACCCGACGACGGCGGCGACGACGGACGACGACGAGCCCCCTCGCGTGTCCATCCCAGCCCAGGCTTCCGAGGCCGACCCCCGTGGCATGTCGCGCGGCGAACTCGACGAGTGGGTCGCCCGGGAACTGCTCAACCCCGAGAAGGCTTCCAGCGCCTCCGGATCCATCCGTACCCGCACTCGCTCGGCCAACGGGCCCAGCGTCAGGCAGCGCACGCTCGCCGCCGTCGGCCTCGCGGTGATCGGAGCGCTCGGCGCCGTCGGCATTGGCGCGGGGCTCATGAGCCAGTCCAACGACGACGGGCCGGACGACACCACCACCGTGCCGGTCACCGGCCCCTTCGACATCTCCCCAGCCGTCATGACCGCCGCCAGCGGGGCTGCCCCCAAGGCCATCCCCGGCTACCGGCAGACCTGGACACTGAAGGGCAAGGGCCTCTCCCTCGCGGTGACCCGGTATGCGCTCGTACGCGCCGCCGGACTCGAGATGGCGGTCGTCGACCCCGCCACCGGGAAGACGATCACGAAGGTCCCCGCCCACGGGCGGGTCGATGCCGTCCTGTCGGGGAAGATCGCCGGACCCGACGGCTCCCTGACCAGGGTCCTCGTGTGGCAGAACGGCAGCACCCTCAACGTCCAGTCGCTCGACGGCCGCACCCTGCCCAAGGCCACCACGGTCGACATCCCGAAGGGCGCCACGATCTCCGCTCGCCTCGACGGGATCCTCATCTCCGATCCCGCCAAGTCCTCCAAGGTCGGCCTCCTGGTCTCCCACCCCACCAAGGCGAAGAAGCCCGGCAAGAAGCCGGGGCAGCCCCAGTTCGGCGCAGCCATCCGGTGGCTCGCCGCCGCCACTCCGGCGAGTGCGCCCGCAGACCCTTCCGCCCAGGAGTCCGAGACCGGCGTGCAGACGACCGGCGGCATCCAGAACACCGCAACGGCGAACCCGGGTCGCCGGTGGGCATACGCCGCCACGCCCACCGGCAAGGTCTGGTGGCTCAACAGCGACGGCACGGCCGTACTGCCGTCGGGCACCCAGCCCGGCGCGGCCAACGGACCGGTGACGGTCACAGCCGGGCAGCCGATGAAGGGCCTGGCCTTCGCCGGGTGGCTGGGAGCCGGATTCGGTGCGACCGGCCGGAACCAGCCCACCGCGCACGTCCTCGTCGGAGTGTGGCGCGACCCCGCCGACTCCTCGCTCGTCCTCGCCACCTACGACGCCGCCAACTCTGCCGCCAGCGGTCAGGCGACCGATCCCGTCGCCGCCGTCGCGGTCGCCGACGAGGTGGCGCAGAAGGGGACCAGCGGGACCACCTCCCCCGACCTCGGCATCGGCTCCTGGCTCATCGACTCCGGCACCGGCCAGATCACGGCCTCCGGCACCAAGCACGGGTTCCAGGTGGGCGGCGTCTACGGTCAGGTCGCCGAGATCGTCACTCCCGACGGCCACCTCGGATTCATCACCGCCGACCATCTCGCCGCCGTGGCCTCGCCCGCGCCGAGCAGCCCCAGCACGCCGAGCAGCGCGTCCCCCACCGGATCGTCCCCCACTGGATCGTCGGCCGAGGGCGGCGACAGTGACCTGACCCCGATCGGGGTCCCGAGCAGCCCCGTCGACATCATCGGCTCCGACGCACAGGGCGACCTGATCGCCACCACCAAGGACGGCAAGGTGATCGGTCTCGCCCCGGTCGGCCCGTCCGGTGGCGGGAAGAAGTGAGCGGCCGACTTCCCGCATCCCCCGACGAACTCGGGGAGTTCCTGACCGTCTCAGCACCCGAGGAGCCGCTCCGCAGGCAAGCCAGGCCGAGGCGTGGCGAACCGGAGCCTGCCGACCACCGTGAGGCGAAGAAGGCCCTGCTGGCGTGGGCGGGCGACCAGGGCCTCGCGGCGTACCCCGAACTGCGGATGATCGTCGACACCCACCGCCACCGACACCGGCTCGCCGACGTGGGGATCGACGTCGGGTACGGCGAGGCGTGGGCACTGGAGGTCGAGTACAAGCAGGCGGGTGCCGCCGACTGGGACGGCAAGCAGGCCGACTACGACGAGGCCAGGATCGGATGCACCTGGATCCTCGGGCACACCCGGGTCAACGCGGCCACCGAGCGGGCGGCGGCGATCCTCGGGGGCACCACCCTGTTCACCCAGGGGCTGGTGCGGGTGCCGCACATCGCCCGCCAGATCTCGCACATCGACCCGCCAGCGCGGCGGTCGGTGTACCTCATCAACCCGACTCTGCGCCTGATCGGGACGCTGGTGCAGCCTGACGACCCCGGCCGTCTCGTCACCCTCCCGCTGGAGCGCAAGCCTGGAGAGCGATACACGTACGCCGCCGTGGTGCTCGATCCGTTGGAGGAGTGCCGGTTCCGGATGCCTAACCCGGAGATGTTCTACGCCGTCGAGGACCCATCGGCGGGATTCTGGTCCCCGGCCGCGACCACTCGCAGCCTGGGCCGCTGAGCCCGATCTTCCCGTGGCTCGTGCGGCTGACCGACCGGCTGGTCGAGGGACCAGATGGAGCCGGGGCATGTCGGGATGAGGCAGGGTCCGAACAGGGCGTCGGCTTCAGCGTGCGGATCCATGAGCGCAACTCTGCCACCGCCCCGCGACGGGTGCTGGCCGCTCTCCACAGGCACGGATTCGAGGGTGATCCGCCGAGGAGTGTCTACGTACGAAGACAATGGGTTTTGCCTATGAACGCAGACAAATTAGAATGTCCACGAACGGAGACAGGAGGCCCCGATGGCGACCATCATCAGCGCCCGCCAACTCGGCTCGGCCGTACGCGCCGAACGGAAGCGGCGCGGCATCACCCAGGTCGACCTCGCCGAGCGTAGCGGGGTCTCACGAGCCTGGCTCGCCCGGTTCGAGACCGGCCACCCCTCCGCCAGCATCGAGCCACTCTTCCGCATCCTCCAGGAACTCGGCCTCGGCCTCACCCTCACCGAGCGGCGCACCTCCAGCGCCGAGAGCAGCGTCCTCGCAGCCCTCGCAGCGAAGAAGCAGAAGCCATGACCTCCCGCCTCCTCGAAGTGGTCATGTACGACCAGTTGGTCGGACAGATCTCGCAGCGCTCCGCCGCAGCCGACCCAGAGTTCACCTACGACCCCGACTACCTCGACAGCGCCAGCACCCCGCTCGCCATCCTCCTGCCCCTGGCCGACGCCACCTACAAGGGCAAGAACGTCCGGGCCTTCCTCGAAGGCGTCCTCCCCGAAGACCCCGCCACCCGCCAGCGGTGGGGATCGAGGCTCGGAGTGAGCCCCGACGACACCATCGCCATCCTGTCCCGGATGGGCTGGGACTGCCCCGGAGCGGTGCAGTTCTGCACCCCCGACACTCTCGACGAGATGCGCGAGCGCGCCCGCGAGACCCAGCCAGTCAGCGACGAGGAGATCGCCAACCGCCTCCGCGCCCTCCGCACCGCCGACGCGGCCTCATGGAGCCTCCCCGACGAACACTGGTCGCTCCCCGGCCAGCAGTCGAAGTTCGCCCTCGCACACCTCAGCGACGGCTGGCACGAGGCCCACGGGTCCGCAGCCACCACCCACATCATCAAGCCCGGCATCGGCCGCCTCCACCACCAGGCGCTCGTCGAGCACGCCACCATGCACGCCGCACGCCAGATGGGGCTCGACGTCGCCAACACCGAGTTCACACGCTTTGGCGACGGCGAGGCCGCCATCGTCATCGAGCGCTACGACCGCATCGTCCTCGACGACGACACCGTGGTCCGCCTGCACCAGGAGGACTTCTGCTCCGCCAGCGGGCGGCTCCCCGACAAGAAGTACGAGGCGCACGGCGGCCCGAGCCTCGGCGACCTGGCCCGAGTGGTGTCACAGAATGTCGACGACCGCGCCGTCGGTGCACGAGCCGTCGGCGACTTCGCCGCGTTCAACTACGTCGCTGGAGCACCCGACGGCCACTCCAAGAACATCTCGCTCCTGCTGCTGCCTAACGAGATCCGCGTCGCGCCGCTCTACGACCTCGCCACAGGGCTCCCCTACGACGGTAGCCCCGCACTACGAGAGGTCGCTGTCAGCATCGGCGGCAGGAGGAAGTTCGGGCAGGTGCTCGGGAAGCACTGGGACCGGGCCGCCGCCGCGCTCGGCATCCCCGCCGAGGAGTACCGCGCACGCGCCGAGACGATGACCGAGCAGTTCCCCGACGCCTTCTCCGACGCACTCGTGGCGATCGGCACCCCGGAGGCCGAGGAGGTGCGCGTGCGCTCCGTCGACGCCATCGCCCGGCACGTCGCCCAGATCGCCGAACGCCTCGACGACCCACCCGAGGAGACACGGCAGGCAGTCACGTCCGGCAGACCCGCCGCCCGACGCGCGAAGACGACCGCGCGCTCCACGCCGGGCTCGTACGCGCCCAAGGATCAGCCGACGTCGACGGCCGACTTCCCCGAGTAGACGAACGCCGAGGGCTTGGGCACATCTTGTCGGTGGTGCCGTAGATGATGAGGGCGTGGGGAAGAAGAGCCGACGGAAGAACGCGCCGACCCGCTACTGGCACGGCGGGTGGCCCGGACTGGCCGTCAGCACCGTGCTCAAAGGCCCCGCCGAGTTGGGCATCGTCATGCCCAACCACCTCATCGACGGGGACCCCACCGACCCGACGTGGCTCTACATCACCACCGACCGATCCCTCGCCAAGGGCTTCGCCGCCCAGTGGCGGCACCAGTCGACCGGGCCACTCGTCACCGGCGACCTCTACCGGGTCGAACCCATCGGCGACATCACTGAAGACCCCGACTACCCCTCAGGGGTCGGGCAGCGCTGCCGCGCAGCGCGGATCGTCGCCGTGGAGCAGCGCGCCGTACGGCTCACGCCAGCGCTCCAGATCGCGTTCTACCGCCACAACACCTGGGACGACGGCACCCCGATGTACGACGCCGCCGGGCACATCCTCCCGTGCAGGGCGATGCTGGAGGCCGGGGTCACCGCTGACGACCTACGCACCCTCGGGGTCCTGCCCGATGCGATGCGGGCCAACGCACTCGCCACCCGCATCGCCAGGGTCCGACAGGGCGCGTGAGCCTCACCCCCGGGGGTGAGGCTCACGCAGCAGGGCTCACCCGCCTTGCTTGCAGACCACGACCACCGGGTCATGCGGGGCCGGGTTGGCTGGTGCGGTGGCGGCCGGACTGGCGGGTGATGTGGGCGGCTCGGCACTGCTCGGCGAGAACCAGGCGGGGCCGAGCCAGATCGCGCCCGTCGCAACGGCAGGGAGAAGGAACTTCCACGCCCGCCGCCACAGTCGCAGCAGCGTCTGCGGCGAGACCTTCATGGTGAAGGTGAGGGTGACCTCGCCGGTCGTCTTCTCCTCGGTCGGCTTCTCGTTGGTGTCCATCGTGACCCCTTGCAACTGAGTCCTACGCGGGAACCCCCGCACACGAGTCACCTCGGCGGCACGGCGCGAATCAGTGCACGGGGACCACGGTCGCTCGGCCGGGGTACTCGCGGTTGTTGCCGCCGGTCCCCCATTCGGTGAGGATCCGCCACACCTCGGTCTCCCACGAGCCCATGTAGCCGAGCACGCTGCGGAACGCGATCTGCCGGTCCGGGATCACGAGCGCCGCGACGAGCGCGAAGAGCCGGTGCTCGGTCGACGACCACCCCCGGCCCTCAGCGTCGTAGTCGGCGATCCATGCCTCCCAGTCGAGCACCGGGTACGGGTCCGTGTAGCCGAACGGCTCACCGGAGTCGTCGTACAAGGGGTCGCGCTCCCACCGAAGCCAGGACTCTGCCTCGCGGCGAATCGAGGACAGTTCGAGCAGCGCCTTGGCCGCCAGCCAGTCCTCGTCGCCGACCCTCGCCCAGAACTCGGCCCACGTCGGTCGCGGCGGTGCAGTGGTCACCCCGGCAGGCTCGCACACCCCTCCGACAGTTTCGGCTGGTCTGTCCAGAACGCTGACCTGTGCCGGAGGTCTCCGCCAAGATGGGGGGAGCCAAACCCTCAGAACTGGAGACCGAACGTTGAGCAGCCTCGGCAACTTCGTGTGGGCCATCGCAGACCAACTGCGAGGGGTCTACAAGCCACACCAGTACGGCGGCGTCATCCTGCCGTTCACGATCCTGCGGCGCCTGGACTGCATCCTGGAGCCGACCCGGGACGAGGTGCGCGCGCTCGCTACCCAGTACGAGGGCGGCGCGCTCGACGTGCAGGTGAAGCGGAAGACCGGCCTCGGGTTCTACAACACCTCCGCCTACGACTTCGCCCGGCTCCTGGAGGACCCCGAGGGCCTGCGCGCGAACCTGATGGACTACCTGACCGGCTTCTCGGCCAACATCGACGTCTTCGAGCGGTTCAAGTTCGAGAACGAGATCGCCACCCTGGACGAGAAGAACCGGCTCTACCTGGTCACCTCGAAGTTCGCCGAGGTCGACCTGCACCCCGACACGGTTCCGAACGCCGAGATGGGCGACCTGTTCGAGGAGTTGATCCGGAAGTTCGCCGAAGCCTCCAACGAGGAGGCCGGTGAGCACTACACGCCCCGCGACGCGATCCGCCTCATGGTCGACCTGCTGTTCGCCGAGGACAACCAGGCGCTGCTGGAGCCGGGCACCGTCCGCACCATCTACGACCCCACCGCCGGGACCGGCGGCATGCTCTCCGTCGCCGAGGAGCGACTCCTGGAGCGCAACCCGCAGGCACGGCTGCGGCTCTACGGCCAAGAGATCAACGACCAGTCCTACGCGATCTGCAAGTCCGACATGATCGCCAAGGGCCAGGACGCCTCCAACATCCGACTGGGCGACACCCTCGCCGAGGACCTGTTCTGGGACCGCACCTTCGACTTCTGCATGTCCAATCCGCCCTACGGCGTCGACTGGCGGGCCTCCGAGTCGTCGGTCAAGGCCGAGGCCCTGAAGTCGGGGTCGCGGTTCAGCCACGGGCTCCCCGCCGTCGGTGACGGCCAGATGCTGTTCCTGTCCCACCTCGCGCACAAGATGCGGCCCGCGCACGAGGGCGGCGGTAGGGCCGGGATCGTCCTCAACGGCTCCCCGCTGTTCAACGGCGCCGCCGAGTCCGGGCCGTCGAAGATCCGGCAGTGGCTGCTCGAATCCGACCTGGTGGAGGCGATCGTCGCGCTGCCTACCGAGATGTTCTTCAACACCGGGATCGCGACCTACATCTGGATCCTCGACAACGACAAGCGCCCCGAGCGTCAGGGCCGAATCCAGCTGATCGACGCCACCTCGTTCTGGTCGAAGATGCGCAAGAGTCTGGGCGCGAAGCGCCGCGAGATCAACGCTGACGCCCGCGACCGGATCCTCGCGCTCTACGACGCGTTCGACGAGGCCGACCCCGACTACTCGAAGGTCTTCACCGCTCACGACTTCGCCTACTGGACGATCACCGTCGAGCGCCCCCTCCTCGACGAGAGCGGGAAGCCGGTCACCGACCGCAAGGGCAACCCCAAGCCCGACGCGAAGAAGCGGGACACCGAGAACATCCCGTTCACCTACGGCGGCAACACCGACGGCGACGCGGGCCGCGAGGCGACCATCAAGTCGTACTTTGACGCCGAGGTCCTTCCCCACGTCCCGGACGCCTGGGTCGACACCAAGAAGACCAAGATCGGCTACGAGATCCCCTTCACCCGGCACTTCTATAAGTACGTGCCGCCCCGGCCGCTGGAGGAGATCGACGCCGACCTGGAGAAGCAGGTCGCCAAGATCCTCGACCTGCTGCGTGAGGTCGAGAAGTGACGACGCCGGGGTGGAGCCGCACGCGCCTGAAGTACGTCGCAAAAGCCAACTCCTCGACCCTCCCCGACGACACCGACGACGACTTCGAGTTCACCTATGTCGACATCAGCAATGTCTCCCAAGGCACGATTAACACCGCGTCCCACCCGATCAAGTTCAAAGACGCGCCATCGCGAGCACGGCGCCTCGCCGCGCCTGGAGATTCTGTGGTCTCGACCGTGCGTACGTACCTGCGTGCTGTGGCGACGGTCCCGGAGATCGAGGGTCCCCTGGTCTTCTCCACCGGCTTCGCCGTCTTGCATCCCCGAGAGGGCGTCTTCCCGAGGTACCTGTCCTGGTACCTCCAAGGCGATGAGTTCGTATCGCGGATCGAAGCCAACTCAACCGGAGTGTCGTATCCCGCGATCAGCGCGAACCAACTAGTCGCGCTTGACCTCAACCTGCCCCCGCTTGACCAACAGCAGCAGATCGCGGACTACCTCGATCGCGAGACGGCGCAGATCGACACACTCATCGCGGAGCAGCAGCGGTTGGTCGAGATGCTGCGCGGCCGGAGGCGAGCCGTCGTACGCACGGCTGTCCCTGAGCCTGGTTCTGCGGCGATTCCGACGGACAAACTGGGACGCAGGACCAAGATCGGGAACGGCTCGACTCCGCGACGGGAGGAGACCAAGTTCTGGGAGGGCGGCCACATCCCTTGGCTGAACAGCGCCGTGGTGAATCAAGACAGGGTGACCGCTGCCGGACAGTTCGTGACCGATGAGGCCGTCGCCAAGTGCCATCTACCGATGGTCCCGGCAGGCTCTCTGCTCGTCGCGTTGACCGGGCAAGGGAAGACTCGGGGAACAGCAACGATCCTGGACATCGAGGCGACGATCAACCAGCACATGGCCTACGTGACGCCTGAGCCAGGCTTCTGGGACGCCGAGTACCTGATGTGGTGCCTAACTGCGGCGTACAACGACCTCCGAGCCGTCAGCGACGAGAACGGATCGACTAAGGGGGCGCTCACTTGCGAGGACCTGAAGCGATTCCGAGTCGCCCATCCCCCGCTTGACGAGCAACGGCGCATCGCGATGTACCTCGCAGAGCAGACGTCGAAGATCGACGCCTTGGTCGCCGAGGCAGAACGGTTCATCGAACTCGCCCGCGAGCGCCGGGCAGCGCTCATCACCGCTGCGGTGACTGGGCAGATCGACGTAAGGGAGTCCGTGGCATGACCAGCAGTGTTGCCCCGCTCGGGCGGTTGACGACCGTTCCCGCGCGTCAGGTGTGGCCGCACGAGGCCCTTAACTTCACGCCCTGGCTGCTTGCCAACGTCGACGTCCTCAGCGATCTACTGGGCATGGATCTCGCGCTGGAGGTGGCCGAGCATCCCGTCGGCGACTTCAGCCTCGACCTGATGGGGCGCGACGAAGCGACCGGACAGACGGTCATCGTCGAGAACCAGTTGGAGATCTCCGACCACACCCACCTCGGCCAGATCCTCACCTACGCGGCCGGGACCGATCCGACCACCATCGTCTGGGTCGCCACCGGCTTCCGGCCCGAGCACCGCGCAGCACTGGACTGGCTCAATGACCGCACCGACGAGAACACGCGCTTCTTCGGGGTCGAGATCCACGTTGTCCGCATCGGCAACTCCGAGCCAGCGCCCGCGTTCCGGCTCATCGCCCAGCCGAACGACTGGGGCAAGCAGGTGCGGGCGGCAACCGCCGCCTCAGACACCAGCGACCGGGCCCGCGCCTACTGGGACTTCTGGGACCGGTTCCGCAACCGCCTCCTGGCCGAGCACCCCGGCTGGACGTCCTCCACGCAGTCGACCAAGAGTTCCTGGTTCTCGAAGTCCGCTGGTGTCAGCGGGGTCACCTTCGCCTCCACCTTCACGCGGCAGGGCCTGGCCGTCCAACTGGTCTTCGAAGACCCGAACCCGGACATCAACACCGCCCGCTTCAACGCGCTCCACGCGGTGAAGGACCAGTTCGAGACATCGTTCGGCGGGCCGCTGCTGTGGGAGGACCTTGAAGGCCGGAAGTCGACGCGGGTCACGGCGATGCTGGAGGGCTACCGCGACGTCACCGACCAGTCTTCGTGGCCCGAGTGGCTGGACTGGCTCATCGAGACCGAGGGGCACCTGCGGGCCGCGCTCGCTGCTGCGGGCGGCGTACCTCCGGCCTACCCGGTGAGCACGGACGCAGAAGGCACCGGCGCGGAAGGGCTCCCCACCGATGGCTGACCACAACGAGATCGCCTTCGAGGCCGAACTCTGTGAGCACCTGGCCGCCAACGGCTGGCACTACTCGGTCAACGACCATTCCGGCGAGATGGGTGGCTATGACCGGGAGCGGGCGCTGTTCCCCGAGGACATCTTCGCTTGGCTGGCCGAGACGCAGCCTGAGCAGTTGGAGAAGGTCATCAAGCCGGGCTCCGACCCGGCCCAGGTGGCGAAGCAGCAGGGGCAGTTGCTGGATCGGATCGTGAAGGTCCTCGACACCCCGATGGAGAACGGCGGCGGGACCCTCAACCTGCTCCGCAAGGGCTTCTCCCACCTGGCCGCGAAGTTCCAGATGTGCGTCTTCAAGCCCGAGTCGACGCTGAATGAGAAGCGGAACGCCGACTACGCCGCCGTCCGGGTGCGTGTCGTACGTCAGGTGCACTTCTCCACCGCCGACCAGCGGTCTGTGGACCTGGTGTTGTTCGTCAACGGGCTCCCGGTCGCCACGTGTGAGTTGAAGACCGACTTCACCCAGACGATCACCGACGCCATCAACCAGTACAAGACCCGGCTGCCGAAGGAGCCCGGCACCGGCAAGGTGCAGCCGCTGTTCGTCTCCGGGGCCCGGGCGCTGGTGCACTTCGCGGTCTCCAACGAAGAGGTCTGGATGACCACCCGGCTGGCCGGGGAGCAGACCGTCTTCCTGCCGTTCAACCGGGGCACCGAGGACGGCGGCGCCGGGAACCCGCTCAACCCGAACGGGTCGAAGACCGCCTACCTGTGGGAGCGGGTGCTGCAACGGGACTCGCTGCTGAACATCCTCGGCCGGTTCATGTACATCAAGCACGAGCGCACCACCGACCCGATCACCGGGAAGGAGTCGAAGAGCGCAAGCCTGCGGTTCCCCCGCTTCCACCAGTGGGAGGCCGTCACCAACCTCACCGCTGCGGTGAGCGCCGAGGGCGTCGGTCACCGGTACCTGATCCAGCATTCGGCCGGGTCGGGGAAGACCGACTCCATCGCCTGGACCGCGCACCGCATGGCCCGCCTCCAGGTCGAGAATCAGAAGGTCTTCGACTCGGTGATCGTGGTGACCGACCGCAACGTCCTCGACGCCCAGTTGCAGGACGCCATCAAGCAGATCGACAACGACCAGGGCATCGTCGTCGCCATCGACCGCGACGAGGCCGCCCGCGCTGGTGGCTCCAAGTCCGGGCTGCTCGCCAAGGCGCTCACCGACGGCAAACTCATCATCGTCGTCACCATCCAGACCTTCCCCTACGCGATGGCCGAGATCCGCGCAAACAAGGGGCTGAAGGGCAAGTCGTTCGCGGTCATCGCCGACGAGGCGCACTCCTCCCAGTCCGGGCAGGTGGCCGCGAAGTTGAAGGCCGTCCTGACCGCCGAAGAGTTGAGGGAGATCGAGGAAGGCAAGGAGGTCGACGTCGAGGCGATCCTCGCGGCCGAGGCCACCGAACGGGCCGCCTCGGAGAACATCTCCTACTTCGCGTTCACCGCCACCCCAAAGGGGAAGACGCTCGAACTGTTCGGCCGCCCACCCGAGGGCAACCCCGGGGGCACGCCGGTGCCGTTCCACGTCTACACGATGCGGCAGGCCATCGAGGAGGGCTACATCCTCGACGTGCTCACCGGCTACCACTCCTTCAAGTTGGCGTTCCGCATCGGCCAGCGCGCCGAAGGGCGAGACGGCGGTGGATCGGGTGAGGAGGTCGACCAGGCGCAGGCCACCAAGGAGGTGATGCGCTGGGTCAAGATCGCACCCCAGACGATCTCCCAGAAGGCCGCGATCATCGTCGAGCACTTCCGCGTCAACGTCGCCGGGCTCCTTGACGGGCACGCGAAGGCGATGGTCGTCGCCGACTCCCGCAAGGCAGCGGTCCGCTACAAGTTGGCGATCGACGACTACATCGCGAAGAAGGGCTACTCCTACGGCACCTTGGTCGCGTTCTCCGGATCCGTGACCGACCCCGAGTCAGGGCCCGGCGACTTCACCGAGGCGACGATGAACCCCGGCGTGCACGACCTGCGCACCGCGTTCCGGGGCGACGAGTACAAGGTCATGATCGTCGCCAACAAGTTCCAGACCGGCTTCGACCAGCCGCTGCTGTGCGCGATGTACGTCGACCGGATCCTCTCGGGCGTGACGGCAGTCCAGACCCTCTCCCGGCTCAACCGCACCTACGTCACCCCCTCAGGCACGAGGAAGACCGCTGCGATGACCCAGGTGGTCGACTTCGTGAACGAGCCCGAGGCGATCCGCGCCGCGTTCGAGCCCTACTTCACCGACGCGTTCCTGGAGACCGCGACCGACTCCAACCTGGTGCACGACCTGGCGGCGAAACTCGACACCTCCGGCATCTTCACGCAACCCGAGGTCGACCAGTGCGCCGAGGCGTTCGTGAAGGGCAAGGGCAACAACGCGCTCGCCGCAGCCGTCGGACCAGGGAAGAAGCGGTTCGCCGAGCGCTACCAGGCCGCGCTGATCCACAACGGCGGCGAAGGTGACAAGGCGGCGCTCGCCGAACTCGACATGTTCCGCAAGGACGTCGGCTCCTTCGTCCGGCTCTACGACTTCATGAGCCAGATCGTCGACTACGGCGACCCCGGCCTGGAGAAGAAGCAGATCTACCTGCGCCACCTGGAGAGGGTCATCCAGCCCAACAACTACACCGCCCCCATCGACCTGTCCGGCGTCGAACTGAAGGCCGTCAAGCAGGTCGACAAGGGCAAGGTCGACATCAGCCTCGGCGCCAAGGTCGGACTCCACGGCGTCACCGCCGCCGGGTCGGGCGAGAAGCGAGACCCGAAGATGGTTGCCTTCCAGCAGGTGCTCGACCGGCTCAACGACCTGTTCGGCTCCGAGGACTTCACCGAGGGCCAGAAGGTGTCCTTCCTGGAGGCACTGCTGCGGACCCTCCTCGACGACGACAGCCTGGTGCAGCAGGCCAAGGTCAACACCCCGAAGCAGTTCGCCGAGTCCCCCGACTTCGACGACGCCGTGACCGGCGCGGTCGCCGACAACCAGGGCGCCCACAACAAGATGAGCGACTACTTCTTCACCAACGCGCCCGGCCGGGAGCGGCTGGTCTCCGACATCGCGAAGTGGTTCTACCGGGTGGTCACCGACCCCGAGCCCCCGGCTGCGATCGAGTCGGGAGGGGACGCATGACCGACTCCAGCACGTTCGGCCTGCCGCCCCGACCAGCCGAGATCGTCCAGACCAACGCCCTGCGGCTCCTCACCATCCTCAGCGGCCTCTCCGGGCTCACCGGGGCCGATGCGCACTCTGCCGTCGTTGCCCTGCGCGACGAGATCGGCGACGGCTGGGGGAAGGTGCTCACGAAGGCCGGGGCCATGCTCGAAACCTGGTACGTGCAGGACTCGGCCGCGCCCGACGCGCCGACCGAGGCCGACTACAAGTCTCTCGGTGAGGCGCTCCAGCAGCGGTTCGGGAAACTGAGCAAGCGCACCGAGGACGAGGCACTGCTGTCGCTGATCTTCGTGATGGGCCAGTACGCACGGCTGGACGGAGATCCTCTCGGCGAGCGCATCGAGAAGGGGCAGACCCGGATCGACCGACAACACCGGCGGCGGGTCCACAGGCGGCTCGTGGACGAGCACGGTGACGCCCTCGCCGCGCGCCTTGACGAACTGCGCACCTTGGAGGGTCTGCTCCGCGCCGCGCCTCCTGGCGGCACCCCTCGCGGAGTGTCGGACGCGCTCGGCGTACGCCAGGTGGTCAGCGGCGGTGCACCCGGCCTCGCGAAGCGTTCCTGACCCCAGCCCCGGGTGCGGGGAGTAGCGCGCTACTTGCTGGACCGGCGGCGTCGGCCGCCGGTCCTCCTGGCTGCGGTGACGTACGGCTCCAGCGCACTGCGGAGGCTGGCTGCCTCATCGGCGGTCAGGTCAATCTCATAGGAGGTGCCGTCGAGTCCGAACGCCACGGTCTCCTCCGCGTCTGCCTCTGAGAGGTCGCTGACCAGCAGAACCACCGTCCGCGTCGCCATCGCCTACCCCACTCCCGAGTCTGGTCGGCCCTACGCCGACGCCCTGCCGCCAGACCGTACCGACATGAACGGCCCCGGGCTGGTCATGAGTGAGAGATCCGGACGGGTTGTCCTCGGTTGCGGCGCGGCGAGCCGTGCCTGCGGCGTCAAGCCAGGGCGTCGTACCTGCGTCGGCGTTCCCGGGCCGTCACGGGGCCGCTCCACGACGTCTCGCCGTCGAACGTGACGTAGAGGGCGCGACAGACGACTGGTCCACCAATGATCGTGGCCGCGACGTGGCCGTACTTGTCGGCGACCGAGACCGCGTGCCTGCCTGCGGTCTCATCGGTGGCAGGCTCTTCGCCGGTCTTCAGGTCCACGATCACGGGAGGTCGACCGTCTCGGCGGGCGAGGAGGTCGATGCGCTGATTCGCCTCCCGGCGCGACCCCTTCGTCTCGGCGAGAAGGTAGGCGTAGGGGTCGATGGCCTCGGTGAGGATCGCATCCCAGTCGTCGCGGCGGGCCATCCTGAGCAGGGCGGCGGCGGTGACAGTGGCGAGCCGCTCCAGGTCAGCGACAGCCTTCGCCTGGGCCGCCTTGGAGAGTGCCAGGTAGTCGTCGTACGCGGCGGCCCAACGCGGGCCGCCGGAGTCGATCAGCGACCACGCGGTCTCGTCGTCCCGCTCGGTGAGTGCGGTGCTGAGGCGACGGGCCAACCAGCGTGCCTCCGCCACCAGGTGGGGCTCCGGCGTCCCGCTGAGACGGTCGGTGCGGCTGGCATCGCGGATGGTGAGCCACTTCCCGGCCGCAGCGAGAGCACAGCGATGGATCAGCGTGCCCTTGACCTTCTGCCAGGTCGGTCGACCGGTCATCGGAGGACACCGCCCGGCCAACCGCTGGCGGCCCAGTCCGGACCGAAGGAGACGGCCAGCGACACGACCAGGAGCGCCACAACCAGCCACAGGGCACGCGAGAGCATCACCGCGACCACCCTTCGCTGGCAGGGAGGTGGACGATGACGCCACCCTGGGTGATCTCCAATCGTCTGCCCTGGAAGGCTTCGAGGGCGTCATCATCCGGTGGGACCAGATGGAAGGCGACCGACCCGCCGGGGGCGTTCTCGTGGCTTTCGATCTTGGCGACGTGGACCGCGAAGCCCACGACCGTCGCAAGCAGGGTCTTGCCGTGCCAGTGCTCGGGGTCGCGGACGCGCCACCAACGGCCGACCCCGAGCGCCTGGTCATCCCAGGTGGCGTCGGGGTGCCAACCCATGAACGGGCGTGCCGGGTCGTCAGGGTCGACCCGCGCCGGGCGGACTCGCACGACGAGAGCCTCGGGATGCTCGCCCACCGAGGGGGTCGCTGCGAGACGCTTCAAGGTCGTGGCCGGGACGAGAGCCGAGTGGATGTCGCGACGGCTCCCCTTCTGGAAGAAGGGGCCACCGACGCCGGAGGCGACGACGAGCGCTGCGCTCGTCCTGGACATCCCGAGCGACACGGCGACGTCGGGGACGCCGTAGAGGCTGTCGGGCTGGTTGACGAGTTCGGTGAACTCCATCGCTCCCCTCGTACGCAGGATGCTGATCTACTCAGATTCGCTACTATTCACTCTAGACGTTTTTGCTAGGGGTTGGTAGCGATGGAGCACGAGCAACCGGGCCAGCGCGTCGCGGATGAGTGGGGCGGCCTCCCACTGCCGTTCTCCTACACCGGACCCGTGTCAGAGGAACGGGAGCACGGTCTCGAAGTCGAGGACTGGCCCAACGACGGCAGCCACACCCGACTCCACGAAGTGATCGGCCTCGCGCCTCCTCGTCTCCTGCGGATCAGCGTCACCCGACCCAGCCGACCCGGCTTCGGCTACCAGGGCTACGTCAAGGTGCACGACGAGCGTCTCCTGCTCCTCGGGCGCAAGCCGCTCTTCTCCGTCGAGCCGTGGACGACCCTGGAGGACGAACTCGGCCTGTCGATCTTCGCCCAGGAGATGACGCTGAGCATCGAGCCGTGGGCAGAAGGCGAGGACGTCGACCCTGGACGGCGCTGACCGCCCGGCTCTCCGCTCTACCTCGCGATCTCGGCGTCAGGCAGCCGCCACCTCACGCCGAGCGGTTCGCAACCCACTCCTCCAGATCTGCGGGGGCGATCAGCCAGCCGCCCTGCGGCAGCACCCCAGCATCAAGATCGCGCGACCTCAGCGCTTCTTCGAGATCGAAGCGGCTGATCCCGTGGCGCGCGGCGTACTGCGCGGCTCGCTCGAAATCAAACATGACCCCCATGCTGCCGCCTCTGTCCGACAGTCTCGGCTCGCCGCGCCCGGGGAGGATTCGGACCGAATCCGTCCTGAGAGATGGGCGCGACTTCCCACACATGTCGCTTCCACCCTCTGTACGTCCATGCCGTGATAATCAGCCTTATCAGAGACCCCTCTCGGAGGTGGACATGAGCCCCAACGACGCTGAGACCACCGCCTCGCACGCTCAGACCCCCGTGGTTGTCGGTGCCGGACGGCACCCTGAGGACGTGAGCACCGCGCAGCCCGTCATCCACCAGCCCATCCGGATCGAGCCCGACCCTGGGCCCGCGCACGGAACCGCTATGACGTCGGATCGGGTCGTCACTGGGGAGATCGCCGCGCTCGACGCCGAAGTTCGCTTCCTCGACGAGATCCTCGACGACCTCGAAGTCCACGCCCTCTCCCCCAACTCCCGCCGCGCCTACACCGCCGCCTGGGCAGAGTTCTGCCAGTTCTGCGACAAGTTCGGCTTCCAGGCGCTCCCCGCAGACCCGCAGACCGTGCGCCGCTACATCGCCGACCTCGCCATCGCCCAGAAGGACGACGGCACACCACGCTTCACCGTGGCGACCATCAAGCAGAAGATGTCCGGGATCGCCTGGCATCACAGCGACGCCGGGCACCTCGACCCCACCAGCCACAAGTCCATCGCCCACACCCTGAAGGCGCTCGCACGGAAGCGAGCCGAGGCACCTAGCCGGAAGCGCCCCCTACTCCTCGACGACCTCCTGGCCCTCATCGACGCCATGCCCCACAACGAGTACCCGGCAGGCGTGTCCGCAGCCCGCGACACCGTTGCGCTCTGGCTCGGCTGGGCTGCCGCCCTGCGACGCTCCGAAGCAGCCGCGCTCACCATCGGTCAGGTCGAGTTCCACCCCCATGACGGGCTCTGGATCACCATCGGCAAGTCGAAGGCCAACCAGGACAACACCAAGCCCAGCCTCGTGGCGATCCCCTACGGGAAGACGCCGCGCACCTGCGTCGCCTGCGCGCTCGTGCACTGGTACCGGCTCGTCGCTGCCGCCTGGGACCCCACCATCGACGAGACCGGCCGACGGCGCGAGACCATGCGCCTGCTGTTCGCCCACGAGACCTGGAAGCCGGAGAGCCGCATCCACATCTGCAAGGCCGGGATGCCCACGCGACCCGACGGCTCGCCCCTGCCAGGGCTGGAGCCGGACCAGCCGGTCCTCCGCGCCACCTACCGGAACCGGCAGAACGCCACCATCGCCGAGCCCACCTGGGTGCCCGAGGACGAGGACACCGGCACTCCCGGGCACCTTCGCGGCATCACCGGCGACGCTCTGGGCGAGATGATCCTGACCCGACTCGTCGAGGCTGGCTACCGGGCCGACGACTACGGCTTCCACTCCCTCCGTGCCGGACTGGTCACCCAAGCCCGGCGCAACGGCGCCTCCCGCCGCGCCGTCCGGAAGATCAGCCGCCACGGGAGCGACGCGATGGTCGACGTCTACGACCGCGAGTGGAACCCGCTGGAGGGCTCCGCCCACCACGACACCGGGATCTGACAGAGCGCCGCCGTACGCCTACTGCACTGCCGTACTGCACCTCACCCATGCGGTAGTGCGCTGCATGACGCTCCGGACCCAGCGGCGCTGAGACCGTCAGGGGGCTGGGAACATCCCGGGGTGCATAGGACGCCCGTGACCACCCCCACCGACCGGACCAACCGGCCCGCTTCCCCTGCACCCACCCCCGTGTCAACCACCGGCCTCATGCAGCACGTCCCCGCTGTCGCCACGACCGTCGTCGCGCTCTCGGCCGCCGCACTGGCCGCCGTCGCCACCTCCGAGATGGCACTGCGCACCGGAGCCGTGAGCGGCCCCTGGCTGGCATGGCTGGTACCGGCCGTCATCGAGGGCGGGGCGATCTGCGCAGGGCTGCTCGCCTGGCAGCGCACCGCGCAGGGGGTGAGCGCCTGGGCCGAGCGCTGCGCGCTCATGGTGCTCACCACGCTCGCCGTGATCGTCAACGCCGCGCACGCCACCACCACGCGCAGCGCGCACGCGGGCGCTCAGGGCCACGTGCTCGGTGTCGTGCTCGCTGCCGCGCCGCCGCTCATCCTCGTCGGCACGGTCGAACTCAGGCTGCGCGCGCTCGCGTTGCGCACCCCCGAAACGCTGACGCTGCCCGACGCTAAGGCTGACGCGCTCGTGAGCGCTCACGCCGCGATCTCGTCGAGCGGACGGGTCGGCGATGAGCAGGAGGGTGCGCAAGCAGGCGATCGGGCCGAGCAGGCGAGCGCTCACCCGGGCACTCAGCCCGGGGAGCAGGCGAGCACCGTGCCGTCCGTGCGGCATGAGGCGGAGCGGCCCGTGATCGAGGCCGCGCGACCCCCGGAGGTCATGAGCGCCACCCCGAGCGCTCGCGACGGTCAGGAGGTGCGCGAGGCGAGCGCTCACGCAGACGCCGATGCGCGGCGTGAGCAGCCCGAGCCGATCGACCGCGCGCAGGTGATCGCCGACATGCTCACCCGGGACCCGAACGTCACCGGCTCCCAGGTTGCTGAGCGCCTCGGCGTCTCCCCCGCCACGGGCAGGCGCCTCCTCGCCAAGGCACGGGCCGAAGCCGAGGCCGCTGCCTAAGGCTCCCCACCTCATGCACCCTGCCTAGGTGTTCCACTTCATGAGGTTGTTTGCAGCAGATCGATCGGAGTGAGCGTGGTGTTGCAGCGGGTCGGCTTCGGTGCCGTGCACGTGTTGATCGTGGCGGCGTTGGCGTACACAGTCGCCGCCGAGGGGCGGACATGGTGGCTACTCGCCTACGCGCCCATGCTGCTGTTCCTGGCAGTCGCGGATCTGTACGCGCTCTACGGCTTCACCCTCGACAAGCACGGTCAGCCACTCACGGGAAGGGACGCTGACCGCGCCGCTCGCTACCGGGCCCGGCTCTGTTCGCGCCAGCGCGAGGATTTTGACCGGTTCACGAAGCACCAGGACGAGTTCTGGCGGTGAGTGACAACAACCTCATAAAGGAACACACCTAGGGCACGCCCCCTGCACGTGTTCCCTGCCCCACCGCAGAGGTGGTCGGCATGGAGACCTGGATCCTCGTCGCCCTGGCCCTCGTCAAGATCGCCGCCTGGGTCGTGCCCACCCTCATCCTGGCCGGGGTCGTCAACCACTTCTACGGCGCCGAGGTCGACCGGCTCCTCGGCGCACCCGAACACGACGCCGAGGCCACGGACAACGTGACCTACCTCCCCGTGCGGACCGACGACCACGGGCGGCAGGCCGGATGATCCACCGGAGGACGGGCTAGCCCCATCCCCGGGTGCATAGAGACAGGCATGACGCCTCATGCAGGTGCTGCTGCATGTGCAGTAGGCCGCGCAGCACTCGCCACCCCACAGCACGTCGCCACCGCCCGGGCAGGCCGGTGATGGCGACCCGACGCGAACGCGAGGTCATCGACCGCGCCGACAAGATCATCCGGCTGTGCGGCTCCTGGCCGGGGCTGTGGCAGACCCCCGACTCCGACACCCAGCCGTACGCGCCGACTGCCCTCCAACGCGTCTCCGATGCCCTCGCGTCGCTACGCCACGAGGATTGGGACGACGCCGAGTTCAGTCTGCGTGCTGCCGAGGAACTCGTGGACCGGTACATCGCCACGGGCCCGCTCACGCTCCAGCGTCAGAGAGACCCGGAGCATGCTGCGGGGTGAGCAGCAGCGGGTCCGCACAGCCGCGCGTCCGGCTGACGTCGCGAGCGGCTGGAGCATGCCTACCTTCGTCGACTGGGCCTGCTACCTCGGATGCGGACAGTTCTCCGCCGGGGACCCGGCGCGGGGCTGCGTCGACCCCACCCTCTACGTCCTGGCGAAGGCCCTCTCGGAATCGGTCTGGCGTGAGCCGACCTGGATCGTCCCCGGCCGACCGCTCCCCTCCCGTGGCGTCGACGCGACCTACCGGCGGCTCGTTGCTGCCACGGCACGCACACGCGGCCTCGTGCCGACTCGCCGGGTAGGGCTCCACTTCCTGCTGGACGGCATCGAGACCTACGGCGACGACCGGGCGCTCGACCGCGAAGCCGCCATCGGGCAGGCACGAGCGCGGCTGGACGGCGTTGCCCCGCCACGGCCACCGAACTGGTCGTCCGCGATGGTGTCGGCGCCTGAGGAGGCGCAGGAGGTCAGCCGGGCCGTACGCACCATCGGCGGCTACTGGGTGATGCGCCCCGAAGACGATGCGGCCGTCGACCGGCAGGTCATCGACGGTCCGGCCCGCGCCCAGTTGCAGTACGTCACCGGGGCGCACATGAGCGCCGCGACCAACGCCCGCCACCCGCTCCTGGTGGCCTACGAGCGTCTCCTGGCGACCATCGACGCCGAGTCCCGGCGGCGCACCCACATCGAAGTGCCGGAGATCCCGTGGGCGGACGAGAACGCGCTCGTCCTGTGGCACATCACCGTCGGCGGATGGGGTCGGCGTGGGTCTGCCTAGCCTCTGGCTGGACTGGTGCGCCGTCACCGGCCACGACCCCGACGAGCGTGACGAGGATCGGGTCGCCGAGTTCACCCGACAGGCCCATCCGTCACGTGCGGTACTGCGCGCACTCACGCAGCCTGACGCAGGTCATCATGCAGCGCCTGATGCGCCCGCGTGGCCCCGCGACGCCGACGGCAAGCCCGCACCCTCCCTGGGGCAGACGCTCGCCGCGCTGTGCTGGGTCGGCCGCGACGGGCTCCGCACCCACTGGCCCCATCTGCTGCGGGCCCGGCGGGACGCCTACCTGATGGTCCTGCTCGCCCCTACCTGCCCCGTCGATGACGGAGGAGGCGGACTCGGGCTGAGTAGAGGGGCCGCACTGGATCTCGCACCCGCCGGCCTTCGGCCGCTGCGAGATCGGATCCAGGTCGCGGACGACCCTGCCTCATGCCCTGCCTGTGCAGTGCACAGGTGGCTGCATGTCGCAGGGCTCTATGCAGCCTGGTCACTGGCCTCGGTGCGCTCGCTGGTCAACACCCGGCTCGACCTCGACACCCACGCCTGCGGGCACATGCCAGGAGTGGGCGCAGGTCTACGGGCCGCCGACCCGGAGCCGGAGTGGGAGACCGCGCGAACCCTGCTGCCAGCCATCGACCAGCACGGGGCGTTCGACTTCTGGCGGCCGATGTCGACCCGGGCGGTCACGTCGATCCTGGCGCTTCGTACGACCGAGGCGCTGTACGCGGCGCCACCGGCGGCTGAGCACGACCGTGAGCCCCTGGCACCGGTCGACCGGCACTTCACCGACGATGAGGTCAGGGAGGTGTTCGACGAGGCCGACGAGGTGAACGCGCGACTGAAGGCGCTCCTCGACGACACCGAGGGCCTGCTGCCGCGACGTGCGAAGGACCTCTAGTCGACGAGTCCTGCCAGTGGCCCCGTCAGCCGCGCGTAGGTCCGCCAGCCCCGGGCGGACTTCTCGGCCCCGAGCGCCTCCGTCGAAGGGTCGAGGGCGCGGATCCGCTCGACGGTCTTGTCCTCGCTCCACCCGAGTTCGCGGGCGACGTCGGCCAGCGAGCGCACGCTCCAATCCGAGCCGAGGTCGGCGACAACCTCACCGGCCAGCAGCGCCCTGGCGAGCGCGGCGTCCTCTTCCTTGCGACCCATCGTCACTGCCCCCTGACCGCCGACCACAGGGCTCCCCAGCGCGAACCAACCTGGGTCCCCGCCTGCGGGGACGACGGCGCGATCTGGGTGGCCTGCGGAGCAGCCTGAGCCGGAGCGGGCGGGGACGACGGGGTGGGCTGGGTGCCTGGCTCGGGGGCCGACGGCGCGATGCGGGACGACGGGCCCGCCTCCAGGATGCGGCGCCACGCCCGCGACTCGTCGAGCGCTTCGCGGTGAACGTCGACCAGGCGCTCTGCTGTCTCGCGGCGTACCTGCTCCAGTTCCAGTTGGTGCTTCAGGGCCGCGACCTCGTTACGGAGCGCCTCGACCTCCGCCACCGGGACGACCTGCTCGGGCAGCGTCGCCGCTACGGCCGGAGACGGCTGGGCGGGGGAGTCCGGGGGAGCCGGGCGGCCGGGCTTCAGGCCCACAGCCAGCAGTGCCTCCACCGGGATCGTCCATGCGCCCGACTCGTCCTTCTCCGCGCCGTGCTCGGCGAGCGCAGAGATCTTCCGGCGGATCGTGTCCGCGTGGACGCCGCACAGAGACGCGGCTTCCGTGATCGAGAACCTCGGGCGAGTGGTGGCGGTGTGCTGCTCGGTCATGTGCCTCATGCTCGCACGTCATGCAGACACTCCTGCCCTACCGCAATGCACTAGGGCACGGCGTGTCACCTGCGCAGACACCCACGCAAGCGCGGGCCGCAGCAGCCGAACCACGAACCGCTGTCCGACCTCCGCTGTAACCTCAGAGCCGGATCAGCCAGTCCACCGCCACACCCCGCCACCGGCTCCCATGAGCACACATTCGCCGGGCCGCCGCAGAGGAAGCCACCATGCCGACCAAGCCACTGACCTCCAACGGGAAGCCGATCGTCACCCCCTCGACCATCGAGCCGGGCGACGTCGTGACCTTCGGCGGCGGCGCTCCGGTCACCGTCATCGACGTCGCCAGGACGCCCGGCCGCAACGGCGGACATCACGCCACCGTCTGGTTCGACCAAGACCTCGCCAACGGATTCGGCAACCGCCTCGACCTGAAGCCGGGCCACTACCTCGACTTCATCGACCACAAGCCCGGCGTCTCGGCGGTGGGTCCCGACACCGTGCTGGGGGAGTGAGCGGCGATGAGCGCCGGTGAGTTCGAGGACGACGTCGACGATGAGATCGACCTGTCGACCTACCCCGACTGTCCGCCCCCGTTCCGGGACGGCAAGGTCCACGTCCTCTCGGAGAAGTGCTCCACCTGCGTGTTCCGGCAGGGCAACGTCATGAACCTGCCGCCGGGGCGACTGACCGGCATGGTGAAGGAGTCCATCGCCCAGGACTCGGCCATCACCTGCCACCAGACCCTCCCGTACGGCGCCTACGAGGTTGAAGGACAGGCCGTGTGCCGTGGGTTCTTCGACAAGCACGGCGACAAGGTGATGCCCCTGCGGCTCGCCAACGGCATGGGCCTCATCGAGGAACAGGACCCTCCCACCACCAAGAAGAACCAGCAGGCGCACCGATGAGCGGCCACTGGTACCACGGCACCCGGCGCGGCTTCCGCAGCGGCGGAGCGCTCCTCCCGCGCTCCTTCCACCAGCAGGCCGCCACCACGGCGCCCACCAACCCCGGGATGTCGCCCACCACAGATTCCGACGAGTGGGTGTACCTCACCCAGGACCTCGACCTCGCCTGGGCCTACGCCTGGGCCGCCCCCGGCCGAGGCAAGCCGAAGGTCCTCATCGTCGAGCCCCACGGTCGCATCGAGCGCGACCCCGAGCACTCCTTCCGGGTGGACGCCTGGCGTTGCGAGTGGGCGCGGGTCCGCAAGGTGCTCACCACGCCCACGATCACCGAAGCCGAAGCCAGCAGCGGCTGGCAGACCACACTGAGCGGAGCAGCACGATGACCAAGCAGGCAACCGAGTCGAAGGACACGACCGTGAAGGTCATCTCGATCCAGCCGTCGATGACGCCGGACATGCATCGTCCCTACCCGTACTTCATCGTCGCCGAGGCGGAGTCCGACTACGCAGGGTTCGTCCTGCGGCAGGACTTCTGGAAGGGCGACCCTTACGCGCTCGTCGGCTTCCAGGACCGGTTCGACGTACAGACCGTCGACCTCCACCTGCGTGACTTCATCGCCGACCCAAGCAAGGCGGTCGGCAAGTACCCGGTCTTCACCGACGCCAACACCGGCGGCTTCTACACCTACACGGTCGCGATCTCCGACGTCACCGAGTTCGACGACCCTCGCGCCCACGAGGAGATCGCGACCTGGCAGCGCCGCGATGACGAACAGGACAGCGCAGGCGACACGGATTCTGGCGACGCCGCAGAGGAGTAGGCCATGAGGACGAGCCCGAACTGGACCACGTGCCCCCACTGCGGGGAGAAGCACGACACGTCCGGGCGTTACACCTCCCCGGCGAACCGGGAGCGCGACAGGATCTGGTGGCGCGACGAGCATCTCTCCGGTGCGTGTGTCCGTGCCGCCAGCGACGCCTGAGAGGACTGAGCGATGAGCAACGGGATCGACCCCTACGAGTTCGACGAGATGGCCGAGGCCGCCGTCAAGGGCTGGGACAACGAGGACGAGGCTGCCGTCCTCGACTCCGATGACGCCTACCACCGTGCCTTCACGATGAGCCCGGGCTTCGAGGCCGAGGAGGCATCCCGCGCCGCGTTCGAGGAACGCCGCGCGTACGAGCAGTGGCGGGCGGACCGACTGGTCGACGACCCCGAGACCCCCGAGAGCGAACTTACCGAGGAAGTGTGGGCCGACGAACTCGTCGGTCGAGCCGAAGCGAGGTACGAGGCATGAGCGGCAGCACCTACCTGATCCCGTCCCACCTGAGGGTCCTCCGTCAGATCTGGCAGGGCCGGGTGCACGTCGAACCCACGCGCACGGGGCTGCGGTTCACTCTGGACAGCAAGCCGATCTCCGTCGACACCGAGGCCATCGTCGCGGTCCTCATCTACGACGGGTACGCCGAGCACCGTCTCGGCCCACACGACGAGTGGGCCACCGTGCAGACCACCGACAAGGGCGATGACACGCTCGCTGCGCTCGGCGCTGACCAGGACCGCTTCCGCGACATGACCGCCGCCGAGGCGCGGGCGCTCGCCGACGCCGGAGCCGCGTCATGACCAGCAGTGCCGCGCGGACCGTCTTCCCCGTCACCCAGGTCGTCGACGGCAACGAGCAGGTGCTCTCCTGGCCGCAGTGGAGCGAGGCGTACGCCCGCGACCTGGCCCGCAGGCACCCTGAGGCGACGCTCACCGAGTGCCGGGAGACCGCCAACGCTCACTGGCAGGAGTGGCGCGACGCCGTGGTGTCGGCCTACAACGACGGCGCCCACATCCCCACCCGGCTCCTGCGGAGCATGGACGCTGGCCTGCTGTACCGGATCGCCCGCACCCATCGCGCCCTCGCCTCCAACAACGAGACCCGCGACCTAAGCGACCGCATCGGGCGGCCGTTCCTGACCTCCTGAGCGCCGATCATGAGCACCCGACCCGCCGCCTCCCAGGATGAGATCGCCGACCGCGCACGACGCAGGTTCGTCCGGTTCATCGTCGACCAGGGCACCCAACGGACCCAGAACAAGATCATCGCGCCCGCCGAGGCGATGACCTACGACGGCGACTGCTGGTCGGCCGCCTGGCGCTACGCGCAGCGCCTGATCGAGGCCGGACGGGACGTCACCTACGTCGAGGGGTCCTGCGTGATCCCCGCCGGGGTCGACGGGCTCGGCAACGAGCACCCGAAGAACCGCGTGGTCCGCGCCCACTCCTGGGTCGAGACCGCACACCCGCTGCTCGGCACCGTGGTGGTCGAACTCACCAGGGGCTACGAGACCGCGATCCGCTACCGGGGCGTGCCGGTCGACGCGACGCCGGGCGGACACGTCGACAAGGCCACCGCCGGGTGGGATCAAGACGAGCGTTCCTCGGTCATCGAGGCCGCGCTCGCAGACCCGGCAGTCACCCCCGAAGCCGCGATGCGGATGATCGCCAAGCAGTAGGGGCTCCGGACGCACGTGTCCGCACCCACGCCGGAGAGGAACCATCCATGACCACCGCCACCCCTTCCACCGTCGAGCAGTCCCAGAGGCACCAGTACGCGTCGCCCCGGCCAGGGCGCTCCTACTGCGATGCCGTCTGGTCGTACGAGTGCCTGGCTCCGGCCGGGTTCCGCAGCGGGCTCGGGGTCGGGTCCTGCCCCGGCGTACGCCGCTCTGACCTGCACACCTGCCGCTACTGCGGCGAGCCGGTCTGCGAGAACTGCTCCAGCGACCACGACGGTCTCGGGCGGGTGTGCGACTCGCACCAGCCTGAGGAACTGCCCGGCTGGGTGCAGCCCGATGCGGCGGGAGCGGGACGATGAGCGTCTTCAAGGTCGAGGCCCGCAGCGGCAGCGGCTGGGAGATCATCGGGTCCGCCACACGGCGTGACGATGCCGAGAACATCGTCGACGAGCGGGTCGGGCGTAGCGACGCCGGGTGGCTGGTCGTCGAGTCCGGCGGCACTCGGGTCTGGATGCGCAAGGACGCCGTTGCACGCATCACCGAGACGCACTCGACGCCGCCAGCGGGAGGGGAGCCGACGCCGTGACGACACCCGCGCACATCGACCGGGCCTGGCTCGGTGACTTCGCGTCCGCGACCAGGCAGGCAAGCATCCAGGTCCTCTCCAACCGCAACACCTGCATCGCCACGACCCGGCTCGGCCTGATGGTCCTCGACCACTTCGGCGTCCGGGCGCGGCCGGTCGCCGTCACGGCGTACGCCGAGAACATCCCCGCCGCGCAACTGCGCATGCAGGGTGTGCCGGTCGACGAGTGGGGACCCGAGGCGTGGTCGGTCGGGATCAGCAACACCGCACCAAGCCAGGGCGGCGGCTGGAACGGGCACCTCGTCCTCGTCGTCAGGTCCACCGACGGCTACGACTTCGGCGCTCCCCGAGTCCTCGTCGACCTCACCGCCGACCAGTTCGACCGGGCCCACAAGGGGTTGCGTGTCCCGGGGCCGGTGCTCTTCGGCATCGCCGAGGGACATCAGTTCACGCCGCAGGACCCGCTGTCGACGATCACGCGCGCCGATGACGGCTCGCCCGACGCGGCGATCACCTACCGACCGATGGCCCCAGGGGTCCCGGAGGCCAGGCAGTGGCGCGATTCCCCCGACTGGGCTGGCCCCGGCGACTACGCCGAGGCGCTGGCTGCACTCGTCATCCAGGCGCTGGAGGAGCGGTACTCCGCACACTCCGGGTGAGGCTGGCAACAGCCCGCCCAGAACGTGCGTCCAGCAACATGCGTCAACGCGACGCATAAGCCAGCAATCACATGTGCGGCACCCCGGCATCTACGCCAGTGGAAGAGATTCCACTATCCTGGGCCCGTCGGAGCACACCCCACACCCAGCATGGGCACAGATCTCGGGATTGACGCACATGACCTTCGCGGACCGATTGACAGCACTCTTCGCCGAGACGGCAGGACCGTCCGGCAGGCCGATCACCATGCAGGAGGTGATCGACCGGATCAGCGAGCGCGGCATCGCCACCATGTCGCTGTCCTACCTCCAGCAGTTGCGCAGCGGCATCGCCGAGAACCCCCGCCTGAAGCACGTCGAGGCACTCGCCGACGTCTTCGGGGTGACCCCGGCCTACTTCCTCGAAGACCGGCCCGAGGAGCGCGAAGGACTCAGCGCCCAGGAGCGCTCCCTGGCGCTGCGCGTCCACGGACTCAGCCCCGACGCACTCCGCAGTATCAACGCCGTGATCGACATGGCCCGTCGAAGCGAAGGTCTCGCTCCGCGAGCGGAGGCGTCATGAACGCCGACGAGCCGATGCACCGGCTCGTCTGGCCCGATGAGCCGACCATCGAGAGCCTCGGACAGGCGGTCGGCCGAGCGGCGGGCTTCGATGTCGTCCTCCAGCCCATCCCGCCCGAGTACCGGTGCGCTTACCTGAGCGGGCTGACCTACGCGACGACGAAGACCGCTCACGTCTTCTACGACGACCAACTCTCCCCGCTGCTGCGGGGGCAGACGATCATGCACGAGTACGCCCACCTGCTGCACGGCGACGTCGAACCGGACTCGGAGCCGCTCCACCTGCGCTCGATGTTCAACGACCCACGAGAGCACCGCGCCGAGTTGACCGGCACCCGCCTGTGGCAGGCGCTCCAGCGCCGCAAGTCCACCGAGGACGACGAACTCGTCGACTTCATCCTCGGGAAGCGGGGCTGAACGTGGTCACAGCGATCGTCGTACTCGCTGCCACCGCCCTCACCATCATCACCCTGGCCGTCCACCGCGAACGCGGCGCCCGGAGCAAGTTGCTGCGGCGCTCCGTGGCCGCACTCTTCATGGCGGCGGCCTTCCGGGAGTTGTCGGATGGTGGATACCTGGTGGCGCTCACCGACCCCGCCAAGCGGCTGGCGCTCCTGCTGAGCGAGGTCAACGTCGTGCTGCTCGTCCTCACGTTCCGGTCACGTGGCGTCAGTGCTCGCGCTGTGAAGGCGATCTGGTCGACCACTGCGGTGCTCGGGCTCGCGCAAGTGGTCCTGGCCTGCCTGCTTGTCGCGCAGAGCGGCACCGTGGCGGAGGCGACCAGCGCGTCCGATACGCCGGTCGAGATCGCCTACCACCTGCTCTTCGACCTGTGCATCGTCGCCGCGACCACGGTCGTGGGGATCGGCTGCTTCCAGGCCATGTGCAACCGGCGCCAGTTGCCGGTCGCCCGGGTCTCTCTCGGCCTGGTCGTGGCGGGGTCGGTCTCCAACATCGTCTACGCCGCGCTCGGGCTCATTGGGCTCGCCACGGCCGCCCGCGACGACTTCGAGACCGCCCGCTCCATGCTCTTCGTCCTCAGCATGGCGCTGTTCCTGCTGGGGATCGGCGTCGGCGGCCTGCGGCAGGTCGTCATCAACCACCGCGAGCGCAAGGCGGTCAACGAGGCCATCGACGCGATCGAGCCGCTGTGGCGCGTCGCCACCGCCATCCAGCCCGATGTCGTGCTGCGGCACCGCTCGGGCAGCCGCCGGGAGCGTCTGATCCGTCTGGTGGTGGAGACCCACGACGCCCTGCGCATCATGCGCGCGGAGAATGCCGAGCGACTCAGCGGCGTCTTCACGCGCTTCGACCGGGACCCGCTTCAGGCGGCGGCCATGCTGCTGCAACTGCTCGGCGGCGAGTGGGTTCCCCAGAAGACGACACCGCAGCAACGGCTCGTCCTCGGCGACGAGTCACTGGCGAGATCCCTGTACGACCTCCAGCAGATCAGCCGGGCATGCCAGGAGAGGGGCTCATGGTGGACACCGGTGTCGATGGGCTGAGGCGCACCGAGACGAGCGGCTCGGAGCGCGCCCTCGACGGGGCCGCATGGGTCCTGACTGAACTCTTCACCCCGGCCGTCAGCGTCATCGCCATCTCCGTGCTGTGCGGCGCGTACGGCGGCGACGGGGCGAACGGGTTCGTCCTCGGGGTCGTCCTCGGCGCCTGCTGCGGCCTCATCCCCTACGTCACGCTGGAGGTCGCCTCCCGGCGCAAGCGGATCAGCGACCGGCACGTCACCGAGCACAAGGACCGGCCGTGGGCCTACATGGTCTGCCTCGCCTCGGTGGCCGTCGGTCTGGTCGCGCTGGTCTTCGGCGGCGCGCCGAGTCTGCTGATCTGGGCGGCGATCACGATGGCCGTCGGTCTGCTGGTGGCGGGGAGCGTCACCGCGATCGGCCCGAAGGTGTCGATGCACGCCTTCTGCCTGGTCTCCCTCGGCGTCCTGCTCGCCCACCTCTCATCGCCGTGGTGGCTGCTGGCTCTCGCGGTCGTCCTGCCGCTCGTGGTGTGGAGCCGCCTCCGGCTCGGGCACCACTCGCCGATCGAGGTCGCCTGGGGGACGGTCCTGGGCGCGCTGGTCATGGGTGTGGCTCTTCTCCTGGCGCCCTGACGCCGGTCCGGCAGGGCGCCAGCGCTTGCCCCGGACAACACGCGGCGCCCATACCACTGGAATTTCTTCCACTCGTGTGGTGGCATGGCCCTGGGCGTGAGACATGGTTCACGCCCAGCGTCATCGAAGAAGTGGGGGCAGTGAGCATGGGGCTTGTCCTGTCGCCGCGTCTTCGGTCCCGGCTGAGCAGCCCGTGCGTGCACCCGCAGCGCGGGATGTCCAGCCTCGCACCGGGGGCATTCTTCGGTCGACGCCGGTACTGGGGGTACGTCGAGACATCGACGGATCCCGCGTAGGCGGAAGGAACACCATGCAGGCCAAACTCGGGCAGGCCCTGCGCAGCACGGAGCACTTCAATCGGGGGGCGCACGGCTCAACAGGTGGGCACGTCGCGGACTTTTTCGGGCACACAGCGTTGCTGGCTTATGCGACCGTTGGTGCTGGTATGACGGGTGAGAATTGGGTCACTCGAAGCCCGTCACACACGGTTGTCCATACCGTTTACTCCTCGGAGGTCGCAGCCAGCGGCCACGCCTCTCGGGATCTCGGGCGGATAGCGTCCCTCACCCCTGTTAGCCCGATCCCTCGGACGGCTTCAGCGAAGCCGTCGCGATTGCTGCACGTTTACCTGAGGGCTCCGCAGAGGGGTACTGCATGACCGCCGACCACTACACCCCGCCGTCCGCGCTCGCACCCGCGAGCAACGACCCCATGCTCAGCGAGGACGACCTCGACGCCAAGGCCGCGCTCATCATCGAGCAGGTCACGGTAGGTCGCCTGACGCCCTTCCAGGGCGGGAGCCTCCTGTGGGCCTGCGCCGAGCACAGCGTCGTCCTCACCCAGGTCATCGACGAGCAGATGGATCGGATGTCGGCCTACGGCGACGCCACAGCGATCACCCGCGAGCAGATCACCACCCACGTCTCCGACAAACTCGGCGTGAAGTTGACCGAGCAGGTCGACCGCCCCAAGGGCTACCAGTTCTCCGTCGGCCGCGAGGGCAAGTCGTTCGCCGCATGGGTCCGGCACATGGGCCGCTCCATCGCCATGAAGGGTGGCAGGCGCATCGACGGCTACGAGAGGCGGGCAGTCGCGGTCATCGACGGCCCCGGCGGGCGCGAGCGCAGCGAAGGCGGCGTCGACGCGCAGCACCGCGCCAACCAGATCGTCAACGCCGCGCTCACCAGCGGGCGGCCCACCACCATCGCCGCCGACAGCGGCCACGGCGACCCCTGCGAGATCGTCCTGCGCCACGAGGCCCACGGGATCCTCAGCGCCGCCGACTGGGAGGAGGTCCTCGCCCAGGCGCTGAAGGAGGTACCCAACGCTCACAAGCCCGCGCTCGCGGCCCAGGTCTTCCTCCGCTCCAAGGGCATCGAGGTCCCCGCCCGGCCGCACGACCCGCGCAAGCGGGAGCGCGTCCGCACCGTCCTCGACACCGACGGGACCGACATCCTCGCAGCGGTGCTGTGGCAGAAGGCCGGTGAGGGCGACCCCGACGACGAGGACGGGCCCCGCGTCCAGCCAGACCCTGGCCTGCTCAGCCACCCGGACGCCGCCCTGTTCCGCGACATCTGCGAGCCGCTCAGCAACACCAGCGCACGCATGCTCGCCGGTCGCCCCGAGCAGGCCGCGTTCGTCGTACGCCGCCTCATCGGCGACCGCCCCAACCGTGGCGTCGGTCCGGTGAAGAAGATGCAGACGCTGGGTCGGCGCGCCGCCAAGCGCGCGGGCCTCAATCCCGCGCAGGCCGCGTTCATCACCCACGCGATCGACTCCTACCTCGCCTGGGAACTGGAGCCCTACCCGCAGAGGTGGCGCGGCGGCACCGACCTGGACCGGCGTAACGCCCAGGAGCGGCACAGGAAGTTGCGCGGCTCCTTCCTCCGTGACCTCGCCCGCCTCGGCGACCTCCCCGGGAAGCCGCTCGGCGGCGAGAAGGCCATCCTGAGATGGCTCCACGACAGCGCGCTCGCCTCCGGCGCCATCGAGCGTGACCCCTTCGCCGTCCACACCGACCTCGACGGCGTGATCCGCAAGGTCATGGGCTTCGGCTGCTGAGGCGCCGCTGCGTGGGCTGCCCTACCGCAGTGCACTAGGGCAGCCGCTGCTGCGGTGACGCACCGCCTAAGGCACCCGGCATGCGCTCAGGCGCCACGCGCCGCGCACAGGTAGCAATACTGCAAGCCCGACTCGGCCGTGTACTTCACCGAGCCCTCCGGGATCGGGCCACCGCACAGGTCGCAATCCTCCAGGCGCACCGTCACCGAGACCGTGAAGCCCATCCGGTGAGCCCGCCGGTCCTCCGGCTGCCGGACGCCCCGCTCCGGCTTGAACACCCGCAGTGTCCCCACGCCTCACGCCCCAGCGGCAGCCGCGCGACGTGCGTCCACGTCCAGGGAGTTCGTCGACACCTGCGCCAGGAACGAGGGCGGCAGGACGATCTCGACCGGCGCCACCCGGTCCTCCAGGTCCGTGTGCAGCCCGAGCGTGCCACGCAGGTTCTTGCGGCCCTGGCCCTTGCGGTCCCACAGCGCCCGGAACGAGTCCCAGTTCGGCGCGGCACCGTTCCACGCCTTGCCCGAGAGCCGCTTGATGAGCGCCGGGCTGTCCTCGATCTTGAACAGCGCACACGCCGCCCGCGCCTCAGCGTCGTCCAGCGGCAGGATCAGGCCACGGGAGATGTAGCCCGCCAGGCCAGCGTGGAGCGCGTCGGTCACCCGCTGCGTCGCCAGGATCGGGAGGACACGCTGCGAGCGGGCCAGACGGCCCAGGCGCTCGACCTCGGAGAAGCCAGCCGAGAGGAACATCCACGCCTCGTCCAGCATGACCACGCCGTCGCGGCCGGTGAGCGCCATCGCGGAGCCCTGCACCATCATCCGCACCAGGCCCGAGGTGACGCGCTGGCTCAGCGGCGTCTCCAGGGATGACGGGTCGGCGCCAGGCGAGGGCAGATCGAGCGCGAAGGAGCCCGCCTCGATCAGCGTCAGGCGGTTCGAGACCCGCAGACCATCGCCCTGCGGGTTCATCCCGATCATCGCGCGCATCGCCGGGTCGGAGTCGGCTGCGCGGAAGACCTCCTTGACCATGTGCTGGGCCGCCTCACCGGCCTCCATCGCGATCTGGAGAGCCTGGCCGGTGCAGGTGGCGCCCTGCGAGACGCCGTACTGGAGGGCGTGCCGGAGCGAGACCTCCATGTCCGCGCGGTTCGAGCCCCACGGGTTGATCGAGCCCAGCAGCGAGGCGGCCGTCGGGATGCCGTCCTGCGGTCGGGCGGCGAACCGGATCGGGTCGAAGATCCCGTCAGCGTCGAGCAGGTCCGACAGGGACGCCACCTGCCCGCCCCACGCCCGGACCGCCTTGCCGAAGCCCTCTTCCTTCTTCGTCGGGTCGTGCGGCTTCGGGTCGACCAGGATGACCGGAGTCGACTGATTCGAGAACTGCTTGGCGACCCACAGCAGCACCATCGTCTTGCCCGAGCCGGTCGAGCCCGCGATCAGCATCAGCGGGAAGCCGTCGGCTGCGGACGCGGCAGACGCCGACAAGTACGACGGCTGCTTGTCGAGTTCGGTGAAGCCCAGCAGTGCCGTCGTCTCCTGCGTCCCGTCGGCGCGGCGGCCGTTCGGGTCGTCGCCGACCTCGGCGAGCGACTGGAAGCCAGCGTGGGCGATGGTCTGGATCGGGAGGTCGTGGCCGTTGGGGTTCGCCCGCACGGTCGAGGCCATCAGCATCTCGGCCCACGCGTTCGGCTGACGCTTCTCCAGCGCCGCCAACTCCAGCCCGGGCACCGACCCGGACAACTGGTCCATGTCGCCGACCGTGCCCGAGAACGCCACCACGACCGAGGCGTCGATCAGCGTCGGGGTGCCGCCGGTTGCGTACTCGGCCTCCACGGCACCCAGGTTCGCCAGGTGACGCTCCTGCTCGGCCTTGCGCATCTTCCCGGCCTGGAAGCGCTCCTCGATGTCGTCCTGGTACTTCTGGTAGTTGCGGCGCAACTCGCTGCGGGTCGTCTCGGCGGGCTCCACCTGGCCGCGCACCGAGATCGCCAGCGCCTTCTTCGCGAACAGGGCCATCGCCCACATCGACGAGAACGAGGCAGGGTGCTCGAAGTTGAAGTTGAAGTCGGTCACCGACGCGAAGGTCAGCGAGTTCACGTGGATCCCCATGTCAGCCCACTCGAAGCACCGGTCGCGGCCGACCTCGTTCGCGGCCCGAAGCGACGGGGTGTCGGTGAAGACGTGCATGTGGTCCAGGTGCGGCAGGAACGGGGTGTCCGGCTTGCGGCCGTGGTTCCACCAGGCGTCAGCCAGGCGGAACTCCTCGCTGGTGGGCACCTCCAGGCCAGCGCGGGCCAGCGCCGCGTCGACGCGGGCGAAGTCCTTGTCGAAGGCGTCCACCGGGATCGTCCGGTACTGCCACTGCTCCGCCACCGACTTGGCGATGCCCCTCAGGCCGGATGATCCGGTCGAGTCCAGGGAGTCCAGGAGTCGCACGCCGAACAGCAGCACCCGGTGGTTGATCTCGACGTCGCCCATCATCTGTCGCAGGTCGGTGGCGTTCGGGTGGACGCCCGGGTCGTAGAGAACTGGGACGTTCACCCACAGCAGGTGCGTCTCACGGTAGGAGGACTTCGACAGGCCGCGACGTCCGGCGACGTTCTTCGAGAACTCAGCGATCTCGTTGTACGCCGCCATCAGCGTGCCTCCGGCCGCCACGCGGTCCGCGTCCGACTTCGCTGAGGTCATCGGGGCCATCGGCACGCGCCGGTAGATCCACATGCCGCCGCCGGGGTGGGCCGAGATGATCCGGCCACCGCGCAGGCGGTTCCGGGTCGCGGTCGGCAGAGGCGGGGTGCTCTCCAGGTCGAACGCCAGGGACGGGTGCCGCCGGTCCTTCTCGGTGCGGGAGCCAAAGCCGAGAGCCATGTCAGTTCCCCTTCTTCTTCGCGGTGCCCGACTTGCCGGTCACCGACTTGCCGGGCTTCACCTTCGGGGTGCTCTTGGTGCTGCCCTGGGTCTGGGCCGGAGGCTGTGTTTGTGTCGGGTTCTCCTCTGCGCTGGTGTCCATCTGCCCGAGCACGGTGTCGAGGTCGTCGTTGCTCGGGACGGCGTTCGCGTACGGCTGGAGGGTCGGGCCGGTGCCGGGTCCTCCCCAGGCGACGACACGGGGCGTCACGCCGTCGGCGCCGGTGACGAGCACGTCGAAGTCGGTCGCGGCGTCATCGCACTCCTCGCAGGCCGGGTGGTCGGTCAACTGCAAGGTGACCGCGACGACGATGGTCTTCGGGGCTGCGTCGTCGGCGGTGCCGGGCGTCACGACGGCCGCCTCGCCGACCGTCGTCTTCTGCAACGTCAGGCCGCTGAACGGGATGTAGGCGTGGTCGGGGTTCGCGTCGTTCACCACGGCGCGCAGCGCCTGCGGGGACCCCGACGCCATCGCCTGCGCCCACTGCTCGATCGCGGCCTCCACCTGGTCGCTGGGGGTGGTCGAGGTGGGCAGCGACGGCCAGCGCGCCGCGTCGGCGGCCGCCTCCGCCATCGGAGGCTCCTCCGGGGTCAGAGCGGGGTCGCCGACCACGGCGATCGCGCCGCTCTTCGTGGTCGCGACGAGCACCTCGGCGGTGTACAGCGAGGAGGAGCCAGCGTCATCGCCGGACTTCGCAGGGGCGGCGACCAGGAACCGCACGGCCGTCAGCGACGCGGCATCGTCGGTGGCCGACGGGTTGTTGGGGTCGACCTTCGGCTTGGGTAGGTCCTCGGAGCCCTGCCAGCCGAGAACCTGCGCCTGGCGGAGGGGCGCGGCCCCGGAAGCGATCCAGTTCTGCACCGACACCATCGCCTGGGCACGCACCCGGTCGAACGCGGCGGTCTGCACCTTGGCGGCCTGCTGTGTCGGCGTCTTCGTGGCCGAGACGAACAGGCCGAGGAGCAGGAACGGGGCGACGACCGCGCAGACGATCAGGTACCACTTCGTCCACCGGGCCCGGCGGGCCAGGCGCTTCCCGTCGGGCAGGTCGGCGCGGGGGATCTCCTCCACGTCGTCGAGCCACCCCGAGTCGTGGTGCTCCTCGCGCTTGCGGCCGAAGAACGGCATGCGGAACCCGGAGCGATCCTGGTCGCGGCCGGTGGCCTCGTCGTCGTAGGGGGTGCTGTGGCCTTCGTCGGCCCCGGTGTCGCGGGTGGAGATCACCATGTCGCGTCCTCAGTCGGGATGGTTCGGTCTGCTGCTGGTACGGGCCCCGGTCAGACGGTCTTCTTGGTGAGCGCTACGGCGTCGTCGAGGGAGGCGACCTGCTCGTCGGTGAGTCCACGGGCGGCCTTGACCACGTTGAGCGCACGCTGGACACCGGAGCCCGAGGGCTTGCTTCCCTTCGCTCCGCCGAGGGCGACGAGCACCCGCCACAGGGCGGTGAGTCGGTCGTTGGGCAGGGTCGCGGCCATCGCGGCGGCGGCCATGTCGTCCTCGCCGCGCAGGGAGGCGAGGTCGGAGAGAGCCGAGGACTGCCCCCGGCCGGTGGTGAGCGCGGCCACGGTGAGGTCGGCGGCGTCGGAGCCGTCGACGCCGAGCATCTCGCCCGCCAGGGTGCGGGCAGTGGAGGAGGCGGCCTCGACCTGCGCGTGCTTCGCGAGCGCGCGGCGGATCAGCGCCTTGTCACGACCCACCTGACGCGACGCGCTGCTGCCGGACCGGCCAGACGACCCCGTGGAGCCGGTGGTGGTCTCGTCCCCCTCGTCGAACTCGTCGGTCCCCTCGAACTCCTCAGCGCTCGTGTCGGGGGTCTCCTCGACGCCGGTGGTCGCAGCGTCGGAGTCGTAGGTGCCGTACTCGGTCGTGTGCGTGGACACAGGGGGCCGCCTCTCGGTTCGCAGCCTCTCCGCGACAGGGAGGGCCGGTCGGTCTGCTGGTGGGGCCAGCGGATTCGCTGGTCACCCTCAGAACATGCGGCAGGTCGAGGCCCCCAGCCCCGCGAGAACGTCGGCGTCGACGCCAGCGGGAGTGGGCGTGGCGGCGGGCGGGTGGACCGCTCACTGCTCGGGGCCGGGGCCGGGCGGGTGGGTGGCAACGGCGGCGGTCGGCTCCGAGCCGAGCGAAGCGAGGCAGGCTACGAGGAGCGGTCGCCGCCGTTGAGCGTAAGAACCCTGTCAAGCCCCCGCCCGAACAGCCACCCAGCGGCCCCGGACACGCCGAAAACAGCCCCCGTGAGCACTCTTGCGCACGGTTTTGCACCCATTTGCCCACCACAGCGCGAGGTTGACAACCTCGGGTGGTCAACCGAAAACCGGCCCTGACCTGCGGGAACGGGTCCGGTGGGGTGGGTTTGGCGACTTGACCACCGTTCCCAACCCACACATATACGGAGATAGGGACGTACTTTGACGACTACCCCCATATCTACCTACCTACCTTTCTTCTTAGAGATATAGGTAGGTAGGTAGTCAAGTAGTCAAACCGCTGCTTTCAGCGACGTTTTCGCAGGTCAACGACCACTTCGGCTTGACCACCACCTTGACCACCACACCGTCGAGCACCCCCGCCGGGTAGACAAAACACCGCATCCGG
>Ga0164243_10001521_pt1 | contig 39265 bp, 34 predicted proteins | sample OricompcompostOP_FD_108781 | JGI IMG/M metagenome (GOLD analysis project Ga0164243, IMG submission 108781) | Organic Plus compost microbial communities from Emeryville, California, USA - Original compost - Organic plus compost (OP) | ecosystem: Engineered > Solid waste > Mixed feedstock >... | reverse complement strand
TCCTGGCGGCGCTGGAGGAATCGGGCAGCGTCGGGCCGGGCACCGGCTGGCAATCGCTGCCGCTGCTGATCGACGGGGCGGACGGGCGGATCGCCGCCGCCGCGCCTGTCTATGCCAAGGCGCACAGCCAGGGCGAATATGTATTCGATCATGGCTGGGCCGACGCCTGGCAGCGGGCGGGCGGCGACTATTATCCCAAGCTCCAGATCGCATCGCCCTTTTCTCCCGTGCCGGGACCGCGCCTGCTGCTGCGCGACGAGGCGCTGGCGCCCGCGCTGATCGCGGGGATCGAAACGCTGGTGGAGCGCAACGGGCTGTCGTCGGCCCATGCGACCTTCATCGAGCCGGAGCAGGTGCCCCTGTTCGAGGCCGCGGGGTGGCTGATCCGGGAGGACAGCCAGTTCCACTGGACCAACCGGGACTATCGCGATTTCGCCGATTTCCTGGGCACCCTGTCCAGCGCCAGGCGGAAGAACATCCGCAAGGAACGCGAACGCGCCGTGCAGGGGCTGGAGATCGTCCACCTGACCGGCGACCGGGTCCGCGAGGCGCATTGGGACATATTCTGGGACTTCTATCAGGATACCGGCGCGCGCAAATGGGGACGGCCTTACCTCACCCGCGCCTTCTTCTCCCTGCTTGGGGAGCGGATGGCCGATCGCGTGCTGCTGGTGCTCGCCCTGCGGGACGGCGCGCCGATCGCGGGGGCGCTGAACCTGATCGGCGCGGATACCCTCTATGGCCGCTATTGGGGCTGCACGCAGGACGTGCCGCACCTGCATTTCGAACTATGCTATTATCAGGCCATAGACGCCGCCATCGCGCGGGGCCTCCGGCGCGTGGAGGCCGGGGCACAGGGCGGGCACAAGCTGGCGCGCGGCTATGCGCCCACGCCAACCTTCTCCGCGCATTTCATCCCGAATGCGAGCTTCCGCCGGGCCGTGGCGGACTTCCTCGCCGCCGAACGCCGCGACGTGCAGCGCGACCGGGAATGGCTCAGCGAACGGACGCCGTTCAGGAAAGCGGATGGCTAGGGCGGATCGACATGCGGCGGAGGTGGAACCGAGAAGCCGCTTGATCTGGTCGGCGGAGTAAAAGCATAACGGTGGAGCGGGTACGAAGCCGGCGCGCGGAGAGGTAAGACAGCGATGGAAAAGAGAAAACTCGGAAGCACCGGACTGGCGATCCTGCCTTTTGCGTTAGGCGGCAACGTCTTCGGCTGGACCTCGCGCGAGCCTGACGCATACCGAATTCTTGACAGCTTCATCGATGCGGGCGGCGAGCTGATCGACACCGCGGACGCCTATTCGGCCTGGCTTCCGGGCCATGAAGGCGGCGAATCCGAGCGCCTGCTCGGCAACTGGCTGGAACGCCGGGGCAAGCGCGATGACATCATCATCGCGACAAAGGTGGGTTTGTTGCCCGGCGCTGGCGGCAAGGGTCTGCAACCTTCCCGGATCAAGGCTGCGGTCGAGGAATCGCTGCGGCGCCTGAAGACCGATTATATCGACATATATTTCGCCCATGCGGACGATCCCGAAACGCCCCTGGAGCATTCGCTCGAAGCGTTCGATCTGCTGGTGAAGGAAGGCAAGGTGCGCTCGCTGGGCGCCTCGCAATATAGCGCGGCGCGTATTCAGGAATCGCTCGATGTCGCCCGCGATGGCGGTCTGGAGCCGTTTCGCGTCGTCCAGCCCGAGCTGAGCCTTGTCAAGCGCGATGCCTATGAGGGCGATCTCCAGACGCTGTGCCTGAAAAAGGATCTTGGCGTCATCACCTATTTTTCGCTCGCGGCGGGCTTCCTGTCCGGAAAATATCGGAGCCTCGACGATCTGGGCAATCGGGATCGCGCGCCGCGCGTGAAACAGTATCTGAACGAACATGGGCTGCGCGTTCTTGGCGAGATGGATGCCATCGTTGCGGAAACGGGCGCCTCCCATGCACAGATCGCTCTGGCCTGGATCATGACCCGGCCGGGTGTCACGGCTCCGCTGGCCAGCGCCACGTCCGTCGGTCAGCTTCAGGATCTGATGGGTGCGTTGCAGCTTTCATTGGCGCCCGAGCATCTGGCCCGCCTCGACAGCGCCAGCCGGACGAGCATTCCCGCCGACGCAGGCTAGCCCGTGAACGGCCTGGGCGCGGCCCGTGCCCGTATCACGCATCAGCGTGATGACTGAGCGCGCCCGGCTTGCCATCTTCCGGCGAGCAGTCGACAGTTCACTCGATGTACGATGAGACCAGAAGAGGAGAGGCGGTTTGAGCAGCGCGAATTCGGGCGCCCTGCGCGGGACCGCATGGATGCTCGCCAGCATCGTGGCGAACACGATCGAGCTGGTGCTGGTCCATTGGCTCGGCCCGGACTGGCCTGCCCCGCTGCAACTCTTCTGGCGGCAGGGCGCCGCGCTCATCATCCTTTCTCCGCTCATCATACGGGCGGGCAAGGGAGCATTCATGACAAGCAGCCCGGGGATCATCCTGTTCCGGTCGATCGCAGCGATGCTCGGCCTGACCCTGTGGATTTATGCAACGTCCCACCTGCCGCTGGCGACCGCAACGACCCTGTCCTTCACCCGCCCGCTCTGGATCGTGCTGCTTGCCTGGCTGATGCTGGGCGAGAAGGTGGGCGGCCTGAAGGCCGGCGCGGTCTGCTTGGGCTTTGTCGGCGTTCTCGTGATGGTGCAGCCGGGCGCCAGTACAGAAGCGCCGCTTGCGCAAGGGGCCGCCATCCTTTCCTCGCTGCTTTTCGCCTTCAGTTTCGTCAGCATCAAGGCGATGACCAATAATAACGACCCGCTCGTCATCATGGTCTATAGCTGCCTGCTCGGCGTCCTGTTCACCGCCGCCCCGGCGGCCTGGATGTGGCGTACGCCGTCCTTGTCGCAGGGCCTGCTGCTCTTCGGCCTCGGCGTTGCGAGCCTATCGGCGTTCGGATGCATGTTGAGGGCGCTCAGCCTGCAGGGCGCGGCCTCGCTCATGCCCCTCGACTATCTGCGCCTGCCGCTGGTGACGGTGGTGGGCCTGCTGCTGTTCGGCGAGCGGCCGGGCCTCGCCGCGCTCGCCGGCGGTTCGCTCATCCTGCTGTCCGCGCTGACGACCGCGTTCGGCGATCGCATCAGCCGGAGGCCGGCGGCGGCCTAAAAACGCTCTGGGTATTCCAGGCGTGACGGCCGCTCATCGCTTCAGGGACCGCTACGTCAGGAATTCCTCTATGGCATTACGCATTATCTCAACAAGTTCCGCTTCCCTCGACCGAATCCGTCGTTCCACTCCCGAAACGCCCAGAACGAGCGACGTCTCATTCTGCGCCTTGGGCAACGCCATGGTGATGGACCAGGCGGAACTCCCCGCGCCTAGTCCGCCGCTGGCATATCGCCTCTTGCGCACATCTTCGATCCATGCGCTGGTTTCCGCCATATGGAGCGCGGCATGGCCTTGCTCCGCCTCCAGGCGGGCGAGCAGGTGGCGAAGATCGGGGCGGCTGAGCGATGCCAGATAGGTGATCCCGAGCGCCGAGCGCAGCATCGCGACCTTGAGGCCTTTCTGCACCGTGTCCGGTCCCTCCGGCCTGTCGACAAAATCCACGATCTGCATCACGTCGCCCTGCGGCGCGGCCAGCGTCACCAATTCGCCCGAACGCAGGCTGAGCGCCGAAAGCAGGCGTACGAGATTGTCCGAACCATAATAATATTCGCTCAGCCACATGCTGAACCGGATCAGTCGGGGCGAGGGAAGATAGTGTTTATAGTCCCGCTCGAACAGCAGATACCCGGAGTCCACCAATGTCTTCAGCAATTGGTCGGCGCTGGACGGCTGAAGGTGCAGCGCGTTGGCCACCTCGACCGCGCGGACGGGCCGCTGGCACTGGGCCACGAATTCGAGGACATCGAGCGCACGGGTGCCTGATTTGGCGAGATTCTTCCTGTTGCCGGGCAGCTCGACCAATCGGGGGCGGCGTTGCACTGTCTCCATGTCGGCGCGTCTCTCCCGCTGCTCGCCTTCGCCGGATGGGCGCCCGCTTCGGTGGGTTCGGCTGTTGCGCGTTATGCCCCATCGGCGAAGAAACGAACAGCCTGAACCACCCCGAAATCACGACCGCCCGCCAGATCGGACCGATCGATGCAGCGGGGGAAGGACGTGCCACGGCCCGACACCGGAACGCCGCCGGATCATGGTTCGTCCATTGATCAGTTGGCGGTCAGGTCCTTTTCAGCCTGCCGAACGGATTGGGCCAGTCCGCCGGCCATTCGGGTGGCGCCGCGCTTCGCCAGCTCGGGGATCACATGGCGGCCGAGCAGTTCGATGCAGTTGAGAACCGCCTCCTGCGGCAAATAGCCGAAATTTATGTAGCAAAGCACCTGATCGACGCCCATCGCCTCATATTTCAGGAACTTTTCAAGGCATTCGTCGGGCGTCCCGACAATCACCATGTCTTCCTTGTCGAATTCGGTCAGGTCGAACTCGCCCTTGGCGCGCTTTTCCAGCAACGGGAAAGTGGCCTTCTTCATCTCTTCGGAAAAGTGCGCGAACTCCCATTTCAGGGTGAACTCGGCCAACCCCTTGTACCACCACCACATCGAATCCCACAGGCGGTTCTGTTCGAACTTGTCGCGGGATTCGGTGCAATGGACGAGCGTGTAGACCCCGACCTTGTTGGTGCGCACGCTGGTCAGATCCTCGGTCGCCGCCGCCTGCGCCGCGCGATAGGCGTCGATCACGGGCTTGAGCTTGCCGAGCGGCGTCAGCGTGCTGAAACACAGCAGCCCCAGGCCGTCGCGCCCCGCCGCTTCGGCGCTGCCTTCCGAAACCGCGGCCATCCATACCGGCGGGTGCGGATACTGATAGGGTTTGGGCGTGACCATGCGTGCGGGGAAGTCGAGATACTCGCTATGCTCCTCATAATATTGCTGTTCCCACATGCCCACGACGGTGCGCGCGGCCGCGCGCATCTTGTCCTTCGATTTTTCCTGATCGACGCCGAACGCGATCTGCTCCATCGGCGTGGACCGCCCGATGCCCCACTGGACCCGGCCGCCCGACAGCAGGTCCACCGTCGCCACCTTTTCCGCAAGGCGGGCCGGATGGATGAATTCGTGCGGCGCGAGCGTCACGCCGAAGCCCAGCTGGATATTCTTCGTGACTTGCGACAGCGCGCCCAGGACGACTTCATTGGCGGGCATGTGCGACCGGTTTTCACGGAAGTGATGTTCGACGCACCACACGGTCTTGAAGCCTACCTTGTCCGCCGCGACGATCTGTTCGATACATTCGCGATAGACCTGCCGTTCCGCGGTACGTTGGCCCCACGGATGCTCGCCTGCCCAAGGTTGCGCGACGTTGAACTCGTACAGCAATCCCAATTCCATGTGACTTCCTTCGATCAGAGCGTTGAATGGGGCGATCGGATGTCGGTCACGGCATCACCGATCCGCCGTTGGGACGAAGCACCTGGCCGGTAACGAACGCGCTGGCATCGCTGGCGAGGTAGAGGATCGTCAGGGCGATATCGCGCGGCTCGCCGATCCGGCGCAGCGCGGCGGTTTCGGCGCGGCTTGCAAACAGCGCGGCACGCGCGTCGGTATCGATCGATCCATCGGGCCGGCGAAAGCGATATGTCACCATCGGCGTATCGATGAAGCCGGGCGCGACGCTGTTCACGCGCACCCCGCTCGGGCCGACTTCGGTCGCCAGCGTCCTGGTGATCATGTTGACCGCCGCCTTGGTCAGCGCATAGACCGAGATGCCTTCCGCGGGGACGTCCGCACCCGCCGATGAGGCGTTGATGATGGAGCCGGACCCCTGCCGCTCCATGATCCGGGCGGCGGCCGCGCAGCCCCAAAAAACGCCTTTGAGGTTGATCGCGATCAGGCGGTCCAGCACGTCCTCCGTCACCTGCGTGATCGGCGCGGGCGCCGCGACCACTCCGGCCAGGTTGACCCATATGTCGACCGGTCCCAGACTGCCCGCCTGGATTCCGAGCGCCTCCACGGAGGAGCGGCTTGCGACGTCGATCACGGCCGTCGCCATGTCCCCCCCCAGCTCCGCCGCCAGGCCGGCCAGGGCGTCGCCGTTGATGTCGGCGAGCAGCAGCGTTGCGCCCGCCTCCGCGAACAGATGGGCGGTCGCGCGACCGATGCCGGATGCGGCGCCGACGATCACGGCGCGCTTCCCGGCCAGCGAAAATTCGCCGATCATCCTTCCGCGCTCCCGCCGAGAATATGTTCCGGTTTTGCCATCGCGTGTTCCTTCCAGCGGTTTTCAGGGGTCCAGCGGCTCGCGCGTCGGGCCGGCGATATGGCCGCCGTCGACGACGAGCGAAGCGCCCGTGCAATAGGACGCTTCGTCGCTCGCAAAAAACAGGACCGCGGCGGCGACCTCGTCGGGCCGGCCCAGCCTGGGAATGGGCTGACCCTTCATTGCCTTGTCCAGCCGGGCGCGCACGGCATCGCCGCTTCCCAGCACCAGCGGCGTACCGATGAAGCCGGGATGGACCGAATTGACGCGGATGCCCATCGCGCCCGCTTCCAGCGCAAAGGAGCGGGTCAGCCCGGTCACGCCGAACTTGGCCGCCGAATAGCTCGCCATGCCGGCAATGCCCACCAGCCCGTCCATCGAGGAGATGTTGACGATGGCGCCGCCGCCGCGCCGCGCCATCACCGGCGCGACGTGGCGGATGCCGAGCCAGGCGCTCGTCAGGTTCAGCTCGACGACATGCCTGTGCCTGTCCTCGCTCTCGTCGATGAGCTGCCCGACACCGGCGCCGGCACCGGCATTGTTGACCAATATGTCGATGCCGCCGAATTGCTCTCCGGCCAGGCCGACGAGCCTTTCCCAGTCTGCGCCCGAGGTCGCATCGGCTTTGACGAAGAAGGCGGCGCTGCCGAGCGACGCCGCAAGGTCCGCGCCGCTGTCGCTGATATCGGCCATCACGACCCTGGCGCCTTCCGCCACGAAGCGGCGCGCGACCGCCTCGCCGATCCCGCGCGCCGCGCCGGTGACGATGGCTATCTTTCCCGCCAGGCGGTCATGGCCCCGGGCGGGCGCCTGCGCTTCCTCAATGGCCATTGGAACCTGTCTCCTCTTGCGGATCGCGGCATCGAAACCCGTGTCGAGGACGGGCGCTGGCGCGCAGCCATGGAAAGTGCCGATCGAAGGAATACCGGAACGGCAGTCTGCCGGGTTTTGACGCGCACGATCGGCGGCCCGTTGCGATCCTTCTCCTGATCCTGTGCTATGCTATCTGGGCGAAGCGGTCCTCGCATGTCGAAAAAGCAGTGTAGTCCTGCCACGGCCCCATGGCGAGCGGGAGGACGCCGCGAGCGGCATTATATCCGCCTGCTGATTGCCCTTCAGAAACACGGAAAATGAAGCTGCGGCAATCGGGCGCCCGCTCGTCCGGCCGGATGCAAGTTCACACTCTTGATGGTGGGCAGCCATGGCTGGACTGACGGTCCGCAGCGGATAAAGCCTCGCCATCGTTGCGGCGCGCGGATGGCGACCGTGATCCTACCCATCGACGGCGGCTTATCCGGCACTCCGGTCCGTCAGGCATTTGAGAGGAAGGACGACTAATGCGCGCAGCGGTATTTCACCTGGACAGTCGCAAGCTGGCGTTGGAAACCGTGCCCGATCCGACGCCGGAGGCGGGGCAGGTCGTCATCAAGGTGCATCGGTGCGGCATTTGCGGCAGCGACCTGCATCTGGCGGAAGGGCATAGTATCTCCTTTCAGGATGGCGCGATCCCCGGGCATGAAGTGTCGGGAGAGGTCGTCGCCGTCGGGCCGGGCGTCACCCGCGTCGCGATCGGCGATCGGGTGGCGGTGCTGCCCTATCTGAGCTGCGGGACGTGCCTGGCCTGCCGGGATGGCGACCCCGCCGGATGCCGGAATGCGCGCATGTTCGGCTCCCGCTCACTGGGCGGAGGCTATGCCGAATATCTGCTGACCAACGCCATCTGGTGCGTCAAGCTTCCCAAGTCGCTGAGCTTCGAGGATGGCGCCCTGGTCGAGCCGCTGGCCGTGTCTCTGCGCGCGGCGCGGGCATCCGGCATCAAGGCCGGCGACAAGGTGCTGGTGATGGGGGCGGGCGCGATCGGTCTGGCCGCAGCCTATTGGGCGCGCAAATGCGGGGCGGGCAAGGTCGCCATCTCCGCCACATCCACCCGGCGCGAGAATATGGCGCGGGCCATGGGGGCCGATGCCTTCATCACGCCCGAGGAAGACCGCACGCTGGCGGAACAGGCGGACGATGCGCTGGGCGGCGCGGCGGACATCGTGTTCGAATGCGCGGGCGTGCCGGGGTCGCTGGACGAGGCGGTGTCGGCGGTGAAGCGCCGGGGCATGGTGGCCGCGCCCGGCTTTTGCTGGACGCCCGATACCTTCACGCCGATGCGGGCGATGTTGAAGGACGTGACGATCCGCTTCACCAACATCTACGACACCCGCGAGTTCGAGATCGCGGTGGAAGCGCTCGACAACGGCCATGTCGAACCGCGCGCGATGATCACCAATGTCGTGGATCTGGACGCAACCCCCGAAGCGTTCGAGGAACTGCGCGGCCGCAACACCCAGTGCAAGGTGATGATCCGGCCCTGGTGAAGTTTCGCGGCATCGCCCGGCCGCGGTCCGCCGGCGCATAACGGCTCCGCCGGGCCGCTGCCCGATCGCGCCGTTATGCGGCTGCGCCGGCGGCGGCTTCAGGAAAGGACGAGGTCGCCGCCGAAATAGGGTTTCAGACCGGCATCGGTCGTCTCGGGCGGCGGACCGGCGGGATCGCGCAGCCAGTGCCACATGCGCCTGTAGTCGATCGGTCCGTTCACGCAGGACCGCCCGTGCTCGCTCTTGTAATAGTTGAACACGCGCGGATCCATGTAGATCATCTGGCTCTCCTCGCGGTCGAGTTCGTCGTTGAATCGCCAATAGGCGTCGGTCGTGACGTCCACCGTGCGCTTCTCTCCCTCGATAAGGCCGGCGATGCATTGCAGGGCGAAGCGTATCTCGATTTCCAGAAGGTCGATGATCTGCAATCCGCCGAAATTGTTGGTGTTCGGACCATAGGCCATGAAGAAATTCGGAAATCCCGGCAGCATCGATCCGATATAGGCACGGGGACCGTCCTTGGCCCACAAATCCTCGATCCGCGCGCCGTCGCGGCCCCGTATTTCCATCGGCCACAGGAAGTCGTTCGCCCTGAAGCCGGTCGCATAGGCGATGATGTCGAGCGGATATTCGATCCCTCCCGCCTCGATGCCCGCCGGGGTGATCCGGGCAATCGGATCGGTGACGAGGGACACATTGTCGCGCTTGAGCGCAGCGTAGATGTTGTCGTCCGGATCGATCCTGATCGGGCGGGACGACATGGGCGGCGCCACAGGGGTCATCTTCTCGATGAGATCGGGCCGTCCCGCGAGTTGCTGGCGAAGAAAGGCAAGGCAATCTTCGCGCATCGCCTTGTTCACGGCGCTTCGGGCGTGAGGGTCCTCGAAGGCCGGATCGATGCGCTGCGTCGATCCGGAGTTGTCCGGTCCATAGGTAAGCGCGAGGCGAAAGCGCGCGAAATTGACATAATAGGGAAAGTTCCGGTCGAGCCAGAGCATCTGGTCCGGCAAGGGGCTGACATAGGAGGGCGTGGCGTAGCACCAGCTCGGGGTGCGCTGAAACAGATAGGTATGCGCCGCCGTCTTGGCGATGACGGGCGTCGTCTGATAGCCCGAAGCCCCCGATCCGATGACGGCTACCCTCTTTCCGGCCACGTCCAGGCCGTCGGGCCAGCGGGCGGTGTGGCAGGCAGTGCCCTGGAATGTCTCCATGCCGGGAATGTCGGGCATGGTCGGGCGCGAGAGGAAGCCCACGCAACTGATGACCGCGTTCACCTTCCAGGATTGCGGACCCGAAGGCCCGTCCGCCTTGATCTCCCACATCTGGGTGCCTTCGTCCCAGATCAGGGATTTCACTTCCGTGTTGAAGACGATGTCGTCACGGACCGCGAAACGTTCCGACACCCACTGCATGTAGCGAAGGTTTTCGTCCCGCGGGCAGAAGGCATAGGGATAGGGAAATTCGAGACCGAACAGGTGCAGATAGCCGCGGCTGGGGGAATCGACGCGCGCGCCGGGATACTGGTTTTCATACCAGGTGCCCCCGACCTCGGGGTTCTTTTCGATCACCACATAGGGAATGCCCGCTTTCTTCAGATGAACAGCGGCGTTCAGTCCCGACAGCCCGCTTCCGATCACGCCGACCTTGAAGGAGGCTAGCTGTTCCGGCGTGGGATTGCCCTTGAACTTGAGGCCCCGCGCCATGGGATCGATACCGGTTTCCTCCGTCCACATCTCGCGTTCGGATTCCGGGATTTCGGCCCCGGCGATCAGGGCGAGGCTGCGCGGCAGCCGCTCGGCCGGTCCCGGGCCTACTTCGACACGCCCCTGGTCGCGATAGCTCTTGAGCAAGGCCACGGCCTTCCGCTGCACCAGCGCGACATCGGACGGGTCCGCTATGCGATCGACATGCGAATAGCCAAACGACTCGCGGATCAGCTTCATCGCGGACAATTCCTCGTCCCCGGTGAGCTGGTAGAGCAAGCCCAGAAGGATCAGCGGATCGGCGCAGCCCACACAATCTTCGATGACGGCGTCGGTCGCACTGGCCAACTCACTGCTTATCAACATAAATCATCGTCCTTTTGTAGCACGCATGCTCGTAAAATGGCGGGACTTCTCCACGGCCATGGCATCCGATCAGGCAGGTTCAGTATGGATGGAACTAACGGCGCCGTCCGGTCACGACTGGTTCGTGGAGCAGCGCGCCCTCATAGGATTGACGGGCGGCGGCAGCGCTGCATCGGGACGCTTCACCGAACCATTCGCAGACGTCCGATGGAGCATCGATAATCCGACTTGCCTATCCGCACCTATCCCCGTCCTATTCCCGAGCGTCGGCGGCCTGATCGTCTCAAGCCCCGCACTGAACTCGCTTGAACATGCACAAGGATTTCAAGCAGCTGCGTGACCAAGTCAACAGCACGGGCCGAGTCGAGCCGCAAATACAAGACGGCAGATTTTTTTCTGTATTGACGGAAATTTACCCGGATCAGCGCATCATTATTCGAGCTGGGGCAACCCCGGCGCAATATCGGCTGTCATGGCCGGATTCGATCTGGACCGCGCCGATTCACCGCGGTCAAACGGCCGCGCGCCGGTTTCCGGCGAGGGGTCGGTCGGGTCAGTCTTCGTCGCTATCGATATCCGCGCGCAGCAGGAATGCGGAGACGCGGTTGCACGCGTCGACCAGCGACCGCGCCGTCTGCTTGATCTGCGCGCCGGTGACGTCATGCCGGAGCGCGGACAGCGTGATGACGAAGGCCACGCCCTTCTTGTCCATCACCGGCGCCATCATGAAGGACAGGGTATAGCTCCGGTCGTCATCCAGATCGCGGACGAACAGATTGGTGTGCTCGCGCCGCTCCTCGAGCGGCGCATGGGCCAGCTCGTTCGACCAGCTGTCCTGCCGGACGGCGAAGAAATAGCCGCGTTCGCGCGCCGCCCGCATCGCGTCGAGCGCGCGCGCCCGCTCTTCCGAAGCCGGATCGATTTCGACCCGGTTGATCCAGTCCAGGATCGTCGCGTCGCTTTCCCATGCCAGCGACAGCCCGCCCCATAACGTCATCATGTTGATCCGCTGGCCGATTGGCGGGAGCCAGCCAAGATGGGACATGCCGCCCGCCCGGTCGCGCAGCACGATTTCCTCCTTCTCCCGGAACAGCGCCGTGCAGATGGCGTCATATTCGTCCGCGAGGCTCCGCATTTCCTCGCGCGCGATTTCGAGAGGAGAATAATATGCCCGCGCGGTCCGGCCTGCCGCGACCAGCGCCGGGCCGATGACATAGCTCTTGTCGGGCTTGCGGTAGAGATAGCCGGTGTCGACCAGCGTCGCCAGCAGGGCATGGCAGGTCGCGCGGCTCAGGCGCAGCGACTTGACCAGATCGGTCAGGGTAAAGGCCTGTGTCGGATGCTCCACGAAGAAATTGAGCACCGCGATCGTGCGGGCAGCGGCGGGGGACGGTCTGGACATGATCGCTTTTCGCTATTTCGAACCGTCTTCCTTAACCGCCCGGCCGAACACGACAAGCTGAATCCTTTGCCTGCGGCGCGCTCATGCCGTGAATATGCGAATTTCGCTGCCGATCAGATTGGCCGATGCCGAGGCGTCCATTGCGGGGGTCAGCGGACCCAGCGCTCCCTGCAACGCGCCCAGAGCGCCGGGCAGATCGTCCGTCTCGATCTCGTAGAGGGACATGTTCGACCAACCGCCGCCGCCCTGCACATTGGTGTTGACGATGCGAAAGCGGCGGGCGGAGACGAATCCCGGAATGGACAGGATTTCCGGGATGTGCACCTCGTCATACCAGCGCTCGAACTCGGCTTCCTCGCCGGGTTTCGCGCCATTCAGCGCCATTAATATGTGCTTCGCCATCTTTTCCTCCCGAACTTCATTATCCTGGTGCAGCGTCAGACGCCCAGGCGCCCGAAGCTGTCATGATCGGCGACCGCCGTGCCCAGCCGCCGGTTGAATTCCATGATGACCGGCGGATCGACCCGGATCGTGATCGCCCACAAGAACATGCCGTAGGCAAGCGACTCGCGATACCGGTCCCAGGCATCGTCCCAGGCCGGCGGAGTGACGCCATGCGCGGCGAGCCGGTCCAGATAGAGGCGCAGCAAATCCTGCTCATGGGTGCGGCGATCCTCGACGGTCAGCGCCGCCGCGACATGATAGGCGACGTCGAGCGACCAGTGGCCCCGCTGGAGCAGTTGCCAGTCGACGATGCCGCAGCCATCCGCATTCTCGAACATATTGCCGGCATGTGCATCGCCATGGATCAGGCAATGCGGCAGGGCGGTGTCGCGATCGGCGATCCTGCCGAGCGCCGCATAGATGCGCGCGCCGTCCCGGATCGCATCGGGCAGCGGCGCGCCCCGTTCGCCCCGCATCAGTTCGGTGACGCGCGCGGCGGGCACGACCTGATATCGGGTGAGTTCCCTCGCTTTGGACCGCACCCACGGCCATTTCGCCAGCGCGGCGTCACCCCAGCTTGCGGCATGCAGCCGGGCGAGCTGGTCGAGGCTGCTCTCCGCCTGTCGCGCCGAATAGGGTTCCAGCGCGGTCAGGAAGCGCGCGCCGGCGGTGATGAGGTCCTTCATGAGCAGCACCCCCGCGCCCGTCGCTTCGTCGCTGCCGGCATGAACGCATTCGGCCAGGCGCATCGAGAGCGTTGGCGCGCAATCGCGGTAGAAGGCGGATTCCGTGAGCTGCACGCCGGACTTGAGATAGCCGATGCCCGGATCGCCGAAGAAGCCCTTCAGGCAATAGGCGCTGTGAAGGCCCGGCGGCGCCGAAGGGCCGAATTCCAGTTCCATGCGCACCTTGGTGCAGGACGGGCCGAACTGATCGACGATATGCACGGCGCGCACATCCATGGGATCGCCGGCGCCGCCCAGCGCCCGCCCCAGCCATGCCGCACTGAGAACGGTATCCAGCAGCAGCGGCGCCGGATTGAACGCCTCGGCCCTATCAGCCATTCCGCCTCCTTCATTCGGGCGCCCGTGATCGGCAGCCTCACTTCCCGATCGCGACGGCCGGCGCATTTTCCCGGAGTCCGGCACCGGTCCGATTTATTCGATAATTCGAATTGCAATTCGCCACAAGGCACATATCCTGTCCGAATTGATCTAGTCGGCTATCTTTGCATCTGTCCGGGCCACCCATCTCCTATCTGATAAGATCAGATCAGGCATGGCGTGTTGGGTCCCCCTACAAGAGACGGCAGGCAAAGCTGCAAAAAAACGGAGTGGAACGGGGATGACATCGGCTAATCCGGCGACAGGCGGCACATTGTCTCCCGCGCGGCAGAAATATGCCATCGGCGTGCTGCTGCTGATGTACGTCTTCGCCTATATGGACCGGAACGTGCTGGCGCTGATGGTCGATCCCATCAAGGAATCGCTCCAGATCTCCGACGTCCAGTTCAGCCTGGTGCACGGGGTCGCCTTCGGGGCTTTCTATGCGGTGTTCGGCCTTCCCATGGGCTATATCGTCGACCGCTTTTCGAAGCGCTGGGTTCTCTTCTGGGGCATCAGCATCTGGTCGGCCGCGACCCTGGCCTGCGGTCTCGCGCGGTCCTTCCCGACCCTCGCCTTCTTTCGCTTCGGCGTCGGCGCGGGGGAAGCGACCCTGGTTCCGGCGGCCTATTCGACGATTTCGCGCATCCTGCCCAAGGACCGCACGGCGATGGGCATCGCGGTTTTTTCGATGGGTTCGGGCATCGGCAGCGCCGTCGCCATCGGCATTGGCGGCTATCTGATCGCCAAGCTGACCAAATTGGGCGGAATCGCGCTCCCCTTCATCGGCCATCTGGAGCCGTGGCAGGCGGTATTCGTGATCATCGGCGCGCCCGGCCTGTTCGTCGCGCTGCTTGCCTTCACCTTGCCCGAAACGGGCAAGTCGGCCGCCGCCGAAGCCGAAACGCTGGCTCCGTCCGAACCCGTGCCGCTCATGCCCTTCCTCGCCGAAAACAGGGCCTATCTCTTCTTCACGATCGGCGGTCTCGCCCTCATCACCATCCTGGCCTATGCCTTCGCGGCCTGGATGCCCGCACTGCTGCTGCGCCAATATGGCAAGGACGTGGCGTGGGTCGGTTATGTCATGTCGGCCGTCACGCTGAGCGGCCTGATCGGTTTCGGGCTGAGCGGCTATTTCGCCGACCGCCTGTTCCGCGCCGGATATAAGGACGGGCATGTGATTCCCATCCTCTACTGCGTTCCAGTAATCATCGTCCTGACGATCGTCGGCTTTCACCTGACCGGCGACATATGGGTTGCGGTCGGCTGCTATGCGATCATCCATATCCTGGCCACGATCGGCAATTCCGTCGGCGCGCATGTCCAGTTGGCGACGCCGCCTTCGCTGCGCGGGCGCCTGGCCGCCATCACGGTGGCCGCGCAGCATCTGTGCGGCCTTGCCCTGGGACCGCTGCTCGTTGCGTTCGTCACCGACCACTGGTTCCACGATCCGGCACGGGTCGGCGATTCCATGGCCATCGTCGGCACGATCATCGGACTGCTCGCCATCCTGTTCTATATCCTCGCCCGCGCGCATGCCCGCGCGGCGATCACGCGGATGGAGGAAGGCTATTACCACACACCGCCGATTGAGGCGGTTGCCTGACGAGCAAGGGCGGAAGCGCTTCTCGCGCTCTGGCATTCTTGTAGAAATAAGATATAGTTGATTCACAATTGATATCTACGGGTGAAATGATAGCGCCCGGTCGAGGAGATGGAAGTAGGCCATGCATGCCCGTTTTCCCAAGTTCGATTTCACCCGGGTCCGGGCACACTGGGCGCGCGATCCCGAATTTGCGCAGAAGTGCAACGCGGCATCGCTGATCCCGGCCTATGTGGAGCCGTACCTGCTCAAGGTCATGAAGATCGCGCAGTCGAAGATCGATCCCGGCAAGACGCAGCTGCTCGAGGATCTGGATGTCTTCTGCAAGCAGGAGATGCAGCATTGCAAGCATCACCTCGCCTTCAACAAGGTGCTGCGCGATCAGGGCTATCCCGGCCTCAAGGCATTCGAGGACAAGCTCCGCACCGATTATGAGCATTTCCTCAAGACCAGGTCGCTGCGCTTCAATCTCGCCTATTGCGAAGGGTTCGAGTCGATGAGCGCCAGCGGCTGCGAGGCATGGTTCGAGGATTATAACGATCTGCTGGACGGGGCGGACCCCGTCGTGGCCGACCTGTGGCGCTGGCACCTGGCCGAGGAGTTCGAGCATCGCAGCGTCTGCTCGGACGTCTATCACGAGCTGAGCGGCCTTCATCCGGTATCGCGCTATTTCTACCGCATCTACGGCTATTTCTATGCTCTCGTGCACCTCGGCAAGTTCATCGGCGCGGTCAGCGCCTATCTTCACGAACGCGACCGCGAAGGCATGACGCCCGAGGAATTGCAGGCATCGATCGACCGGCAGAAAGCGATCAAGAAGATCACGACGCGCCGTATCCTGCCGATGATGCTGAAGATCCTGTCCCCCTTCTACGACCCCGCCAAACGCCGCGAGCCGCGCGGCCATCGCGAATATCTCGCGGAGTTCGAGGAGCGGCGGCAGGCGCTGACCGCCTGATTTTTTTGCATGAGCGGGGAAGATGCTGATCCTCCCCGCACTTTATACACAAAGTCCGTATAACGACGTAATATTCCATATATGGAATTCCCGGGAGATGCGATGATGACTGAATATCAGGTGATCTGCGCCGACAGCCATGTGAATCCGCCGCCGGATTTCTGGCAGGACTATCTGCCCGCCGCGCTACGCGAGATGGCGCCGAAGATCGAGCATGGCGACGATGCCGACTATGTGGTGTTCGAGGGACGCCGCAAGAAGCTGAACCTCATCGGCGCGCAGGCGGGCCGCGACGGCAAGGACTTCAAGATGGAAGGCCGCCTGTCCGATATGCGCGGCGGCGGCTGGCTGCCCGACGAGCGGCTGAAGGACATGGACACGGACGGGCTGGACGCCGCGGTGATGTTCGGCGGGGGTCCGCTGGCGACCTCCAATGACGATCTTTATATCGAAAGCTTCGACGCCTATAATCGGTGGCTCGCGGATTTCTGCGACTATGACACGAAGCGGCTGGCGGGCGTCGCCTATCTGCCGATGCGCGATGTCGACGAATCGATCGCGATGCTCAAGCGCATGGCGGCGCGCGGCTTCAGGGCCGTGAACATACCGGCCTTCCCCCAATCGAAATCGCTGAAATCGATGGAAACCGCGGGCGGCGCGCAAGTCGTCGCACTGACCGGCAATCCCCATGGCGAATTGCAATATGACGATTCGTCGTTCGACAGGTTCTGGGCCGCCGTCGTCGATCTCGACATCACCATCACCATCCACCTGGGCGCCCGCATGGCGCGGTGGAACGAGCCGCGCTTCTTTCTGTCCGACCTGCTGATGACCAAATTCTCGATGGCCGAACCCATTGCCATCCTGATCTTCGGCGGCGTGTTCCAGCGCTTCCCCAAGCTGCGCTTCGCCAGCATCGAAAGCGGTGTCGGCTGGTTTGCCTTTGCCGCGCATTATATGGACATGACCTGGAAGAAGCAGCGCTTCTGGACCAAGAACGGCCTGACCGAACCGCCCAGCTTCTACATGGACCAGAATGTCTACGGCTCGTTCATCCACGACAAGCCGGGCATCTTCACGCGCCACCTGCCCGGCGCGAAGAACATCATGTGGTCGTCGGACTATCCGCATTCGGAAACCACCTTCCCGCATAGCCGCGAAAGTATCGCGGACCTGTTCGAGGGCGTTCCGGAGGATGAAAAATACGAAATCGTCTGCGGCCGCGCCAAACGCCTGTTCGGTATCGGCTGACGATACCTGCCCAATCGGGGCGGCGCCCCGTCGACTTGCGCCGGCACGCCCCGCCCTTCCCCCAAGGCCGCCTCAGCGCGCGCCATCGGAGAGTCTGATGCTGCTGGATCACGCACCCGGAACCGACACACGCCAGGCGTGGCCCGGTCTTTACGATGGAGAATACAGGCAGGGCACAGGCGCTTCGTTCGAGGTCGAGAACCCCTCGACCGGCAAGTGCTTCGCCACTGTCGACGGCGCATCGTCAGAACAGATTTCCACGGTGATCGGCAAGGCGCGGACGGCCTTCGACGGCGGCGGCTGGTCGAGCCTGCCGGTTCAGCAGCGCGCCGAAAAGCTGCGCGCCATGCTGGGTTGGATACAGGCCAACGCCGACCGTTTCACCGATCTCGTGGTGGCGGAGGCCGGTCTGGTCCGCGCCTCCATGGTCAAGTTCGCGCAGATCGATCTCGCGGTCAAACATGGGCTCGACATCATCGATCTGGCATTGACCCTGCCGTCGGTCACCGACAACCCGCTGCCGCTGTCGGAGCGGTTCACGCCCCACTATTCGCTACAGAGTTTTCAGATCTACGAGCCTGTCGGCGTGGTCAGTGCGATCTCCGCCTATAATTTCCCGCTATGGATCGCGGCATGGAAGATTTTCCCGGCGCTCATCACCGGCAACACCGTGATCCTCAGGCCCAGCCCGCTGACGCCCTTGTCCGCGCTGCTGCTGGGCGAGGCCGCGCAGGTGGCGGGGCTGCCCGACGGCGTGTTCAGCATCGTCGCCGAGGGCGGCAATGAAGGGGGCGTGATCCTGAGCACCGATCCGCGCGTGGATATGGTGACGTTCACCGGCTCTTCCAACGTGGGCCGCATGGTGATGAAGCAGGCGGCCGACACGATGAAGCGCCTGCAACTGGAACTGGGCGGCAAGTCGGCGCAGATCTACCTGCCCGACGCGCTCGACATGGCGCCGGGCGCGGCCGATCGCGTCTGCCTTGCCCATTCGGGCCAAGGCTGCGTGCTCGGTACGCGCATCTTCGTGCCGGAAAGCGAGAAGGCCATGATCCTCGCCAACATGGCCAAGTCGCTCTCCAGGGCCGTGATCGGCCCCGCCGATGCACCCGCCACGACGATGGGACCGGTCATCAGCAGGGCGCAGGTCGAGCGCTGCGAAAGCTTCGTGTCCGCGGCCGTCGCGGCCGGCGGGCGCATCGTCCATGGCGGCAAGCGGCCCGTCCATCTGCCCGACGGCCATTATTTCGAGCCGACCATCCTCGACGTGCCGGACAACGGCAACCCCGCCGCGCAGGAGGAAATCTTCGGTCCGGTGGTCTGTGTCATCGGCTATCGCGACATCGACCATGCCATAGAGATGGCCAATGAGTCCCCCTATGGCCTGTCAGGCCATGTCTTCGGCAAGGACATGACGCAGGCCATGGCCGTCGCCGCGCGGCTGCGGACCGGCACCGTCAACGTCAATGGCGGGATGTTCAGCGCCTATGCCTCGAGCGGCGGGCGCGGCCTTAGCGGCGTCGGCCGCGAGCGCGGGGTCGAAGGGCTTCGCATCTATCAGGAAATCAAGTGCATGAGCGTCACCACATGAGCGGGGCTGGCAGGATGATCGAGGGATTGCTGGCCGGGAAGTCCGTGGTCATCGCTGGCTCCGGCTCGGGCGTCGGCCGTTCCGCCGCGCTGCTGTTCGCGCGGCATGGGGCGAGGCTGGTCTGCGCCGACATCATGAGCGACTGGGTGGCGGACACCGTCCGCCTCGTCGCGCAGGAGGGAGGCGAGGCGATCGCCGTCACCTGCGACGTGGCGAAGGAAGCCGATGTGCAGGCCGCCATCGACACGGCCGCGAAGGCCTATGGCCGGCTCGACATCATCTACAACAATGTCGGCATCACCGGCGGGCCGGCCCCGCTCAAGGACGCGACGCAGGACCAGTTCGACAAGCTCGTCGCGGTGAATCTGGGCGGCGTGGTCAACGGCTGCAAGCTGGCGATCCGCCAGTTCGAGGCGCAGGACGGCGGCGGCACCATCGTCAACACGGCGTCGGTGGCGGGACTGATCGGCTGGGGCGGCGTCATCTATGGCAGCACCAAGGGCGCGGTCGTCGCGCTGACCCGCACGCTCGCCATGGAAGTCGCCAAATCCGGCATCCGCGTGAATTCGGTGTGCCCCGCGGGCATGATCACCAATTTCATAACGCAGGAAGCCTTTGCGGAGCCCAGCGACGCGCAGCTTGCCGCCTATGGCCAGATGCATCCGCTCGGCAGGCCCATCGACCCGATGGACTGCGCCAAGGCGGCGCTGTTCCTGGCATCCGACCTCGCGTCCAATATCACGGGCGTCAACCTGCCCGTCGATGGCGGACTCAGTGCAGGCTAAGGCAGGCTGATTGCCGAAAAATGCCTATGCCGGACGGCGCCCCGTCATGGCAGTTTCAGGATCAGCTTCCCCTGGGCCGAGCCGGTCAGCATGTCGGCGAAGGCCTGAGGCGCGGCGGCCAGCCCGTCCACCACCGTTTCGGGTATGTGGATCGCGCCGTCCTTAAGCCAGCGCGACAGGTCCGGCAGTGCCTCCGGCGGGCAGATCTGGACGGTGCCATAGGCTTGTATCCTTAGCCCACGCGACATGATGAGGCGCATGAAGCGGCCAAGATCGCCTGCCTCCCCGCCCTCGCCCTGATAGAGCGACAGGAGGCCGCACAGGGCCACCCGTCCGCCTCGACCCAGTGCGGCATAGGCGGCCATCGCCACCTGGCCGCCGACATTGTCGAAATAGACCTGGGCGCCGCCGGGGCAGGCGTCGACCAGCGCCTGCTCAAAGCCGGGTGCCTTATAGTCGACGCAGGCGTCGAAACCATGGTCGAGAACCATGGCGCATTTTTCGGGTCCGCCTGCTATGCCGACGGCGCGCGCGCCCCGAATCTTCGCGATCTGCCCGGCGGTCAGGCCGACAGCGCCCGCCGCCGAGGAAATGATCGCCGTCTCGCCCGCCTGGATGCCCGCGACGGTGATCATGCCGGTATAGGCGGTGGTGCCCGGCAATCCCAATATGCCCAGCGCCGCCCGAGGCGAACCCAGCGCGGGATCGAGCCGGCGCACGCCGTCCGTGCCGGTCACGATCGCCTCGCGCCAGCCGAAGCGGCCTTCGACCATATCCCCGGGCGAAAAACCGTCGGCACGGGATTCGACGACCTCGCCCACGGCCGCGCCGGGCAAGACGCTGCCTAGCGGCAGGCCCTGCATGGCGCCGCCGAGCGCCTGCTCGTCGAGGAATATGCGCGTGAACGGATCGATCGAGAGATAGCGGATCGCCAGCCGGATCTCACCCTCCCCGCACGCCGGCAGGGACTGCGCCTGGAGCCGCAGGTCGGAAGCCTGAAGCGCCCCCTGAGGCCGCCGGGCCAGAACCACTTCGCAGGTCATCGGAAATGCCGCTCCGCAATGCTGCCGGCGTCGCCAACCATTGGCCTTCTTCTCCATATCAAAATCAATATCAGTTTCCCCGATCATTTAAGAACAAGATATGTACAAGGGTCAATAGCCGCGGCACCCAAAGGCCAGGATGAAGCCTTGCCGTCCCGCTGTCCGCCCAATAAGCAGCAGCAATGGATTTTCGGCAGCTCAGACATTTCATGGTCGTCGCGGAGGAACTGCATTTCGGGCGGGCCGCACAGAGGCTGGGCATCGCACAACCGCCGCTCAGCCAGTCGATCAAGCGGCTGGAAGCGGATCTCGGCGTCGAGCTGTTCGACCGGTCGAGCCGCCGCGTCGAACTGAGCGCCGCGGGGCGGGTTTTCCTGCCCGAGGTGAAGAGCGCCCTCGTGCAGCTTGAGGCCGGCGCTCAGCAGGCGCAGCGGGTAGCGCGCGGCGATATCGCGGAACTGGATGTGGGCTTCATCAGCACGGCGCTGTTCAAGGCGCTGCCGACCCTGATGCGCAGGGCCCGCGAAGCCATGCCCTCGGTCCATATCAAGCTGATCGAACAATCCTCCGCGCAGCAGATCGAGAGCCTGCGCGCCGGCAAGATCGACCTGGCGCTGGTGCATCCCGCGCCGCGCATGCTGGACGGTCTTGAATCGCTGGTGATCGAGCGGGTGCGCAATATCGCCGCCATACCGGAAGCCTGGCCGCTGGCGCGAAAGGCGGAAATCCGCCTTGCCGAACTGGCCGACCTACCCTTCGTGATGCCGCCCTTCCGGCACGGGACCCACAGTCTCGCGCCGCTGCTCGCTGCCTGCGAAGCGGCGGGCTTCACGCCCCAGGTGCGGCAGGAAGCATCCCAGACTTTCACGATGCTGAGCCTGACTGCGGCAGGCTTCGGCGCGAGCATCGTCCCGGCATCGGCCGCGGAGACGGGGATGAAGGGGGTTCGGTTCCTGCCGATCATCGATCTGCCGTCGAACCAGTGGATGGAGCTGGTCGCCGCCTGGATGCCGGGCAGCGATTCGCCGGCGCTCAATGCCGTGGTGGAAGCCCTGCGGCACGCGCTGCCAACGGCGCCGGAGTCATGAGCGATCAGGCGGGCACGATCTCCCCGCGTCCGTTCGACAGGACGATGACGTCGCGTTCCAGCGCCCGCGTGCGGTAGCTGACGACATCGCCGTCCAGCCAGATCTCCGTGCGGAAAGTGTCGCCCGGATAGGCGGGCGCGACAAAGCGGCACGACAGCGCGCGCAACCGCGCGGGATCGTGATCGCATAGCGTCCGCAGCACCGCATGTCCCGCAAAGCCGTAAGTGGCGAGGCCGTGGAGAACCGGACCCGGAAAGCCCGCGGCGGCCGCGTAATCGGGATCGCAGTGCAACGGGTTGTAATCGCCGTTCAAACGATAGAGCAAGGCCGTCTGCGGTAGCGATGGAAGGTCGCAGACATGATCGGGGGCGCGCTCCGGCAAGCGGTGGGGCGGCGGCAGCGGCGGGCGCGGCGGGCCGCCGAAACCGCCATCCGCGCGGCACATGACCACTTCCGTGACCGTCGCCAAGGTTTCGCCGCTATGCTTGTCCGATATATCGGTTTCGGTGAGGACGAGGGCGCCCCGCCCTTCCCCCTTGTCCACGATGTCCGCAACGCGCCATCGGGCGATGACGGTCGCCTCCACCGGCAGCGGACGGTGCAAGGTCAGGGCATGCCCGCCGTGGAGAACATGGGATGCGTCGATGCCCGCATCGGGATGATGCGTCCAAAGGCCGACATGGCTGAGCACCGACGCAAAGGTCGGCAGGACGCGCAGGTCCTTCTCGGTAACGAAGGCAAGCTGTTCCCGGCTCAGGGGATCGGCGCCCAGGCCGACGCTGAGCGCATAGAACATCACGTCGCGCGGAGTGTAGCTGTGCGCGGCCTCGGGAATGCGCAAGCCCATTAACCTGTCGTAATCGATCGCCATGGCCATTCTCCCCAAGGTCGGAAAGTGTCGCGCCTCATCCGCCTCCGTCCGTCGATATCACAGCGGGAAACCGGGTTCAAACGGGCTTCAGGCCTGAAGGAACGGGACAGCCGATGGAGCGTCAGCGCGTCTGCGATGCGTGGCCGCCGGATCGCCTGCGCCGAAGATCGGCAAGACGCTGTTCGCGGCGCAGTTGTTGGGGCGTGCGGCCGATGGTGCGCAGGAAGGCGCGGCGCATCCGGTCGGGGCTGCCGAAGCCGAAGCGGTCGGCGACCTCGTCGAAGGCACGCGCGCCGCCTTCTATCGCGGCGCGGGCGCGCTCGACCCGCAGATGCTCTATGGCCTTTGCGGGCGACATGCCGGTCGAGCGCTGGAAGGCCCGGCCGAACTGGCGGATGCTGAGTGCCGCGCGGCCCGCCAGCCGTTCGACGCCGAGCGGCTCGTGAAGCCGCTCCTGCGCCCAGGCGAGCACTTCGGTGACGCGGCCGTCCGCCGTGGCGGCCTCCGTCAGCGCCGGCCGCTGCGATTGGGTGGCCAGGCGGCGGAAGGGCATGAGCAGACCGGCGGCCGTGCGCTGCGCCGCGGCCGCGCCATAATCTTCCGCGATCACCGCCAGCGCCACGTCGACGGCCGCGTTGATGCCCGCGCACGTCCAGATATGGCCGTCGCGCAGGAACAGGTTGGCGACGTCGAGCGCGACGTCCGGAAAACGCTCCATGAACTCCGCCGCGAGACCCCAATGCGTCACCACGCGCCGCCCCTCCAACACGCCCGCGTCGGCCAGCACATAGGTGCCCGAGGAGAGCGCGATGATCCGGCGGCGCAACCGGCCGGATTCGCGGATGAAGGGCAATATGTCGCGATAGGCGGCGGGATCGCGCGGGCTGATGCCGCCGGGCAGCAGCACGATGTCGCATCCCTCCAGATCGCGATAATCGGCGGCGTTGATGGTGATGCCGGCGCTGCTGCGCACCGCGCGGGCAGAAGAGGCCACCGCTTCGATGCGGTAACCGCCCGTCGCCACCACGCCCGCAAATTCGAACGCGCTGATCGGCCCCGCCACGTCGGGCAGCAGAAAGCCATCATAAAGGACACAGGCGATGCGCAGGGCCATGGCTGAAAATGACGGAACTATGACCTTTCAGTCAAGGGCCGTGCGGCGTTATTCTTCCGGCCGATCATAGATAAAATCAGGAGAGACAGTATGTCGGATACGCCCTTTCTGAAGAATGTCTGGTACGTCGCCGGCTTCGGGTCGGAGCTGGACGGCGATTTCGTCAGCCGGACCATCTGCAACCAGCGCATCGTCATGTTCCGCGCCAGCGACGGGACGGTGGCAGCGCTCGACGACCGCTGCCCACACCGTTTCGTGCCGCTGTCGATGGGCAAGCGCGTCGGCGACATGCTGCAATGCGGCTATCACGGCCTGGGTTTCGGCGTGGACGGGACATGCGTCGACAATCCGAACCAGCCTGGCCATGACGGCCGCAAGGATATTTGCGTGCGCGCCTATCCGGCGGTCGAGCGCCATGCCGCGATCTGGATCTGGATGGGCGATCCCGCGCTGGCCGATCCCGGCACCATTCCCGATTTCAGCTTTATGGCGGAGGACGACCGCTTCGCCGCGCCGACCGGCTACAGCCATATGAAGGCCAATGCCGAGATCGTTGCCGACAATCTGCTCGATCTCAGCCATGTCCATTATCTCCATCCCGGCGTTCATGACGGCTCGGACTTCGCCAGCTTCCGCAACGAGGTGAAGCAGGAGGGCGATACGCTGTGGTCGATGCTGTGGCGGCCCCGCTATTATCTGAGTCCCGAACGACGTGCTTTGTGGGGGCTGGATGCCGAATGGGTCGAAGGACAGGGGCATACGCGCTGGGACGCGCCGGGCGTGCTGGCCGTTTATACCGCCTTCTGGAAACAGGGAGGGAGCATCGAGCAGGGCGTGCAGATCCCTTCGGCGCACCTGCTGACGCCCGAGACGGAATATACCACCCATTATTTCTGGGCGACCGCGCGCAACTTCCAGATCGACAATGCGGAATTGAGCGCCCGGCAGGTCGTAGCCGTCAAGGAGATATTCGAAACGCAGGACGGGCCGATGCTGGAAGCGCAGCAGGCGTTCATGGGCAGCGAAACGGACCTCATCAAGCTGCGCCCCGTGGTGCTCAAGCCCGATACCGCAGGGCTGATGAGCCGCCGCATGATGAAGCAGCGGCGACGGGCGGAAGCCGGTATGGACATGGGCGAAGTGATGGCCGCCGAATAAACGCCGAACATCCGCTTCCCCGATGGGACGCGGGCGCGCTTACGCTTGCACTGGTTCGTATTTTAGACATATTAGTCGATATAGCGAATAAAACGACAGAACGGGCACCAAGCGGAGAGGAAAATCATGGACCTACGATTGTCGGGGAAGCGCGCCCTTGTAACCGGCTCAACCTCCGGTATCGGCGTTGGTATCGCGCAGGCGCTGGCGGCGGAAGGCGTAGCGGTCGTCGTGCATGGGCGTGACGCGGCGCGGGCCGGGAAAGTGGCCGCGGACCTTCGCGGCAGCGGTGTGCGCGTCGGGGTGGCGCTGGGCGATCTTGCCAGCGACGAAGGGGCGGCGGCGGTGGCGAAGGCCGCGACCAAGGCGCTGGGCGGCATCGACATCCTCGTCAATAATGCCGGCGGGCAGGCGCAGCAGAGCGCGGCCGGGTTCGACAATAAGACGCCCGACGACTGGCTTGCCACCTATAACAACAACGCCGTCGCCGCCCTGCGGCTGATCCACCTGCTGAGTCCGGCGATGAAGGAGCGGGGCTGGGGCCGCATCATCCAGATCGCCAGCGCCGCCGCGTCCGCGCCAAGCGAGACCGTGCCCCAATATTCCGCGAGCAAGGCGGCGATCGTCAACCTGACCGTGAGCCTGTCCAAGGCGCTCACGCTGACCGGCGTGACGGCCAATACCGTAAGTCCCGGCATGATCGCCACGCCTGCCCTGGACGGCTGGCTGGATGGCATCGCGCAGGCGCAGGGATTCGGCGCCGACCGCGCGCGCACCGAAGCCTATGTGGCCGAGAATCTGGTGCAGCAGACGGTCGGACGGATCGGCCAGCCGCATGACATAGGCGCGATGGTGGCGTTCCTGGCGAGTCCGCTCGCCGATTTCATCAACGGCGCGAATTTCCGCGTCGACGGCGGCTGCTCGCCGTCGGTCAACTGATGCCGCGGGGCACGGGCATATTTGGAGATATGCATTGACGGGCAGGATATTCGAAGGAGTTCGTATCATCGAATTGGCCCAATATGTGTTCGTGCCGGGCGCGGCGGCGCTCCTCGTCGATCAAGGCGCAGAGGTCATCAAGATCGAGACGACGGACGGCGGCGATCCCTATCGCTCGCTGAAAGTCCATGACGGCCGGGAACTGGGCGACATCAACCTCGCCATGGAACTGAACAACCATGGCAAGAAGAGCGTCGCCATCGACCTCAAGTCCGAGGAAGGGCGCGAGGTCCTGCTGAGGCTGGTCGAGGCGGCGGACGTGTTCCTGACCAGCCTGCGCCCGCAGGCGCTCACGAAATTGCGGCTGGACGTGGACGACCTGCGCGCGCGCAATCCCAGGATCATCTATGCGCGCGGCAACGGCCTGGGATTCAAGGGCGAGGAAGCAGGCAAGGCGGGTTTTGACGCCTCCGCCTTCTGGGCGCGCGGCGGTTTCGCCCATGTGCTGACCCGCCCGGACGCCGCAAGCCCCGTCCGCTCGCGGCCGGCGCTGGGCGACCATGCCGGATCGGTGTCGATGGCGATGGGCATCGCCGGCGCGCTGTTCCGGCGCGAGCGGACGGGCGAGGCGACCGTGGTCGAAACCTCGCTGCTGGCCAACGCCATGTGGATATTGTCGGGCGACATCACCTATTCCCAGGCGCCCGCCTTCGACGAGCACAGCTATATCCGGCAGGAAGATCGGTTCCCGCTGATGAGCGCCTACAAGACGCGCGACAATCGCTGGATTCAGCTCATGCTGCTGGCGCCCGACGCCTTCTGGCCGGGGCTGTGCGAGATGCTGGAGATCATGGCGTGCGTCGATGATCCCCGCTTCGCCACCGGGCAGGCGCGCATGGAGAATGGGCCGGCACTATGCGCCATCATCCGCCAGCGGATCGGCACGCGGGACTGGGCGTACTGGCAACCTTTGTTCGAAGCGTGGAATGCGCCGTGGGAGTTGATCCGCTCCGTCCGCGAGGTCGCCGCCGATCCGCAGGCGGCCGCCAACGGCATGGTCTACGACCTGGCCGTGGAGGACGGGACCAGGGTGCAGCTGGTGTCCGGCCCCGTCGCCTATGACGGTCAGGCGGCGCCCATCAATCCGCGCCGCGCGCCCGGCTATGGCGAGCATACCGACGGCGTGCTGACCGCCGCCGGCTTCGATGCGGCGGCCATCGCCGACATGAAGGCGCGCAAAGTGCTGCAATGAGGGGCCGCTTCGCCATCGCCGCGCTCGGCCTGACCGAGCAGGGGATCAGGCTGGGCCGCAGCGACCGCGACCTGCGCGGCGATGCGGTCGAGCGGGCGTTGCGCGAGGCAGGACTCGAGCGCGACGCCATCGACGGCTATATTCACTGCTGGGGCGAGCGCGAAGATCTGCGCTATCTGGGGCTGTCGCCCAATTTCAGCTGGGCTCTCTCCTGCGGCGGCGCGACGCCCACGGCGGGCATATTGGCGGCGATCGGCATGATCGAGGCGGGACAGGCGGAGATGGTCGCTTGCGTCTACGGCATCGCGCCCACATCCGGCTATATACCCGGCGTGCCCGACCTCAAGTCGATCGGCGCGCACAGCTACGGCTATCCCTCGCTCTACGGCATGATGGGCGCGGCGAGCGCGCACGCCCTGCACGCGCGCCGGCACATACACCTGTTCGGCACCACATCCGAACAGCTCGGCGCCGTGGCGGTGACGCAGCGCGCCTATGCCGCCGTGCGGCCGGGGACGACCGGCTATGGCAAGCCGATCACGCTGGCGGATCATCAGGGCTCGCCGATGATCGTCGATCCGTTCCGCCGCCTCGACTGCTGCCGCGACACCGACGGTGGGGTCGCGATACTGGTCTGCAAGGCGGATCGGGCGCGGCAGCTTTCGCCCAACCCCGTCTATATCCTTGGCGCGGGCATGGGGCAGAATATCGCTAACTGGCACAAGGGCGTCCCCTACGATCATCACGACAATATCGCCCCGGCCAAGGCGCGCGCCTTTGCGCAGGCGGGGATAACGCTGGCCGATGTCGACATGGCGCAGCTCTACGATCCCTTCACCATCTCGGTCATCATGCAGCTCGAAGCCTATGGCTTCGCGCCCGAAGGGCACGGAGGCCCCTTCGTGGCGGAGGGGGGCAATGGGCCGGACGGCCCGATTCCGACCAATACGGCGGGCGGGCAATTGTCCGGCTTCTACGCGACCGGATTCACGCCGATCATCGAGGCCATCGTGCAACTGCGCGGGCAGGCGGGGGCGGGACAGCTCAAGAAAGCCGACATCGCCCTGTGCAGCGGCCATGGCCTGAATGCGGGCGTCCAGAATAGCTGGAACCACGCCACCCTTTTATTGGGGAATCAGCCATGAGCATCGACCTTGCCGTCATCAAGAAGCTGGGCGGCGATCATCTCGACCTGTCCTTCTGGGAAGGCGCGCGGCGGGGCGAGCTGCTGCTGCACCGCTGCGGGATTTGCGGGAAGCATTACTGGCCCGCCAGCCGGTGCGTGGAGCATGGCGGAACCGACATGGCGTGGGTGCCCGCATCGGGACGCGGCACCGTCCACACCTATACCATCATGCACCATGCCTATGCGCCGCGCATGGCGCCGCATGTGCCCTATTGCGTGGCCGTGCTGAAACTGGAGGAAGGCCCCTTCTTTCACACCAACATCGTCGACTGCCCGATGGAGGGGATTCATGTCGGGCTGGAAGTGGCGGTGCGGTTCGAGGAAGACGAGGTCAGCGGCCTGACGCTGCCGGTCTTCGCGCCCGTGGCCTGACGATGGAACTGGAGGAGGACGATTATGGCGATGCAGGGCGCTGAAAGCTCGCTGACCAGCAGCCAGAGCCGGGTGATGGTCGTGGACCGGGGCCGCGATTTCGACGATATGCGGGCACGGCTGACGGCTTGGCTGGAGGGACGGATGCCGGACGCGACGCGGCTGGTCCTGTCCTCCTTCAGCCATCCCGTGGGCGCGGGCATCTCCAACGAGACTATCCTGTTCGAGGCTGAATGGCAGGAAAGCGGCAAGCCCGTCCGGCAGAGCTATGTGCTGCGTTTTCATCCCGGCGCGCATCAGATGTTCCTCGATCCCGGCTTCGAACGGCAGATCGCACTGATCCGGGTGCTCAACACGGGCGGATTTCCGGCGCCTCGCATCCTGTGGGAAGAGCATGATCCGGCTGTGCTGGGCGGCGCCTTCTTCGTGATGGAGCGAGTGAGGGGCCGCGTGCCGGTGTCGCACCCGGTCTATAATCTTTCGGGCTGGCTGTTCGACGCGCCGGTGGCGATGCGGCGCACGGTATGGGAAGACGCGATGGCGAAGATGGCGGCCATCCACCGCTTCGACATGGCGTTGCTGCCCTTCCTCGAAAGGCCGGATTATGGCGGCTTTGGGCCGGGCGACGGGTTCTCCGAGGAATATGCCTATTGGAAGGCGGCCTATGCATGGTCGAGCGGGGGACGGGAAGTGCCGATGCTCGAACGCGCCTATGACTGGCTCGACGCCAATATGCCCGCTGCCTACGAAACCGGCCTGGCCTGGGGCGACGCGCGCATCGGCAACATGATCTTCGGCGAAGACGGCCGGGTGCGGGTGGTGCTGGACTGGGAGCAGGCGTCGCTGGCGGGCGGTCTGCACGATCTGGCCTGGTGGCTGGTCATGGACGCCATGTTCAGCACGGGGATCGGCGTGGCGCGGCTCGACGGGCTGGGCACCCGTGACGAGACGATCGCGCTGTGGAAGGAACTGACCGGCCGGTCGACCGACGCGCTGCTGTGGCATGAGGTGTTCGCCTGCGCGCGCGGGGCGACGCTGGTGACGCGCCAGTGCTGGCTGAATGCCCGGCCGGCGCCAGGGGCCAACCCCAACAACAATCTGTTCACCCGCCATCTGGCCGGGGCGATGGGCTGGGACGCGCCCGCCGACATCGACTGCTGACTGTCCGCTTCCTGGCGCGGGCGAAAGGAAAAGGGGTCCTTCGCCTTGGCGGAGGCCCCCTTTTCCCATTCGGTCCGCCGACCGGGCCGCTGTCAGAAGCGATAGGTCAGGTTGAAGGTGAACATGCGCGGCTCGCCGATGAAATAGGCCAGCGTACCGATGCGCGACGTCGATCCGTCGACGCCGCCGGTGATGTAGCGCTTGTTCGCGAGGTTGCGGACGTTGAAGGAGGCGTCAAACGGCTTGCCCATGACATTCTGCCAGGCGATATTCGCGCCCAGTACCCAATAGCCCGGCACGAATTCGGCCGCGAGATGGGACTGCGTTACGGCATCCCAGTTATTGTCCTGCAAATAGGTGCCGGATTGTCCATAATAGTCCACGCTGGCCGACAGCGTGCCGTTGTCGTCAGGCAGGTCTTCATGCATCCGAAGCGTAGCGCCGCCGGAATGGGCGGACACGCCGCTGAACTTCGATTGGGTGTAATCGCCCGCGTCGCGGTAGAGGCCGTTATCCGGAACGATGAAGGATTTGAACTTGGGCTTGATGTACGAATAATAGCCCGTCAGCTCCAGGAAGGGCGTCGGTTCGAAGCGGGCCTCGACCTCCACGCCCTTGATCGTTGCGTTCGCCGCATTTGCCGTGACCGATTTGGAGCCGACCAGCGTGGTCAGTGCGCGTTGGATATCCTTATATTTGTTGTAATAGGCCGCGACGTTGAGGCCCGCGCGCATACCGTTGTCGAAGCGCCAGTTGCTCTTGAAGCCGACCTCGTAATCGGTCACGGTTTCCGGATTGAACGGCGTCAGCACGGTCGGGTTCGTGGCCGACTGAAGCGTCGCCGAATGGTTGAAGCCACCCGAACGATAGCCCTTGCGCGTCACGGCATAGACCAGCGTATCGGGGGTCGGGTGCCAGTCGACACTGGCCGTATAGGTCAGCTTCTTGAACTTGGCCGTGGCGGACAAAAGGCAGTTGTCGGGATTGCCCGGCGTGTTGTTCGGCAGTGTCGTGGTGGGGCTGTCCTGCAACGCGCAGGTGGCGTCCACTCCGTCGGCGTCGATAATGCCGCCGCTCCAGGGGAAATAATCCCTCAGCGACGTGACGGTGCGGGCGTTGGTTTCCCGCTTGTCCCAGGTCTGGCGAAGACCGGCGGTGACCGATATGGTGGAAACCGGATGCCAGGTAAGCTGGCCGAAAATGGCGGTGCTCTGGTTGGCGGGCTCGTTCTGGGGAATGCCTATGCGCGGGGCATGGGAGATCGGCACGAAGTTGCTGGTGATCTGCACGCCATGCTCGCGAAAGTAATATCCCCCCAGGATATAATCGAGCTTGCCGTCCATCATGCTGCCGAGCAGGTTCAATTCCTCGCTGATCTGGCGCTGCTCAACATAGTTGAACGAATAGAAGCCGACCGCCAGGCAGTTATAGCCGGACTGCGGACCGCAGACGATATTGCCGGCAGGCTGGGGAACGCCGTTCGGTCCCACCGGCAGCACGAGCCGCGACGCCGAAGCGTTGGTGGCGGTCGTGCCTGGGATAAAGTGGAAACCGGCAACACCGCCGATATTCGCGCTCTGATAGCTTTCCAGATAGCGATAGCCGAAGATGTTGCGCAGCGTCATGTCGTCGCTGATGTGCAATTCGGTCTTGTTGGTGACGGAGAAATTCTTGATGTCCACATTATCGCCGTTGGGCAGCTGATACGGGCTGACGCCGCCGGATTCCCACCGCCCGAAGGAGGCAGCCTGTGCCCGGATCGCCGCGGTGTAGAGCGCATCGCCCTCCGGACTGCCGAAAAGCGTGAACAGGCCGGACGTCCCCACGCCCGGAAGGCCGATCGTCGAGGCAAACTGCTTGGAAAGCGCCCCAAGCTCCTTTTGGGTCGATCCGGCGACGATCAGCCAGTTTTCGATCGGTGCGCCGCCAGGGGCATAATGGACGGAAACGCGCCAGCCGTCGGTATGCGTGTCGCCATAATAGCGATCGTCGCTGATGTTGTGCATATAACCGTCGCGGCGGTTTATCTGCCCGGCGAGGCGGATCTGGAGATCGTCGGTGATCGGAATGTTGATCGCGCCTTCGACCTTGCGCGCCTGATAGTCGCCGATCGTGATCGATCCATAGCCGCCGAAGTCGTTCTGCGGCGTCTGCGAGGTGAAGAGGATCGCGCCGCCGGTCTGGTTCTTGCCGAACAAGGTGCCTTGCGGCCCCTTCAGGACCTGGACATTGGCGATGTCGAACAGGCTGGCGTTCAGGCCCTGCTGGCGCGGCACGACGACTTCGTCGATATAGACGCCGACCGACTGGTCAGACTGCATGAATTCGAGCTGCTGGCGCTGGCCGCGGATCAGGAAGTGCGGCGTGCTGTTGCCGAAGCCGGACGAGCTTTGCTGCAGCGACGGAATCGCCTGGGTCAGCTGCGTCGGGCTGGTGATGCCCTTGGCCATCAGCGTTTCGGCGTTGATCACGCTGATGGCCGCCGGCACGTCCATGAGCCGCTCTTCCTTGCGGCGGGCAGTGACGACGATGGCGCCGGAATCGGCGGATGCCCCCTGATCCTGCATGGACTGTTCCGCCATGGCGGGCGACACGATCGCCAGCGTGCTGCATCCAAGCGCCAGCACGGCACTATAACGGCGTATATAGTTCATATTACCTCCCCTTTATCAAGGCTGCGCAAATACGCATGGTTCCTGATGGCGTGTCGCTGTTCGACCTCAATCAAGAATGACTCTTACCGAAACCGGCACAATGTTTGCTGAACTATAGGCAACCAAGTAAAATCGGTTCCCATATCATCAATATAATGGCTTAATACTAGCCATGATCGCAAAGAGGGGACGGCCCGCGCCGTCCCCCGGATGTTAATGCTGCGAAAGGAGTGCTCCTTCCCTTTCGTTCATGCCGCAGCGTCTCCCGCATAGGCGACATTGGCCGACGGCGGCGGCGTGAAGCTCTGTTCCTTCCAGCCCATCAGTGCGCCGGCCATCCAGCCGCCATCGACCGGAAGGGTCTGGCCATTCACATAGCTGCCCAGATCGGATGCCATGAACAGCACCGCCTTGGCGATTTCGTCCGGCTTGCCCATGCGTTCGAGCGCGATGCGGTTGCGCGCTTCCTCCAGCCGTTCCGGGGTGGCCTGGACACGCGCGGTTTCGGTCGATCCCGGCGCGACCGCATTGACGCGGATGAGCGGCCCCCATTCGCACGCCATGCTCCGCACGAGGTTCTGCATGCCGGCCTTCGCTGCGCCGTAGTGGCCATGCATGGGAGCCGACGTCAGGCCGCTGACCGAGCAGACGGAAACGATCGCTCCCTTGCGCTGGCCGGCGATCATCGAGCGTGCCGCCGCCGTTGCGGCCAGAAAGAAACCTTTGAGGTTGAGATCGACGATGCGATCCCACTCCTCCTCCGGCATATCGACCAGCTTGCTCCAGCCGGCCATGCCGATGACGTTGACCATCACGTCAAGCGGGGCGAGGGCGGCTTCCGCTTCCCGCGTTGCCCGTTCGACCGCCTCCTTTTCGACGACATTCGCCGACAACGCGACGGACCGGCGACCGAGCGCGGCAATGCGGTCGGCCACTTTCCTCGCGCGGTCCATCTCCACATCCACGATCGCGACGTCGCAGCCCGCTTCGGCCAGGCGAAGCGCCGATGCCTCGCCCATCCCCTGGCCGCCGCCCCAAACGATCGCGGTGCGACCCTGAAGGCCAAATATGTCCTGCATTCTCGGTCCTCTCTTCAGTTATCGGCGCTGCCTGTCAGACGGTCTTCCTGCCGCTCTGAGTCGCCGCGCCCCGATTGTGTCGACGCGATTGCCGTGAGGATGGAAGACGCGCCAGGCACGGACGAACGCGCCCATCCGGCATTCGAGCACATCGATCTCGCAGAGCACATTCGGCATCCCCACCCGTCTACTTTCCATGGCCACACTGTCGCGACGTTGGCGGATGAATCGGCGCTGGCGCCGTCAGAAGTCAATGAAAGCCGCCATGATCCCGATCAAATACTTGTGAGAGGCAATTTTTCCGTAGTGATGGAAAATCCTGTCCCGGCCGCTGATCAGGGCATCAATATTTCGGCGACGCACCGGCGCATGAGCGCGGCCAGTTCCGCCTCGTGCGATCTGATTCTCCTGGTCGGCCCGGCAAAGCCCAGAACGATTCCGACATCGGCATCGCAGGGGGGCAGCGCCATGGCGATGGACCAGTTGTCGGTTTCTACGCCGATCCCTCCGGAGGCATGGCCGCGGACGCGGATCGCCTGGACCTCCTCCATGATGCCGGGAACCCTGTCTTGACGGTCGCGGCGATGACGATCGAGATATTCGATGATCTGCCGGATATCGCCGTCGGCCCGCGAGGCGAGATAGGCACCGCCCAGGGCAGAGCCGATCAGCGGCACCTTCACGCCCTTGGGCGCCGCGTGGGGACTGTTCACCGGCTGCACGATATCGACGACCTGCATCTGATCTTCCTGCCGAACCGCCAATGTCACAATCTCGCCCGACCGGCTGTGGACGAGATTGAGCAGGCGATAGAGCCGTTCGCCGCCATAATAATCGCCGGTGAGCCAGCCGCCGAAGCGCACGAGGCGGGGAGAAGGGCGGTAGAGCTTCCTGGCCGCCTCAAAGATGAGATAGCCGGAATCGACCATGGTCTTGAGCAACTGATCGGTGCTGGAGCTATGCCAGCCGAAGGCATGGCTGATTTCGGTGGCGCGCAGGGGCCGCTTCATCCCCGCGAAATATTCCAGTACTTCGAGCGCCCGCGTCGCCGACTTGGCGAGATTGCGACGCGTGCCGGGCAGGCTGATCCGCGAATCGGCGGGATGAACATCGTCGGTCATGATCAGGATTGCGGGTCAGCGATCAGCCCGGTCCCGTTGAGCCGCTCGCGCATGAAACGGGTGATCGCCGAAAGGCTGCGCGCGCTGCTCGGCAGGTCCGGGAAGAGCGTCGGGGAAACATGCTGCATGTGGGGAATGACAGACAGTTCGACACCGATATGCTGCGCGGCAAGTCGTGCAGCAAAATCGATGCTGTCCTGGATCAGCACCTCTGCGCTGCCCGCGATGATGAGCGTTGACGGCATTCCGTCAAGCGCCCCGGCGAGCAGGGGGGAGGCCAACGGGGCGTCGGCGGGCAGGCCTTGGAGATAGCTGTTCGCTGCGTCCTGGGCGGACTCCCGCGAAAAAAGGCGGTCGCTCGGCGCGCATCGCTCGAACGAGTCGGCGCAGACGCGCAGGTCGAGCCAGGGCGAAAGCAGCACCGCGCCCCTGAGGGAGGGCAGGCTTTCCCCGAACGCGATGCAGCATGCCGCTGCCAGACCGCCTCCGGCGGAATCGCCGCCGATCATCATCGGCACGTCCGGCGCCTCCGCGGCGACGGCATCGATCACGGCGGCAGCGTCGTGCAGCGCGGCCGGATAGGGATTTTCGGGCGCCAGCGCATAGGCCGGTGCAATAACGCGGCAGCCGCCGTCCGCCGCCAGCCGCGACAGGAACCCCGCCATGCGGTCCGGGCCGCCCAGCCGATAGCCGCCGCCATGGAAATAGATCATGCCGCCCAGCGCCGATTGGCGCGGGCTGGCCACGATGCAGCGCACACCGCCTACCGTCCGTTCGGCGACCATCGCGCCCTCCGCCAGCGTATAGGGAGAAACGGCGCCCGTGATCGCATCGCGCGTTTCGACCAGCGCGGCCGGCGCGGGCCTGCCGGTCCGGCGAGGGTCGAGGGGATAGCGGGAACGCAACGCCATGGTGCAATCTTCCTTCAATCTTCCGGCTGCATTGGCAGCATGCCCAGCCATGATCGGCAGCGCCATTGACGAGCCGATAAATAATCCGTCCGTGATGCTCTAATTACAACGACTGCCTTAATTGTAACAACTGCCTTATTGCTCTCCATAGCATATATAGCTTCGACGGTTTGTGAGAGGACGAGGATGACGGCCGCCAATATCAGCGCGAAAAACCTGGCTCTCCTGACGGCGGTCGCGGCCCCGCTCGCATCGCTGTCGCTGTCGCTGACGACCATCCTGCCCCAGGACCTGACGCGCAATCATGGCGTCACGCTGGCGCAGGCCGGCTTCGCCTTCATGATCATCCGCCTCACCGATATCGCCATCGACCCGTTCCTGGGGAGTCTCATGGATCGCACGCGATCGCGGCTGGGGCGCTATCAGATCTGGATATTGGGCGGCAGCCTTCCCTTGGGCGTCGGCGTGCTACTCTGCTTCTTCCCGCCCGCGCAGGTCAGCTTCCCCTATCTCATCTTCGCGCTGGCGACGGCCTATCTGGGCTTCTCCATCATGGCGCTATCGCACCTGGCCCTGTGCGCGGCGCAGACCGACGACTATGCGGCGCGCGGCAAGGTCTTCGCATGGTGGCAGGTCTATACGACGATCGGACTCCTTGTCGCGATGCTGTTGCCCAAGCTGCTGGACGGAAGGCTGGGCTTGGATCTGGTGCAGTGGATGGGCATCACCATTCTTGGCCTCATCACCACCTCGACGCTGGCGACGGTCTTTTTGAGCAAGGCCGGTCCGGCCAAGGCGCCGGGCGCGCATGGCGGGTTCAAGGCCTATCTCGGGCTGTTCGCGCTGCCATCGACCCGGCGCGTGATGCTCGCGGAACTGTTCCTGGGGCTCTCGGCGGGGATCGCGGCCGTCACCGGCCTCATGTTTATCACATCGGTCAAGCATTTCACGATCGGCGATTTCGGCTCGCAGCTCGTGATCTATTTCCTCGTCGGCATGATCTCATCGCCGGCCTGGGCATGGATATCGGCGCGGATGGAAAAGCACCGGGCGCTCATGCTCGGCGCCATATGCCTCTCCCTCAGCCAGCTCATCTTCCTGCTCGTGCCGCCGGGCAACCTCCTGTTCCTGCTGCTCGTGCCGGCCGTGTTCGGGGGCTTTTCCTATACGTCGGTCTCGATGCTGCCGCGGGCAATGCTTGCCGACGTGGCGGACGAGGAACGCCTCTTGCACGGCAGCGACAGGACCGCGCTGCTTTTCGCCTTGCTCACCGGCATCTTCAAGCTGGGCCATGCGCTCTCGGTGGGTATAGGCTTTCTCGCGCTGGATGCGTTCGGCTATGTGCCCGCCCTTGGTGCGGACAATAGCCCTGCCGCGCTGACCGGCCTGGCGGTCGTCTATGGCGGCTTCACAACCGTTTGCGCCATGATCGCGTTCTGCGCGATGATCCGCTATCCGCTGACCGGCCGCCGCCACAGCGAAATCCGGGCCGCGCTGGAAAAGTTGGATGGCGCCAAGGCCTGAACGGGCTAACATCGTCCGCAGGCCGCCCCTCAAGCGGAAGGGGCGAGTTCAGATCAAGCCGCCGCCGCCACCTTGCCCAAGGCCAGTTCGGCGGTCGCGAAGGCGCGGATGTGGTCGCCAAGGTCGGCGCGCTCCAGCGCCAGCGCCAGGTTGGCCTCGATATAACCGGCCTTCGACCCGCAATCGAAACGGCGGCCGTCGAAGGTGACGCCGTGAAAGGGCTGCCTGCCGATCAGGGCCGCCATCGCGTCGGTGAGCTGGATTTCCCCGCCCGCGCCCTTTTCCTGCGTTTCAAGGATCTTCATCACATCGGGCTGGAGGATATAGCGGCCCGGCAGGATCAGGTTGGAGGGCGCGGTGCCCGGCGCGGGCTTTTCGACGAGGCCCTTCACTTCGGTCAGCGCGCCATCGCGCGCGCCGGGATCGATCACGCCGTAGCTCGGCGTCTGCTCCATCGGCACTTCGAGCGCGCAGACGAGGTTGCCGCCGATCTTCTCGTAGGCATCGACCATCTGCTTCATGCAGCCCTTGCCGGGCGCGCCCTTCATGAACTCGTCGGGCAGCAGGATGGCGAAAGGCTCGTCCCCCACGATGTCGCGCGCGCACCAGATGGCGTGGCCCAGGCCCAGCGGCTCCTGCTGGCGCAGGAACACGGCGTTGCCGGGGTCGAGCCGCGTCCCTTCAAGCGCGGAAAGATCCTTGCCGCGCTCGCGCTGGGTGGCTTCGCATTCGAAGGCGATGTCGAAATAGTCCTCGATGGCCCCCTTGCCGCGCCCGGTGACGAAGATCATCTGTTCGATCCCTGCCTCCCGCGCCTCATCCACGGCATATTGGATCAGCGGGCGGTCGACGACCGGGAGCAGTTCCTTGGGCACCGACTTGGTGGCGGGCAGGAAGCGTGTGCCAAGCCCCGCGACGGGGAAGACGGCTTTGCGAACAGGTTTATTCGACATGACTCTCCATTCTCGCTGTCAGCGGGCACGGCCTTGCATCGCCGCGCGCGCGGGAAAGGTCAACCATCCCTCTCCTGAAGTATAAATATGTCAGACGTCCAGCAGCCGCTGCGCCATCTGTTCCAGCGCGGTTGTCTCCGCGTCGAGCTGTTCAAGCGACACATGCACCTGCTGGTTGCGGGGATCGCGGCAGGTGAAGCCGCCGGGCGCGGGTTCCTGGAAACCGCCGACGATGAGCGAACGGAAACGGTCGACGCGCTGCATGTCGCGCTCGATCGCCGAAATCTCGTTGAGGGCGGTCGCGTTGCGGCGGTCGCGCATCGTCACCATGGTCCGCAATTCCGTCATCAGCTTGGCCATGCTGGGCCGGTTGCGCGTGCCCACCGTGCGCACGTCACCCATCGCCTGCCGCATCATCGCGATCTTCTTTTCCAGACTCTGCTCCAACATGGTCCAGGCGCAAACCAGCCGCCCGACCCCGCACAGCAACGCTGCGTCTTCCGGCGCATATTCCGAAATCGCCTTCACCTGAACATCCGCAGCCAGATTCAAAACGCGCAACCCCAACCCTTTATTTCCAAGGGAAACCCTGCACGGAAGGAGGCGGATATGGCTAGAGCGCCCCGGGCGCTCCCTCGCGCCATGGGCACGGATCATCGTCAATCGTGCAAAATCGTCGGCGGGCCGAGACTTAGAAATCGATGGCGATGCCCTTGCGTTCCCAGTCGCCATAGCGGGTGGGGCTGAGTTCTTCCGTCTGGATGGAGGGTTGGTCGATGGGCTCGGGCTGCGGCACGGGCGGGCTTTTGGAGAGGTGCGCGGGCGCCTTCACATGCGCGGGGCGCTGGCCGTTATACTTTCCCATGGTGGGGCCTTTCGATTGCGGGGATGCGGGCGCAATCCCATATTCATGTCGTGCCTGCACTCTGGGCGGCAAAGGAGGATCGTGCAAGTGAGCGGTTTCAAGACGGTGATGCTGATGTCGGCGCTGACGGCGCTGTTCATGGCATTGGGCTATACGCTGGGCGGCAGCGGCGGG
>Ga0164243_10001520_pt1 | contig 39304 bp, 41 predicted proteins | sample OricompcompostOP_FD_108781 | JGI IMG/M metagenome (GOLD analysis project Ga0164243, IMG submission 108781) | Organic Plus compost microbial communities from Emeryville, California, USA - Original compost - Organic plus compost (OP) | ecosystem: Engineered > Solid waste > Mixed feedstock >... | reverse complement strand
GGCGGTGGGCGGTCGCGGTCGCGGTCGGCAGTGGGGGGGTGGGGGGTGGGGCTGTGGAGTGCGACCGTCCTGCACGGAGTCACTCCCTGCCCCCACCTCCTCACCCCCTACCCCGGTGGCCATCCCAGCTCCCGGCCGCCCAGCAGATGCAGATGCACATGAAAGACCGTCTGCCCCGCTGCCCGGTTGGTGTTCACCACCGTCCGATACCCGGACTCGGCGATTCCCTCGCTCCGCGCGATCTCGGCGGCCGCCAGCGACAGATGCCCGAGCATCGACGCGTCACGCGCCTCGTTCAGCGACGCCACGTGCTCCCGCGGCACCACCAGCAGATGCACCGGCGCCTGCGGGTTGATGTCGCGAAACGCCACCACGTGCTCGTTCTCGTACACCAGCTTCGCCGGGATCTCCTGACGCACGATCCGGCAAAAAAGACAATCGTCAGCCATCTGGCTCACCCTGCTGTCGTGAGTTGTCCCGCGCGAATCGCCGCGACCGCGGCCACCCCGGCCGTCTCGAAGCGCAGCGTCGTCCCACCGAGCGTCGCCGCTCGCCATCCGGCCGCCTCGAGGCGCTCGCGCTCCTCGGATTCAATTCCGCCTTCCGGACCGAACACTACAACCGCCGGACGCGCGCCGACCAGCCGCAGCACTGGCACGCCACCGCCGTCGAGGAGAATTCGATCGGCATCGGGAGGACAATCCACCGCGTCGAGATTCGCGTCGGCCAACTGCGCCGGCAGCCACGCACCGCCCGACTGCTCCAGCGCCGAAATCATCCGCCCACGCACCTTCTCGGCGAACGCGCTCCCTTCGCCGCGCGGCGACACGCTCGCGCTGCGCCGAAAGCGCACCGCCTGCCAACTCGCCACGCCGAGCTCCGTCGCCTTCTCGGCGAGCCACAACATGCGATCGCGATCGCCGATCGGAACGCGAAGATGGATGGCGAGCGGCGGAGCGACGGACACGATGCGCTCCACGCCAACGGTCGCGCTCCCCTTGCCCAGCGACGCGAGCTCGCCGAACGCGACCAGCCCGCGACCGTCGGTGAGCCGGATGGCGTCACCGATCTCGAGCCGTTTCACGCGCGCGTGGTGCGCCGCGGCGTCGCTCAGCGCGACGACCGCTCCGCCGGCCAGCTCGGCGTCGACGTAGAACGTCGCTACCGGCGGACGATCGTCGCGCTCCACCACGCGTCCTCGTGATCCTCGGCGACGAGCCGCCAGCCGGCATCCTCGAACGCACGGATCATGTCGTCGCGCTCGGTGAACAACATGCCGCTGAGAATCGCGTGGCCGCCCTCGGCGAGCGCCAGCGGAAACGACGGCAGCAGATCGATGAGCACCGACGAGATGATGTTCGCCAGGATCACTTCCACCGGCGCGACGAGCGGGAGCAGCATCGCCGCATCGCCCTCGATCACGCGGACGACGTCGCTCACGCCGTTGCGCTGGACGTTCTCCTCGGCGTTGCCGATGGAATCCGCATCGAGCTCGATGGCCGCGACGCTCGAGGCGCCGAGCTTCGCCGCGGCAATCGAGAGCACCGCGCTCCCCGCGCCGAGATCGGCGACGCGATCGCCGGGGCGCAGCACCGATTGCAGCAGGCGCACGACACCGCGCGTCGTCGCGTGCTCACCGGTGCCGAATGCCATTCCAGGTTCGATCACGATGGTCGTCGTGGGATCGAGCGACTCCGCGAGCCACGGCGGCGCGACCTGCAGTGAGCCGAGCGACTGCACGTGAATGCCGCGCTTCCACTGCTCGCTCCAGTCGACGTCGGGCAGCGCCGTCAGCTCGACGACCGCGTCGGGATTCACGGCGAGCGCCGCGTCCCGCAGCACCTGCGCGATGTCGTCGCTCGCCACGTGCGTGACGAACGCGTCGCCGAGCTCCTGCACGCCCTCCGCGCCCGCGTCGAACAACGCGGCCAGCACCGATTCCCGCTCGGCGCCGGGATTCACCTTCACGGTGACCCAGCCGGCGCGCTCGCTCACGCGCCGAGCGCTTCTTTCATCTTCGCCCAGAAGCCCTTGCCGCGACTGTCGGCGGGGACTCCAGGCTGCAGCTCGCCGAGCCGTTCGATCAGGCGGCGTTCCTCGTCGGTGAGGCGGTCGGGCGTCCAGAGCTGCACCCGGACGTGCAGGTCGCCGGAGCCGCCGCCGTTCACGCGCGGCAGTCCCTTGCCGCGCAGGTGGAACACGTGGCCGCTCTGCGTGTTCGCCGGCATGTCGATCAGCGCGTGTCCCGTCACCGTCGGCACGCTCAGCTCGGAGCCGAGCACGAGCTGCGGATACGTGACGAGCATCTCGGTATAGAGGTCCTCGCCGTCGCGCTCGAAGCGCGAATCGTCGGCGACGTCGAAGACGACGTGCACGTCGCCGCGCGGACCGCCCCGCGTGCCCGCGTTGCCGACGCCGCGCAGCGTCATGTACTGACCGCTCGCCACGCCCGCGGGAATCTGGACCGTGATCTCGTGGTCGCCGCGCATGCGGCCCTCGCCGCGGCACTTCTTGCACGGCGTCTGAACGATGCGCCCTTCACCGCGGCACGTGGGACACGGCGCGACGGTCACGACCTGGCCGAAGAACGACCGCTGCGCGCGCCGCACCTCGCCCTGGCCGGCGCACGTCCGGCAGGTCTCCGACTTGGAGCCCGGCTCGGCGCCGGACCCGTCGCACTTGTCGCAGGGATCGAGAAGTTTGATGTTGATCTTCTTATCGACGCCCGACGCCACCTCGGCCAGGGTGAGCGGCACCGTGACCTTCACGTCCTGCCCCGCCCGCGGGCCGTTCGCGCTCTGGCGCTGCTGGCCGAACAGGTCCTCCAGGCCGCCGAATCCGCCGAAGTCGCGCATGAAGATCCCGAGCGCCTCGGACAGATCGACGTGATGGAAGCCGCCGGCGCCGCCGCGCAGCCCCTGCTCACCGTATCGGTCGTAGGCCGCGCGCTTCTGCGGATCGCGCAACACGTCGTACGCCTCCGTGATGGCCTTGAACCGCTCCTCGGCTTCCTTCGAGCCGTTGTTGCGGTCCGGATGGTAGGTCATCGCGAGCTTGCGATACGACTTCTTGATCTCTTCGTCCGTCGCGGTGCGCTGCACCTCGAGGACTGCGTAGTAGTCGGCCATTGAGTGACGCTATTCGAGCAGATCGCTCAGGAGCCGCGAAGTGTGGCTCACGAGCGAGATGACTTTGTCGTACGGCATGCGCGTCGGTCCGATCACCCCGATCACACCGGCCAGCGAACCAACGCGATATTCCGCGGTCACGACCGTGAAGTCCTCGAGGCGAGGATCGTCGTGCTCCGCGCCGATCGTGATCGAGATGCCCGGCGGATGCACGCGCTTGCGGATCGCATCGCCGAGCGCCTGCGGGGTTTCAGTGAGCGCGAGCAGCCGACGCATGCTGTCGGCTGCGGAGAACTCCGGCTGTTCGGCCAGCACCGTCGCCGCTCCCAGCACCACGTGGTGTCCGTCGAGCGGGAGAGCGCCGTCGAACAGCTGCTCGCCTTCCTGCACAAAGATATTGAGGAGTTCCGCGGATGTCGGATCGGCGCTCGCGTCCCGCAAGCGCGACGACAGCGAGCTCCGGATCTCGCCCAGCGTGAGCCCGGCAAGCCGGTCGTTCAGCACGGCCGTCACGGCGCCGACCGCGCTGTCAGGCAGCTCGCCCGACACCTCGACGAACACGGTTCTGACCACGCCCCCCTCGAGCGTGAGCACCATGAGCAGCCGCTCGCTGCTCACCCGCACCAGCTCCAATCGGCGCAGCACCGAATGATCGAGCCGGGGCCCAAGGGCGACGCCGAGCTCCTGCGTCAGGACACCGAGCGTCTGCGCGGCGCGCCGCAGGATCGTCTCGATCGGGGAACCGGTGTTGCGCGCCGTCAGCTCCTCGGCGAGGCGCTCGGATTCCGTCTGCGCGACCGGCGGCAGGCCGATGAGCGCGTCCACGTAGGCACGATACGCCTTGTTCGTGGGCACGCGACCGGCCGACGTGTGCGGATGGAAGAGAAATCCCTTCTCTTCCAGATCACTCATCGTGTTGCGAATCGTCGCCGGCGATACGCCGAGCCCGAAGCGTCGCGAAAGGGTCCGAGAACCGGCGGGCTCTGCCGTCTCGACGTAGCTTCGGATCACCGCTTCGAGTACGCGACGCTCCCGCCTGCTGAGCTCCTCGGATCCCATAACTTCAAAGCTAGTAACGACTTCCAAACAGTGTCAAGTCGGCTGCCAGCGCATCCAGGCGCAGCCAGCCGAGCGGCGACAGCACCAGTCGATTGTGCGCGTCCACCGCGCCCCACCCCGACCGGATCCACGGCTGAACGTGCTCGACTTCAGCCGCTGAAAGCGCGAGCCCGTCGATCGTTCGCAGCCCCAGATATACACGCTCCGCGCCCCGGTTGTCGGCGGTCAGCTCCTCCCGGTTCTCGATGGGATCTCGCCCCTCAGACAGACGCTCGAGCCACTCCGCGTACGGCCCGACGTTCCACCGGCGCACCTGCCCGTCGAACTCGTGGGCCGACGGCCCGATGCCGAGGTACGTAACGCCCGACCAGTACGACGAGTTGTGCCGCGACCGCATTCCCGCTCTGCCGAAGTTGGAGACCTCATAGTGCTCGAGGCCGGCCGCGCTCAACGCGTCGTGCGCATGGAGAAATTCCGCCTCGTACCGCTCTTCGGGCGACTCGGTCACGTCGCCGCGCCGGTGCCAGCGCCCGAGCGGCGTATGTGGCTCGATCGTCAGACCATAGAGCGACAGGTGCGACGGCTCGAGCTCGAGCGCGCGGGCGACGTCATTCTCCCACGACCGCTGGGTGCGCTCCGGCAGCGCAAAGATCAGGTCGAGCGAGACATTCGCGATGCCCTCGGCGCGCGCAGCGTCGACCGCGTTGCCGATCGCGGCCGCGTCGTGCGTTCGATGCATCCAGCGCAGCACGCTCTCGTCGAACGACTGCGAGCCGAGCGACAAGCGATTCACACCGGCGGCGCGCCATGCGCGCACCGCCTCGCGGCTCACGTCCTCCGGATTCGCCTCCACGGTGACCTCGGCGTCGGTCGCGAGCGTGAGCCGACCACGCATGACATCGAGCAACCGGGCGACGCCCTCGCCACCGAGCCGAGACGGAGTGCCGCCGCCGAGGTAGAGCGTCGCGAGCGAATCGCTGCTCAGGGTGGCTGAATCGGGAAATCTCACCTCGAGCTCGCGCGCGGCCGCCGCGACGTATTCGTCGACCGGCACGACCCGCCGCACCGCGATCGAGAAATCGCAGTACGAGCAGCGTCGGGCGCAGAACGGCACGTGAACGTAGGCGTGGCGGAACATCGGAGGGATCGAGGGAGCGCGGTCGGGGAGGGATCGTCAGTCGGACGCGCGATGGCCAGAGGCAATTCTACACCGCACAGTCGATATCAGCCCCGCCGCCGAATCTCTCCGCTGAGGGCGCACTCCACGGCGCCGCGCAGCTCGAGCCCGGTCACCGCCGCCAGACATTCGGCGACAGGCAGCGCGGCGCGCGCGCAGAGCTCGTCGAGCGAGCCGGCGCTGCTGGCGAGCGCGGCCCAGATGCGCAGTTCGGTCTCGTCCTCGATCTCCGGGCCGGCGATGCGCTTGGGCGTGAGTCCGGCCAGCGTCACCGCGTCGGCGACCGACGTGATCGGATGCGCGCCGTCGCGGAGCAGCAGGTTCGAGCCTTCGCTCTGCGGCGAATCGATCGGGCCGGGGACGACCGCGACGTCGCGACCGAGGTCGAGCGCCTCGCGCGACGTGATCAACGCGCCGCTCTTGACCGGCGCTTCGACGACGACGACCAGTCGCGCCAGCGCGGCGATGATGCGATTGCGATTCGGAAAGGAGCCTCGGTGCGAGTGCGCGCCGGGCGGCATCTCGGAGAGCACCAGTCCCTTCTCGACGATCTGGCGGTAGATCGAGAGATTCGCCCGCGGATAAGGCACATCGACCCCGGTGCCGAGTACGGCGACCGTCGCGCCGCCCGTGTCGAGCGCCGCGCGGTGCGCCACTCCGTCGATGCCGAGCGCCATGCCGCTCACCACGCACGCGCCCGCCTCGGCGAGTCCGCCCGCGAGCGCCCGCGCGATTCGCTCGCCGTACGCGGTCGAGCGCCTCGTGCCCACGATCGCGACGACTGGATCGCGCAGCACGGCCCGGTCGCCGAGTGCCCAGAGTGTGCGCGGCGGCGACGTGAGGTCGCGGAGCCGCGCGGGATACTCAGGGGAGTGGAATGGAATCGTCGCGACGGACATCGACCTTCTTCATATCGAGCAGGTGCGACCACCAGTGCGCGAGCAGCGTGTCGAGTCCGGTGCGATTCGCCGCGCTGATCGCGTCGACCGCGAACGCCTCAGGCGCATCGACGGGCGGCGCCTCGTCGTCGCCGAGCAGATCCATCTTGGTGAACACGACGCAGTGCGGCTTGGCGGCCAGCTCCGTCGAGTAGGCGGCGATCTCGTGGCGCAGTTGGTCGTACTCCGCCTGCCAGTCGTCGGCGTCGATCGGGATCAGGAAGGCCAGCACGCGCGTGCGCTCGATGTGCCGCAGGAATTGCAGACCGAGCCCGCGCCCTTCGTGCGCGCCCTCGATGATGCCGGGAATGTCTGCCACCACGAAGGTGCGGTTGTCCGACAGTTTGACGACGCCGAGGTTGGGGCTGAGCGTCGTGAACGGGTAGTCGGCGATCTTGGGGCGCGCGGCGGAGATCACGGAGAGCAGCGTGGACTTGCCCGCGTTGGGCTGTCCGACGAGGCCGACGTCGGCGATGAGCTTGAGCTCCAGCTCGAGCGTGCGCGTCTCGCCGTCCTCCCCCGGTTGATACTCGCGCGGCGACTGGTGCGTCGCCGTCACGAAGAACGAGTTGCCCTTGCCGCCGCGGCCGCCCCGCGCGACGACGATGCGGTCGCCGTCCTCGAGAATCTCGCCGACCAGCTCCGACGTTTCGAGATCTCTGATGATGGTGCCGATCGGCACCGGCATCAGGATGTCGGTGCCGGACTTGCCGCTCTTGTTGTTCCCGGACCCGTGGTCGCCGGCCGGCGCCGTCCAACTGTCGCGATAGGTGTAGTCGAGCAGCGTCGCGAGATTCGCGTCGCCGACGACGATGACGTCGCCGCCGCGCCCTCCCTCGCCGCCGTCGGGGCCACCCATGGGCACGAACTTCTCCCGCCGGAACGAGATGATCCCCGAACCGCCGTCCCCCGCCTTCACATTCACCACTACCCGATCGATGAACATCTCATTTCCCCTTGACCCGAGCCCACAGCATGGCGACGGACGCTCGGCGCTCATCGCCGATGACCTCACCGATGGCATCGATCGCGCTGGACACCACCTCCGGCGCGGCGCCGACGTTGAGCGCCCCGTGCAGATGCGAGTGCAGCTGCCGGTCCTGCTCGGCGGCCGCACACGCGGCGACGATGCAGAGCTCGCGCCGGGCGAGGTCCAGCCCCGGGCGGGAAAGCACCTTGCCATAGCCTTCGATGATCATCCAGTCGTCCAGGCGCTCGTGCAATCCCTGGATGTTGTGCCGCAAACGTTCGTAGAACTCGCCGTACACCGCCGCACACGTGCGCTCCCCGTCGCGCCGCCAGTCGTCGAATGACCGCGCGTCGACGTCCGGCACCGAATTCGGGCTGAGCCTGCGCCATTCGCGCATGGCGTTGAGCGAGCGCGGAAAGCCGGCAAAGAGATACGTCTGGAGCAGCAGTTCCTCGACCCACACCGCGCGGACCCGCGGAAAGACACGAGCCATCGCGTCGCGAATCGCGAGCTCGTCGCCCGACGTGACGACCGCCGCGAGGAGAACCAGCTCGCGCGTCTCCTCGTCGAACGCCGACAATGTGGGCGTGGCCGTCCGGTGGCGCGTCATCGAACGATGGCGTGTCGAAGCAAACGAACGCGGCGCGCCGCGCTCAGGACGCGAGGCGGACTTCGCCCACGACTTCGCCGCGGGTGTTCCGCAGCGGACGACGCAGAAACTCCTCCAGACGCGGCGAGAGGGAGTCGCCGAGCACGCCGAGGATCTGCAGCACGCGAAGGACCGCCGGGAACTGCGCGCGCTGCGCGCCATCGTCCACCTTCACCGCGAAGCCGATCCCCAACTCGGGAATCCCCACCGAATGCACGCCCTCGGCGCCGATCTTCGCGACCACTCGCCCCTGCGTCTCCTGCATCAGCACCGTGTCGAACCGGTCGGTGCCGCCGATGAGGAACGGGCGCGTCGCGATCGCGTGGACGACGCGGTTCGGCACCTCCTCGCGGTCGCGCGCCGCTCGCGCCAGCCGCGACCACGCGCGGGCCATGTTCTCGAGCGGCAGCGCGAACGCCACGACGCCACAGCCGTCGATCGCCTGTCCGATGTCGTCGGCGGAGAGGCCGGCCCACGTGGCGCACGACTCCAGGCAGTGGCGCTGCACCGGGTGCTCGCGGCGTTCGTAGCCGTAGGTCGGCCAGCCCGCGGTGTGCGCGCGCGCGAGCATGGCGGCGTGCTTCCCCGAGCAGTTGTTGTGCAGACGCGTGAGACGCGCTCCGGATTCGCGCAGCAGCTTCATGCCGCGCGACGAGAGCGGATCGTGCGGTCCGCAGGCGAGGTCGCCCTCCTCGAGGCCGATGTCGTGCAGCATCTGCTGCGCGAGCGCGACGTGCTCCGGCTCCCCGCCGTGCGATGCGCAGGCGAGCGCGAGCTGGTCGTCGCCCCAGCCGAGATCGTCGAAGCCGCCCGATTCCACGAGCGGCATGATCTGGAAGGGCTTGGCGCAGGATCGCCAGGAGCTGACGATGGAGGGATCGTGCGCTGCCGCGATGAGGGTATCGTCGTCGCCGACGACGGCAGCGTGTACGCGATGGCGGGATTCGACGTCGCCTCCGCGGGTCGCGACGACGTCCAGTTCGAGCGTTCTCATGCGGGAATTCGCTAATGGAGGGCGGAGCGAGCCGCGTTGGATCGACGGCGCGCCGACCAACGACGAAACCTAATCGACCGCCTGGCCGCGAAGTGCGGCGGGGCCCGCCGGACCGCCTTCGCGCAACCGCGGCCGCGGCGCGAGCGCGGCCGCGAACACGCCGGCGAGCACGAGCACCCCGCCGACGCAGGTCGCGACACCGGGAAGCTCGCGGATGCCCGGCAGCACCGCGGCGAGAACCGCGGCCCCGACCGGCTCGCCGAGCAGCACGAGATTCACGACGTAGGCCGGCACGTGCTCGAGTGCCCAGTTGAAGCCCGTGTGGCCGAGCATCATGGGGCCGATCGCGAGCGCGGCGAAGAGCCACAGTTCGCGCGGCGGCTGCGGCGCGACCCGCGTGTGCGTGACCATCGCGCAGGCGAGCAGCACGACGAAGCACGCGCCGTAGACGAGACCGACGTATGGCCAGAGGTCGAGGGTCTCGCGAAGCCGCCGCCCCGCGACGAAGTAGGCCGCGCCGGTGATCGCGCCGAGGAAGGCGAGCGCATTGCCCAGCATGGCGTGCGGGAGCCGCGCGGTCGTCGCATCGATGAACGACGGCAGCGCCACGACGAACGCGCCGAGCATCGCGATGGCGATCCCCAACCATTGTCGCCGGGTCGGCGGCTCGCGCAGCCAGAGAACGGAGAGCAGCGCGACGATCGCCGGCTGGGCGTTGACGAGAACGACGGACGCCGCGACGCTCGTCAACCCGATCGACGCATTCCACGCCCAGAAGTGGATCGCGAGCATCGCGCCGGCGCCGACTGCGATCGCGAGGCTGCGTCGATCGAGCCGGCGCCACTGCCGCCACGAGCCGGTGATGGCGAGGGCGATCGCGACGAGGACGAGCGAAAAGCCGAGGCGCCAGACGGCAATCGCGAGCGGGTCCGCGTGCGATAGACGCACGAGTGGACCGGCGAAGGAGATGCCCAGGAGAGCGAGGCTGAGTACGAACGCGACTGGCAAGTGCTGGGAGGCGGGGGCTGGGAGGTGGGAGTGCGCGCGACGGTCAGTAAACCTGCGCATTTGCGCGCGCTGCGGGGAGCGATCCTCGAATGTCCGTCACTCTGCGCCTTTGCGCGCGCTGCGGGGAGCGATCCTCGAATGTCCGTCACTCCCACCTTAGTAAGCCGGCGCCTTTGCGCGCGTGCGGGGGCCGATCCTCGAATGTCCGTCACTCCCACCTCCCTGCTCCGCACTCCTAACACTTAAGTACGCACACCATCCCCTTGAGATACCGCCGCGGGTCGCGCTTCACGTCGTCGAGCAACCCGCTGATGTCCGTCGTGAGCTTGTTGATGCGATCGTAGAGCGTCTGATCCGTCAACAGGCGTCCGACGTTGCCGTTCGGATCGGCCAGCATCCTCGAGAGCGAGTCGCCCGCCTTCGCCATGTTCACGAGGTGCACATAGAGCGAATCGTCGCGCAGCAGCTTGCCGACGGTGCCGTCCTTGTCGTTGAGCGCGACGACCAGCGAATCGGCCGACGTCACGACCGACACGAACCGATTGTAGAGTGTCGGATCGTCGAGCAGCTTCGCGAAGGTGCCGTTCGGATTCTGGAAGCGCGTCAGCATCTGGTTCGCGCGGCCCATGGTGCCGACGAATTCGTCGTACAGCCGGCGGTTGGTCAGCAGTTGGCCGATCGTGCCCTGCCCGTCCGCGAGGCCGCCGGTGATCTTGCGCAGGTCATGGGTGAGGTCGACCATGTCGCTCACCGCGCCCGCCGCCTGCGCCAGCACGGCCTCGTAATCCAGGGACGTCGCGACGGCGATCGTATCGCCATCCTTCAGAACGTCGTAGCGCGGCGTGCCGATCGAGATGTCCACCACCTTGTCGCCGAGCAGCCCCATCGTCCGCACCTTCGCCTTGGAGTCGCCGCGAATCTGGTCCTGCAGCTGGTGGTCGACGGCCAGCCGCACGCGCAGATTGCGCAGCGTGTCGTTGTCGACCGGCAGGAAGTCGATCGACTTGATCGTGCCCGCGAACTGCCCCGCGACGAGCACCGTCCCGCCCTGCCGCAGGCCATTCGCATTCTGTAAATAGGCGATCAGCTCGTAGCGGCGCGAGAACAGATTCGCCGCCTGGCCGAGCTTGTAGATCGCCACCGCCAGCACACCGAGCGCGGCGAGGATCATCAGCCCGACCTTCAGCTGCTCCCAGGTGATGAAGGACGATCGCTTCATGCGGATACCACGGGGCTAGAGCCCACCGAGAAAGTCCTGGATGTAGCGGTCTTCGCTCGCCGTCATCTCTTCCGGCGTCCCGAAGAACGTGATCTTGCGGTCGTGGAGCAGCGCCACCTTGCTCGCCATGCGGAACACCGAGCGGATGTCGTGCGAGACGACGACGCTCGTGACGCCGAGCTCGCGCTGCAGCTTCATGATGAGGCGCGTGATCGTCCCCGTCGTGAGCGGATCGAGGCCCGACGTCGGCTCGTCGTAGAGCATGATCTCCGGATTGTTGGCCATGCCGCGCGCGATGCCGACGCGCTTTCGCATACCGCCGGACAGCTCGGACGGAAACTGAACCATCACCCGGTCCGGCTCGAGATCGACGAACTCGAGCTTTTCGCGCACCCGCTGCTCGATCTCCTCCTCCGACAGCGTCGTGTGCTCCCGGAGCGGGTACGCGACGTTCTCGTAGACCGTCATCGAGTCGAACAGCGCCGCGCCCTGGAAGACCATGCCCATCTTCTGCCGCACGACCAGCGCCTCCTCGAACGACAGCGGCGCGATGTTCTCGCCGTCGATCAGCACCTTGCCCCTGTCGGGCACGAGCAGCCGCAGGATCAGCTTGAGCGTCGTGGACTTGCCCGTCCCCGACTCGCCGACGATGCAGATCGTCTCGCCCTCCTCCGCGACGAGCGAGATGTCCTCCAGGATCGGCACGTTGAAGCTCAGCGACACGTTCTCGAGCTGCACCACCGGCACGTCAGGACGCCGCGACTCGCCGGCGCCATCCTCGGCGAGCTCGGACCGGATCGCCTGCCGCACCGCCGCCGACTTGCGCTCCCCTCGGGGCGCTCGGCGATCGGCGCCTTCGGGCGCGCGGCGGTCGGGGCCGTGCTCGAGATCAGACATTGCCGAGCAGCGAGAGCAGGAGCTGCGTGATGAAGTAGTCGACGATGAGGATCAGGATGCTCGACGTCACGACGGTGCGCGTCGTCGACTGGCCGACGCCTTCGGTGCCGCCGGTGGTGCCGAGGCCGAAGTAGCACGCCGTGATCGCGATGATGCCGCCGAAGACGAACGGCTTGGTGAGCCCCTGCACGAAATCGGTCGGGATGTAGCGGAGGACGAAGCCGTCGGCGGCGATCTGATCCCACACCGTGCGCCAGTACTGGGCCGTCGGGAGGCCGACGACGAACGCCGCGATGATGTTGCCGCCGATGATGCCGACGAAGTCGTTGATCACCGTGAGCACCGGGAGCATGATCAGCGCGGCCAGGACGCGCGGCGTGACGAGCTTCTTGATCGGATCGGTGCCGAGCGTGTTGAGCGCGTCGATCTGTTCGGTGACGCGCATGGAACCGAGCTGCGCGGCGATCCCCGAGCCGACGCGTCCGGCGACCATCAGCCCGGCGAGGACGGGGCCGAGCTCCCGGATCATCGAGGCGGCGACGAGGTTGCCGATGTACATCGTCGCGCCGAAGGTCTTGAGCTGGACGGACGACTGCAGCGCGAGCACCATCCCGGTGAAGAGGCCGGTGAGCAGCACGATGCCGAGCGATTTGACGCCGATCTCGTCCATCTGCTGGATGACGTCCTGGCCGTAGAACGGGCGCGCAAAGATGAACCGCAGGGACTTCGTGGCGAGGACGAAGTATTCCTGAACGGTGAGGACCTTCCCTTTGGCGGCGTCGTTGAGGCGAGCGAGAAGAGCTGGCAACGGGTTGGTGCTAGTGGTTGACGGTCGAGCCCGGAAGGGCAAGGGCCGTGCCGACCACCGGGGTTGCCGCGAACGGAGGTCAATCGGGGGGCAAAAGGAAAGCGGGCCAGGTCGCCGTCGCGACCTGACCCGCTTTCTCATGTGCTGTGCTTCAACTCGTCGTGCCTCGAGTGGTCACGCACGGACTCGAACCGTGGACCTCTGCTGTGTGAAAGCAGCGCTCTAACCAGCTGAGCTACGCGACCGGACGGCGAAAACTAGTCGAACGAGTGGCCCGATGGTAGTCGGACGAGTGGTCCCGGCAGGACTTGAACCTGCGATCGTCGAATTATGAGTTCGCTGCTTTGACCAACTAAGCTACGGGACCGTACTCCGCCGAAATCTCGCCGCCGATCCACGCCGCGCAAGCAGAACGCGCGCGATTTCCCAGCCACCGAAGCTCGCCTCGGCGCTACCGCGCGACGCCAGGGCCGGACGCGTCACTCCCACCTCCCTGCCCCTGACTCCACACCCTAAAGCGCCATGAACGCGTCGTATGCCTCGACCACCTCGTCCGGCGACACCGTCGCCGCGCCGAGCTTCCCCACCTCCACCCCCGCCGCGAAGTTCGCGATCACCGCCGCCTCACTCGCCGACCCTCCGGCCGCGAGCACCAGCGCCAGATAGGCGGTGACCGTATCGCCGGCCCCAACGACGTCGTACACCTCGCGCGCGGCCGTGGGAACGCGCTTGATCGCCCCCCCGCTCGAGATCAGCGCCATCCCGCGCTCGCCGAGCGTGAGCAGCAAATGCTCGACGCCTAACCGCTCGAACGTCGACGGCAGCGCCTCCGGATGATCGAGATCCACCTCGGCGCCGAGCGCGGCCTCGAGCTCACGACGGTTCGGCTTGAAGATCGTCGCGCCGCGATAGAGAAAGAAATTGCGGTACTTCGGATCGACGACGATCGGAATGCCCTTCGCCCGCGCGGCCTGCATCGCGACCTCGATCACCCGCGGCACGAGCACGCCCTTGTTGTAGTCCTCGAGCACGAGCGCATCGGCCTCGTTCACCGCGCGCGACACCGCGGCGAGCAGCCGCGCGACCTCGTCGCCCTCGAGATCCGCGTCCTCTTCTTCGTCGACGCGAACGACCTGCTGCGATCGAGCCACGATGCGCGACTTCGTGGTCGTCGGCCGCTCGACGGTCACGAGCGCGTCCAGTCCCGCGTGAATCGCGCCGAGCATCGATCGCAGCTGCGCGCCACCGGCGTCGTCACCGATCGCCGCGACGAGATCACACCCCGCACCGACCGCTCTGACGTTCTGCGCGACGTTCCCCGCGCCGCCGAGGGCATACCGCCGCTCGCGGACGCGGACGACGGGGACCGGGGCTTCGGGCGAGATCCGTTCGACGTCGCCGCGGAGATACACGTCGAGCATCGCGTCGCCGACCACGGCAACCCGACGCGACGCCGCAAGATGGAGCAGCGCGAGAAGACGTTCGCGCGGAAGCGATCGAGGCATGCGGGCAAACTAGCGCCCGACAAACTCTTATCAATCGCCGCCGGCGCGCGTCAGCCGTTCTGGCTGACCTCCGCGCCGGCCTTGCGCAGCCGGCCCGCCAGCGCCGAGTCGATCCGCGCATCCACGACCAACGATTCCTCCTCCATTCGCTGGTCGACGACCTCGCCGTCGCGATGGATCTCCGCGAGCATCTTGCCGTCCGACGGCGAGAGGCGGATCCGCACCATGGGCCGGCGCGCGCGCACCGCCGCGGTCAGCGCGCGGCACAGTGGGTCCAGCCCTCCCTCGGCGACGGTCGAGACGAACACGGACGTCGGGGCCAGAGCGCCGATGCGTTCCTGCAGCGCCAGCAGCTCGTCGTGGCCGAGCAGATCGATCTTGTTGAAGACGAGCAGCTTCGGGCGGTCGTTCACCTCGAGCTCGTCGAGCACCTGCTCGACGACGACGCGCTGCTCCTCCCAGGTCGGCGAGCTCGCGTCGATGACGTGAAGCAGCAGATCCGCCTCGCGCGTCTCCTCGAGCGTGGCGCGGAACGATGCGACCAGATGGTGCGGAAGCTTGCGAATGAATCCGACGGTGTCGGTGACGAGCACGCGGGTATGATCGCCGAGATCGACGTCGCGCGTGAGCGGATCGAGCGTGGCGAAGAGCCTATCCTCGACGAACACTTCCTGGCCGGACAGCGCGCGCAGGATCGACGACTTTCCCGCGTTCGTGTACCCCACGAGGGACGCCTTGAATTCGCCCTGGCGCGATTGCCGCTGAATGGCGCGGCCGCGCTGCACGTCCTGCAGGCGTTCGCGCAGGATCTTGATCCGATGGTTGATGAGGCGGCGGTCCGTCTCGAGCTGGGTCTCGCCGGGGCCGCGCACGCCGATGCCGCCGCGAAACTTCTCGAGGTGCGTCCACATCCGGGTCAGGCGCGGCAGCATGTACTCGAGCTGCGCGAGCTCCACCTGCATCTTGGCTTCGGCGGTGCGCGCGCGGGTCGCGAAGATATCGAGAATGAGCTCGGCGCGATCCATGACGCGCGTGCCGATCGCGTCCTCGATGTTCTTCCCCTGGCTCGGACTCAGCTCGTCGTCGAAGATCACGAGCGAGGCGCCCTGCTCGGCGACCGCGTCGCGGAGCTCGTCGATCTTGCCGGCCCCGAGATATGTCCCGGGGTGCGGGCGGTCGATCTGCTGTACGAGCTCGCCGACGACGACCGCGCCGGCCGTGTCCGCGAGCTCCTCGAGCTCGCGCAGATGTTCGCCGACAATGCGGCGGGCGCCCGGCCGCTTGAGCGGCGCGCTCACGAGGAACGCGCGCTCGACCGGCGGCTGGACGATGATGGGATCGCGGCTTATTTGAGAATCCTCGTGTAGCGACCGCCGGCTATCGCGCGATGCCGGTGGTCGTGAAGCGTCCGGTCGTCGAGAACGGCACCGTGAAGTTGCCGAGCATCGAGCCGACCACGACGTCGCCGAGCACATGATAGCTCACGGCGCCGGTGTTCAAGATACTGCGTCCGGCCGCGCCGATCCCGGCATAGGTGAAGTCGACCGGAATGACGACCTCGGTGGAATCGTTGTCCGTCACCGTGAACTTGCTGTCGAGCGTGCCGCTGGCGACGGTCACGCTGTCGCCGGCCAGGTTCACCTTGTAGTTGAGCCGGGTGGCGTCCAGCCGGAAATGATTCGGGTTGTAGACGCTCAACTTGACGTCGAGCGAGCCGCCCGTGAGCCCCAGCCCGCGAACCGAGACGCTGCGCAGGTTCACGACCGGATTCTGGAACGCCGCCTTCCCGAGCGTCGCGCACGCCGCGGCCACGCTCAACGCCGCCACCGCGGCCGCCGCCATCACCATCTTTCTCATCGCCACACCCTCCCGAGGGTCCACATCAGAGAATGATCATTCAGCATCGTCGCTCGCGCGACGCCGGAGCTCCTCCCACCACGCCAACCGCTTCGCGATCTCCTTCTCGAAGCCGAACGGCCCCGGCTCGTAGAAGCGCTCGCCGCGCAGCCGCTCCGGGAGATACTCCTGCGGGATGTACCCCTCCGGAGCGTCGTGCGCGTACTGATACCCTTGGTGATACCCCAGTTCCTTCATCAGCGCGGTCGGCGCGTTCCGAATGTGCATCGGAACGCCCTCCGCTGGAAATTTTCGGGCCGCGTCGAGCGCCGCTCCCAGAGCGACCTTCGCCCGATTCGACTTCGGCGCCGTCGCGAGATAGACGACCATCTCGGCGAGTGGCAGGTAGCCTTCCGGCGGTCCGAGGACGTGATACGCGTCACGGGCCGCGACCGCGATCTTCAGCGCCTCCGGATCGGCCAGCCCGATGTCTTCCGCGGCCATCGCGAGCGCACGCCGGAACATGATCATCGGGTCGGCGCCCCCTTCGATCATCCGCCCCATCCAGTACAACGCGCCCTGCGGGTCGCTCCCGCGCAAGCTCTTATGGAAGGCGCTGAGCATGTTGTACGTCTCCTCGCCCCCCTTGTCGTATCGCGCGAAGCGCAGTTGGAGCGCGTCGCGCATGACCTCGACCGTGATGTGCCCGTTGCGCCCGACGTGCTCCGCGGCCGCCTCGAGGACCGTCAGCGACCGCCGCGCGTCGCCGTCGGCTTCGGCCGAGAGCAGATCGATCGCGTCGGTGTCGACGTCGAGGGTCCAGTCGCCGAGGCCGCGCGTAGCATCGCCGAGCGCGCGGTTGACGAGCGTGCGGATGTCGTCGGCGGTCAGCGACTGCAGCACGAACACGCGCACCCGCGAGAGGAGCGCGCCGTTGATCTCGAACGACGGATTCTCGGTCGTCGCGCCGATCAGCGTGATCGTTCCCGCCTCGACGTGCGGCAGAAACGCGTCCTGCTGCGCCTTGTTGAAGCGATGAATCTCGTCGGCGAAGAGAATCGTCCCGCGGCCGAGCCGGCGCCGCCCTTCCGCTTCGGCGACGATCTCACGCACGCGTGGAACGCCTTCCGTCACGGCCGAGAATGGGACGAACTCGCGGTCGGTGTACTGCGCGATCACGCGCGCGATCGTCGTCTTGCCGGTGCCCGGCGGCCCCCAGAAGATCATCGACGACACGGTGCCCTTCTCGATCGCCTCGCGCAGCGGCTTTCCCGGCGCGAGGAGATGGCGCTGGCCCACCACCTCGTCGAGCGTGCGCGGACGCATCCGAGCGGCGAGCGGCTGCGGCAGCGACGGCGCGAACAACGACGCGGTCCCCCGCTCGCTGTCCTCTTCCTCCGATCCCCGTCTGCGCCGATCCGCCATCTGAAAAAGCTACTCGTGAAGGGGACTCAGAGCGCCGCGAGCGAGCGCGCCGCGAAGTACACGATGCAGCCCGCGATGAAGCTCAGCGGCATGCGCCAGCCAGGCTGATCCTGGAACTCCGGCACCAGATTCGACGCGCCGACGTACAGCGTCACGCCCGCCGAGATGGGCAGGCCGTAGCGCTGCAGCGCCTCGATTTCGGCGGTGAGCACCACGCCGGCGATCGTCGTCAAGCCGAGCGCGCCGGCAGCGTAGATCGCCTTGCGCCGCCCCGCACCCGCCGCGAGGAACAGGCTCGAGATCGCGAGCCCCTCCGGGAATTTGTGCAGCAGCACCGCGACGAACACGAGCGCGCCCAACCCGCTGCTCACCTGGAGCCCGCTCGCGACCGCCACTCCGTCGACGAAGGTGTGCATCAGCAGGCCGATGAGCGCCGAGACGCTCACCAGCTCCGTGACGGAATGGGTCTCCTCGCCGAAATGAAAGTGTCGCCCGATCGTGTGCTGGGTGATGTGCACCAGCACGTACGCCGCGAGGATGATCGCGGGCGCGCTCGGTCCCGCGAAGCGGATCGACTCCGGCACGAGGTCGACGATGGAGACCGAGATGAGGAAGCCCGCGGCGAACGAGAGCGTGGCATCGAGCGCCTTCACGCTCCACGAGGCGCGCGACGTGATCGCGATCGCCCCCAGAATGTTCGCTCCCGCGGCTGCCAGTGCGTACAGCAGCGCGGCGCGGCTCACGCGGGTTGGAGCCCCAGTCGCTCCGCGCCGGCCGTGACGGCGTTCACCAGATCCGGCGCGGCGGGAAAGTGCTGCCGATTCGTCTTCCAGCTCTTCGTCGCCAGGTGCGTCTGCTCCTCGAGCCCCTTCCCCTCGAGCAGATACAGCCAGCGGTCGGTCCGCGCGTAGATGAACAGCTCGAGGTACGGATTGAGCGTCAGTTGATCCTCGCCGCTGTACACGGAGAGCTCGACGCCGCCGTAGCGCGCGAGCAGGTTCTTGAGCCGCGCGATCCCCTCGCGCACGTCGGGCAGCGCGACCGATTCGCCCTTCCACGAGCGGCCGCTCCGCAGATCGTCGATCACGACGTCCACCGCGGGGGGCAACTGATCCGTCAGACTGTAAAACAGATCGACCACCCGCTCGGCGTTCGCCACGACGTGCGCCGTGTAGAGATCCTCTTCCTGGACGAACGTGAAGCCGTCGGCGCTGACACGAAATCGGCGCCAGATCGACGCTTCCGGTTGCCGCCCACGAAAGAACATGACGCTCCTGGTCCTGCCGGTTTGACTATGATCCGGATTCCAACCTAAACCGCCTGTCCAGCACCGCCGCCTCTCGCAATAGCCAGTCCCGTGCGTTGCGCGACGGATCGTCGATCACCGCATCGACGAGGGCGGCGAGAATCTTTCCAAGAATCGGACCGGGCGCGACGCCGGCCGCCCGAAGATCGTCGCCGTCCACGACCAACGACCCGATGTCGAGCGAATCCTGGAGGGCCGCCCGCAGCATCCGCCGGTACAACCCGCGGACCTCACCGGGGCCCGGCGCACTGTCGCCCGCCTCTCGATGGACGGCCCAGACCGCCGACGCGAGACGCATCACGCCTCCGACCTGCAGGCGCCCGATCCCCGCGACCCACCGACGGACCTGCGCGTCGTTCGGCGGGCCGGCCGCCAGAGCGCCGGCGATCGCGGGGCCGAACTTCGACCACCGCGCGATCACACCTTCGACGCCCTGAATCTCGACCTTTGAACCGCGCAGTCCGGCCATGATCCGCGCGGCCACTCGCGGCTCGAGCGACGCGAGCAGCCCGGCGAACCGCAGCATCCGCCGCGCCGGACGACGCTCCGTGCCCGGCTGCGCCAGCCTGTCGACGACCGAGAGGTCACGGTCGGTCAGCAAGGCGAGTTCCGGCAGCAGCGTCGCGAACGCCCCGGTGTCCCGCCAGATCGCAAGCGCACCACTCGGACAGCGCACCTGCTCCATCGTCTTGTCGAGCTCCTGCTTCACGCGCTCCGGCGACAGACGCCCGAGGAACGGCGCGCTCTGCACGATCGCCCGGTACGTCGCCGGCTCGATGACGAAGTCGAAGCGGGCCGCGAACCGAATCGCGCGCAGCGCCCGGAGGCGATCCTCGCGCATCCGGGCCTCCGGATCGCCGACGGCGCGCACGAGCCGCGCGTCGAGATCCTTCCGCCCGCCGAACGGGTCGCGGATCTCGTCGAGGCGCGGCGAATAGGCGATGGCGTTGATCGTGAAATCCCGCCGTGCGAGGTCGTCGTCGAGCGAGACCCCGAACTCGACCACCGCATGCCGCCCGTCGGTCTGCACGTCGCGACGGAAGGTCGTGACCTCGTGCATCTTCCCGTGGCGATCGAGCACGCCGACCGTGCCGAAGTCGATGCCCACCGGGATCGTTCGCCGGGCGCCGAAGATCCGCCGGACCTGGTCCGGCGTCGCCGACGTGGCGAGATCCCAGTCCAGGTGCGGGTGCCCAAGAAGCGCGTCGCGGATGGCGCCGCCGACGCACCACGCCTCGAAGCCCTCCCGCTCGAGGCGTTCGGCGATCTCGAGCACGGCCGGCGGTGGATTGAGTCGGGGCATTGCGACGCGGGATTCGGGACGGGCGATGGAGAATAGCCGTCCGGGCCGCATGAGTGAAGATGGCTAACCACTACAACTTGGACCCGCAGCGGCCGATATTTCACAACAGGCGTTTCATGCCGCGGCACCTTTCTGTCGCGCTTCCTCAGGAGTCGTCGCTTGTCCGAGCTGGAGCAGATTCTCGATCGTTCGAAGGCGTCAGAACCGTTCAAAGCGGCGGTTCGTGGTTACACGCCAGGCGCGTTCCAGGATCGCATTCGCATCGAGGGACACGCGCCCACGGTGAAGGTCCGCCGGCTTCTCACGCACATCCTCGCCACGGAGTCGGACCTCGAGATCGAGCAGGTTTCCCTCCGCGGACGTTCCGGCTGCTCCGACTTCGTCGGAACGGTGCAGATCCACACGGCGAGCGAGACCTATGCGTACCGATTCGTGTGGGACTGCCGCTGGCGTGCCGAGCAGGAAGGCTGGACGGACTTCTTCGGTTTCCCCGATCAGATCCGCGCCGCGCAGGAGTACGACTGGCGCTGCTTCGAGCGCTGGGAACGCCTGCCCGAAGCCGCGCCCTCAGTCGCCCTGTAAGAGTTCGCGAATCCCGGCGACGGACAGCCCGTCGCCCAGGCCGAGCACGAGTTCCATCCGCGCTTGAATCGGGCGTCGTGCGCCGGCGAAGATCGCGCCCATGCCCGCAAGGCGAGCGCCGCCGCCCTCGTAGCCGTACGTGTAGCCGACCCGCCCGCGCATCGCGCGCGAGGTGATCACCACGGGCTTCTCGTCGGCGATCCATCGTTCGATGCCGGGGACCATCGCCGGCGGAACGTTGCCACGGCCCATCGCGGCGATCACGATCCCCTTCCCCTGCTCGCGCGATGCGTCGAGCAGGCGCGAGTCGGCGCCAGAGTACGCGTAGACGATGTCCACCGGCTCGGCGAGCGACGGCGGCGAGAGTGGCGCCGGCAGTGCGGGCAGGAGCCGGCGGTAGATCACGGTGCCGTCGTCGATGACGCCGAGGGGGCCGAGTCCCGGGCTCTCGAAGGCGTCGAGAGCGTGGGTGTGAGACTTCGTCACGTCGATCGCCGCGAAGATGCGGTCGGACATCACGACGAGCACACCGGCGCCGCGCGACGCTTCGTTTGCCGCGACGAGGACCGCGCCGCCGAGGTTGGCCGGGCCGTCCCAACCGAGATCGCTCGACGTACGCATCGCTCCGGTGACGACGACGGGCTTCTCGCTCGCGATCGATCGGGCGAGTAGATATGCGGTCTCCTCGAGCGCGTCGGTGCCGTGCGTGACGACCACGCCGTCCACGTCCGCGCATTCGAGATGTCGAATGATCCGCGCGCGCAGCTCCCACATGCGGGGCAGCGTCATGTGCGGGCCGGGGTGCGCCGCCCAATCGTCCACCTCGATCTCGGCGAAGTCCGCGATGCCCGGGACGAGCGCGAGGATGTCGGGCCCCCGCAGCGTCGGCACGGCGCCGCCGGCGGCGCTGTCGTGGCGCATCGAGATGGTGCCGCCGGTGAAGAGAATTACGATCTTGCTCATTGTCGTTTAATCTCGGCGCGGATGCGTGGCACTACGTCCGGAGTCCGCGCTCGGCGGTCACCCGCAGAGCACGCTGCCGCCGTTCACGTTCAGGATCTCGCCGGTGACGTGTCGCGCGAGATCGGAGCAGAGGAAGACGATCGGACCGGCGATGTCGCGCGGCGACGCGACGCGCCCGAGCGGAATGCCGCCCGCGATGCGCTCCTTGCCGCCGGCCGCGAACGGCTCGGCGCACATCTCGGTGTCGACCCAGCCGGGCGCCACGCTGTTCACCGTCACGTCGCGGCGCGCGAGCTCCGGCGCCAGCGATTTCACGCACGAGATCATCGCGCCCTTCGAGGCCGCATAGTCGGCGTGCCGCGCCTCGCCGCGCTGGCCGGCGGTGCTCGACACGAGCACGATCCGCCCATGATCGTTGATGCGACGGATCGCGGCGCGCGTCGTGAAGAACATCGAGTCGACGTTCTCCGCCATCGTGCGCCGCCATTGCGCGTCGGTCATCTCGGCGAGCGGCGCTTCGTCTGCGATCCAGATGCCCGCGTTGCCGACGAAGAAATCCAGCCCGCCGAGGGCGTCGGCGGCCCGGTCGATCAGCTCGTCGGCGCCGCCCGCGGTCGAGATGTCGGACGCATGCGCGAAGGTCGTGACGCCGTGCGCCGACCGCAGCTCGGCGGCCAGCGCGTCCGCGTCCGCCTTTCTGTTGCGGTAGCCGATCGCGACGTGGACACCGTATTCCGCGAAGAGCCGCGCCGCCGCCGCGCCGATGCCGCGCGATCCGCCGGTGATGAGCGCCCGCTTGCCTTGAAGCCCGATCACAGGGTCCGCTCGATGAGATCGCAGATGATGTGCTCGATGCACAGATGCAGCTCCTGCGCGCGATCGGTGCGCTCCGTCGGGATGACGATCGCATGATCGCTCAGCGCGCGGAGCTTGCCGCCGTCGCGCGCGCTGAACGAGAGCACGCGGACGTTGCGCGCATGCGCCGCCTGCGCGGCGAGGAGCACGTTCGGCGAGTTGCCGCTCGTCGAGTGGATGATGAGCAGGTCGCCCGGGCGCGCCAGCGCTTCCACCTGGCGCTCGAACACGTGGTCGAAGCCGAAGTCGTTGCCGGCCGCGGTGAGCAGCGACGTGTCGGTCGTCAGGGCGACGGCCGGGTACGCGCGGCGATTCCGCATGTAGCGTACGACGTACTCCGTCGCCATGTGCTGAGCGTCGGCCGCGCTGCCGCCGTTGCCGCAGAAGAACAGCGTGCCCTCGGCGGCGACGGTCTCGCGCACCATGTCCGCGGCGCGCTCGAGCTCCGCCTGCATCGAATCGGCAACCCGTGTGGCGAGCGCCGCGAGATCACGCAGCGCCGCTCCGAATTCCTGTCGTACTTCGTCGCTCACGCGATGGTCCTCGGTGCGTTCAGGGATTGATCATGCCGGCGAACCGCAGGGCGGCGGCATTCGCCCGTTCGCGCAACGACGTGGCGTCGTCGGCCGCGGACTCGAACGCGAAGGTCACCAGTGCGTCGACGGTCAGGAGGTCGAGCGCGACACCGCGGCCCTCCGATTCGCGCGCCAGCAGGTCGCGGAGGAGCGCGTCGGCGGCGTCGAGCGCGCGCGTCGAATCGGAGGCGGGTGTGCCCGGCGCTCCGGCGGCGGCGCCCACGCACTCCGCGATGCGCGCCGCCAGACGGGGCGGCACCGCGTCGCCGTTCTCACGAAGCCAACTGGCGAGAGCGGTCACTCGTCGCCGCCCGATTCGCCGCAGGTCGGACACGTCACAGGCTCAGCCCAACGCGCCACGCACGAGCTCCGGTGCCTTCGCGAAAGCCTCACCGAAGCGCGACGCGTCGGGGATGCCCGCCTGGGCCATGTGCGGCTTGCCGCCGCCGCGCCCGCCGGCCGCCGCCGCAATGTCCTTGATCAACGCGTCGGCGCGAACGCCGCGCTCGCGGAGATCATCCGTCACGACGACGAGCAGCGTGTTCTTTCCGTCCTCGAAGCTCGCCGCGAGCACGCCGACGCCCGAGCCGAGCTGTTCGCGCACCGCGTCGCCGAGGGTCTGGAGCTCCTTCACGTCGCCGGCGCGCACGACGCCCGCGACGAGGCGCGCGCCGTTGTCGCCGATCGACTGCGCCTTTCCGAGGAGATCCTTGAGCTGATCGCCGCCGCCGCGCATCGCCTCGTCGAGGCGACGCTCGAGGCCGCGGCGCTCTTCCAGCAGCCCCGCCACGCGCTTCTCGACGCCATCCTTCGGGGTTCGAAGGAGCTCCGCGACGCGCGTGAGCGTCTGCTCCTCGCGCCGGACGAGATCGTACGCGCCGGGCCCGGTCACCGCCTCGATCCGCCGGACACCGGCGGCGACGCCGCTCTCCGACACGATCTTGAAGAACCCGATCTCCGACGTGTTCCGCACGTGCGTGCCACCGCAGAGCTCCATCGAGAAGTCCGGGATCGTCACCACGCGGACGACGTCGCCGTACTTCTCGCCGAACAGCGCCATCGCGCCGAGCGCGCGCGCCTCCTGGTACGGCAGCTCGCGGAGCGTGACCGGCGCCGCCCGCCAGACTTCGCGATTCACGATCTCCTCGATCTCCGCGAGCCGGTCGGCGTTCACGGGACCGTGATGAGTGAAGTCGAAACGCAGCCGTTCGGGGGCCACGAGCGAGCCCGCCTGGTGCACGCCCTCACCGAGCACCTGGCGGAGCGCGGCGTGGAGGAGGTGCGTCGCCGTGTGGTTCCGCTCCGTGTCCTTGCGTCGCAGGCTCGGCACGCGCGCCGCGGCAGGTCCGAACTTGAACGTCCCCTCGATCGTCCCGATCGCCGCCGGGCGGCCGTCGACCTTGCGCACGTCGTCGACCGAGACGCGCCAGCCCTCGCCCACGATCTCGCCGCGATCGGAGATCTGCCCGCCCGACTCCGCGTAGAACGGCGTCTCGCGCAGGAGCATTGCGACACGGCCGTCGGGAAGATGCTTGACCGCGGTCACCTCCGTGTCGATCTCGACGACGTCGTAGCCGACGAACGTCGCCGGCGGCGTGCCCGGAACGGCCGACTCCCACGTCGAGAGGTCGTCGAGGCCGTCCGCCGCGACGGTGAGCCGCTTCGCCTTCCGCTCCTCCTGCGACCGCTTGCGCTGCGCGTCGAGCGCCGCCTCGAAGCCCGCGATGTCGACGACGTAGCCACGCTCGCGCGCCATCAGCTCGGTGAGGTCGATCGGAAAGCCGAACGTGTCGTACAGCCGGAAGGCGTCCTCGCCGCTGATCGTCCCCCGAATGTCGGTGCTGCCGTCGAGCGTCTGCACCGGCGCGAGCTGGTCGAAGCGCGCGAGGCCGCCCTCGATCGTATCGAGAAAGCTCTGCTCCTCGACGCGCGTCGTCGTGAGGATGTGCCGCGAGCGCGCCTCGAGCTCCGGATAGACATCGCTCATCGACTCGATGACCGACTGCACGACCTCGACGAGCGTCGGCTCCTTGCGTCCCAGCAGCCACGCGTGGCGCACGGCACGGCGAAGAATCCGGCGCAGCACGTAGCCGCGCCCTTCGTTCGACGGGAAGACCCCGTCGGCAAGAAGGAACGCCACCGCGCGCGCATGGTCGGCGAGCACGCGGAACGACGCGGGATCCACCGGGTTCGGAACGACGCCGGTGCTGCCGTCCGCGCGGCGGAACTTCACCCCCGTTCGGATCTCGGCGCTCTCGCGTCCCCAGTAGGAGATGCCGACCGCGCGCTCCACCGCCGCGAGCAGCGGACGGAAGAGGTCCGTGTGATAGTTCGTCGTCACGCCCTGCATGAACGCCGCGATGCGCTCGAGCCCCGCCCCCGTGTCGACCGAGGGCTTCGGCAGCGGAAGCGTCGTGCCGTCCGCCTGCTTGTCGAACTGCATGAATACGAGATTCCAGAACTCGAGAAAGCGCCCCGCGTCGGAGCCTTCGACGAATGCGTCGAAAGAGAATTCCTCGCGATCCGTCTCGGTCCATTCGCCCGTCGCGCCTTCCGGAAACGCCCAGTCCCTGGCGACGTGCGCGAGATCGATGAAGATCTCCGAGCACGGCCCGCACGGACCCGTGTCCGCCATCTGCCAGAAGTTGTCCTTGTCGCCGAGCGAGTAGATGCGCGAATCGGGCAGTCCGGCGATCTCGCGCCAGAGCGCGCGCGCCTCATCGTCGGTGTGGTGGACGGTCACGCGCAGATGCTTGCGGTCGACGCCCAGCTCCTCGGTGATGAACTCCCACGCGAAGCGGATCGCATCGCGCTTGAAGTAGTCGCCGAAGGAGAAGTTGCCGAGCATCTCGAAGAACGTGTGATGCCGGGCCGTGTGGCCGACCTGCTCCAGATCGTTGTGCTTGCCGCCGGCGCGCACGCACTTCTGCGACGTCGTGGCTCGGCGCTTCCCCTCGGGCGGCTCCTCGAGGCCGAGGAACACCTTCTTGAACTGCACCATGCCGGCGTTGGTGAAGAGCAACGTCGGGTCGTCACCCGGCACGAGCGACGAGCTGGGGCGGATGGCATGCGCGTTCCGCGCGAAATACTGGAGGAAGCGGGAGCGAATTTCTGAGGCAAGCATCCCCGCAATATACGCCAGACTGAGCGCTGAATCAGCGCCCCGCGTCTGCCTCGCGCCGCGGCCGCGCACTAACTTCGAGGCCGCGACGGGATTCCGATCGGCACCGCCGCGAGCGCTCCCACTCCCTCGGCATGCACTGTCAGATCTGCGCCTCACCGCGCGGCAGCGAGTTCGCCGCGCGCGAAATGATGTTCGGCACGCGCGAATCCTTTCGCTACTTCGCCTGCGACGACTGCCGGTGCATCCAGCTCGTCGATCCGCCGGCCGACCTGTCGCGGCACTATCCGGCGGACTACTACTCGCTGGCCGCGCCGATCCAGCGCACCGGACTTCGCCGGCGGTTCCGCGATCGACGCAATCGGGGCACGTTCGCGCCGGCCGGGACAACGGATCGGCTGCTGGCGCGCGCGTTTCCCTACCCCGTCGCCGGCGCCCGCGACTGGATGCCGCGGGCGGGCGTCTCGCGGACCTCGCGCGTCCTCGACGTCGGGTCGGGCCAGGGGGTTCTCCTCCTCGACCTCGCGACCGCCGGCTTCACCGACCTGCTTGGCATCGATCCATACATCGCCGACACGATCGTCCACCCGCTCGGCGTCCGCATCGAGCGGCGGACGATCCACGACGTCGACGGGCCGTTCGATCTGGTCATGTTCCATCATTCGTTCGAGCATCTCGCGGATCCGCTCGAGACGCTTCGGAGCGTCGCGCGAATTCTCGCGTCGAACGGCTGCTGCCTGATCCGGATTCCGACCGCGTCGTCGTGGGCCTGGGAGCACTATCGCGAGCACTGGGTCCAGCTCGACCCGCCCCGCCACTTCTTTCTCCACTCGCGAGAGAGCCTGGCGCGGCTGGCCGAACAGGCAGGCCTCGTGGTCACGGACGTGGTGTACGACTCGACCGAGTTCCAGTTCACGGGCAGCGAGCTGTATCGCCGCGACCGGCCGCTCACCGAGCTCGCCACCGCGTACTCATCCGCCGAGCTGCGCGCGTTTCGACGGCGCGCCGATGCGCTGAACGCGGAGCACCGCGGGGATCAGGCGGCGTTCTATCTGCGACGGCGGTGAGAGAACGCGCGCGCCGCTAGGAGAGCTCGGAGTCGTCGGCCATGACCAGCTGGAGCACCCGCTGAATGGCGTCGAGGTCGTAGCCCCGTCGCGCCAGGTGGCCGTACAGCCGGCGGCGCTGCGTCGCGGCGTCCACTCCGGCGAGAAGACGGAGCTTCTTGCGAGCGATCCGCTCGATCGAATCCGCCTCGTCGATCTCCTCCTCGTCGAAGACGTCGGCGATGGCGCGCGACGCGACGTCGCGATCGACCCCGCGCCGCGAGAGCTCCTGCGCGATGCGACGCTTCGAGGCGCCCGCGCCGAGTGCCTTGGAGCGGGTCAGTTGACGGGCGAAGTTCGTGTCGTCGAGCAGGCCGGCAGCGCTGAGGCGTTCGATGGCCGCGTCGACGTCGGCTTCGGGCTCGCCTTTCCGCAGCAGAAGGCGTCGGAGCTCGGTCTGGCCGCGCGCGCGCGCCGCGAGCAGGTCGAGCGCGCGGTCGTAGGTCGATCGGGATGTCCGGGGTGGGCGCGAGGAAGACATCGATTCAGGAATAAAAAAGAGCCGGGGAGTCGTAGCCTGTTTCGAAGGGAGTTTCCGGGTCCCAACGTCGCAAGACTACTTCTCCCCGGCTCAGAAAGCTGCCGGCCAGAGGCCTTCTATTCTTCCAGCGCTTCGGCGTCGCCGTTGATGACTTCACGCGGCCCCACGCCGAGGAGCGACTTCACCTTCTCTTCGACTTCGGCCATGAGCGCGGGCGTGTCCTTGAGATAGAGCTTCGCGTTCTCTCGGCCCTGCCCGATCTTCTGACCGTTGTAGCTGTACCACGCGCCGGACTTGTCGATGATGCCCGCCTCCGCCGCGATGTCGAGCACCAGGCTCGCATGGCTGATCCCTTCCGCGTACATGATGTCGAACTCGGCTTGCTTGAATGGTGCGGCAACCTTGTTCTTGACCACCTTCACGCGGACGTGCGACCCGACCACGTCTTCCTTGTCCTTCACCGGGCCGATGCGGCGGATGTCGAGCCGCAGCGACGCGTAGAACTTCAACGCCTTGCCACCGGTCGTCGTCTCGGGGTTGCCGAACATGACGCCGATCTTCTCACGCAACTGATTGATGAACACCACCGCGGTCTTCGAGCGAGCGATCGACCCGGTGAGCTTGCGGAGCGCCTGGCTCATGAGCCGCGCCTGCAAACCAACGTGCGAATCACCCATGTCGCCTTCGATCTCGGCTTTCGGCACCAGTGCCGCGACCGAATCGATGACGACCACGTCCACCGCCCCGGAGCGAACGAGGATCTCGCAGATCTCGAGGGCCTGCTCGCCCGTGTCCGGCTGGGAGATCAACATCGCCTCGACGTCGACGCCCAGCTTTCTTGCATACTCCGTATCGAGCGCGTGCTCCGCGTCGATGTACGCCGCCACTCCACCCGACCGCTGCGCATTCGCGACGACGTGCAGACACAGCGTGGTCTTGCCGCTCGACTCGGGCCCGTAGATCTCGGTGATGCGCCCGCGAGGAATGCCCCCCACGCCGATCGCCGCATCGAGATTGATCGCGCCCGTCGAAATTGCTTCGACGCGAACCTTCTGATCCGCGCCAAGGCGCATGATCGAGCCCTTGCCGCAGCTCTTCTCGATCTGTGCGATGGCCAGGTTCAGCGCCTTCTTCTTGTCGTCTTGCAGGGTGGACACAGCCATTGCGCACATCCTCTCGGTAAGTTGTAGTCCGCTCTTGGCCGTGCTGGCTAATCGTACCGGAAAATCGGCCAATTCGATACCCGAATAAAAAGCGAACACCGGATTCGGGTCAAGCGGAGAGTTGAAGGGAAAAGGCGTTTGGAACGTGTCGGACGCGGACGCGGTCCCCTTCCACGAGCACGCCGACGACGTCGAACCGGTAGGATTCGTCGGGGCGGCCATGGCGGTCGATCCAGACGTGAGCCGAACGCGCTAACTCTCGCTGTTTGGCCCAGTTAACCGCTTCGACCGGAAGTAGGGAGATGACGCAACCCTATTCCGCAAAGAGGCCTAGCCTGCCGTCGAGTACGGCATCGGCTACGGCGCGAAAGAAGCCCGGCTGTTCGTTCCCGGACACCGTGAGCGGCGGGCGGTACACGCCTCCGGAGTACTCGACCGTCCAGAACAACACGCCGTTGTCCGCTTCGTGGCGGACAACGAACCGCTTGCCTTTGTGGTCGAGGATGACTATGCGAGCGCTGTCGATCATAGCGCGGAAGGCTACGCCCGGTGCGTCATGCGCTAGTCATGCGCGGTTCTTACTCCGCCTTCGCCGAATAGGAGAATCCGAGCACGAGAATTTCGCCGTCATCGGCGACCCGATACGCAATGTGCGCGTAACATCGACCAGCGGCGCGAAGTTGAAACTGGTATACGTGTCGCGGCTCGAATGGGCCGTTCGGCGCGCTTCCAATTTTCGGATTCTCGACAATGCGATCGAGGTGGCCCCGCAGCTCGACAATCGCCGCCGCAGCGATTGTAGGGTTGTCGATTGTGGCCAGGTACTTGTCGATCTCGCCCTTCGCTTCCGGGATCTTCGCGATCTTCCACGCCACTGGCGAATGCTCCTAGAGCGTTGTGACGAATTGCCCTGCGCGAATCGCATCCTCTGCCCTGAGGATCGCTTCCAAATGAAAGCCGCCGACCTGCTTCGTGCCCGCGTGGTCCAGCTGCCCCATATTCAGCGGCTTCTTGTCCTTGGGGCGCGCGGTGAGCAGTTCGACCATCGGCGGGGTGAGGTAGACGACCTGTTCGACGAACTCACTGATGTCCATGCGCAAGTACGCGTCGGTGACGTATTTCAAAATCTCCATCTCTGCCACCGAGAACTCGAAAGCGATTGGTACGCCGGTGGACTTGAGTCGGCGCGTGACCCCTCCCTCGTTCCACTCGGATCCGTTTGTCGCCAATCCCGCATCTACGAGTTCCTTGATCGCGACGATAACAGCGTCGTCATACGGGCCGTTGGTGTACCTGTAATACGCGAAGTCGGTGATCGGGCATCCCAAGTATTCTCGGCCCAAAACATCCGACATGTACGCGAGCTTCACGAGTCGAAGTCGCGGGATTCCCGGCGCTCCGTACTGTTGCGCGAAGTAGCGGAGAAGCTGCGCAGTCTTCGAAATCGGCATAACCCATTCTCCCCATTGGAGAAAGAAAGTCTACCGAACAAAAACCGAATCGTCAATAGCGTACTCCGGAACCTGATACTGCCGTCCATCTTTATACTTGACGCAATGCCTTGCGTTAGGTATAATAATCCTATGAGCACACGCCAACGGAAAGTCGCGAGCGGAAAGGGGGAGGTTGAGCGTCAGCTGCCACTCGCCTGCGCCGATGAGTCGGCGGCGGTTGAGTTCATGGAGCGGCAGCGCGGTTGGGCAACGGAAGCCGATGCGAGCTGCCCGAAGTGTGGTGTCGTTGGCGAGTCGTACAAAATGAAAGACGCGCAGACTGGCGAGCGCAACGCGCGCTACCTGTGGCGCTGCCGCGCGTGCAAAACGCAGTTCACCGTCAAGGTCGGCACGGTGATGGAAGATTCGCCGATTCCGGTTCGCTTCTGGTGTCTCGCGTTCTACCGTGCGTGCGCGTCGAAGAAGGGCGTCAGCGCGTTGCAGATCCAGCGCGAGACGGGCCTGACGTATAAGAGCGCGTTGTTCATGATGCACCGCATCCGTTGGGCGATGGCACCAGCCAACGCCGACGACGCGAAGCTTGGCGGCAACGGTGAGATCGTGGAGTTTGACGAGACATATATCGGCGGCAAGCCGCGCGGTCACGCGCGCTACTCGCAGCCGATCAAGGCGGATGGCACGCGCAAGAGCGGCCCCGGTTTCGACTTCGCAGATCGCAAGACGCGCGTGGTCGGTGGTGTCGAGCGTGGCGGCAACGTCAAAGTGCGCGTCACGCAGAACCTGACGAGCGGCGCACTCAAGAAGCACGTCCTCGACTTGGTCGATACCAAGGCGGAGTTGCACACCGACCAGTTGCCAACCTACAAGGCGATTGGTTCACAGTTCGCCGGTCACGAGCGCGTGCGCCACAACGCGGGCCAGTACGTCCGCTACACGCTCGAGGGGAAGCAGGTGACGACGAACCGCATCGAGGGCTTTTGGGCGGGCGTGAAGCGTCAGATGCACGGCACCCACCACGCCGTAAGCCGCAAGCACCTGCACCGCTACCTGAGCGAAGCAGAGTTCAAGTACAACAGCCGCAGGCTGACGGACGGTGAGCGCACGGTGAAGCTGATTCGCGCGACGGTCAATCGTCGCTTGACCTACGCGCAGCAGGTTGCGAAGAACCGTGACGCGCTCGGCCGGTACACGGACAGATGAGCAACCCAATCCGTGACCTGCAACACCTAACTCCCCGACAACCGAAAGGCTGGCAGGGAGTTAGGGACTTTGCTATGTTTAGGGAGCTATGGCGGCGGCATTTTGTCCTCGCTGTAGTGATCGGGGAAAACCGTGGACCGCAGGGGACTCAAACCCCTCGTCAGCGCCTGCCAAGGACACCGGACGGCAACTCTGCGCGGCCCCACGATGAACTTGCGAACGGTCAGGGGTTGTTGTGCGCCTACACACCTCCCTCTGGCCGTTCGCATTTCCTATCCTTTCACCGCCTGCTCAACGCCAGCCTTCGCGGCGAGCACCTGCGCGATACCGGCCCAGAACGCGCTAATCCTCTCGGGCTTCCACGTCGCGAACTCCTTCATGTCGACCGACACGTCCACGTTGAAGCGGAGAACGCCTTCGGGAGCGGCAGCAAAGCCCGTTGTCAGCGACGAACCGCGCGCAGCGTTATAGCGCGGCGGCTCCTCCGACTCAACGCGGGACGGCGGTACTTCGGGCTGCGCGGTAGCGCCTCGCATAGCACCATCCTCCAAGGCCGGACCGGCATAGTACGTATCGCCTTCCTTTCGCATGATGCCCGTCGTCACGAGGTACGCGAGGATCGTCTTGAGCAGTCCCTCGTACTTCGGCCCCGCGCCGGAGACGCTCGCCAGCATCTCGATCGCGGTGCGCTCCTGCAACGGCTTCTGCATGAGCAGCGTCGGGACGAGTGCGTCCGCGAACCAGGTCTTGCGCAGCAACGGTGCGAGCTTGTGCGGCGCCGTCTCCGCGTTCCAACTGATCGCTTTGACGTAGGCCAGCACTTCGGGTGCGACGGCGTAACCGGTTCCGTCCTTTCTCAGAAACCCAACGTCGAGGAAGAACGGGTGTGCGAGAATCGCGGTGTTGGGATGGATCTTCACCAGCTCCGCCACCTCCGCGTTCGAGATGACGCTCTTGCCCTGCGCCGCCATCGCCGCGTAGCCACGCAGCAGTTCGTATTGCTTGGTGTAGCCGACACGATCGGTCGGCAAGACCTTCGACCCACGATCACCGGATTGCTTCTTCGGCGGTTCCGGCGCCGCCGTGGGAGCGTCGGGGGGAATGCTCCCGACCACCTTGGGGCCAGTCATGGAACACCTCAGTTTGTTGTGCGCCTGGTCCGCAATGTATGCGGCGACGACAAGATGGTCAATGCGACCTGAGCGACGACTGAGCTGAGGCGGGCCGTTGGCCCTAATTCATGAGCAACAACGACAAAAACGACAAAATGTCAACCAAAGACGGCAAGCCCGGACCCAAAGCCGAAGTACTCATCATCGACGGAAACTGGAAAGACGCCGTCGCCCATGCGCTCGCGAAGGGAAAACCGCCTGCCCCGGCGAAGAAGTCCAAGAAGAAGGTAGGGGCAAAGAAAAAGCGCACATGAGAGCGGTGCGCCGCGCTGCTGATCGTTCGTTGTCCCCATGTGCAACCAATTGCCCAGATAGGGCGGGTTTGCGTGAACTACATACTTCCCGCTTCGACCGGATCGCCGAACCGAGCCCCGCGCCGGGCCTTCACCTCGACGAACGCGACCGTATCGCCCCGCTCGACGATGAGGTCGATATCCCGGTGTCCCGATCGGAACCGGCGCTGGACCAGCCGCCATCCGTTTTTGCGGAGCCACCGTTCCGCGATGCGCTCGCCGAGTTCGCCGAATTCCTGGGTTGCCGTCGACATGGGGCGAGGATACGGCGATCCAGGGCCCCAACCATCACCGATCGCGTGCGGGTAGAAGCATAATCACGCGGTCGATCATGCGAAAAACGAACGCGGAGGACGCAGAGGGCATCCCCGTTAGGGCCGACATGCGAAAACGAACGCGGAGGACGCAGAGGGCATTGCCGTTAGGGCCGACATGCGATAACGAACGCGGAGGACGCAGAGGGCGCAGAGGGGATCCTCACCGAGCGAATCCGTCGCGCCCCGGCGAGTGGATCGATCGGGTTGATCGGGTTGATCGGTGAGATCGGTGAGATCGGCCCCACAGAAAAAGTCCAACCTCGATCGGCGCATCGATACCCGTGGCCGAGTTGGACTGCTTTTCAATACACCGATCAGACCGATCGACGCGGATCGAATCGGCGCCAGGGCGAATGGATCGATCGGTTTGATCGGTGAGATCGGTGAGATCGGCCCCACAGAAACAGTCCAACCTCGATCGGCGCATCGATACGCGTGGCCGAGTTGGACTGCTTTTCAATACACCGATCAGACCGATCGACGCGGATCGAATCGGCGCCAGGCGAATGGATCGATCGGGTTCATCGGTGAAATCGGTGAGATCGGCAGCACAGAAACAGTCCAACCTCGATCGGCGCATCGATTCCCGTCCCCGAGTTGGACTGCTTTTCAATACACCGATCAGACCGATCGACGCGGATCGAATCGGCGCCAGGGCGAACGGATCGATCGGGTTGATCGGTGAGATCGGTGAGATCGGCCCACAGAAACAGCCCAACCCCGATCCGCGCATCGATACCAGTGCCCGAGTTGGACTGCCTTTGAATACACCGATCAGACCGATCGACGCGGATCGAATCGGCGCCAGGCGAATGGATCGATCGGGTTGATCGGTGAGATCGGTCCCACAGAAATAGTCCAACCCCGATCGGCGTATCGATGACGTGGATCGATCCGATCGCATCGAACCTGGATCGACAGGATCTCACAAATCCCCAGGATCCCTCATCCGGAAGCGCTGATCTCACCCCGCGCATGGAGCGGTGGCGATGCGCATCTCACCCGAGAACGAGAATCGCGATGCGCGCGCGTGCCAGAGACTTGATTCCTAGTTCCGCGCGACCAGCGAGCTCACGTACTGCGCGCCGTTCATCCCCGGCACATCGAGCGCGCTTCGCACGACGATCGGATCCGTCTTCGTGACCCAGTACAGCCCACGCGTGACATCCGCCGCGCGCACCGACACCACCCAACAATCGAACTGCCCCGCCGGCACCCGGACGTTGTCCTCCCCGATGACGGAGATCCGCGTGGGCAGCGTCGTCAATCCGCCGAGCGACACGCTGAGCGTGTTCGCCGAATCCTCCCATGCCGCGTGGATCGGAAGAAGACGGAGGACGGCGTCGAGCATCGCCGCGTTCACGAGCGCCCCCGGCGGCACCGCCGACACGATCGAGCGCTGGCCCGCCGGCGCGCTCGTGCCGCCGAATGCGCTGTCATCACGGAACTCCAAACCCAGCCGCGCGCGGCCGATCGTCGAGCTCCAGTGGAGCGGACGCAGCGTCGACGACTCGACGTACAGCGAATCCGTCCCCGCGATCCGCGCGCCCGCCTTCGACTCGACGAACAGCCACGCCCCGATTCCCTTGTACGCCGCCGGGGCCATCGTCACGGTGCGCGTGCCCAGCGACGTGCCGGTGAGATCGTGCTCGAGCACCGTCTCGTACACGAACTGGCCTCGCGGGAGACGCGTCCCGTCGACGCGCAGCGTGCGCGCCGACGGCGCGGGCGCGAACTGCGCGGTCACCTCGCGCGCTCCCGCGACGCACATCACCGCGGCGACCACCGCTCGCCACGGCGCACGCGCCGCCCAGCGCGGGGCGCCGACTTTCCTCGAGATGCTACGCGCGCGGACCACAGACACGATCGAGTTCCTCCAGACCAACGAGCACATCGCGCGGCTTCGAGCCGTCGGGCGGGCCGAGCACTCCAGCGGCGTGGAGCTGGTCGATGATCCGCGCCGCGCGACCGTAGCCGACCTTCAGGCGCCGCTGCAACAGCGACGTCGATCCCTGCTGGTTCTGCACGACCACCTCGGCCGCCTCGCGAAACAGTTTGTCGCGGTCGCCGGCTTCGGCCGCGCCGTCGCCGTCGCCGCCCCCCTGCTCCATCGCCTCCTTCGCACGCACCTGCTCGAGAATGTCCTGCTCGACCTCGAGCGGCTCCTCCAGCATGAGCCCCTGCGCGGCGAGCGCCGCGCGCTTCCGGTCACGCTGGGCCTCGTACCAGCCCATCAACCGCTCGGTGTCCTCGCTCGAGAGATACGCGCCCTGGAGACGCGACGCCTCCGACTTCCCCGGCGGAATGAACAGCATGTCGCCGTTGCCGAGAAGCATCTCGGCGCCCGCGCCGTCGATGATCGTCCGGCTGTCGACCTGCGATGCGACGCGGAACGCCATGCGGCTCGGGAAATTCGCCTTGATCAGACCCGTGATGACGTTCACGCTCGGACGCTGCGTCGCCAGAATGAGGTGGATGCCGATCGCGCGCGCCTTCTGAGCGAGCATCGCGATCGGCGTCTCGACTTCGCTCTGCACGGTCATCATGAGGTCGGCCATCTCGTCGATGATGACGACGATGTACGGCAGAATCCCACCCTTGTAGGTGCGGTCCTCGAACGCGACGTCGGGGCGCAGCGGCGTCTTGAGCGGCGCGCCGTCCTGCACGCGCTTGTTGAACTCCTGGATGTTGCGGCATCCGTTCGCCGCGAGCAGCTCGTAGCGGTCGTTCATTTCGAGCACCGCCCACTTGAGCACCGACGCCGCGTCGCGGTTGTCGGTGATCACCTTGTGGCGAAGGTGCGGGAGCGTGTTGTACACGGAGAGCTCGACCATCTTCGGGTCGACCATCAGGAAGCGCAGCGTCCTGGGCGTGTGGCGATAGACGAGGCTCGTGATGATGGTGTTCACCGCGACCGACTTGCCCGAGCCGGTCGCGCCGGCGATGAGCAGGTGCGGCATCTTCGCGAGATCGGCGATGACGGGCTTGCCCTCGAGATCCTTGCCGAGCGCGATCGGAAGCGCCGCGCGGGCCGACTGGAACTCACGGTTCTCCACCAGCTCCCGGAACGACACCATCTCGGCGATCGGATTCGGCACTTCGACGCCGACGGCGCCACGTCCGGGGATCGGCGCGACGACGCGGATCGACGGCGCGCGCATCGCGAGCGCCAGGTCGTTCGAGAGATTGGCGAACTGGCGCACCTTCACGCCGGGCGCCGGCTCGATCTCGAACTGCGAGACCACCGGCCCCGTCGTGCGGCCGACCAACTCGCCGTCGACCCGGAACGTGCGGAGTGCGTCCATGAGCTTCTGGCCCATGATGTCGAGCTCGCGCTTGCTCGCGTCGGTGTTCCTGGGCGGGAGCTGCGTGAGCAGTTCGGGGGACGGCAGCTCCTCGCTCGACAGGTCGACGAGCTCGGACGCATCGATCGCCGCCGCAATCGACGCATCGTGCGCCGCGGCCGCCTCGGCTCTCGACTTCTTTCGCTTCCGCTTGCCGTCGGCAGAGTCGACGTTCAGCGGTTCGAGAGTGTCGGCGAGCAGTGCGCTGTCGATCGCGGGCATCTCCTCCGGCGGCGGCTCGAGCGCGAGCGCGAGATCGACCTCCGTGTCGGTCCTGGGCTCGCGCTTGCGGCGACGCCTGGGCTGATCTTCCTCGCTCGCGGCGATCGCGTCGCCGTCGGCGACGGCGGCGCCTGCGTCGTTGTGTCGGCCGACGAGGGCGCGAATCGGATTCCAGGCGAGGGTCGCGGCGGTCAACACCGACGCCGCCAGCGCGACGAGAATCCATGCGCCGAACGCGCCGAACCACGCCGCGGAGTAATACGCGACGAACGCCCCCCAGATGCCGGCGGCGCCGCTGTGGGTGCCGGGCGCGGGCATCGGCAGCGCGAGCGCCAGCACGACAGGCAGCAGCAGCACGACGCCGAGAAAGAAGATCATCCACGACCGGTCGGTGTCCGATTCGAGCCGGCCGAAGAGACGGAGCGCGTGCACCGCCGGAGCGAGCGGCAGGATGAACGCCGCCGGCCAGCCGAAGAAGCTCACCAGCGGACGCGCCAGAAACGCTCCGACGAACCCGACGCTCTCGTTCACCGAAACCCCGGCGCGCAGCTCGGCGAGACCGAGCGCGATGAACGCCCCTGTCAGAAACACCGCGAACAGGAGCAATCCAATGCCGAGTATTTCGCGTTTGAGCGCGGAGGTAGTCACACCGTTCGTGTGTTCGGGGTGAATGGACGTCATGAGAATATGCTTCGCGACGCAGCGATTCGCGTGTGCGATTTCGCACACCGCATCAATCAATGACGCGCGAGCCGCGACGCCGTTTTTTTCAACGCGCGCGGCCGAGGCCAATCAGTTTTGTGATGGCGGCTCAGCGGACGCGTTCTGGACCCAGCTTCGTGATCTGCCGGTCCTGATAGATCGGCACCACGGGGTACGAGTCGAGCGCCGCGCAGGCGGCGAGGTCGTCGACGTAGCCCGCGGCGCGCAGCGCCTGGCCGTGCTCCGAGGCGTCGAACAGGCGGGCGATGTCGTCACCGTACCGGCGGTCGATCAGCGCGCAGGCCCGAGCGGCGTCGTTGAGCGCGACGTTCGTGAGGCGCCTGGCGACGTGCCGGACGAACCGCCCCGCGCATCCGGCGTCCTCGAGCCCGAATTGACGGTCGCGGCCGGCGCACACGAGCGTGATCGCCGTGCCGCCGCGCACCGCGCTGCGCAGCATCGTCAGCACGGCGGTGAAGTTCACGTACGACGCCACGACCACCTCGCGCGCCGCCGCGCTGTTGGTGATGGCCGGCGTGCCGTTGGTGGTCGTCATGAGCACCGTCTTGCCCTCGACGGCCTCGCGCGTGAACTCGAGCGGCGAGTTGCCGAGGTCGAAGCCGGGGATCGGCTTCATGCGGCGTTCCCCGGCGAGCAGGAACTCGCCCTTGTCGAACGCCTTCGATCGCGTGACGGCCTCTTCAGAGCTCTCGAATGGTACGATGGCGCGCGCGCCGTTCGTCAGCGCCGCCGCGATCGACGTCGACGCGCGCAGTACGTCGATCACCGCGACCACCCGTCCCGCCACATCGGACGGCGCGATGTTCGCGCCGCCGAAGATCACCTCGACACGCACCTACGCAGGCTCCTTGAACAGGTCGGTCTCGCGCTCGAGGAACTTGGTGTCGACCTCGCCGGCCATGAAGCGTGGGTTCTGCATCACGCGCGCGAGGAACGGGATGGTCGTCGTCACGCCTTCGATGATGAAGCCGTCGAGCGCGACGTGCATCCGGGCGAGCGCCTCCTGCCGGTCGCGCCCCTGGCAGATGAGCTTCGCGAGCAGCGAGTCGTAGTAAGGCGGGACGGTGTAGCCGTCGTAGACGTGCGTATCGAGCCGCACGCCCGGGCCGCCCGGCGGATGGAACGCGAGGATCTTGCCCGGCGAGGGCTGGAAGTTGCGCGCCGGATCCTCCGCGTTCACGCGGCACTCGATCACGTGGCCGCGCAGCGGCGGCAGTTCCAGGACGCTGAGCTTCTCGCCCGCGGCCACGCGGATCTGTTCCTTCACGAGATCCACGCCGGTGAGCATCTCGGTGACCGGATGCTCGACCTGGATGCGCGTGTTCATCTCCATGAAGTAGTACGAGCCGTCCTCGTCGAGGAGCATCTCGATCGTGCCCGCGCCGACGTAGTCGATGGACTTCGCGCCGGCCACGGCGGCGGCGCCCATCCTGGCCCGGAGCTCGGGAGTCATCGCCGGGCTCGGGCTCTCCTCGATCAGCTTCTGGTGGCGGCGCTGCACGGAGCAGTCG
>Ga0164243_10001519_pt1 | contig 39322 bp, 26 predicted proteins | sample OricompcompostOP_FD_108781 | JGI IMG/M metagenome (GOLD analysis project Ga0164243, IMG submission 108781) | Organic Plus compost microbial communities from Emeryville, California, USA - Original compost - Organic plus compost (OP) | ecosystem: Engineered > Solid waste > Mixed feedstock >... | reverse complement strand
CGGCCACCACAACCTATGAGACCAATTTTTAGCACTTCTTTTCTCCCCGGAACATTGCCCAGCGCATAGGGCATGCCGAAGTGATAAGCAACACTGCCGCCGATAACAGCCACACCTGCGGTTTTCAAAAAAGAACGGCGACTTCCTGATGGTAACGATGAATAGTTTTTCTCCATTTGTTTTTGTTAAAGCATCTGATTCTTTAAACGAGAATTAATAATTGGAACTTCAAGTTTAATGATTGCGGCCTGCATGGCCAACCATCCACTTGCCTCACAAAACTAAAAAACTATCTTGTATACACAAAAAAGACTGAAACTGTATTTGTCGCTAACTAAATCCATCTACCTGCCAACCTTTTCGATACGTACGGCGCAGGTATTTTTCGGCATCCGGATAATTTGGAAATTTCATATTAACTGCATCCCATTCCAATACCGTATCCGGCACACGTATCGCTACAGTCCCTAAAAGTATGGCCTCGGTCATCGGTCCGGTCTGTGCAAAATGCGATTCGGTTTTTGGTCCGCCTAAGCAAGCATCTACAAAGTGATGGTAATGATTCCGCTCTTCCAAATCCGGACGCTTATGATCCTTGAACTTACTCTCCGGAAGCAGTACCGGTGTTCCCCCATGCGGAATAAGTAGTGCCCCTTCGGTACCAATCAGCATAGCTGCCTCTTCGGGATATTTCTCGCCCGGGTACAGCGCGCGTACCTCTTCGGGAGGGTAGAATTCACCATCAAACCATTCTACAGGAAGCGTTTTGGATGCCGTCCGGTCGTTACCGGGGAACATCCAAGTAATGTGATTGCCTTGCGGCCATGTATCGGCCCGACGATCCGGTGAATCCTTCCAGGATTTCTGCACTTCTGCCACTACAGATATCGGCGATGTCATGCCCAATCCTTTCCAAACGGCATCGAAGATATGACAGCCGATATCGCCCGACCACCCCGTGCCGAAATCCTGCCAGGCGCGCCATATTGCCGGATGATAAATAGATGGCGCATAAGGTCGCATGGGAGCCGTACCAATCCAATTGTCCCAATGCAAACCGGAAGGTACCTCCTGGCCTTGTACGGGTCGTGGCCCCTCAAGACGGTATCCCGCTATGCCCGAGCGGTTCGAGCATAGATAAGCATGTTTCACTTTTCCGATAATACCTTCCTTAATCCATTGAACACCCGTCCGGTCACCAATGGATGAGGCTATCTGGGTTCCCAATTGTGTAATTACCCCCGCTTTTATAGCTGCTTGTGTAAGCACACGCACTTCTGCAACATCATGGCACATAGGCTTTTGACAATACACGTGTTTACCTGCCTTAATAGCGCTCATGGCAATAATGAAGTGATTATGATCGGGTACCGTTACATTAACGGAGTCAATCTTGTTTTTCTCTTTTTTTAGAAGTTCGCGCCAATCCGTGTAGAGACGTGCGCCGGGTACCAGCTCGGCAGCTTTTTGTAAGATGTTTTCATCGACATCGCACAAGGCGACGATTTCTACATTCGGATGAGATTTGAAGTTCTGAAGGTCATGCCCTCCCATACCACCGACACCGATACAGGCATGCCGAAGCTTTTCTTTGGGCAGCGCCGCAAACGCTTTGGATGCGGATTCCAAAATAAACGGTGCACCGATAGCTGCGGTTGCAGCGGTGCGTAAAAATTTTCTACGTGATGTTGAATGATCGTTTTTCATACCCCAGCATATATCTATTAACAGGTTCAAAAAATTGGTTATCCTTCTGCCTAAACAAAGATATATATTATACTTGTATATACAAGAAAAAACAGAAAACCAATGAATAATCGCTAAAACAACAACTTTACACGAATTGCACCGTCAAAGCAATTGACATGATTTGTGTATACAAGCAGCAAATTTCAGTATCATCTTAGGGAACTACTTCCTGTCTAACGAAAGAACGTACATAACCATCGTTTCGGCGTCTTCTTCCGAAACCGCCGGATGGGGCGGCATCACAACATTTCCCCATGAACCTTTGGCCCCTAAAATAATCCGCTTGGCAAGGACACGGATGTAATTACTGTTCATTGGGTAACGGGCCGCGATATCTTGAAAGGCAGGGCCACGCTTTCGATCGGTTTCTTTGTGACAGGTAAAGCAATCTGAATAAGACATTAATACCCTTCCTTTATCCAGCATTTCAGTTGTGGGCACAACGTCTACATCTCCGGCAAGCTTTTCGATGGGTTTGTTTGGATGCTCACGGACCGCGCTTTTCTCGCTGTGGTTTGCATTTCCCCCGCATCCGACAGCCAAGATAACAACGGCCAGCAACGTAGCAGAACAAAACATAAAAGCGTGCATGATGATTGGATTTTGGTAAAACTACCAAAAAGAAGGGCTTTTTAAAAGAACTTAACCTGTTTATGTAAACATTTTCCGAAACTCCTGGGGCGTCATTCCCTTCAGCCGCTTAAGCAACCGGATGAAATGAGCCGTAGATTGGAATCCACTGTCCCGGCATATCTTTTGAATCGACAATGAGGTACCTTTCAGCAACTCACACGCATGTTCCACCCGCATTTCCTGTACAAAGTCTGTCAGTGTTTTTCCCGTCCACTGTTTAAAGTAACGGCAAAAGGTAGGAACACTCATGTTCACTAACCCGGCTACCTCTTCGAGGTAAATCCGATCACGTATCCGATCCGCAACATACGTTTGGATACGGCCCAGCGTCTCTTTGCCCTGCAGGTCCATTTCTGTGGATATTGTATAATGCAACGGCGCGCAACTCGGATTATCGCCCAACACGGCAAGCAACCGAAGTACCAACAGCAACCGTCCCTGCCCGATGGCGTGCGGCATTGACAGCATAAATTCAGTCAGTGAATCCCGTGTCAGCTCTTTAAATGTTAAGGCCAAACCCTCCGCCGTAAACAATCGCTTTAACTTTCCGTGCTCTGGAAGATCAAAATAAGTTTCACCCAAAAATGACCGGTAAAACTGAAGAACAATAAATTCATCTTCTTCTGCATCGCATCCAGCCAATTGTTCACATTTGAACCAGTGCGGTACTCCCGGAGCCAGTAAAAACACATCACCAGCCTGGAACTTCCGGATGGTATTACCCACATAAAAGCTTCCCGAGCCCGAACGGATGAGTATTAATTCATGCGCATCGTGCACATGATAGGGAATGTTGCAGGCCACCCCCCGCAGGTGTTTCACCGCAAAAGACTGGGACGGAGTAATCGGTATGGGCCGGGATACAGGAATCATTAATCGGGAAGTATCTTTACACGAATGTTGCGGAACAGCACTTTACTACCCGGATCGTGCCCCTGCAACGCAAAAGTCCCGCTTGAAATCGTATGCCCGGTATGGGGTTTTATCGTTGTATCCGGTTCATTATACTCCAGGATGAGCTTTCCATCAATCAGAATCCGGACGGTCTTGCCCTGTACAATAATGTGTTGCGTATACCACTGCTTGTCCTTCACCGGAACCGTATCAACATGGACAATGCCATAAATGCTACCCGATCGGCGCCAATCGGTATGCGAAATATTTACCTGTACTTCATGGCCTATCTCCGGGAAACCTACCTCCTGAAATTGTGTATGGAAATAAATCCCTGAATTTGAACCCGGGAACGTCATTACGTCCACTTTCAATTCGAAGTTCTTAAAATCGTGGTTATTCACATCGCCAGCGTAAAAAAGATGTGATCGCTCGCCATTTACCAAAATCGCTCCGTCTTCCACGCGAAATGTTTCGGGATGTTCGTTCACTTTCCACCCATTCAATGTCTTTCCATCAAACAGTGATATCCACCCATCTGTGGCATTGTTGCCCTCTTGGGCAATTGACACGCCACTCAATAACAGGAAGAATGCCGCCAAAAAAAACTGATATCTATACATAATGCTGAATTTATAGTTGTTACGCATTCAAGCTTGTCAATGCGATCATCACACTTCCTTACGTCGGCAATTGGCAATCGTAAGTAGGCAATCCAGGCACCTCCATCGCTACCAGGAAGGTGCACCCGCTATCGGGATATTGCGCCAGTTGTTCATCGTCCATTTCCTTCTGGGCAGTCGTCACAAGCAAGTAATCCAAATGAGGGCCTACAAACGCGCAGGACGACACATGAGGTGCCGGTATGGGAATCCAATGCTCCATCGCTCCCGAAATCGGATTGAATCCGCCTACACCCCCTCCTCCCCAGATAGCTACCCAAATGGTTCCTGCAACATCCATGGACATGCCATCCGGAAAACCCATGGATGCTGAAATTTTCACCGCTAACCGATCGAAAGCAACCTTACCGGTCACTGCATCGTGCCTGAATGCCCTAATTTCTTTCGTCGGGCTATCTATGTAATATAGGGTCCGGTTATCGGCCGACCAGCATATTCCATTAGAGATCGACACCCTTTCAATTTTTTTTTCTGCCTGCCATGCGTCGGAAATGCGATATAGATCCCCCCCACCCGGCTCATGATCCATATGGGTCGTCCCGATCCACAGATTCCCCAAGCAATCCACTGCGCCATCATTGCACCGGTGATTTTCCCATTCCCGGTTCAAATCGGAAATCAATGACAGCTCCTGAGACCTCAGATCATACGTACCTATGCCACCCTGCGCACCGGCAACGAGCAAATTGTTAGTTCCGCCGACCGGACAAACGAACGAAATCATCCGGCTTCCTTTGTATTGGGTTACCAAGCCATCGCCCAGTTGATACTCAACAAGGGTATTTCCGAGGATGTCCACCCAAAAGGCACTACCGCGACCTGAATGCCACATTGGACTTTCACCGAGTATACAACCCGGTACCTCCAACTTTTTTACCCTGTTTTCCTCAACTATCATTACATCTATTCCTGTCGGCTCAGAAAATCGACTGCTGCTTTTACTTCATCGAAATTGTTATCCCAATCGTGCTCACATTCAACAAAGATAAACCCCTGGAACTTCTGACGCCTTAGTTCTGTAAATACCGCCTTGTAGTCAATCACTCCGGTTCCCACTTTTATGTCAGCCGCCTCCGGATTCCCGAAGGAATCCAGATCTTTCGCATGGATGCTTACCAAATGTCCTTCCAACTGTTTTAGGCATTCCACCGGATCTAGGCCACTTCTCACCCAATGCCCCAAATCACCGCATACCGCAAAATGCGGATGCCCTTTTAAAGCGGCTAGAGCGGAATCAGGGTGCCAGAAGCGGCTTTGTCCTTTCCTATGTTGGTGGAGGGCCAGTTTTATTCCATAATCTGCCGATAGACTATCCAATTTATCCCAAAACTGAGGTTCCGGCTCGCCAACAAGAAACTTCAAACCAAGCTGCTTTCCCTTTTCGAACAACACCTGCCATTCATCAAGGGTTTTACCATCGGCATACATAGAAACCATGTGCAAGTCATTCTCCTGCAACAGGGATTGGACATCCGCAAGTTCCGACTCGCTCAGTTCGGCAAATGATTTCTCCCCGAATTTTCCACGCGGTTGATGAAAAGAAAAACCCTCTACATAAGCTGCACCACTTTCTTTCGCTTTCTTTAACCCGTCCTTCAACGAAAAGCGATTAAACGAATACAAGGCAACCCCTATAGGAGCGCGCTCCTTTTGGATGGTTAAGCCACAGGCAAAACACCAGCCTGCTATTGCCAACATACCTATTATTTTCATCTTCATGTCCTACAATTATAAGCGTTTCAAATCAGGATGTGCTTTTTTATTTTAACTTTCCCATCCGATCCGGCTTTTCTTTTCCCGGTATCCATATACCTTAGAAAGTGCCAGGCAGTCCGTATGGGGAAGCATTCCATCGGAGCACGTTACATGCGATAAGCTGGCTGCTGCTGCACAAACGCCCAAATCAAGGCATGCTTCCATATTCCAACCTTCGTGTATACCCAGCAAAACACCGGCGGCAAGTGCATCGCCTGCACCGTTTGCCCCTATGACTTTCTCCTGGGGGAGCTGCAGACTGGGTTGGAATAACTGACGACCATCACGGTGTGAAGCCCATACGCCGTCCGGATGATGAATAATGATCCACTCACTGACCCCCATCCGGAAAATGACCTTAAAAACATCCTGGCATCGCCTGTCCATTTCAGCCGGGTCTGTTACTTCCATTAAATTAACCCCCGAAAGTTGGCTTGCCTCGTATTCGTTTAGAAAAAGATAATCTACGTAAGGCAATGCACAGGGAATGATGGTTGTGAACCGATCCGAATCTTCGCTCACCAAATCAATGGAGGTCAAAAAGCCCTCTTTTTTGGCATTCTCTAACACAAACGAAGCCTTGGTCCTTCCGTTTGGCTGAATTTCATCCAGGCGATCCAGTAGAAGCAGGTATCCCAGGTGAAAGATTTTTGCATTTGAAATCCGGAAATCAAAATGATCCATATCCAATAGGGAATTGGCTCCCCGATGATGGAAAAATGTGCGTTTCCCCGTCTGCTTAACGGAAGTCACAATCGTATAGGAGGTCGGTATGTCAGGTATCATTTGCAATTGCCGCACGTCAATACCCGCTTCGCGGCAATGATCTACAATCCGTATACCATTGAAATCGTTCCCAACCAAACCGACTGCCTCCAACCGAAAGGGAGCTTCCAGTTTGGTTAAATCCATCAGGATATTATAGGCTGATCCGCCATTACTCGTGTACTCATGCAGAATATTGACAAGGGATTGTTCCGCCGGAAACTTATCGATCAGTTTCACCTGATCCAATATCCAATTGCCCGCTACCAGCAGCCCCGACCGATTCGTATGATTTTTCGACATGGTCAATGGATTATTCATTCAGCAACTTCACCAACGGAGGTTCGTCTTCTATGATTTCGGGAAATCGCCCGATCTCGGTATCCCAAAAGAAATTATCGTTTTCATCATCGTTGGCGGTAGATACCTCGCCAATGATACACTCGGGAGAAACCGGATAAAATGCATGCCAAAGCAGCGGAGTAATCGTGATGCGTTCACCTGCTTTTAACACAATGGGCTGGCCATTGCTAATTGGACGATATTCACCGTTGATTTTAACATTTATAAATTCCTGTTCAACGGTTTCGGGATTTTCTCCCCACAACGTAACCGCGAGTTCACCCGCTCGGCATATAATATCCTCCTTTTTCTGCTTATGGTAATGTGCCGGTGTGGTCTGGTCTCTCCAGGCGTACATCAGCTTTTCACAATATTCGGGCTCTGCGGCAAGATTCACCAATACCAGCCCTTCCTTACGAAAAATCCCTAATCCAAAATCCGTTACGTCCCACGCGGGATTGGGTGGCAATGCCCAACCATTGCGTTCGAAAAAATTGATCGCAGAACGCACCGCATAATTTATCTCTGACCGTTTCATTGATTACTTCTTTTCTTTTTTTGTTACCGGGGTTATACTACAAGTGTGGAAGGGAAAGAGACATTCACGAACGTACCCGTTTCCTGTGAACGCAACGCTGCATTAAATACCCGATGGCTATCCACGGCTTCCTCAGGCGTTGCACAGCCAAACTTCCCGCCCAACAAACCTTCACGCTCCGCAATATAAGCCGCGAACATTTGCATGAAACAATCCGGAAAGCCTGCTTCGAAAATACCACCCGTGATGGTTTCAAAGGGCATTTGAAATCCGAGGTCCGTGCGCTTCCACCACTGCTCGGCGCCATTGGTGAACTGCCAAAAGGCTTTCGTATCCTTGGTGCTGTACCGCACACCGCCTTCCGTTCCGTAAATCTCAATGTACCAAGTATTTGTTTCACCCGGTGCCAGTCGTTTCATTTCCAGTTGCATGGGCACCTGCTCACCATTGATTTCTACCTGGGTACTCAATGTAGCATTGTTCCAGGTATCACATACCGCCATTCCCCCTTTTCCATCGGGCCGCTCAGTGATGATCTTTTGCAATTGGGCAAACACCTTGGTCGGCTTCCAACCTAACCGAAGCGGCACATGCAATGCATGCATACCCAAATCTCCCATCACACCGATTTCACCGCAATATTGTGATTGGCGCTTCCAATTGATCGGTTTCTGCGCATTCATATCGCTCGCGTGGAGGAAACCCGACCGGACTTCAAATATCCGGCCTAATCTTCCGGATTGCACTTCGGCGATAACCCGCTGTGGTCCGGGCAGAAAAGGCATTTCCGAACTGCAACGTACAAATCGTCCTAACTTGGTCGCCTCGGCAGCGATCGCTTCCGCTGCCTCCTGATCAATACCGAAAGGTTTCTCACCCAGCAAATCTTTGCCTGCCCGCAAGATATCAATGTATAATTCACGGTGCAGGTTATGCGGAACGGCAATGTATACCACATCCACCTGATCACTGTTGATCAGTTCCCGGTAGTCCGTTGTCAGCAACGAAACACTGTCAATTTGTTTGTACCAAGATAATATGCTTTCATTCAGATCGCAAACCGCGGTAAGCTGAACCCGCACGGGGAAATCCTTTAAGGCAAACCAGCGTCCAAATGCGCTCGCCGCCTCGCGTCCCATCAATCCGCCGCCAATGATGCCTATGTTTACTGTTTTCATTTATGCCTATTTTAACAATCCGATTACTTCGGCTGGTTTAGCTTTTTCATGTACAATGGCCATCAACGCACGGGTCATTCCGCTTGGATTGGCATGCTGAATTACATTCCTTCCATATACAATGCCTCTCACCCCCTGCTGCATCAAACCATAGGTACGTTGAAGGATTTCCTCATCGCTCGCTTTTCCGCCACCACGTACCAATACCGGAATGTCTCCTGCAGTTTCTACGACACGATGGTAGTCATTCACGTTATCGGTAGGATCCGCCTTGATGATATCCGCACCGAGTTCCACGCCCTGCCTCACCAATGGAATGATTTTTTCCGGGTCGCCATTCACCATATACCCACCGGCTTCGCTGTTTGGGCGGAATACCAGCGGCTCTACCATCAGCGGGATACCATAACGTTCCGTCTCAGGCTTTATCTTCAATATATTCTGAATACATTGGTCGGTCACCTCCGGTTCATCCGGAATGCTGAATAGGTTCACGACGACGCATGCGGCATCCAAACGGACCGCCTGCTCTACCGGATTTTCGATCATCCGGCTGAATAAGGTACGCGGCAATTGCTTACCGTATACATTGGCTACGTCGGTACGTAAAACCAGTGACGGTTTCTCCCGTCCGGGAAGGGACTGTAGATAATGTGCCTGACCAACCGTAAGCTGAATGGCATCGGGGGCTGCATCCACCAACACATCCACGGCATTCTTGATGCTTTCAATACCCTGCAAAAAAGAATACTCATTAAAGAACCCGTGGTCTATGGCTACATCAAAGCAATTGCCTGAGCTCCTGTTAAAGAGTCTGTTTAATCTATAAGTTTTCATAACACAAATATAACCATTAAATCAACTTGTATATACAAGTTATAAAAATTATTTTAAAATAATTTCATCGACAAATAACCAGGCCTCCCCGCCCGCACCGGGATATCCATCAGGAATCTTCCGGTAAGGCCGGGCAATCAGTTTCAGGTAGCGCAGGTTGGTGGTATGGATGGGGCAATCGATCAGCCTATGCCCTTCCAGTTGTTCGGGTTTACCCGGTACGGGTGATAACTTTGCTAATAATTTTTCTTCCGTTGTATCGGCGCCTCCCCATACTTCGATATACTCCGGTGCATAAACGGGCATATACGTAATCCCTTGATAGTTTTGCATCACGCTAAGCGTCAAGGTATCGATTGCCGTTGGTTCATCAAAATGCATTACGGCCGACAAAGGCGACTTTAGGTACCCCTGCCATTTTCCATCGGCATGGTTGTTACCTCCACTCTCCAAATCAAAAAACGAGATTTCCCTGCGTGCGGGATATAAATAATGGGGCCGGCCTTCCATCACAATACGGTCCGGTGTTTTCGCCGATCTCACATACCCGCGCACGATGGTGGGACTTGGCGCCCATCCTTCCTTAAATGCTTTCACCGATAATTGTTGGTTGCTTCGGATCGAAATTGGCTTATCAAATACGGTGCTGTTCGAACTATCCGGCTCCTTTCCATCCAGCGAGTAGCGGATTTCTACACCGGGGATGGGGTGACTCATCGTAATCTGCAGCTCATCGCGGAAAAAAGTCCGCGCCGGGGTGATCTGCGGTACCGTCAACGATAACGTTGTCTGCCCATCATCGACAAAGCCCATTTCAACAACCTTCGTTGGAAACGAAGCCGTCAATTGGGAGACCTCTTCATTGGTAATGGGTGTATTCCAGATATACACCCGCCGTAATGCGTCGTTGGCCAGCAACTCTTTGATTCCAGCGGCCGTAATAGCCGTTCCACTTAATCTGACGCTACCCAATTTGGGCAGTGCATGCAATGCCGTCAGGCCTGCATCATCGATCGGGGTATCATTCAAATTGATATCACGGAGATTTTTGAATTTCGCGACTGTCTCCAATCCTTGCTTGCCGATGGGCATACCGTCAACATTCAACGAAACGATCTGTTGTGCGATCGGTTCCAGCTCCGCCAACGCTTGGTCGGTATAAAAGCCCGCTCCGTAAAAGCTCACCGAAAGTGCCGGTGATCCATCTGCTAATACACGGATCACCCGATAGGGTGTTGAAAGTTTTTCGATCTGCTTCGCATCCGCCGCGGGGAAATCAAAATTTTCCTCCTTATGGATCGGATAAACCGCTCCAATGGCCAACAGGAGACTGTCATCGGCATTCAGCGTCGCTACGGGCAGATTAAATTGGGCACCCTTGGCTACCCACGCCTGAAGCAACGTAAGTTCTTCCGGCGTCAGTTGCGGCTTGCCTTTAGGGGGCATGTGATGTTCGTGTTCGATATCTAACATCAACCGCTGTATTAACAGGCTTTCCGTCGGATTTCCTGCCTGTAACAACGCTCCGTTTTTACCACCCTTTGCCATCGAGGCGGAATCCGCTAAAATCAATTCACCTTTTGATTTCCCTGCATTGTGACACGACAGGCATTTGGCTTTCAGTATGGGAAGTACGGCATCATCAAACACCTGCGCGGTGTTGATGTCGAATACTTCCGTATTATTTTGTTTCAGGGGCTCAAATACAAACTGTTCGCCGTGTGTCAACGCCGCCCCAAAATGTCCGGCTATCAGCACCAGCAACAGACATAAGTTGGTAACCGCAGCAAACCAGAATCGATAGCGGGTATATTGAAGTCCCTGAGCACACACAAGCACCCCCGATAAAAAAGAAATACCCACACCTGTCCATTTGTGCCACTGCAAATTACCTCCTTCATACCCTTCCTCCTGGGCAAGTAGAAGACCCATAATTACCGTTATGGCGGCGGTCAATGCAGCTACAAATAAGGTTTCTCGGATCAGCGGTTTTATGGATAGCGTCTTTTCCAACTGTCGACTGAAGTTGATAAATATACCGGCCATCAGCAGCAAGACAATCGGGAAATGCAGCAGCATCGGATGTACTCTTCCGATAACCTGCATCCATACCGGCACGCGGACAAGGTGTTCGAACAGTAGAAAAAAAAGGATAAAGCAATTGAGGCCTATCAGCGTATTCAGCCGCCAGTTTGGTATTTTCATCAACAGCCCCTTATTATACGTTCAACTCCAAAAATTAGTTGCATGCGATTAGAATTTACGGCTGGAAAACTAAGCAATAATACTTTTTACCACATTGCCTGCGACATCCGTGAGCCGATACCTTCTTCCCAGGTGTTGATAGGTTAATCGTTCGTGATCCAGCCCCAGCAAATGGAGTACCGTTGCATGGAAATCATGCACATGCACCGGATCTTTTACGATGTTATAGCCGAATTCATCGGTCTCTCCGTATACCAGGCCCGGTTTCACGCCACCGCCCGCCATCCAAATGCTGAAACTGCGCGGATGGTGATCGCGCCCGTAGTTGTTAAACTCGAGGTGTCCCTGGCAGTAATTTGTGCGACCGAATTCACCGCCCCATATTACCAAGGTCTCGTCGAGCAATCCCCGTTGCTTCAAGTCGGTCACCAACGCGGCAGAAGCCTGATCAACATCTTTCGCCTGCAGGGCCATCATGCCCGGAAGCCCCCCATGCTGGTCCCACCCCTGATGATAAAGCTGGACGAAGCGGACACCGCTCTCCGATAACTTCCTTGCCAGCAAACAATTTGCTGCATAGGTTCCCGGCACCAGGCATTCGGACCCATACATTTTTACGATATGATCCGGTTCTTTCGATACATCCGTTACTTCCGGCACAGAAGTCTGCATCCGGTAGGCCATTTCATACTGCTGCACCTTAGCGGTAATCTCGGCATCACCGAACACTTCAAACTGCATGGCGTTCAATTTCCCCAGCTTATCGAGCAGATTCCGCCGGCTTACCTTATCTGTGCCTTCGGGATTATTCAAATACAATACCGGGTTCGGGCCGCCCATGAATTGGACTCCCTGATGAACTGAGTCGAGAAACCCGTTTGTCCATAATTTCGAATAAATCCCCTGGTTATCACCTTTTCCCTTTGATATCAATACACAAAATGCGGGGAGGTTTTCATTTTCGCTGCCCAGGCCATAGCTCAGCCAGGCACCCATGCTCGGCCGGTTGCCCTGCTGTGCTCCCGTTTGAAAAAAAGTAATGGCAGGATCGTGGTTTATGGCATCCGTATGCATCGACTTTACAATACAGAGGTCGTCTACAATCTTGGCGGTGTGCGGGAAGAGGCTGCTTACCCAGGCCCTGCTTTCGCCATATTGCGCAAAATCAAAATAGGATCCCACTAAAGGGAAGGAAGCCTGACCGGACGTCATTCCGGTGAGGCGCTGTCCTCCGCGTACCGATTCAGGTAAGTCCTGCCCGAGCATTTCCCTTAATTTCGGTTTGTAATCGAATGATTCCAGTTGCGACACACCGCCGGATTGGAACAGATAGATGACACGTTTTGCTTTGGGAGCAAAATGGGGTATTGCTTTTGCCAATGCATCCTGCCCGCTCTTCCCACCGGAAAACAAACCAGGCATCAACAGCGAGCCCAGCGCTGCACTGCCTATGCCGATACTTAAACTCGACAGAAACTGCCGCCGGTTTTGAAACAGTTTAGCATTTAAAATTTCCTTTTCCATGGAAGGCACGTTTTTCTTTTCCATTGCTCAGCGTTTTTATGGTCCTATACTCGTGTTGTAGCTTCTTCCAGGTTATAGATCGCATGAATCACTGCCATCAATGCCGCATATTCAACGGCGGGAATGTCTTCCCTGAGCGGCGCTTCCCCTACTTGCAGGAATTTATCCGCTTCACCGGAATCCTGCCGGAAGCGCTGCTGTTCTTCTTCGTAATACTGCTGCAATACTTCCAGCTCCCCTTCCGTTGCATCCCGACACAAAATCCGCTTAAACGCCGTTTGTATCCACGTGTCCGGCGAAGCATCGGCTTGCTCGGCCAATAATTCGCCCGCAAATACACGGGCACCTTCCAAGACCGTCGGATCATTCAGCATAACCAACGCCTGTAAGGGTGTATTGGTGCGCTGCCGGGTTACTTCGCACATATCCCGGTTGCTTGAGTCGAAAATAAGCATGCTGGGCGGAGGCAGCGTTACTTTAAAGAACACATAAATACCCCGTCTGTACAAGGCATCGCCGTGGTCCTGTACATAGTGCGCCAACGCCCCCCTTCCCGGGCTGGTAATTTCCCATATTCCGTCCGGTTGATAGGGCTTAATACTTGGGCCGCCGATGGTCCGGTTCAGCAGGCCGCTGCTTGCCAGTACCTGATCGCGGATCATTTCAGCGGGTAATCGGATCCGGGCGGCACGCGCATAGTAGCGGTTATCCGGATCCCGTTTCCGGTGTTGATCCGTTATCTGAGACGACTGCCGATACGTGGCGCTCATGACAAACTGCTTAACCAATCGTTTGATATCCCAACCGTTTTCCTGAAAATCGACGGCCATCCAATCGAGCAATTCAGGATGTGTGGGCAGCGTACCCTGATTGCCGAAGTCGGCGATGGTGGATACCAGTCCGTTGCCGAAAAACAGTGCCCACAACTGGTTGACGAACACACGTGCCGTCAGTGGATTGTCTTTACTGAACGTCCACTGCGCTAAGCCCAGCCGGTTCGGTGCATACCGGGTACTGTCAAAATCAAGTACAGACTCCGGTGTTCCGGGGAAGACACGTTCCTTGGGCGCGTCGTATACACCCCGGTCTAAGAGGAATGTGGGCCGCACCTCGTCACGTTCACCCATTACCGATACCGAAACCTGTTCCTGATCATCCCATTTATTGATAAAATTAAGTATGCCGTTCAGGTCATCCTGGGTAATCGTTAACCGGGGCGTCTTAGACGGACCGGAATTCACCAATCCTTCTAACCCATTTTCCAATGTGTTGTTGAAAAAGGCAAATAAACTATAATAATTCTTCTGCGAAAAGGGATCGTATTTATGATCGTGGCATTGCGCACACTCCATGGTGATGCCCAAGATACCTTTTGAATAGGTGTTGGTTTTGTCGATGGTATAGGCAACCCGGTATTCCTCATCGATTACGCCACCTTCTTCGGTAATTTTATGATTCCTGTTAAAAGCAGTGGCCAATATCTGTTCCTTCGATGCGTCGGGCAGCAGATCGCCGGCCAATTGCCAGGTAATAAACCTGTCGTACGGCATGTTCTCGTTGAATACGTGAATCACCCAATCGCGCCAGGGCCACTGGGTACGGATGTCGTCATCCTGATAGCCGTAGGAGTCCGCATAACGTGCTACATCCAGCCAGTGCAATGCCATTCGCTCGCCGTAGGCATCGGATGCCAATAGTTCATCCACCATCTTTTCATACGCCTCCGGCGAATCATCGGCCAGAAAACGTTCGATCTGGGCGGGCGACGGCGGCAATCCCGTTATGTCCAGGCTTACCCGGCGCAGCAAATGGTGCTTTTCAGCAACAGGGTTAGGCTTTAACCCTTCCGATTTCATCCGTTGGAGAACGAAACGATCAATCTCATTCCTTGCCCATCCATTGCCGTCATCCTGCGGAACTTCGGCCTTTACAGGAGGCGTAAATGCCCAATGTGGTTTATATTCGGCACCCTGTTCAATCCAACGTGTAATCAAGTTAATTTCCCTGTCGGTCAGCGTCAGGTTTGACGAAACCGGAGGCATACGATACGTTTCATCGTCGGTAACCAACCGGTGGTAAACTGCGCTCTCCTCCGGTTTGCCGGGCACAATGGCATACATACCCGGATGCTCAGACAAAGCCTGATAAGCTCCTTCTTTTGTGTCCAACCTGAGCCCTGCCTCCCGCGTATTGTTATCCGGGCCGTGGCAGGCAAAACACTTATCAGATAATATCGGCCGGATATGAAAATTATAATCCACAACATCCGGCAAACCGGCAGTAGTCCCACCTGTTTCGGTGGCGGTGTCACATGTCGCCAGCAAAAAGACCACCGAACCGATTGCCCATACCGCCATCCACTTCCGGAATCGACTTACGAGTATATGGATTAACCTAGCTTGAATCATAATTTTGGTCCCTCCTCACAACTGCATTTAACGCAAATATAGTAATTCAACTTGTATATACAAGACAATACACCATTATTGTGCCTCTATTTCACGTATATAGGCTAGCCAATCATCCCAGTGGAGATCGACAATGCCCATCACTCTCTTTGGCGACCAATCATCGTTGTACAAACTAAAACTTCCGTTTGTAGCATTATCGATCGATACAAACTCCCAACCGAAACGTGTCCCCTGTTTCAATGTATTACGTAAAATCTCCCGAAGCTCTTCATCACTAAAGTGATTAAAATCGCTTCCATTGAACGTCATATGCTCGGTAATTGCCCAATTCCGATGGTAGGTATCGTTCGCATGATGTACCCGGTCATAGGCCTTCTGATTCGGATGGTTTTCCGGAAAGAACCAGCTCCAATTTACCTGAATGATATTCGGGGCAGTTAGATGAGCCAAAAATTCCTCCGGATTACCGTTTCGCTTCATCATGGTATCTTCGTCGGCATCGAGGTAGTCTACGGCAATATATGCATTCGGTCCTGCCACCTCGCGGAAGGCCGCAGCATCCCCATTCACCCATCCGGCTAGAAATTGTGCCCTGAATTTATTCCAGTATAGGTTATTTACGAATGATTGTGGGATCGGGAATGCTTCCGGCATTTTTGCAGCGGGATCGGTAATCTTATTTTCAGTTAACCATGCATCGTATGCGTGTTTCGCATGCGCACTGAAACACAGATTGATGGTTCCCATGTACTGCGGCTCCACGGTGGTCTCAAAATAACCTATTTTTTCATAGTCGACCCCAGCAGTGAGTTCTTTGATAAACGTTCTGGCTGCTTCCCGGTAACCATCGTGAAAAATGGACACCACCCTCGACCCAAACCCGTACTCGGTGTCTGTCACTGTTTTTCCCTGGTCATTGATGGCATCGGCATCCGGGAATCGATCCCAAAATCCTGCCGGCATTTGCCCTCCTCCTACCGCATACGTCTCTACCGACAAGCAGGGGATCATCCCTTTGGTATAGATCGTATTGATCAACCGATTCAATGGCTCCAGCGACACGTCGGGAACACCGTCGCCATCGTGATCAAAATGATGCCAATAACAATTGATCTCGATTACGTTGTAATGTTTAGACTTTAATTTATCCAGGTCATTAATCAATTGCTGCACCGCATTGCCATCCGCAAAATTACGGAGAGGCTTGGCAATTTTTAAAAACACCCATTCGCCGTCACGGTAAAACTTGCCGTTCTCGATTTTCCAGACCGGTTTTTCATTCGTTTGTTCGTCTTCGGGTTTATCTGTGTGTTCCGCACCAACTTTCGCCGTACAAGAAAACAACGCCACACACACGATGACCCCAAACCAATTCATGAAGCTCATTTTTCTTTCAAATTATTCTGCTGCCAATATTTTTAGATCATCCAGTCCGATGGTAATGGGATAGGTTGCATCCCCTTTCGCGAAGAGGTACACCCGGAAGAAATTGATTGCCGATAGGTTGGGATCACCTCCCGTCACCGACGCATCCTTGAACTTAAACACCAATTCATTCCAACCGGCACTTAGCCCCATACCGTTCATGACAATGGGCCACGTGAGCTCGTTCTTGTCTGGCTCGCCGGAACTGGAGAGCTCAAATTGGCCAATCTCGGCACCCTGATCAAATTGCGACGGATCTGAAATATAAAACCACAGGTGCAGTTCACCCAGCTCTTTACTTACCCGCGTATTTAAGGGGGTTGGCACATTGTGCTGTAGCAGCAACAGGTTCCCTCCGCCGTCTGCCGTTGTTTTTATAGACGCTTGCCCTTCTTTCTTGTCCTCCCCGTCAACAAATCCATTCCCAGCCCAACCCCAGCCATCGGCCTGGTCGGCGTTGCTCAGTAAGCTGGGTGGAGGCAATATTGACAGATATGCCAGCATAATCCGATTGCCGCAGGTAGGATTGCCAATCATTGTTTTCCGCACGGCATAAGCACCGGGAGCACTCGCTGCCAAATCAATTTCACCCGTCAAGGTATCTTTCAATACCAATCCTTGCGGTGCACTGAAAACCCCGGGAATCTCCGCTCCCGAATTGTAGCTAGGCAGAAGTGTTTCAGCTTCACCCTGCCTGAAGGGTGAACCGTCATAGAAAAAATCAGATTCACAGGGAGCCATCTTTTCCGTCTCTTTACATCCTGCCCACACCAGCGCCACCACCATCATTAAGAGGTAGCGGCTTGTCAGCCATTTATAAACCATTGCTTTCATTTTACGTTCGTTTTGTTTACCAGCCCGCATTCTGTTCCAGATTTGAATTTTTATTTATCTCCGATTGGGGGATGGGGAAAAAATGTCTCCTATCATCAAATACCCGTGATCTGACCTGAACACGTTCATAGTTCAAGGCGTCGCCTACCCGTGTAATGCGCATTCCATGAATCGGCTTTCCGAACGTTTCGATACCAATTTTCCAACGTCGTACATCCCAAAAGCGGTTATCCTCAAACGCTAGCTCGATACGGCGTTCGTGCCGGATGCGTTCGCGCATTTCATCCTGAGTAAGGCCTTCCGGCAATTCGGGCATATTAGCCCGCGCACGGATGGCGTTGACTGCTGCATAGACATCGGCGTCGGGGCCGCTTGCTTCATTGCGGCTTTCGGCAAAATCCAGCATCACCGTGCCTAGGCGGAATAAAATCCAGGTGGCAGCCCGCCGTTGGGAACTGTTAACGACAAGCGATTCATCCAAAAACTTCTTTAAAAAATAACCGGTTTGGCTTCTCGTGTGCGTACCAATGGAGATGCCGTCCGCCCCACCAACGAACGATTCAATCGCACGGCCTTGCCACGGTGCACCGTTATACAGGATACTTGCATAGAACCGGGGATCCCTGTTCTCATAAGGTTTTGCCGGATCGTAGCCCGATAAAGGGTTGACCGACCCATCGGGATTCAACGGTGCCATACCATTGACCATTTCGTAGGCGTCAACCAGTTCCTGGGTAGGGGACGTACCGCTCCATCCGCCATAACCTGACGGACCATTCGCTGCCTCCATCGCGTTGGTGCTGGCACTTGCCATATAGGCATAGATCACTTCGGAGTTATTGTTTACCAAAAACAAGTTCTGGTAATTGTTATAAAGTTCGTAATTAAAATCGCTCCCGGTCAGGATGGCTTCAGCGGCATCCGCCGCATCCACCCAGCGCTGTACCTCGTTGGTGGGGTTATATAACGGACTCGCAAAAAACAACAATGCTTCCGCTTTCAATGCAAGTGCTGCCCCTTTCGTAGCCCGTCCCAATTGGCTGGACTCATGTGCTACCGGAAGCAGTTTGGCGGCCTCATCCGCCAGACCTGTGATGTACGAAGCACATTCACTTACCGTGTTGCGTGGCAGCGCCAGGTCATCGTTTACACTCAGTACCTGATCTACAATAATGAAGGGTCCGTAAAACTTAAACAATTGCTGATAGAAGAACGCTTTAAGAAACAAGGCTTCCCCCTTCATACGCTGTTTTATCGCTCCGTCGCCGGGTACATTATCGATATTTTTAAGGAATATGTTGGCTTTCCGGATTGCGGCATAGTAAATGCTCCAATAATCACCCAATGGATTGCCCGTTGGGCTCAGCGATCCGATGTTGAATTGATAGCCACCTGTCGTTAAATTTGCCGCATCTGCATCGTCTGTAGTCCCGGCCAACAGATAATTGGGCGTCCGGTTATAGAGACTTCCATACAATTCGGCATAAACGTTATTCAAAAATTTCTCGGTTACCAGGAGGTCTTCAAAGGCAGCAGCTTCCGTCATCTGGTCATTAGGCTGCCTGTCCAATATACTTTTTTCGCAGCCGGTTGCCAGCACAAGTAACAACAGGCAATTCAAAAATCTTTTCATGTTTATCATTTGTTAGTCGGCCTTAAAAATCAAGTGTAATACCACCGTTTATGACACGCTGTTGTGGATAGTTGTCATTTCCCGCCCATGCCGGCGCTTCGGGATCAACAATTTCAGCCTTGTCCCACGTAAACAGGTTATATGCATTAACATAGAACCGTACCTTTTGAATTTTGATGGTTTTCAAGGCAGAGGCCCCAAATGAATACCCCAGCTCAATATTCTTCAGGCGTACATAATTACGCGGACGCATCCAGAACGTAGATAGCCGGTGGTTATTGGGGTTATCTGTGCTGGATAGCCGCGGATACGTTGCCGTAGCGGCTGTTTCGGGTGTCCAGCGTTCGAGGTGCCATTCGTTAACTTTACCGGCCCCGCCTCCCCGGAACTCCCAGATCGGGAAGTTATCCATAAAGACGGACGAGTGGGAAGCTCCCTGAAATAACACACTGAAATCAAAACCACCGTACGAAACCCGGGATGACAATCCGAACATCAGCTCCGGTATTCCGGTGTTGTACCCGATGGGCATTTCATCGTTTGCATCAATGACGCCGTCGTTGTTGATATCTTTGTACTTAATATCACCCGGCCGCAGGGACTCCTGGGTCACGAAGGTATGCGGAGGGCTGTTTGCGATGTCTTCATACGACTCAAAAAAGCCGATAGCCACCAAACCGAAAGGCTGTCCCACACGCTGTCCTGTACGATATTGATAGTCAAACTCACGGTGCTCTTCATCCATGAACAGTACTTTGTTACGCGCAAACGTCAGGTTTCCGCTAACGCTGTAATTCACCTTTTTACTTGCTGGATTCCGATAGGTCAGTTCCATATCCAACCCCCGGTTCTGAACCACACCGATATTAACCGGTGGCAGGTCGCCTCCGGATCTGCCCACAATGGCAGATACCGTTCCCCGGGTAGTTAAAATATTATCGCGGCGTTCGTGAAAAGCATCTGCCGTTAGAAACAACTGATCGTCCCATAATCCCAATTCCAACCCGACGTTGAGTTTTCTCGCACGTTCCCACGTAATGTCTTCATTCGCCAACGGTCCTTCCGCTATCCCGCCGTAACCTACCTGACCGTTACCGAACCGATAACCTCCTGCTCCCTGAAAGGTTTGTTGATACAGGAATCTCCGGGCTCCCAACCGATCGTTCCCCACTTCACCATACGACGCCCTGAGCTTCAGGAAATTCACCGTCCCGGCATCCTTGTCGAAAAATCCCTCTTCCGAGATCACCCAGCCCGCGGAAACCGAAGGGAAAAATCCGAATCGGCTCCCTTTGGGAAACTGTTCCGATCCATTGTACCCAACGTTGATTTCTCCGAACAACCGGTCTTGATATGAATACGTAAACCGCCCTACATAGCCGACATATGAAAAGGGAATATTATAGCTATCGGCATGCTCTACCCGCCGGTTCTGATTATATAAGAACAGCCCCGAAACCAGGTGGTCACCGAATCGTCTGTTGTAATCGAGAGCAGCCTCAAAATTGACGGTACGGTTGTAAGCGTATCCCTTGCCTATTCCCAATTCGGTGTCGTTGCCAAATTGATTGTATCCGCCGTCTTCCCGCAACTGATAGACGGCATAGCCCCGGCTTGCGCTGATGTTGTAGTCAAACGCCCCGTCAAATGCGAAGGCGGCCCTGGCTGAAAGACCCTCTGTAACAAAGTTCAGTTTATGGCTCATGCGATACGTCCCTTGCAGGAAATTTCCGTAGTAGTCACGGTATCCGCCATAGGCAATAAGCCCCATGGGATTTTCCGGATTAAGCCCATCGCCAGCAAGCGACCCGTCCGCATTTGTGATCGGATAGGTAGGTGGGATGCGATTCAGAATGGTAAATATCAGCCACGTATCCCGGCCAGGGTAATTGCGGTTCTCCACACGGCCCGCCAAATCCAATCCCACCGTGAAATTTTTCGTGAGATCAATATCGATGTTAGATCGAAAATTATACCGATTGAATTTTGCATTGGAATCGTACTCATTCAACTTTGTAAAGTTATAGATGCCATCCTGTGTCAAAGCACTGGCGGAAACAAAATACCGCACTTTATCCCCTCCTCCGCTGATGTTTAGATTCGCCCGGGTCATGGGAGTATAGGGTTTTAGAAATTCCCCAAACCAGTCGGTATTCGGATAGAGATAGGGATCAGCACCGATCCGATAGTATTCCAGATCCTGGGCACTGAATTTTTCCGGCAGGTTATCATTCTTCAGCGCTTCATTGTATAAAAGCGCGTAATTATATGAATCGAGAAACTGGGGTAATCGGATGGGGCTTTGATACCCCAGTTCGGACGAAAAGGATATCTGGGGTCTTCCGGACTTTCCCCTCCGGGTAGTTACCAATATGACGCCATTTGCGCCCCTCACACCGTACACCGCCGTTGACGACGCATCTTTCAGAATACTGATGCTTTCTACTTCGTTAGGGTCTAATTGTGCGAAATCACGTCCCAAAACACCGTCGACCACAACCAATGGTGCTGCATTATTAAAGGTCGACACACCGCGGATGAATAACTGAGAAAGGTCGTTACCCGGCTCACCGCTGGGCTGAAAGGCCACCAAGCCCGGCAACCTACCTGCAAGCGCATTACTGAGGTTCGCCACAGGGCTTTGCCGCAACTCTTTCGTAGCTACTGAGGAAATCGCTCCCGTAAGGCTTACCTTCTTTTGTTCGCCATAGGCAACAACAACCACCTCATCCATAAAGGTATCTGCCCCTTCCAGTACCACATTGATCTGATTCCTTCCCGCGACCGGTACCTTCAAGGGCTGGTACCCTACAAATGTGAAAAGCAGCGTATCATTTTGGACAGTATGGATGCGGTATTGCCCATCCGTACCCGTAGCTGCCCTGCTGTTGGGATACAATAAGGGGGTTACCGATACACCCGATAGGGGTGTGCCGTCACTGGCCGAAACCGTACCGACGACCTCCACCTGTTCTTGTTGATTCTGGGCGCTGAATGCTGCTTTCTGAAACAGGAAAAGCAGAAAAAAAACACATAAAAATCGATTCATAATGCTATATATAATTTGGTATGATAGTTTTGCCTGTCTTAATCTCCCACGCCTGACAGGCAATAAATATCGTCGTGAGCGGGTTGGTTCTGGATGTTCGTATAATGTTCCCAAACACCCGATCCATTGTCATAGCCGACAATCCCGTATTTGGGGGCAAAGACGCCAACAGCAGGCCCGAGGTCATAGACGAAGTATTCCGATCCATCCCGGTAGTGTAGGTTGATGACCCAACGTGAACCCATATTTTCCTGCGAACCCACATTACTTAGATCGAGCACATAAGCTGTTGAGTTCGAACCATATTCACTAGGAGTCGCGACGCTTGTTTTCACGCAACTTGAAAGATTAAGTGTATAACGGTTGCGTGTCAGGGAGGGCGATACCGAAGCGACAGGCTCCAGGTATCTCACACAGCGCGGAATTGTCCATGCAGACGCCGGATTGTCTACTGGACTGTATTTGGGCTGCGTACCATACGATACCAACACTTCCCAATCTCCAATCCACATTAAGCTATACGGATTCCATACGGGATGTTCATTATTTGGATAACGGCTATCCGTACCAAACAATTCGAATTGCCACAAATACGTGCCGTTTCGCTTCTCGTCGGTATATTTAATCCAATCGGTTAGCGGACCTGCTCCCTGAAATTTGCTCTTCGTGGGAAAATTATCCGCGAAAGCGGTAACCGCCTGCCACATATCCACGACCTGTTTTACCTCAAACGTTTCCCACGTATTTATTGCATCAGCAAAGGCGCGGATCGGCATGTTAGGTATGTTTTCTACGTTCAAATATTTGTTGTTCGCTTTACATTTGAAAGCGAATCCGCCCCCTATCCCATCTTCTACCAGGAATTTTTCCCAGTCGCTGTCACAGGTACTTCCGCCATTGGCGTAAAGGTAGTGGCTACCGGTAGCAGCGGCTTGAAGAAACTGACCATTTTTTCGGGATATGAGTCCCACATAGCCTCCCCCGGCATCGGCGATATCATATACCTCATGCGTCCCCACGCCGTTTTTCAGTGCCTCAGCGCCGTTATAACTATTTAGAATACCCACATATTTTCCGGTGACCGTAAATCGAATTTTCACCGGTCCGTTTGGAAGCATCGCAAGCGTTGTTTCCAGACGGTCGGGCACATCGAGGCTGTCTGTATTCAACTCCAGCTCCGACTCCTGGCGCGAGCAACCGATCATGGCAACGCACCCCATTGCAAACAGTAACTTTTTCATCATTTGGTTTTTAATTAGTTATCTTAAACTGGCTTTTATTGTTCATCTTTGGACAATGAGAACGGAAAGTCCGCCTCATCTATACCCCGGTTTTTGTTCGGCTTGTCCGCCATGTTCAGCTCCAATGTAGCACCGTTGATCACATCCGAATGGCTGATCCAATTTTTCGTATAGGGCTTACCATTAAGTTTGGCACCGTGGATAAACCGGTTGGCAGCTTTATTTTCGGAAGCGCTGATAATCAAATGATTCCCATTTTCGAGCATCAAGGTCGCGGTTTCAAAAAGCGGCGAGCCGATCACGTATTGATCCATCGCAGGGCAAACGGGATAGAAGCCCAGCGCCGAAAACACATACCACGCGGACGTCTGTCCGTTGTCCTCGTCTCCGCAATATCCATCGGGGCCGGGATGATACAACCGGTCCATCACCTCCCTTACCCAATATTGGCTCTTCCAGGGCTGGCCCGCAAAGTTGTACAGGTACGTCATGTGCTGAATCGGCTGGTTGCCATGGGCATATTGCCCCATATTCATGATTTGCATTTCGCGGATTTCATGGATCACAATTCCGTAGTAGCTCTCGTCATACACCGGTGGCAGGGTGAATACCGAATCCAGCTTCGCCGTGAAATTAGCCTTTCCGCCCATCAAATCGATTAACCCCTGAATATCGTGAAAAACAGACCAGCTGTAATGTAAACTGTTGCCCTCGGTAAAAGCATCGCCCCATTTGAAAGGATTGAATGGGGATTGGAAAGATCCATCTTTGTTTTTGCCACGCATCCATCCGGTCGTTGGATCGAACACGTTTTTATAGTTAAGCGCGCGCTTGGCAAACCGATTGATTTCTTCCGCAGGGCGCCCCAGTTCCTTGGCGAGCCGGTAAATTGCAAAATCGTCATAGGCATATTCCAGTGTACGTGCCGCGTTTTCATTGATACCTACGTCATAGGGCACATAGCCCAATTCGTTATAATAGTTCACTCCGCGGCGGCCCACCGAGGATAACGGCCCTTCATTTTCACTGTTCTTTAACAGGGCTTCATACAAGGTGTTGATATCAAATCCCCGGGCACCCTTCAGGTACGCTTCGGCCACGATGGAGGCCGAATTGGAGCCGATCATGCTTTCCCGGTGGCCAGGGCTCGCCCATTCGGGCAGCCAACCACTCTCTTTATAGGTGTTCACCAAGCCCTCCATGATCTGACCCGTCAGGCTGGGGTACATCAGGCTGAAAAAGGGGAACACGGCCCGGAAGGTATCCCAGAATCCATTGTCGGTAAAGAGATAACCGGGTAAAACCTGCCCGTTATACGGACTGTAATGTACAATGTTTCCATCGGCGTCGTATTCGTAGAACTTACGTGGGTAAAGCAATACGCGGTACAGGCAGGAGTAAAATGTACGCAATTGCGCATCCGTGCCTCCTGTTACGGCAATGCGACCCAGCTCTTTGTTCCATATTGCTTCTCCCTTGGCCTTAATCGCGTCGAATCCATCGTCGCCAAGCTCGGCGAGGTTTTGTTCGGCCTGTTCGTGACTGATGAACGAAGAGGCGACACTTGCTTCTATTTTTTCTCCGCGTTTGGTTTGAAAAGCGATTACGCCGATGGCATGATTCCCGGTAAATTCCAACCCGGATTGTTTCTGGATGCTGTCATAGGTAGCCGCGTAGGTAAACGGTTTATCGAATGTCAAAACGAAATAATTCCTGAAATTTTCCGGTACCCCGCCACTGTTTTTCGTGGTATAACCGATCACCTTACGTTCTTCGGGAATGATCTGGATGAATGATCCATTGTCAAACGCATCGATGACGAGGTACGCACTATCCGTTTCGGGATACGTAAAACGGAATTTTGAGGCCCGTTCTGTGGGTGTCACTTCGGCGGTTACGTCGTGGTCGGCAAGGTAAACGCTGTAATAATGCGGTTTGACTACTTCCGCCTTATGTGAAAACCAACTGGCGCGCTCCTCCTCATCCACCTTCAGTGAACCTGTAACGGGCATCAATGAAAACTGGCCATAATCCCCGATCCATACACTGGCCTGATGGGTCTGCTTGATCCCCCGGATCTTATCTGCCGAATATTGATACAGCCACCCATTACCCATTTTCCCCGTTTGCGGCGACCAGAAATTCATTCCCCAGGGCAGGGCAATGACCGGATATTGGTTTCCGTTAGACAATTCGAACTTCGAGTCCGTTCCCATTAATGGATTTACCCAATCCACGGGATTCTGACTGGCAGCCGCCTGCGGCTGGGCAGGCGCGATGTGAAACACCACGAAAAAGGCGACGATGCACTTTACGAAAATGCAGATGTATGGTTTCATTCGAAAATAATTAAATTTTTAATGGCCTCATGGAACCTACATTTTATCGCCTTTTGTCAGGCGTTGACAGAGCAGGTTTCATGAATTTATAATTAGTCGTTATGATTCGCTTATTGATTTCACCTATTTTCCCTAACCTTTGGTAGATTTATATAAGTGGAAAAAATTATACGGATCAACCACTTCGATATCCAGTTCCGGTCTTAACTTCCGCAGTTCGTTTAACGCTGCAATCACCTGACTGGGGCTCGTCCACACGATACGGAAAAAATAGAATGTGGACTCGCTTCCCTTACTGGTGGCAGGCATTTCCATCGACATCTCTTTCGCTGTTTGCTGGGGCGTGGAGAAGTTACAAGCCGAATTGATCAACTCCATCACCGGCATTCCCTCCCAAACATGCGGTTCGGGTACTTTTCCACCGGTATCGTGAAAGTCAATTACAATCGTAGCGAACCCATCACCGGAAAACTGCGTAAATGCGTCCTTCACCGCATCAGTTGGTTCATCCCAATCCAATACCATGGGTGAGAGTGACATATCCAAGCGGTTGTAAAACCGCTTATTATGCTCGATAAACAGGGGAAGAGAAGCTGAATCGATCCGATTGGGGTTCATATAACCCGCAGCACTCGCATCGGCCGTAAAAAAGTCGTTGGCTCTCTTCGTGTTATAAAAATGCTGAATGACATCCGGATAGGTTTCAATCAAATTGGGATTAATGCCCCAAGCCAGCGGAATTTCACCTCGGGCAGGATCGTTCCAATGCTTGGGTAGAAAATCATAGAGCGGTGTAGCGGAATCGTAGTCCGCCATCAGGATGCAGAGGTACGTTTTCCCCGCTTCCGGCTCTTTCTGTTCAGGCCGCCCCTGCTTTAGCTCGCCCACCGGTGCCTGGGCATGGAGCGACTGATTGAAACACAGGTGGGCAACGGTATTCTGGTAGCAGTTATAGGGCGATATGAGGTAAACCGTTTCCCATTCCGTTGGTACCGGGTCGTGCTTGCTTTCGTATCCGGGAATGTTGCTGTACTTCGGAAACGAGAAAAAGCCGGCCACTTCGGTCATCTGCTCGCCTTTTGTCAGTTTCTGCACGGCTTCCAGCATCAATTGATAGGTTTCGAGGTCGGTCCCGAGCCGTTGGTCGGGGTCATCCAGCGGTGTCTCGTCGCCCCAAGGCGAAAGATCGTAGACAAAGGATTTGTTGCGGACCGGCCAATCCCGGGTGACGACATAGCTGACATCTCCTTTTTTTCGGGTCATATAGGCATCTTCATAGAGGCATAGCCAATGAGGGTCGCATCGGCCCGTTTCCAAAAATTCCCGGATGGCCCAACGGTAGGCATCATTTTTTTTACTTCCGGTTTCATTTCCGGTAAACATCCCCCTGAAATCTTTGATAATGGGTAATTTCCAGTTAGCCAAGTACAGGTCCGCCTGTTTGGGGCTCATGACGATTCCGTCTTCCAACCCCGCCAATGTAGTGGCTACATTCAGGGATGCCGGCACTTCCGGATCCCAGATGATGGCACCTTTGATCTGTTTGCCTGCCAGCGAAACCAACTCATCCAACGTAGCCACTGGCGTACGTTCCTTTTTTTCCAACCATTTACCCGATGCAGATAAAGTATCGAGCCAATATGCCGGCCGATCATACGTCTCGGAAAGCAAATAGAGCTGCGTCGCATCCCGATTCAATATTCCCTGAATACAAGCCACCGTCACCGCCTCATCATAGGCATCTGCCGTGGTATCTCCGCTTAATGTGTACGTATACAGTTTATTGGAACTGTCTGCCGGTTCACAGGATGCAACTAACATCCCATAGCACAGCATAAACAACGCGCACATCAACTGATTAAAATTCATAATCCTCATGCTAAACTCCCTTTTTATTAGTTGTCCGGCCACAGCCCTTTGGCTGCATCAGGCGTGTTTTCCAAGTACTTACGGTATAAGGCAAAAAAAGTAGGCCCATCCAAAAGCTCGATCGCTGGATTGCGTTTATGGATTTCATCCACTACCTGCACATACCAGGTCGGTGATTTCAGGATGTTGCGGAACCAGTGAAAACGCAGGGGGCGTTTGTCTACCCGGTTGACGATGATCTGTGCAGCGACTGCGGGATCTTCCTGATTCACATCCTCGTCCGAACGGAGTACGGGCATCTCACCGTGCAACAGCGTCAACGGCACTTTCTGCGGCACGATGCCATCCGGGCTGAATTGCTCGTATGCATCCAATCCCGCTTCATTCAAACCGGGCGCTTCCCCATCGATGACAAATCCCGTAATGGAAAGGCCCCATTGCTTGTAATAAGGGATATTGTGTTCCGCCCACTGCCCCGTTGCGTCGGGCAAGCCGGATACGTCGCGTGGTACCTGCAGCATACCCGGCATCAGGTATCCCGCGCCGTTATCTGCCGCCGCAAAATAATCGTTTGCAGTTGCCGATAATCTCCGGTATTCCATGGCCATGGGCACACGCTGGGCAAGCACCGGGCTGATACACCACATCAGGGGTACCTTCCCCCGATTGGGATCGTCCCACAGTGTCGGGGTGGTCTGCGATAACCAGGAAGCCGCATCGTAGTCGCCCACGTAGAACACCAGGTATTCTTTTCCGTTTTCCACCAGCTTACCATCTGTGGTGAGGTAACCGCGCTCCACCAGCTCCGCATCGGTGACCTGCTGCTGTGGGTAACTGTCTTTTAACGGATAGTGTTGCCAAAACGACGCGTTGGCCAATGCGCCGTAGCCAATAGCATCCGCATCCTTAAACGCATTATAGGCACTGATGATCCGCGAATACTCCCATTCCGTGGGCACATCATCATGCTTTCCACCTGCATGCTGCGTGTACTTGAACGCCCATGGCGGGAATCCGCCGATATGGGTAAACGTATTTCCATTGTCATTTTGCTGATAAGCGAGCAGCAAGAACTCTTTCAGCGTTTCCAGGTCGGTGCCCGGCCGCTGCTTGGGGTCGTCCGTAGCAGGTTCGTCCGCCCAGGGACTGAGGTCAAAGAAAAAGGCATTTTTACTGACAAAGTAGTCGTGGTTGGACAGCGTATGGTGATTGCGGTTTATCCGCTTCGGCTGGGTCATCCAATGCTGGTCGATGTAATAGGCACCAAATGCGGTGTTACATTTACCCTTTTTGAGGTAATGTTCGATAAACCATCGGTATGCATCATTCTTTGCTGAACCACTTGACTGCCGGGAGGTACCCGGTATCTGTCCAGAACCCGTGAAAAGCGACTTTCCATCTTTTTTCACCAGCCAGACTTTTACAGGTAACCGCGGCCCGGATGTTACCAACTGCTGATAGAGGCTTCCTTCATCGGAATCGTAGCGTACCGCAATCAGTCGGTCTGCACCCGCAACCGCAGATGCCACGTTACTGGTAGCAGGCACGGCCGGGTCATACACAACCACCCCCTCAATATCCGTTCTGAACGCCTTAACCAAGGAACGGATATCCGGATAGACTACCGTGTCTTTTCCCGCCAGCCACTGTCCCGCTGCACGGTATTTATCCCACCAATACCGATCGATGTCGTGTTTCCCGTTCTTAACAAAATACGTATATAACCGTGGAGACTTCCTGTTGACCAATCCCTGCAGTGTAGCCAATGTATGGGCATGATCCCAGGCCTGTTTCACCTCCTGGGGATCATCCCAGGTACCCTCCAGTGTATATGCCAGGTCGAATACAGCGATCGGATTGGACGACGCAGTGGTCTGTCCATATGACAAGCTGCATCCCATGAATCCGACGATAATCCCAACTATGGTAATGAAACGCATCGCAGTTAACTTAATCGACGGTTATCGCGACCGCGGGTGCATAGTTAAACTTTGCTTCCGGCACATTGATCAATGCACCAACCCTGAAGAAGTATTGGTTTCCGGATTTCAGTACTGCCCGGTTGTCTGCTGCGTCAATGACAAGGGTAAACGTCTCATCCTCGTCAACCGTTCTGCCTAATTGCACTTCTGCGGCTACGTCCCGTATGGGCTCCCCTACAATTGGCTCTGCATCGGCGTATAGCCCAATGCGGCTCACCACTTCGGGTACCGTTTGTTGCAATTTGAACGTCGCCACGATTTTGGTCCCTTCTTTTACAATCGAGGCTTCCTTCACGCGAATATAGGGCTGAACACGAAAATCCAGTTTCGTATCGCTTCCAATCTGTATTTCCTGCTCCTCTACCTGGACGAAATTCCGCAGCTCGGGTTGTATTGTATACGTATTGGCAAACAGCAGCGTATTGGCATAGGTACCGTCGTTTTTAACACGCAGGTATTGTGGCTGAACCGGGTCATAACCGTGTTCAATGAGTTTGATGGTCGTGCCCCGGATGATATCCTGCTGTACCAACTCGTTGGTTTCTGCATCAATGATATTTCCTGAAAGCTGCGCATTGGGCGCATCGTAGTTATCCAATTCGCAGGCACTGGCCAATACAGCCCATGCTACGATAGCCAACAACCGCTTCATTCGCACATAATTTGTTTTTAAATGCCTCATGGAACCTGTATTTTTACCGCCTTTTGCGATAGCCGCTAACATGGCAGGTTTTATCTGTCTCATCTTCATTTCAATTAATCGTTAGTACTGCGGATTTTGAACCAAACCATTAGCGCCGATTCCGGGAATGCTTACGTAGTAAAAATTCGTCGGGAATGTCAGTGGGTTTTCACGTGAAAGGTTCTTCCGGATAAAAATGTACTTTGCCGGACTAACCCGGAGATCCAGCACGGGCACCAAGGCCTTGCGGATGGTGTTATTGAATTTCTCGTGATAATCCCGTCTGCGGACCAGGTCCCAGTAGCGCTTATTTTCAAAGGCAAGTTCCACGCGGCGTTCACGCAGTACATTTTCTAGGTTCAATTCAATAGCTACCGTGTGCCCCGCACGTCGGCGGATGGCATTGATCGCATCTTTGGCAGCCGCTTGTGCACCATTGGCGGTATAATTGCTTTCCACCACTGCTTCGGCATAATTCAGCAGTATTTCCGCATAGCGGAATTCGATCCAATCCGTCGTTGAATAGGTAAGATTAGGCGGCACCGGATTGGGCGACAGAAATTTCTTGAAGCTGAATCCGGTACGTGTCATATTCCCCAGGTATACTTCAAATCCGGAATAGTTCGTCCAATCGGCAGCGCCATAGGTGTAGTAAGTCGCACCGTTTACCGTAATTTGATCTTTCGTCTCGATCTTCGGCGTACCGTCCGGTTGGATATAACCACCTTGGATAACAATGGTTTTACCTTTCCACTCTGTACCAGGCAATACCACCGTTGCCCACAACCGGGCATCCTTATCTTTAAAAATATCGTATGGAGTATCAAACCGCAGGTAGGTCTTATTGGCATTAAATCCGTTGTAATCCGTTACATTCCCATCCGTGGTCGTAACAATCGGCGTGCTGTGCCCCGGATTGCTGTAACTTTCATACAAGTCAACAAAATCAAGTGTCGGATTCATCCGCCCCGGGTGTGGCGCGCCATCGGATGTTTGGTTCGGATTGAACCAAAAATCATAGCTGTGCCCGGATGAACCTGGGTTGGTATATCCCTTGATAAAAATTACTTCGCCGGTAGCACCGTTCGGATTCTGGAAAAGCTCCATGTAATTGGCAGTGGCCTCTTCGGGAGAGGCAGGTGTCGGTTTGTGCAAGGAAAAACCGCCTTCGTCCATGATTTTACGCGACGCTTCAATACATATTTCGTAATAGTGATTGGCCAGCGATGATTCCAGTCCGACAAGGCCTTGGGATACAGCGGGCCCAGAGAGGGGTGCCTTCGACCAATATTTGGCCAACGAGGCAGCATGAAGTGCAGCGCGTGATTTCAGGGCATACGCTACCCATTTTGTCGCCCTGCGGTTATCTTCTGTCCTTGAAGCCGGTAAAGATTCAATGGCTGCATCGCACTCCGCCAATACAAAGTCCCAGGTATCTTTTTCAGTACTTCTCGGCACTTTCAGACTCTCTACGTCGGGCGTATATTGCTGAACACTGGTAATCAACGGAACGCCACCGTAACGCTTCACCAACGCAAAATAGGTAAAAGCCCGAAGGAAATGTCCTTCACTCAATAACGTAGCCTTATCCGCATCACTTAGCGAAGACACCGTTGGTATGGTCTCCAGCAGGAGATTGATATCCCGGATCAGCTTATAGCCCGGGTCCCACCATTGATAATTGCCTCCGCCATCCAATAGGTGGCTGAATTCCGAATTTGCTGCATCGTCGGTCTGCGTAGCCGGGGCAATACCTCCGGTATTTTGGTTAGCTGTATTGAATCCCAGGCGTCCGAATGAAAAATCTTCGATGGGTAGCTGCCCGTATAAGTTGGCGAGGTACACCCTCACCCCTTCCGGCGTCGCAAACAGCGTTTCACCATCCAGTTTGTCCAACGGTCGTAGATCCAGCACATCCCTGCAACCGGAAAAGAAGATGACCGAAAGCAATAGTATATTAAAAATACGTGTTTTCATGTTTCTGCGGATTAAAAAGTCAAGTTAGCCCCTACGTTAAAACTCCTGCTCAATGGATAGACCCAACCGGTGTTCAGGGCACCTTCGATCTGCTCCGGATCGAATGCTTTTACAAATGGATCGGTTATGGTCCACAGGTTATACCCATTCACATAGATCCGTAGCCCCTGCAGCCCCACGCGTTGAAGCACCTGTTGGTTAATGGAATACCCAAGCTCCAAACTCTTCAGGCGAAGGTATGATGCATCCCGGCGCCAAACCGAGCTCTCGTTGTACATCGCTCCGATATCGGATATGCGACGCGTAGCCGGCCACTTACCGGGTATCCATTCGCTACTGGGATCATAAGGATCCGAAAGATGCCAACGGTCGTAGAAATAAGCCGGCAAATTGCCATCTCCCCAAAACGTTTCTGCATATGCATGGGTAAACCGCACCGAATAGTTACCCGATCCCTGCCACAGCATATTGAAGTCAAATCCTTTCCAGTTGGCACTCAATGTCAACCCATAGAACATTTTGGGGTTTCCGCCCCAGGCAAGCGGCAGCACATCCTCGCCATCGATGATTCCGTCACCATTCGCATCCCGGTATTGAAAGTCGCCGACCATTTCCCGGCTGTTTCCCAGTTCGCCGTTTTGAATAGGTGCATGCAGCAATTCCTCTTCCGACTGGAACTGCCCGATCTTGTCATACATCCACACCACATCGCTCCACCGATTGGCCTGGCCATTGCGCCACCTGTCCATACTGTTGACAAACGGCCCACGCTCTACATACACGTTCATGGTGCGGGCAAAGTTGAAGTTGCCACTTACATTAAACCGAACGTCGCCAATTGCCTGTGCATACCCGAACGCAAATTCCAATCCGCGTGTGCGATCGCTATTCAGATTCTCTTGAGGTAGATTTCCACCGAAGGTATTCGGCAACGAGATATTCCGCACCGCCAACAACCCGCTCCGGTCGCGCTGATACACATCGAACTCAAAAATGAATTGATTGCCAAACAAGCCCACGTCAATACCGATGTCTTTTATACTCGACTCATACCATGTTAACTGCTCATTCACAATTCCGGGTGCAGCGACTCCGGAGACATAGCTGCCGTTGGAAAACTCATAGCCACCACCGCCAATCGTGGAGAAACCGGGCACGTACTGAAAAGGGGCTGCGCTTGCATCTTCGCCCACTACTCCATACGAGCCGCGCAGCTTCAGGTTGGACACAAAAGACAGGTTATCTTTCAAAAACGGTTCTTCCGAAACCCGCCAGCCTGCGGAAACTACCGGAAATAACCCCCACTTTCTGTCGGGATGGTAACGATAGGAACCATCGTACCGGGCTGCTGCCTCAAACAGGTATTTGCCCACATAATCATAGGTAACCCGGCCAATAAAGGACCGGTTACCCCACTGGCTTTCCATGCCGCTGGTACGCTGATTATTTTGGTCACCCATATCGATCTGGTCGTTCGTAAAGAACTGGAACTCCCGTGAGAGCCCGGAAGACCGGGTCCAGCCGTTCCGTTCTTCGTATACCACGGTAGCACCGATATTGTGGCTATCAGCCAATACGGTGTTATAAACAACATGGGCCTGCAGACTAATCCGGTTCATATCCGAATACCCATTGCCCAACACCGTAGGATGCCGCAATGTAACCGCATTGTATGCATCTGCCGCTGCGTCATAGGAATACAGCTTATAACTTTTGGTCAATGCTTTATTCAAATAGCTGTTCCCATCGTAGGAGGCAAGCCCCTTCAATTGCAACCCTTCCACAAACGGCACTTTGTACGTGAGCGTTACGGCAGATTGAAATTGTTTATCTACATCCTGCGTGTATCCCGATATATTGGGATCGGAGATTGCTACCGGATTAGAACTCTGTCCGTCCGTGATATGCGTGGGATAATCGGTATTTCCATTCAGATAAGGTTGATTGGTAGGCAGTGCCGATATCGTACCGCGGATGATGTCAAAAATGCTGTAACCCGCCCCATCTTTCCGGTCATATCTGCCAGCCAACTCCACCGTTGCCGTCAGGTTATCGGTCAGATCAGCAGTCAGGTTGGTACGAAAGGTATATCGATCGTAATTGATCGCATCCGATTTCAGCAATCCATTGTCTTTTAGGTAGCCAAAACTGGAAAAATAGCTTACTCTTTCGGATCCGCCACGTGCGGATAACGTATGCTGTTGCTGGCCAGCCCATGGCTTCATGGTTTCGTCGTACCAATTGGTACTTTCGTAACCGGGTAGCCCCTGTTGGTATTTTTCGAGTTCCTCCTTCGAAATATAGGGAGCCAGCCCCACATTCACGGCGGCGTCGTTCCGCATTTCCATCCATTGTGCCGCATTGGCGATCTCCGGCATGTCTGTCGGTGACTGCATACCGACTACTACATTGTATCGGAATTGGGTTTTTCCGTTATACCCCTTTTTGGTGGTTACAATAATAACCCCATTGGCTGCATTTACCCCGTAGACGGCCGCCGATGCATCTTTCAGCACCGAGATACTCTCTATGTCATCCGGATTCACGCGCTGGAACTCGCTTCCTCCATCGCGCACAATGCCGTCGATCACATACAGCGGCGAGCCAAAACCGCGGATGTTAATCATCGCATTAAAATCGCCGGGGCCACCTGTGTTCTGACGGATCTGCAGCCCGGGTACTTTCCCTTGCAACTTCTGTGCAAGGCTGGAGTGCGTGGTGGTTTGGATTTCATCCGCCTGGATCGTACTGATTGCACCCGTCAGATTCGCCCGCTTTTGGGTTCCGTAACCTACTACGACGATTTCTTCGAGTTGTTGGTCCAGTGGCAACAATTCGACATCCACGCGGGTTCTTCCGTTTACTGCGATGCGTTGCTGGGCATAGCCTACGAACGAAAAAATCAGGGTATCGTTCGTGTTCACCAAAACCTGATAACTTCCCTTGTCATCCGTAGATACTCCCAAGCTGGGATTAGCGGCAGAAGATACCGATACACCCACCAAGGGTTCGCTTCCTGACCGCACCGTACCGACTACATTTACCTGTTCCTGTCTATAGGTTACCCCCTGTTCCGCAGCCGCCACCTGGTTTACCAGGAAAACGCTCCCCAATAGCATCAACATACATCTAATGGCCTGTTGAGCAATTAATTTCCATGCATTGTTCATATTCGTTAGTATATAAATCCATCTTTGGTTTATCCGGCAGCCTAAAAGATACCTGATAACACGTTATTCTTCTTGTCAAATGACGTTGCTACGGTTATAACCGCCTGATCTGAATTAACTTTAGCAATTGGATGATCCGCTATATAATTGGCCATCCGAGCCCCTGAAATCGAAACCGTCAGCTCATCCGCATCGCGCACCATTAGATATCCATATGACTTCCCCACCGTCGTAAGCGCCGGGTTATGACCCGAAAATGCCTCCACATTGCTGAGTGATAAATGCCCACTCCCTTCCACCAGGATTGGATGGATAGACTGAATATCCTCGCCTGTATTAGCGATGATAGATCCCTGTGCCACCATCCAGTTCCGATTAAAGGTATTCGCTCCCCGTTTATGGATGCCGATGGTTACGCAATCAAAGTTGAAGTTGGTCAATTGCCCGTATGATTCGGCACCAAGCAGTATCCCTCCATAGGTGCCGAATGTAAATACATCGATCAGTTGCGCATTGTCCGTATGGTCTATCTGGTAGGCATACGTTTGGTTTCGGATCACCGCATCCACCATTGCTTTGCCATATGTGCGGTCAAAACTGCGCATGATTGCCGGATTTACGTGGCAATCCAATATCCTCGGAATATCATAGCAATAATCAATTGTAATGAACTTTCCACTCAACGGATACCCATAGCAGTCGCGGACTAACAGCAGTTCGCAATGACGTTCGGGTGTTGCCCGGAAATCCATCGTCTCGTATTCGCCATAAAACGTCAATGCCGACAAGGTCACCCCCTCCACACGTCCGGATTTTTCCAGGGTAATGGTTGGCGGATATGGCTTGATGGCTTCGGGGTTTGCGTAGGATTGCTCCGGATACCAAAACTGGAGATTGGAAATCGCGGTTGCCGATTGGACGTAAATAAACGGATGCGCGTCGTCGGTGATCTTGATTAAGCTACCTACAGGAGCCGCTCGGTTTGGATGCCTGCTTCCGCGTGGAGATACCGGACTTCCACCTTGCAAAGACACGTTTTCCTTCAGAACCACTCCGGAAGCAATCTCATAGCCCTCGGCAACCGGCTCCAAAAACAATACCCCGCCATTACGGGAGGCCTCATCAATGGCCCGTTGGAGATTGTCACGGTTTATCGCTCCGGTATTGGACGGCAGCACCCCAAAGGATCGAAGATTGATCCATCCCGGATTGGCGGTAGCCGTAACCGTCACCAATAGGACAGCCCAAAATAAACAGACTACTTTCATATTTCGAAAAACCATCTTTTAATGTCCCGTTCGTTGATCGCTCATTTCCAATTCCAGTACTCCGCCTTCCATCAGTTGTTCATGCGTAAAGAAAAGCTCATCCAACACTTTGCCATTCAGCGTAGCCATGCTTACATATATATTTTTGTCCGTATTACCTTTCGCCAGCACCTTGAATGATTTGCCATTGGGTAACTGGATATTTACTTCCTCAAACGAAGGGCTGCCAATTGCATATATCGGAATGCCGGGCGTAACTTGGTAAAAGCCCATCATCGAGAAGACCAACCAAGCAGACATCGCTCCGCCGTCTTCATCGCCGGGCATGCCAAACACATTGTCGGTAAACCAGGTGTCTACCAGCATGCGGACGCGCTTCTGCGTTTTCCAGGGGTTACCCAGGTAGTTATAGAGATAGGGGATGTGGAGGCTCGGCTCGTTACCCATGGCAAATTGACCGACCAACCCAGAGGCGTCTGGCTGAATCGCCCAAAATTTCCATTTAGGCAATCCCAAATCAGCTCGAAACAGGTCATCAAGTTTAGCTTCGGCGGCCGCTTTACCGCCCATCAGGCTAAATAATCCGTCCAAATCATGTTTCACATGCCAGTTATACGTAAAGGCATTGTTTTCAGTAAAGTATTCCCGGCCGGCTAAGCTGGGGTCATAGGGTTCTATCCATTCACCTTTCGCATTCTTTGGCCATACCATTCCCTTGTCCTCGCGGAATACGTTGCGATAGTACTGCGCTCGGTCTAAGAACAGCGCCGCTTCATCACCTTTACCGGCGGGATCGGCCAGTTGCGCCACACACCAATCGCTGTAACTATTCTCCAAGGTTACCGATACTGCCTGGCGTTTTTCCCAGATCGGTTCTACCCGGCTTACGGTTTCGGGTTCTCCGGGTGCCAAACCGGGCATATAACCATTCGCGTTGTAGAAATCATCCAATTCCGACCGCGGGCCGTTACGCCACGGCAATAACGTGGCTTCCAACGAGTTTTTACGCAGTCCCTCATAGGCTGTTTTCACATCAAAATCACGTAGGCCCTTGGTCCACGCATCGGCCATCCATGCCGCGGTATGATTGCCAACCATGGCAGGCCAGTCCCCAAAGGTGGCCGCGAACGAAGGCATCCATCCGGTTTGCTTGTACATCTCAATGTAAGAGCGGATCATCGCCAAATCCTTGTCCGGATCAAGCATCATGTTTAAGGGGTGGGGCGCGATGTGTGCGTCGAAGATCCAGTTGTCCACGTAAAAGGGCTCGTCAGACTGATGGATCTGTTGATCAAAGGCACTGTAATACTGGCCGTATTCGTTGATATTTACCATCCGTTCGTAGGTACGGTACAATGCAGTGTAAAACACCCGCTTCTTGCGCTCGTCCCAACCCCGCACCTGTATTTTCGACAATGCATCTGACCAAGTATGTTTAGCCTCTGCGTTCACGGTTTCGAAATCCTTCCCGGCAATTTCCTGTTTCAGATTCCGTTTCGCTTGTTCAGTGCTGATAAAGGAAATCCCATACCGTAGCTCAAGAGCACTACCGTTCGAAACGACCGTTGCCAGCAGGTTTCTCCGTTCTTCAGGCCCCTGAAGTTCGAGCTCCTTGATGGATCCGTCAAAAGAAGCGTAGAAAAACACCTTCATTCCGTTGTAGTGCTCTTCCCCGACAAAAGCGCTGTCTCCCTGTGTTTTTATAAATCCGGAAGCATTGATGATAGAAAACCGCAAACGGTGTTCTGCCGATCCGTCTGCCCTTACTATCCGGAACATGCCGCTCTTAGTAGCCGCAGTCACCGCCACACGATCATAAGCACGCGCATCTACAACCTCATAGCTATAGGGATGCGCTTCTTGGCTATGGATGAGGATCTTTGACTGCCAAGGGTCGTCATCGTCGTCGCCAAACACTGGCAAAAAAGCAAAAGCGGAGCCAATACGGTGCGAAATGACCGTCAAGGGAAATCCCGCTACCTGATCATCCAATTCATCTTTCTTTAGCGGATGCACACGTACCATGCTATTGGGCAGGTGCACCAGCGGGCGCGTCGGTTCGAGGATCCATCCAACCCCGCCGATCGTCGGATCTACATACGCTTCCAAACCAGCCTTCCGCTCTCCTACGGAACTGCATTTCGAAAGCAACAGTCCGAAAAATGCCGTAATTAACAACAGCCCGTTTCGCATCGTTTATCTATTGGGTTTATCCGTCATTTCCAATTCCAGCACCCCGCCTTCCATCAATTGTTCGTGCGTAAAAAACAGCTCTTTCAACTCTTTGCCATTGAGTGCAGCACGTTGCACATACACATGTTGCGGCGAATTACCTTTCG
>Ga0164243_10001518_pt1 | contig 39325 bp, 29 predicted proteins | sample OricompcompostOP_FD_108781 | JGI IMG/M metagenome (GOLD analysis project Ga0164243, IMG submission 108781) | Organic Plus compost microbial communities from Emeryville, California, USA - Original compost - Organic plus compost (OP) | ecosystem: Engineered > Solid waste > Mixed feedstock >... | reverse complement strand
TGGTTCCCCGTATGGGGAGCGCCCGGGCTGTGACCCGGTACCGGAGCTGTGACCGGGCGCCGGGGCTGTGACCCGGCACGGGGCGCCGGATGAGTGGAACGAGAGCAACGGCTGCCCCCCGCCCCGCCCCTCCCCCTCCCCAGTGTCGGCGCAAGCCGCCTACGGCAACCGGCCGCCCGGCCGGGCCGAACCGGCGAGCAGCGGCCAACCGCCGCCGGGCGGCGGCCACTTCACAGCGGCGGGTCGATACGCGCGAGGGCCCGCAGCACGCGGGGCGCCACCCGGGACAGCAGCCGCGCGGTGCGCGCCTCCGCGGTGACCGGCACCACCGCGCGGTCGCGCTCGACCGAGCGCAGCACGGCCAGCGCCACCTTCTCCGGCGGATAGTTGCGCAGGCGGTAGAGGCGGGATATTCGCTCCCGGCGGCGCCGCTGCCGCGGCTCGTCCAGCCCCACGAACCGGGCGGCGCCGACTATCGCGGTGTTCACCAGCCCCGGGCAGATCGCGGTGACCCCGACCCCGGCGCTCGCCAACTCGGCGCGCAGGCACTCGCTGAGCATCAGCACCGCGGCCTTCGACGTGGCGTAGGCGGGCAGCAGCCGGGTCGGCTGATAGGCGGCGTCCGAGGCGACGTTGACGATGTGGCCGCCCTGGCCGCGCTCGGCCATCCGCCTGCCGAAGAGCCGGCAGCCGTGGATCACTCCCCATACGTTGACGTCGAGCGTGTGCCGCCAGTCCTCGACCGACGTGGCGAGGAACGGCCCGGAGACGGCGACCCCGGCGTTGTTGACGAGGATGTCGACCGTGCCGCACTCGGCGGCGATCCGGTCGGCCAGCTTCTCCATGGCGAACTGGTCGCTCACGTCGACGACTTCGGCGCGCGCCTCGGGCGCCCCCGCACGCGCGGCCAGCGCCCGGGTGCGCTCGGCGGCCTCGGCGTCCCGGTCCACGGCCACGACCCGGGCGCCCGCGCCGGCGAACGCGAGCGCCGTCGCCCTCCCGATGCCGCTGCCCGCTCCGGTGATCAACACCAGCCGCCCCGCGAAGCGTTCGGCGAACCGGCCCGAGGGCAGCGAGCCCTCGCGCGGCCGTCGGGCCCGCCGGGACGCCCGTACGGAGCCGGCGGGGGCGAGGGCCGCGGCCCCGGCGGCACCTCGCTCGTCCTCGGTGGCGCCGCCGTCCTCCGCTGCGGAGCGGCGGGCCTCCTCGGCGGTGACGAAGTCGTCGATCCAGCGGGCGAGTTGGTCGGGCCGGGTGCGCGGCACCCAGTGTTTGCCGGGCAGTGTGCGCCGCGTGAGCCGGGGCACCCACTGCTCCAGCCCGTCGTACAGCCGCGGGCTCAGGAAGAGGTCGCCGGTCGGCGTGATCAGCTGCACGGGCACGTGTGCGCGCGGATCGGCACGCGGGCGGCGCAGCCGGGCCCGTACGTTGTCGCGGTAGAGCCAGGAGCCGTGGGCGGCGTCCGACGGCAGTGACGGCGTGGGGTAGCCGCACGCGGGCACGTCCTCCACGCGGCGCAGGATCGCCGGCCAGCTCTTGCCCAGCGGGCCCTTCCAGGCCAACTCCGGCAGCACCGGGGTGTGCAGGGCGTAGACGTACCAGGAGCGCAGGCCCTGGCCCAGCGCCTGGGTCAGCGCGCGGGGCGTCGGCCGGGATACCCGTTTCTTGATCCAGTGGCCGAAGTGGTCGAGGCACGGCCCGGACAGCGAAGTGAACGACGCGATACGGCCCTTGGTCCGCTCGACGGTGACGAACTCCCAGCTCTGCACCGAGCCCCAGTCGTGCCCGACGAGGTGGACGGGCCGGTCCGGCGCGACCTCGTCCAGCACCGCGAGGAAGTCGCCGGTCAGCTTCTCCAGCGTGAAGCCGCCGCGCAGCGGCTTGGGCGCGGACGAACGGCCGTGTCCGCGCACGTCGTAGAGCACGAGGTGGAAGCGGTCGGCCAGCCGGGCAGCGACCCGGGACCAGACCTCCTTGCTGTCCGGATAGCCGTGCACGAGGACCACCGTCGGGCGCTCGCGGTCCCCCAACTCCGCGACGCACAGCTCCACTCCCTCGCGGGTGCGCACCCGCCGCTCGCGCGCGCCCGCGAGCCCGTCCTCCGCCGGACCGCCGCCGGCGCCCCCGCCGTTCGCAAGGCCGTGGTCCCGCTCGTCGTACCGTCCGCTCATACCGATCCCCCCTGAGCCGTCCAACTCCCGTACGCACCACTGGCGTCGGCAACGTGCCGCACGCGCCGGCGCGGTCGGGGCGGCCGTCGGACAGCGTGTCCCCGTTGCCAACGACGAATGTCGCAACGACGAACGGCTGGGTCAAGAAGCCGGACCGGCTTGTGGATACCGGCGGTAATCCCGGGTCACGACGGTACGCCCCGGAAGCGACTGCCCGAACCGGCCCCGGCCTGGGGCCGGTTGCCGCCCGGCCGCAGGCTCCCGGCCGCGCGCGGTTTCCGCCCGGCTTCCGGCCGGCCGCCAACTCCCCGCTCGCCCAGCGCCGTTCGGACCGCCGCCCGAACCGTCTGCCCCAACCCTCCGCCGTACCCCGCCGTCTCCTCCTCCGCGCCCACTCCCCTTAAGGGCCGTACACCCGCGGTAGGACGGAGAAAGCCGTCCCCGGGCCGATGTGACCGGCCGCACACGGTTATAGCGTCGGGGACGTGACTGTGATCGCGACCGAGAACCTCACCAAGCGGTTCCCGCGGGTAACCGCCCTGGACCGGCTGACAGTTGACATCACGCCGGGCGTGACCGGCCTGGTGGGTGCGAACGGCGCCGGCAAGTCCACCCTGATCAAGATCCTCCTCGGGCTCTCCCCGGCCACCGAGGGCGGCGCCACCGTGCTCGGCATGGACGTGTCCACGGCCGGCTCCGCCGTCCGCGAGCGGGTCGGCTACATGCCCGAGCACGACTGCCTGCCACCGGACGTCTCGGCCACCGAGTTCGTGGTCCACATGGCGCGGATGGCGGGCCTTCCGGCGACCGCCGCACGCGAGCGCACCGCGGACACCCTCCGGCACGTGGGCCTGTACGAAGAGCGCTACCGCCCCATGGGCGGCTATTCGACCGGCATGAAGCAGCGGGTCAAGCTCGCCCAGGCGCTCGTGCACGACCCGCGCCTCGTGCTGCTCGACGAGCCGACCAACGGCCTCGACCCCGTCGGCCGGGACGAGATGCTGTCCCTGATCCGCCGCGTACACACCGACTTCGGCATCTCCGTGCTCGTCACCTCGCATCTGCTGGGCGAGTTGGAGCGCACCTGCGACCACGTCGTCGTCATCGACGGCGGCACGCTGCTGCGTTCGTCGGCCACCGCCGACTTCACGCGCGGCACGCCCTCGCTCGCGGTGGAGGTCACCGACAGCGACACCCACCCGGACGGGGCGGCGGCACTGCGCTCCGCCCTCGCCGAGCGCGGGCTGACCGTACGGGACGACACCGCCGCGGACGGCGCGCGCGCTCCGGGAGCCGGCCGCTCGGTGCTGGTCGACGCCGCCAACGCCGACACCGCCGACGCCGCCGGCAACGACACCGACGACGAGGCCGTGTACGACGCCGTACGGGACGCCGTGCTCGACCTCGGCCTCGGCCTCGTACGCATGGAACAGCGCCGGCAGCGCATCGCCGACGTCTTCCAGCACGGCACCGCGCAGCCGGGCGCCGGGGCCGGCAACGGCCCGCAGTACGGGCACGGTTCGGCCCACGCGCCGCAGCCCGCCGTCCACGCCACCCAGCCGCAGAAGGGAGACGGCGGCGATGTCGCCTGAGCCCCGAGTACCTCCGCCCGCACCCGCACCGCCCGCCGCCGAGTCCGCGCCGCAGGGCTCCGCCGGACGGCAGGGCGGCGACGTCATCCACGACATCGGCTACCGCAACTACGACGGCCCGCGCCTCGGCCGCGGCTACGCCCGGCGCTCCCTCTACGTACAGTCCCTGCGCGGCTGTTACGGACTCGGCCGCTCCGCCAAGTCCAAGGTGCTGCCGATGATCCTGCTCGCCGTGGTGTGCCTGCCGGCGGCCATGATGGTCGCGATCACCGTGCAGGGGCACCTGCGCCAGCAGCCCCTGGGCTACAACAACTACGTCATCCAACTCCAGCCCGTCATCGGCGTGTTCGTCGCCGCGGCGGCGCCGCAGGCGGTCTCCCTCGACCTGCGCTTCCGCGTCGTGCCGCTGTACTTCTCACGCCCGATCGAGCACAGCGACTACGTGAGCGCCAAGTTCGCCGCGCTGTTCACGGCGCTGTTCGTCTTCACCTCGCTGCCGCTCGCCATCCTCTACCTCGGCGCGCTGCTGGCGAAGCTCGAATTCGCCGACCAGACCGGGGACTTCGCGCTCGGCCTGGCGTGCAGTGCGCTGTTCTCGCTGCTGCACGCCGGCATCGCACTCGCGCTGGCCGCGCTGACGCCGCGCCGCGGCTTCGGCGTCGCCGCGATCATCGCCGCGCTGACCGTTCCGTACGTACTGATCAGTGCGCTCCAGGGCATCGCCGCCTCCCAGGGCGTCGGGTCCGCGCCCGGCTGGATCGGGCTGGGCTCGGCGGGGACGCTGATCGACGGCATCCAGGCGGCGTTCCTGGGCGGCCACTCCAACTTCCCCGGCGGGCAGGACCCGACCACCGGCCAGGCGTCCGTCTACGTCCTCGTCGTCGCCGTGCTCGTCGCCGGCGCGTACGCGCTGCTGCTGCGCCGCTACCGGAAGGCCGGACTGTGACCGTCTCGCTTGCATCCACCCCGAAGGACGGGCCGCGCCCATGAGTCTGCTCTCCGTCGACCACACCTCCCGCTGGTTCGGGAACGTCGTCGCCGTCAACGACGTCACCATGGACATCGGGCCCGGCGTGACCGGGCTGCTCGGCCCGAACGGCGCGGGCAAGTCCACGCTGATCAACATGATGGCCGGCTTCCTGCCGCCGTCCACCGGCTCCGTCACGCTGGACGGCGCCCCGGTCTGGCGGAACGAGGGGGTCTACCGCGCCATCGGCCTCGTCCCCGAGACGGAGGCGACCTACGACTTCCTCACCGGCTGGGACTTCGTGCTCGCCAACGCCCGGCTGCACAAGCTCCCGGACCCGGCCGGCGCCGCCCGACGCGCCCTCGCCACCGTCGAGTTGGAGGAGGCGCAGGACCGCCGGATCGGCACGTACAGCAAAGGCATGAAGCAGCGCGTGAAGATGGCCTCGGCGCTGGTGCACGAGCCGTCGGTGCTGCTCCTGGACGAGCCGTTCAACGGCATGGACCCGCGGCAGCGCATGCAACTGATGGCGCTGCTGCGGGAGATGGGCGACGAGGGGCGCACCGTGCTGTTCTCGTCGCACATCCTCGAAGAGGTGGAGCAGCTCGCCTCGCACATCGAGGTGATCGTCGCGGGGCGGCACGCGGCCAGCGGCGACTTCCGCAAGATCCGCCGCCTGATGACGGACCGCCCGCACCGCTACCTCGTACGCTCCAGCGACGACCGCCGGCTCGCCGCGGCGCTGATCGCCGACGATTCGACGGCCGGCATCCAACTCGACTGGCAGGAGCGCGCGTTGCGGATCGAGGCCATCGACTTCGCACGGTTCACGGCCCTCCTCCCGCGGGTCGCCCGCGAGCACGGCATCCGGCTCTACACGGTCTCGCCCTCCGACGAGTCCCTGGAGAGCGTCTTCTCCTACCTCGTCGCGGCGTGAGCGCGGCCGACGTGCAGAAGTGCCCGAAGGAGTCCCCATGTTCAACCCGACAGTCGCCCGGCTCACCTACCGCGCTCTGCTCGGCCGCCGCCGTGCGCTGATCCTGTGCGCGCTGCCGCTGCTGCTGCTCGCCGTGTCCGTGCTCGTACGCACCATGGTCGGCCAGGACGACGACGTCGCCGTCTCGCTGCTGGGCGGCTTCGCGCTGGCGGCGATGGTCCCGCTGATCGGCGTCGTCGCGGGCACCGGCGCGATCGCCCCGGAGATCGACGACGGGTCGGTGGTGTATCTGCTGGCCAAGCCGCTGAAGCGGTCCAGCATCGTGCTCACCAAGCTGCTGGTCGCGATCGGCGTCACGGTGGCCTTCTCGGCGGTGCCCGTGTTCGTCGCGGGCTTCGTGCTGAACGGCGACAGCCAGCGGATCGCCGTCGCGTACACCGTCGCCGCCGCGGTCGCCTCCGTCGCCTACAGCGCGCTGTTCCTGCTGCTGGGCACCGTCTCCCGGCACGCGGTCGTGATCGGCCTGGTGTACGCGCTGATCTGGGAGGCGCTCGTCGGCAGCGTCGTGCCCGGTGCGAAGACGCTGTCCGTACAGCAGTGGTCGCTGGCGCTGGCCGAGAAGGTGGCGGGCGACGGCGCGGGAGTCGCCTCCGACGTGGGGCTGCCGACCGGCGTGACGCTGCTGGCGCTCGCGACGGTGGGCGGCGCGTGGGCCGCGGCCGCGCGCATGCGCTCGCTGACGGTCGCCGGGGACGAGTGACGCCGTAGGCGATGACACCGGAAGCGGCGGCCGGGAACGGGCGGCAGGGACGTGCCGGGCGGGGCGGGTGCCCACCGTTCGGTACGCCGCGGCACCCTGCCGCCCGCGCGACTAACGTGGCCGTATGTCACCTGCGAGTCGCTACACCTACCTGGGTCCCGAGGGGACCTTCACCGAGGCCGCCCTGCGCACCCTCCCGGAAGCCGCCACGCGCGAGCTGGTGCCCATGGTCTCGGTGCCCGCCGCTCTGGACGCCGTACGCAGTGGAGAAGCGGCCGCCGCGCTCGTCCCCATCGAGAACTCGGTGGAGGGCGGAGTCACCGCCACGCTCGACGAACTGGCCTCCGGCGAACCGCTGATGATCTACCGCGAGGTGCTGCTGCCGATCGCCTTCGCGCTGCTGGCCCGCCCCGGCACGACGCTGGACGACGTGAAGACGGTGACCGGGCACCCGGTGGCGCAGCCGCAGGTGCGCCAGTGGCTGAGCACGCATCTCCCGGACGCCCAGTGGGAGTCGGCGGCGTCGAACGCGGACGGGGCGCGGCTGGTGCAGGAGGGCCGCTACGACGCGGCGTTCGCGGGCGAGTTCGCGGCGTCCACGTACGGGCTGGAGCCGCTGGTGACGGGCATCCACGACGTGGAGAACGCGGCCACCCGGTTCGTGCTGGCGGGCCGCCCGGCCCGGCCCGCGGCGCCGACCGGCGCGGACAAGACGTCGGTGGTCTTCTGGCTGCGCGAGGACCATCCCGGTGCGCTGCTGGAGCTGCTGCACGAGTACGCGGCGCGCGGCGTCAACATGATGCGCATCGAGTCGCGGCCGACGGGCGAGGGCATCGGCCGGTACTGCTTCTCCGTCGACTGCGAGGGGCACGTGCACGAACGCCGGGTCGGCGACGTGCTGATGGGGCTGAAGCGGGCGTGTGAGCGGGTGCGGTTCCTCGGCTCGTATCCGCGCGCGGACGAGGTGCGGCCCACGGTGCGTACGGGCACGACGGACGAGGACTTCGTGGCGGCCGCGGACTGGCTGACGCGCTGCCTCGACGGCCGGGTCTGAGCACGGCCGCGGGGGGCGGTACAGGCCACGACCCTTGCGCGGGGCGGCACTTCGGGCCGCACTTCCGGCCGCCCCGGGAAATCCACAGAGTTATCCACAGGGTGCCCCGGCGGGGACGGCGGCCTGTGTACAAGCCGAGCGGACAACAAGGGCGTAGCCGAAAAACCAGCACACAGTGCCCAGTTGGCTCCACGCCCGCGCCGATCCGCTTTCGTCACCCCAATTCCGTTGACCGACTCTTTGAGGTGAGGCAAACCCCCTCGAATGGGGACCTCGCGCAGGTTTGCCTCCGGAATTCTCCGCTCCGCCGGAGGCGCCCGCGAATGATCTCCGCGCATTTCCACAGCCCGCATGATCGACTTGTGGAAAACACGGCGCGGCCTCTCGAAGCTGTGGATAAGTTAACCGCCGCTTCCGTTCCGGCCCGCCTCAACTCGGCCCGGCCGACTCGGAGATGACCTCGCACACCGTACGCAGTCACCCCTGCACGGACGGCGCCGCGAACGGTTCACATCCCGGACGAACACCGGATGAGGCAGCCGTACGAAACTCCGGGAATTCTCTAACTCCGGCATATAGCTACCAAAAGGGACAATTCTTCGCTGTGCGAAAGAGTCGAAGTCCCCGCGGCCCCACCGGTACCCTGGCGGAGTGATCGATCTTCGCCTGCTCCGAGAGGACCCGGACCGAGTGCGCGCCTCCCAGCGCGCCCGTGGAGAGGACGTCGGCCTCGTCGACGCGCTGCTCTCCGCCGACGAACGCCGCAGGTCCTCCGGCGTCCGCTTCGACGAGCTGCGCTCCGAGCAGAAGCAGCTGGGCAAGCAGATCCCGCGGGCCGAAGGCGAGGAGAAGACCCGACTGCTGCAGCGCGCGGGCGAGTTGTCCGCCGCGGTCAAAGCGGCCGACGCCGAGCAGGACGAGGCCGCGGAGGAGACCGAGCGGCTGCTGCGCACGCTGAGCAACGTCGTGCACCCCGAGGTCCCCGTCGGCGGCGAGGACGACTTCGCCGTACGCGAAACGGTCGGCGAGGCCCGCGACTTCGCCGCCGAGGGCTTCGAGCCCCGCGACCACCTGGAGCTGGGCCTGGCCCTCGGAGCGATCGACGTCGAGCGCGCCGCCAAGGTCTCCGGCTCCCGCTTCTACTACCTCACCGGCATCGGCGCCCTGCTCGAACTGGCCCTGGTGAACGCCGCGTTGGCGCAGGCGACCGCGGCCGGGTTCACGCCGATGCTGACGCCCGCGCTGGTCAAGCCGCAGGCCATGGAGGGCACCGGCTTCCTCGGCCAGGCCGCCCAGGACGTCTACCACCTGGAGAAGGACGACCTCTATCTGGTCGGCACCTCCGAAGTCCCGCTCGCCGGCTACCACATGGACGAGATCGTCGAGGCGGGCCGGCTGCCGCTGCGGTACGCCGCGTTCTCCCCCTGCTTCCGGCGCGAGGCCGGCTCGTACGGCAAGGACACCCGCGGCATCTTCCGCGTCCACCAATTCGACAAGGTCGAGATGTTCTCGTACGTCGCCCCGGAGGACTCCGAGGCGGAGCACCTGCGCCTGCTGGAGTGGGAGAAGCAGTGGCTCACCGGGCTGGAGCTGCCGTTCCGGGTGATCGACGTGGCGAGCGGCGACCTGGGGGCGTCGGCGGCGCGGAAGTACGACTGCGAGGCGTGGGTGCCCACCCAGGGCAAGTACCGCGAGGTGACGTCCACTTCGGACTGCACCGAGTTCCAGTCCCGGAGGCTGTCGATCCGGATGCGCGAGGGCAAGAAGGTGCGCCCGCTGGCCACCTTGAACGGCACGCTGTGCGCCGTGCCGCGCACCATCGTCGCGCTGCTGGAGAACCACCAGCAGGCCGACGGCTCGGTCCGCGTGCCCGAGGTGCTGCGGCCGTACCTCGGCGGCCGCGAGGTGCTGGAACCGGTGGGCGAGTGAGCGCCGAACCGCCCGCGCCCGGGCGGGAGTTCCCGGCGAAACGAGTGCATCCGGAGCCGGCGTACGGGCTGGTGGCCACCGACCTCGACGGCACCCTGCTGCGCACGGACGGCACGGTGTCGCCGCGTACGCGCGCCGCCCTGGCCGCCGTCGCCGAGCGCGGTGCCACGCACGTGGTCGTCACCGGGCGCTCGGCGCCGTGGGCCGAGCAGGTGCTGGCGGACCTCGGCTACCGCGGCCTCGCGGTGTGCGGCCAGGGTTCGCAGCTCTACGACGCGGGCGAGCGGCGGCTGTTGACCTCGATGACCCTCGACCGGCAGCTGGCCAGGACGGCGCTGGCCCGGATCGAGGCCGAGACCGGACCGTTGGCGCTGGCCGCCTCCCAGGACGGCGTGGACGGCGCGGTCCTGGCGGGCCCCGGCTACCGGGTGCGCGAAGGACTGGCGTACGTGCGGTTCACGGACCGCGACGAGCTGTGGGTGCGGCCGCTGAACAAGATGTACCTCCAGCATCCGGCCCTGGACGACGACGCGTTGGCGAAGGCGGCGCGGGCCGCGGCGGGCGAACTGGTCGGCGTGACGGTCGCGGGCGAAGGCGTCGTGGAGCTGCTGCCGCAGGGGCTGAGCAAGGCCAGGGGCCTGTCGCTGGCCGCCCGCAGGCTCGGAGTCACGGCGGAGCGGACGATCGCGTTCGGCGACATGCCGAACGACATCCCCATGTTCGACTGGGCGGCCCACGGCGTCGCCATGGGCAACGCCCATCCCGAACTGCTCGCGGTCGCCGACGAGTTGACCGCCAGCAACGACGAGGACGGTATCGCGCTGGTGCTGGAGCGGCTGCTCGCCGAGCGCGGCTGAACCCCCTCGTACGGCCGGCCGCCGGCCGTACCCGCCCGGTCCGGGACCCGGGTTTCGAGTGAACTGCCGGGCGTCCGGCCGAAGTTGGCGACAGGTGAGCGAATACGTCACCCGTGAGCCGTAACCCGTACGACGATCAGTTCGTTTGCCGGAGTGCGGAGGGGATCAAGGACGGTGCGGCCCGGAGCCGTGAACTCCGGGCGCTCGTCGGCCTGTTGAGCGGCCGATCCCTGCGCGGGGGCCGCGGCACTGAACACACCGGGCGGCGTACCGCGCGCCTCCGCTCCTGGCTCCTGGACACGGACGCCCGCGGCCCGGGGTGAGCGGGCCACTTCGAACTGTTCCCGCGAACCCTGGAGGGGTTTCGTTGTACGTCGATTCCGTACTCCTCGAATCACGCAGCCTGCGCGGCGAGTTGAGCCACCGCGTCGAGATCCTCGACAAGGTGAAGGCGCTGGCGCTGTCGCCCGACGGCGTCCACGCGACGACTCCGGAAGTGGCGGAGTACTTCGAGGTGGATCCCACGGTTGTGAACAACTTGCTGGGCCGGCACCGCGAAGAGCTGGAGAGCAACGGACTGAGGGTGCTCCGAGGCGCTGAGCTGCAGGAATATCAGAACCTCAAATTGAGGTTGTCACCAGCAAACGCAAATAGTTATCCACAGCGGCGCGCTCAACTGGCCGTCTACACCCGCCGCACCGTGCTCAACGTGGCCATGCTGCTCCGGGACAGTCCGGTCGCGCAGCGCGTGCGTGCCCTGCTCCTCGACGTGGAGGAGGCGCACCGCCGGCCGCCCGCCGCGGAGCCCGGCGCGGATGAGGGCTGCCGACCGGCCGCCCGCGAGTCCTGTGCGTACGGCCGGCGGACGCTGGAGCGGCGGGTCGGCGCCGTGGAGTCGGCGGTCTCCGAAATCGGCGGTGTGCTCCGGGAGTTGGGGCCGGTCGTAGGCCGGATGTCGGTGCGGCTGGAGCGGATGGACCGCAGGCTGGAGTGGGTGGACCGCCGGCTGGACGAGATGGACCGGCGGATGGTCAACACCGAGTGCGTGGTCAGCGCGATGAGCCAGCGCATGGCCGCGATGGGTGAGGACGTGCGGGTGCTGCGGAGCGACGTCGACCGGTTCGTCCGCTGGTCCCCTCCGGCGGAAGGGCCCGACGGCGGCACGGACGACTGCCGGGACGACCGGCGGCACAGGCGCCGCAGGCGGCGGGGGCACTGACGGTACCCGGACGGCCGGGTGGTTCGAGCGCCGCTCGCGCCTCGAACCACCCGGCGCCGCACCGCCGCCCGCCTCAACTACCCTTCCGCAATGGCGGGTTGGGACGACCCCCGGTTCTAGACGATCGGCCCGTCCGCAGCAGAGGAAAGCGGCACGCCGACGCCAGCGGCGCGTGAATTCGGGGGAGTTGACCATGAGCAGCCATCGGCAGTACGTCGAAGACCTGGTCGCAGACACGGACTCGCTCCACTCGGAAAGCCGCACGCTCATCTACGGGTACTTCTTCGAGCAGCCGGACCGCGGGGTCGCCGCTGCGCTGGAGTGCGCGCTGGACGGCACGGACCGGACGGTGGTGAGCTACGGGGCCGAGTATCTGAGCTTCCTGCCCGGGCACCGGGCGGAGAAGACGCGCGTCGGCGAGCGGTTGCGCACCGAGGCGAAGCTGCTGCCCGCTGTTTCGGCTCTCCTGCCGTGGCTGCCCCGCGAGTTGGTCAGAGGCTATGTCGAGGACTACCTCGAAGCGCGGTCTGCGGGACGAGAGTGGCCGAGCCTGGTGTACGACGTCGGCGTGGAGTGGCCCGGCGTACTGCGCGAGTACTCCTCGCGGTTCGCAGGCGACGCCACGGTGGAGCTGGCGGTGCTCGCCGGCGCTCCGGACTCGCTGGCCGACGAGCACTTCGAGAACTGGCGGGCCACGGGCGAGGAGACCTGGCTCCTGAGCCTGGCCGCCATGCGCACCGAGCGCGCCGCCGGGCATCTCGCCACCGCCCGCGCGGAGCTGGCCGACCCCGAACCGTGGGACACGGAGCTGGAGTTCGCCGGACGGCTGCCCGGCGGGAACGCACCGGCCGGGCCCTGGCCCGCGTACCGCGGATTCGTACTGGCGCTGGGTGAGAGCCCCCACTCCGTGGGCGGCACCGCTCCGGAGGTGCCCGTCTGCGAGGAGTGTGAACTGCCGGGGGCCGTGCTGCTGCGTCTCGCGGCCGCCGACCTGCCGTACGGGTTCGAGCGCGATCCGGCGTTCTACTGGTACGGGTGCGACTGCGACGAGGAGGACTCGCTCACCACGAAGGAGCGGGAGTCGGGCCTGGAAGCCTACGGTGTGCCGCTGGGCCCGCCGGAAGACGACGTCGAACTCGCCCCCGGGCCCCGGTCGTTGGTCCTGGAACAGCTCGGGCACCGGCACGGCGTGAGCCTCGACGGGCTGCCGGGCTTTGCGGCGCACCAGGTCGGCGGGCTTCCCAACTGGCTTGAGAAGCGGGCACACCCGCGGTGCCCGGAGTGCGAGTCGGCCATGCCCCATGCAGCGACGGTGGACTCGGGCCGGACGCCCTTCGGGGACATGCGTTTCGAGGGCGTGCTCTACTGCTTCTGGTGCGACCCCTGCGGCGTCGGAACGACCGTGCACCAGACGTGAGGCGGCGCGGCACACCGCTTACGGACGCTTACGGAACTGGGGCCCGCCGGAGCAGGCGCCGACGAGACCCCGGACAGCCGGCCAGGGAATCGGCCGCCGGCCGCGGACGGCCGGGGGTTCGAGGCTCCCCCCTCGTGCCTCGAACCACCCGGCGCCGCACGGCCGTTCGCGCTTCGGCGAGTGAAGAGCCGTTCACTCGAGGTTAGTTGGCCCCGCTACGCTGTCCACCGGGCCGCTCGCCGTATCGGCCGCCGTTGTCCGGCTTCCTGACGGAAATTCCGCTTCGGGGTCACGGGCGCCGCGTAGGCACGGCCCGTACGGCCCGCCGCGACCTCAACCGTCCGCCGCGGAGCCGGATTTGGGGCGGCCGGGGGCGCTGCCGCAAGCCGGGGCCGGTTGCCTTGTGCACATGTCTTGACGGGCTGCGAGGGCGCATCTACCTTCCACTGAAATCGTTTTCACACTGAGCGAGGAGGCTCCGGTGCCGCGGAGATCGTGGGTGCGCAGCGTACGGACCGTTCGGGCGCGCGGGATCGGGGGCCGGTCGGCGGCCCCGCTGCGCACAGCGCGCCGTACCTCGTTCAAGAGCGCGTCGGCGGCCACGGCTCTCGCCGTCGTCACCGGGCTCGCCCTCACCGCTCTTCCCGGCGCCGCCGGTGCCGCGCCGCACGCGGAACGGAGCGGCCCCAACGGGCCCGTCGGCTGGGACACTTACCGCCGTCTGGACCGGCTCTCGCAACTGCCGGACGGCGTACGCACCCGGCAGTTCTCCAGCTTCGACCGCACCGGCGGCAATGACGACGGCTTCAAGGGCACGCACTCGTGTCTGCGGAAGGAGCCGGGCTCGGGCCGCTGTGTGCTCGCCGAGGACAGCGGAGCGGGCGAGGTGGGCGCGATCTGGTTCACGCGGGACAACGGCGACGTCACCAAGACCGGTGATATCTCGGTGGAGTTGGACGGCAGGAAGGTGCTGGACGCGCCGCTCCAGGACGTCGTGGACGGCAAGGTCGGGGCGCCGTTCGTGCATCCGCTGGTGGCCGACGCGGAGCAGAGTTCCGGCGGCGTCTACATCGAAGTGCCCATGCCGTACCGCAAGTCGATGAAGATCACCACGGAGCACAACCCGCTCTTCTACCACGTGTCGCAGCGCTCGTTCCCGTCCGCGGACGGGGTGCGCACCTTCGACCCGTCCGACCCGGCCCGTGACGTCCTCGCGCGGCTGCGGGCCGCCGGCACCCGCGACCCCAAGCCGGCGCTGCCCGGCGCCCGTACGCGGCGCACCGCGCTGCACGTTCCGGCCGGTGAGAGCCGGACGCTCGCCTCGACCGACCTGCCCGGGCTGCTCACCGGGCTCCGGCTGCGGCTGCCGCAGGCGAAGCCGGCCGCGCCGAAGCTTGTGACCGACGACGGGCGGGCGTTCAAGGACCAGAAGGGCGGGGGCGGCGAGAAGAACGACAAGAAGGACGAGACGGGCGCGAGCGCGTTCACCGTGGCGATCGACCCGCACAACAAGGGCGTACGGCTGACCCGCCGGCTGGACCCTTCGGTGGGGAAGCAGACCGCCGAGGTCACCGTGGACGGAAAGCCGGCCGGACGCTGGGAGCCCAACGAGCAGTCCAGCGGCACCTGGTCGAAGGAGAGCATCACGCTGCCCGCTTCGGTCACCGCCGGAAAGTCGACGATCAGGGTGCGTAACCGGTTCGTCTCGTCGGACCTCGACTTCAACGAGTTCCGCTACGACGTGGACAGCGTCGCCGAGGACGGCGGCACGCACCGCACCGACTCCGTGGACGTCGGCGACGCCGGGGCCGAGCAGGCACACGACTACGCGATCAGCGGGGAGAACTGGCACGGCGAGCACCGCTTCGCGTTCCCGCTCGACAGCCGCGACCGCGACCAACTCGCCGCGGCCCAGCGGCTGTTGAAGAATCTGCGGCTGCGGATCTCGTTCGACGGCGAGCGTACGGTGGACGCGCCCGTGGGCGAGTTCTTCGGCTCGGGGCAGGCGCTCGCGCCCGTACGCTCCCTGATGAGCGGCATCGATCCGGACACGGCGCGGTTCGACTCGTGGTGGCCGATGCCGTTCGCACACCGGGCGACGGTGCAGCTCCACAACGGCGGCAGCACCGATGTCACCACAGGCGAGGCCGCCGTCACGTCCGCACCGTCGCGCGCGCAGGCCGCCGCCGTACGCGCCGGGACCGCGGGCCACTTCCGGGCCACCTCGCACGCGGGCCGCACCGAGGACGGGAAGAGCTGGAGCTTCCTGAAGGCGAGCGGGCGCGGCAAGTTCGTGGGGGTCAGCCACTCGATGGCGGGACGCCTGGACCGGAACTTCCTGGAGGGCGACGAGCGCGCGTACGTGGACGGCTCCCGCAGTCCCGCCGTGCACGGCACCGGAACCGAGGACTTCTACCAGTCCGGCTGGTACTTCAACCACGAGACGTACAGCGAGCCGTGGAACGGCAACCCGACCCACCTCGGCCCGCGGACCGGCTGCACCGACACCCAGGACTGCACCGGCGCCTACCGCCAACTCCTGCACGACTCCGTGGCGTTCGACTCCTCGCTCGACTACTCGATCGAGCACGGCTTCGTCAACGACGTGCCGGGCGACTACTCCTCGACCGCCTACTGGTACGGAGCGGCGTCCGCGAATTCCCGGACACACGGCGGCGGCCGGGCACACGGCGCCCGTGCCGACGACACCCTGACCGTCGGCGACGCGGACAGCGAGCAGGCGCACGGCTACACCTCGCCCGACCCGGGCCCGGTGCGCAGCCTCGACTCCGACTTCGAGGGCGACTTCCGGCACCCGCTCCACCTGACCGCGGACACCCGCGCCACCCGCAGCCCGGTCCGCTTCACGCTGGCCGTCGATCCGCGCAACCGCGGCGTCGAACTGCGGCGCACCGGCGACCAGTCGGAGGCCGGGCAGCGGGCGGACGTCACCGTGAACGGGCACCGGCTGCCCGAGTGGCGGGAACCGCTGGGCAACACCGGCCGCCGCTGGCTGGACGACTCCTACCGGCTGCCGGCCTCTCTCACCCACGGCAAGTCGAAGATCACGGTCACGCTGCGCCCGCGGCGGGGCGCGCCCGCGTGGTCGGCCGGCGCGTACCGCACGTACAGCGCGCACACCGAGCGGTAGGTGCTGTGACCGGAGCAACTGGCGTACGTGCGGGGGCCGGTGGGCACGTTTGGCCCGCCGGCCCCCGGGCGAAACCTCCCCCATGCTCTACGAACGTCCGGTCGTCAAGCGCACGGCTCGTGCGATCCTCCTCGACTGCCGCGAGAGCGCCGGCCCGCGGACCACGCCGGAGCTGGTCCTCATCAAGCGCACCAAGCCCGGCCGCCCGCCGTACTGGATCACTCCCGGCGGCGGCGTCGAACCGGGCGACGACAGCGTCATCGACGCCCTGCACCGCGAAGTGGACGAGGAGTTGGGCGCGAAGGTGACGGATCCGGTGCCCGCCTTCGTGGACACGGTGCCGCACCGTACGGACGCCGACGAGCCGGGAGTGAAAGTCCAGCACTTCTTCGTCTGCCGGCTCGCGTCGATGGACCTGTCGCGGCGGCACGGCCCGGAGGTGGAGGAGCCGTGCGGCGAGTACGAGACCGTGCGGGTGCCGTTCACGCGGCAGGGCATCGCCTCGGTGGAGATCGTCCCACCGCGGCTGCGCGCCTACCTCGACGTCAACATCGAGGGCGTACGGGCCCTGCTCGCCCCCGACTTGGGGTGACGGACCCGGGGTGACGTATCCGGCCCGGGGCGGCCGGGCGGGGTCCGGACGGCCGGCCCAGCCGGTCAGTCGGAGCGGTCAGCGGGACCGGTCGGCCGGGCAGGTCAGCCGGAGCCGGTCAGCCGAACCAGCCGCGGTAGGAGGCCGGTTCGCTGTTACGGCCGTACGCGTCCGCGTGGCCGGCGCCCCGGCGGATCGCCTCGGCCAGCGCCTCCTCCGCCTGCCGCCGCCAGTCGATGGCCTCCGCGCTCGCGGGCGGTCCGGCGGCCGAACCACCGTTCACCGCCGCGCCGTTCGCCTGGCCGCCGTTCGCGGTGACGCCCTGCGTGGTGACGCCCTGCGTGGTGACGCCCTGCGCGGGGACGCCGTTCGCGGGGACGCCGTTCGCGGTGACGCCCTGCGCGGGGACGCCCTGCGCGGGGACGCCGTTCGCCGGTGCGTACGCGGTGGAGTCCGCGGCGGTGTCCTCGGAACCGGGGCGGCTTCCGCCGGCGGCGGCCGACCGCGCCGCCATCTGCATGAAGTAGCCGTTGGGCGCGAGCTGTTGGCGGCGCTCCTGCGGCTCGGGTGACGGCCGGGGTTCGGGCCGCGGGTGCGGCTCCGGACGCCACCCCGGCTCTGGACGCGGCCCCGGCTGCGCCGCCTGCGCCGGCTGCCGCTGCCGTACGGGAAGCGGACCCGGCGCCGCCGGTTCCCCCGGCAGCCAACCCGGCTGCTCCGACTGCTGTGGCTGTGGCGGCTGTTGGGGCTGCGCCGGCTCTTGGGGCTGCGTCGGCTGCTGGGACTGTTGCGGCTGCGGCTCGGCACGCGCATTCCGGGAGTCGCGGGCCGCCCCGAAGAAGTCGCCGCCCTTGCGCTTGTAGTCGTCGGTGCCCCAGTCCCGTACCGCGCCCTTCGGCACCTTCTGCATCTGCGGTATGTGCTTGGCGCAGTGGATGTACGCCTCCTCCACCTCGACCCACACCCACACGCGTGCGCGCCGCCCCGGCACCGTGTCCTCCGGCAGCTCCGGGTAGCGGGCCCGGATCTCCTCGTCCTCGACGATCCGGGCGCTGCCGTTGATGTGCAGTCCGATGCGGGCGCCGGTGAAGTCGACCAGCAGGATGCCCAGATGGGGGTTCTCCAGGATGTTGCCGAGGCTGGCCTGTACGCCGTTGCCGCGGTACTCCGGGTAGATCAGCGTGCGCCCGTCCAGCACCCGCAGAAAGCCGGGCGGTCCGGCGCGGAAGCTGCTGTCGCACTCGCCGTTCCGGTCGGCGGTCGCGAGGAAGAACATCTCCTGGCGCTGTACGAACTCCCGCATGCGTGCGTTGAGATGGTCCAGCACCTGCTCGTCGTAGAAGCGGTCCGCGCGGTCGGTCGTACCCAGCCGGTGCTGGATGCGGTGTTCGCCGGCGCTGCCCGGCCGGTCCGCGCGGTCGTCGTATGCGAACCCCTCGAATCCGCCGAAGCCGCCGAACCCTTCGAACCCGCCGGCCGCGCCGGGCACTTCGAAGCCGCCGGCCCCGCCGAATCCCTCGAACCCGCCGGTCCCGCTTCCGTTCCGGTTCGCGCTTCCGTTCCCGCTCGCGTACTCGCTTCCGTACACCGCTCCGTACCCGTCCGCCGACGTCCATCCCGGGTCCGGCTCTGCCACGCCGCTGCCCCTTCCGTTCCGCGCGCTTCGTCCGGGCGGCTGCCGCCCCAACCGTTCGCCTCCGCCCTGGAGTTGGCCCCTCAGTCGCCGCGGGCCACCAGCTCCTGCACGGCGTCGTACCGTACCCGCTGGGCGGGGATGCCCGAGGCCACCAGGGCGTCCAGGGTGCTGCGGATCATGCCGGGCGGCCCCGAGATGAAGCCCTCGCACCCCTGCCGCCAGGGGCCGTACCGGCGCAGCGCGTCCGGCAGGCCGCCGACCACCGCGTCGGCGTGCGCTGGCCCGGGCCCTTGGGAGACGACGGGCCGCAGAGACAGCCAGGCGTACTGCTGATCCAGCTTGAACATCGTCTCCAGGTCGTAGAGTTCGGGCCCGCTGCGCGCTCCGTAGAACACCTCGACCGGGCGCCTGCTGCCCTGCTGCGCCACGTCCTCGACGAGCGCCTTGACCGGCGCGATGCCGGTGCCGCCGCCGACGCAGACGAGTCCGCTCTCGGTGCGGTGGTCGAGCGTCATCGAGCCTTCCGGCGGCCCGAGCCGCAGTACGTCGCCCGGCTGGGCGCGGTGTACGAGCGCGCTGGAGACCCAGCCCGCGGAGACCGCCTTGACGTGGAACGTCAGCAGCCCGTCCGGGCGGGGCGCGGACGCGAACGAGTAGTGCCGCCAGACCCGCGGCCACCACGGCGTCTCGATCGCGGTGTACTGCCCCGCGCGGAACGGATACGGGCTGTCCGGGCGCACGCTGATCACGGCGATGTCGGAGGTGCGGCGCTCGTGGGTGACGATCTCGGCGTTCCACCAGGCGGGGGCGCGCTGTGCGTCCTCCGCCGCCGCGTCGATCATGATCTGCGAGATCCGGGTGTACGCGGCCACCCAGGCCGCCTCCGTCTCCTCGTCCCAACTCCCGGGCGCGTACTGGGAGATGGCGGTGATCAGGCACTCGCCGACCGCAGGATAGTGCTCGGGCCGCGTGCCGTACTTGCGGTGCCCGCGGCCCAGACCGCTCAGGTAGCGGTGGAGCAGCTCGTCGTCGTCGGAGAGGCGTACGGCGGTGAGCAGCGCGCGGAAGAGGCGGTCGCGCTGTGCGTCCATGGAGGCGGGGAACAGCTCGCGCAGCTCGGGGTGTTCGAGGAACAGCAGCGCGTAGAAGTAGGCGGTGACGGCGTCGGCCTGCGGCTCGATCTCGGCGAGGGTGCGCCGAGTGAGCAGGGCTTCGCGGGACAGTTCCGCTCCGGTCTCCGCCCGCTCGAAGGAGTCCGACTGCCCGAGCCCGTCGCCGCGTTGGGCGGGCACGGTGTACGCGGCGCTGTCGCCGTACGCGGGGCTGTCGGCGTACTCGGGGCTCTCGGCGTACTCGGCGGCGGGGTGCTCGTGGGCGCGCTCGGAGCCGTCGCCGGTGTACGCGCCGGAGCCGTCCGGCGCAGCGGCGGACGGGGACGCGGCGGAGGCCGCGGGCACATCGGCGGCGGCCTCCGCGGGGCGGGCCCGGTCGGCGGCGGAGCCCACTGGACGTATCACCGCGGGTCCGCGCCCGCCCGGCTCCGCGTCACCGCGCGGCCGCGGCGGAGCGGCACGCCCCGACTCGGCGACCGAGGCGAACTCGGCCGCGGCGCCGGCGCGTTGGACCTGCGGCTCCGGTTCCGGTTCCGGCTGCGCCGGGCGATCCGCGGCTTCCGGCACGCCGCGAGCGTCCGGGCCCGCGGGCTGCCCCAGCGCCTCGCCGGGGATGCGTACGGGCTCCGCTTCCGGCCCGGGGCCGGGTGCGGCTGAGGCGGGTGGAGTGTCGGCACCGGCGGCCGGCTCTGCGCCCGCCGCGGCCTCCGGCGACGTCTGCGGCTGCGGCTTGGCGCGCGTGAACCAGCCGCTCCAGCTCTCGCCGCCTCCGTCGCCGCCGTCTCCCGTGGAGGCGCCGCTGCCGGCCGAGGTGCTGGTCATCGTCTGGTCTGCCTCGCCTCGAACTCTTCCGGTCTCTCTGCTCACTTGGCGGTTCCGAGCGTCTGCCGATTCGGCCCCGTCGCCTCGCGAGTGAATCCCTTCCACTACGCGATGCGGGGACGACCATACCGTTGTGACTTCACTGCACAAGACCCGTTCGCGGTTGCGGTGAATTCGAGTGATCCCTGCCACCGCCGCGCCGAATTACCGTACGTAACAAGGGAGTCGGCACTCTCCGTGCACCCTTCGGCGACCCCCGTGCCGGGGCTCTGCCCGGGCGGCGCCGCTGCCGGCGCCGGACGTCGCTCACCTCGACGGATCCGGCACGAGAACGGTCCGGATTTCAACTGAAGGAATTCTCTGAGGAGTTGACGCGTATTCAGTATGCGTAACCGGAGCCGGCGGATTCCGGCGGGACTCGGAGAACCCGAACTCCCCGTCACCGCCTGGGTTTTCCGTCGCGTGAAAAGCGGCGAAAAGCGAGGAGAGGGGGCGAGGAGCGGACAGCAGGGGTCACTCGGCGGCTTTCTCCCCTTACGGGTACATCTCGCGAAAAACCGGTGCCGCCGCCAAGCACGCCCGTCGCCGGGTTCCGTACCGCCCGGATCCGTTCCGCCCGCTTCTGGGGCCGCAAGCCACCCGCCCGCGCGTACGTACGGGCGCACCCGCCGTCCGACGCGGACGGGCCGCCCGTACCGCACCCTGCCGTCACCATGCACCGGGTCGTCACCATCCACCGGCTTCCGCACGCCGCACGCCGCATCTGCTCACGTCCCATGTCGCCGTCTCCGTCGGCTGGTTGGGCGCCTCGCCGGGTCCGCTCACGCGCCGCGGCCGCCGGCTGCGACGGCTCCCGGCCGCGTCCCGGCGCGGCTTCCCTCCACTCCGCGCGCGACCTCACACGACTCAACCGAAGGTGTACAGCTCTAACTTGACCGAAAACCATGGGCGTAAGGTGCCGATCATGACCACGCCGCCACATCGACAGCACGGCACGCCGTCCCAACCCCCGCCCGGCAGCGCGGAGTCGGCCGCCGCCGCACCGAGCCCGGCCCCGGACGCCGAGGCGATTACCATCCGCCGGGCCACAGTTGACGATATTCCGGCCATCGTCGCGATGCTGGCCGACGACCACCTGGGCGCGCTGCGCGAGAACCCGGACGAGCCCGACGCCTACCGCCCCGCGTTCGACCGCCTCGACGCCGACCCGAACCAGTACCTCGTGGTCGCCGAGCACGAGGGCCGCACCGTCGGCACGCTTCAACTCACCCTGATCCCCGGCCTGTCCAGGTTCGGCGCCACGCGCGCGCAGATCGAGGCGATGCGCGTGCACTCCGAGTTCCGCGGCGGCGGCATGGGCGCGCGGCTCATCGAGTGGGCCGCCGCCGAGGCCCGCCGCCAGGGCTGCGTACTGCTCCAGCTCACCTCGGACGCCACGCGCGTGGACGCACACCGCTTCTACGAGCGGCTCGGCTTCGAGGCGTCGCATTTGGGCTTCAAGCTGCACCTGTGAGGCGGCGGCGCGGCGGCGCCGAGGGCGCCAACGCCCGTACGAGAGCCGGACGTCGAGGCCGAGGCCGGCACGCGCCATCGGTCCCGCCCCCCGGCCGCGGCCCGCCGCAGCGCCCCGGGCTCAGCCGCCGTACATGCCCTTGAAGACCAGGAAACCGAGGATGATGCCGCCCACCAGGCCCGCGATCGACACTCCGATCGCCGTGCCGGCGAGCCGCTCGCCCTTGGAGCTGGCGACCGCGCCGCACACCAGACCCCCGATGCCGAACACCGGCGGACAGAAGAAGAGCGCCACGCAGCCGAGCACGATGCCGACGATGCTCAGAGTGTTGGCGTTCCCGGGCTGCGGCTGCTGCGGCTGCTGTTGAAACGTCACGGTGTCCCCCCTGTTGTCACGGTGTCCCCCTGTACGGGCGGGCGCGGCCAAGTCAACATACTGTAAAGGCTGTTCGCCGCGCCGGACAGCCCTCCCCGTGCGCGACCGCCGACGCCCGGCGCCCACCGCTCCCCTCGCGTCCCCGCGCGCACAGCCGCCGCGTACGCCCGACGCCCGTACGGCGAAAAGGACATGGACGGTGCCGCACCCCGCGCGGCAGACTCGTCGCCATGGCGCGCCTGCGGGTACTCACACGCGAGGACTGGCCACTGTGGCGGGACCTGCGGCTCGCCGCGCTGGCCGACGCCCCGCACGCCTTCAAGTCCCGGCTCGGCGACTGGCGGCGCGGCGGAGAGGAACGGTGGCGGGCCCGCCTGGAGACGCCCGGCACGTACAACGTCGTCGCGTTCCTGCGCGGCCGGCTCGCCGGAATGGCCAGCGGGCTCCCCGCCGACGACGGCCGCTTCGAGCTGCGCTCGGTATGGGTCGGCCCGGAGGCCAGAGGCCACGGCATCGGCGACCTGCTGCTCACCGCGGTCGAGAACTGGGCCGTACGGCACGGTGCCCGCACCCTGAAACTCGCGGTCCTCCCCGACAACGCCGCCGCGCTCGCCCTCTACCGCCGGCACGGTTTCGCGCCGGCGGCAGAACGCGGCGAACTCCTGCCGGACGGCGTGACCCGCGAACGCGTCCTGGCCAAACCCCTCCACGGACCGCGGAGTTGACCACCGGCGGCAGGCGGGCTCCCGCCCCCGGCTGCAAAGGATCGCGCCGCGCCGCGCACCCCGGCTGCGACGAACGGCTACGGCGAACGCCCGGCCGGCACGCCCTACTTCGGCGCCCGGAAGCCGCCGATCCGCCGCTCCAGCAGCTCGGCCAGCCGCAGCGGGGTCCGGTCCTCGAACAGCGGGCCGACGAGCTGCACTCCCACCGGCAGACCCTCGGGAGACCGGCCCGCCGGCACGGCCGTGGCGGGCAGCCCGGGCATGGTGGCCAGGCCGGCCCAGACGAGCTGGTCGAGGTACGGGTACGTGGCGCCGTCGATGTCGATCCGGCGTTCCGTCGAGTCGGGAGTCCGGTCGTGCGGGAACGCGGGAGTGGGCGTGATCGGACACACCACGGCGTCGAACTCGGCGAACAGCCGCCGCCAGCCGTGGCGGTGGTACTCGCGGCGGTCGTTCCCCTCCATCCAGTCGCGGTGGCTGAACGCTATGGCCCGCAGCCGCTCCGCGCCGAGACTGCGGTCGTCCGCGCGCAGTCCGGCGGCGCGGGAGCGCAGCTGCTCGTACGCCTCAACAGGAAAGCGCCCAGCGGAACTTGAGAACATCAGCCGGGTGTAGAGCGTCGCGGCCTCGGACAGATCGGGCAGCAGCGCACTGTGCCGTTCGACGCGGGCGCCGCCATCCGCCAGCGCGTCGGCCACCCGGTGCACGCCCGCCCGCACAGCGGACCCGGTCGGGATCAGCGGATGCTCGTCGAGAACCAGGACCCGGAAGTCGCAGAGCCGCTCGTGCCGCGCGGGCGGCAGCGTCACCTCGTGCGCCACACCGAACGTCAGCGGATCCGGACCGGCCATGACGTCGAGCAGCAGCGAGAGGTCGCGGGCGCTGCGCGCCATCGGGCCGACGACGGCGAGGTCGGACTCGGCCGGGAAGGCCGGCGCGGGCGGCGGGACCATACCGCGGACCGCGGCCAGCCCGAGTGTCGGCTTGTGCGCGTAGACACCGCAGAAGTGCGCGGGAGTGCGCAGCGAACCGCCCAGGTCCGATCCGATGGACAGCGCACCGAAGCCGCACGCCAGCGCCGCCGCCGACCCGCCGGAGGAGCCGCCCGGCGTACGGCCGAGATCCCACGGGTTGCCGGTCGTGCCGTAGACCTCGTTGAAGGTCTGCACGTCCTGTAGCCGCAGCGGCACGTTGGTCTTGCCGAGCACCACCGCGCCCGCCTCCTTGAGCCGCGACACCTGCACCGCGTCCTCGGCCGGCAGGTGGTTCCGGTGCTCCGGCATGCCCCAAGTCGTGGGCATGCCGGCGACGTTGTAGGACTCCTTCACCGTCACCGGAACGCCGAGCAGCGGCCGGTCCTCGCCGTCGGCGCGCGCCCGGTCGGCGTCGCGCGCGGCGGCCCGTGCACGCTCGAAGTCCGGCACACAGACCGCGTTGACCTCCTTGTCCTCCCGCTCGATACGGGCGATCGCCTCGTCGGTCAGTTCCGCCGAGGTCACGTCACCGGCGCGCAGGGCAGCCGTGAGTTCTTCTGCCGTCTGGAAACTCCACTCCATGCCCGCGACCGTACGGAGCTCCGGAATGGGCCACGAAATGCCGCTTCGCACAAGGGGGTTGGCCGCGCCGGCGGACCACGGGCTGTAGGTTCCGCATCAGCTTGTCCACTGATACCTCTCTGACCATTTGGTTCGCCTTCGTCCCATCAGATGTCCACCGGGTCTCTTCCCGCTGCTGTGTCCATTTCCTCGACTGCGGCGGCCACCTGTTGTCCGAACTCGGTGGCCTGCATCGCGCGGTTGCACTCGGCTCGTTTCAGGAGAGGTTGTCCGAAGTCTTGCTCCAAGAGCCGGACTTGGTTGATGAGAACGGGCGGGTGCATGCTCATGTTGTGAGCTGCCTCGGTGAGGGTTGGATAGGCCAGACATCGAGCGAATCGCCGCAGCCGCTGTTCGGCGTGCCGGCCAGTGAAGGCTTTGCGCAAGACCTCGGGATGGCGGGCCGCCGAGTCTGCTGCGTGGAGTGCGCTGCTGTGACTACGTCCGCCACGAGGGCGTAGGGGAACGCCGTGGCGGTGGGCCCATCTGGTCATGTTGGCGACGCTCATTCCTTTCTCGCGGGCGAGATCGGGGAGGGTTCGACGGAGGCCGACGTACTGATCGAACAGCCAGTCACGGTCGATGGTCCCCTGACGGTTGTAGTCCTGAGGACCGTCCCGCAGAGGGATTCCGTAGCTCCGGGCAAGACGGATCACGGTCGGACGGGAGAAGCCGGAGAGATCAGCGATCTTCTGGAATGAACGGTATTCCTCGAGGTAGAGCCGGGATAGTTCGGACTTCGGCAGTACTTCCATCGCCTCGACGAAGATCTTCCCTCTGGCTTTGGACTGGGCTTTCGTGAAGGAGGGCATCGGAGCTGGATGTTAATCCAGGAGTTGGCGAACGGCCTCGACGCTGATGCCGAGGGTCTCAGCTGCGTGCCGGATGGGACGCTTGCGCTGGCGGACGAGTTGATGCAGGAGGTCGATGTCGACGCGGTCGGGGTCTCGGCCGGGCAGGGCGAGGCCATCCATCAAGCTGGTGGAGGGTTGCCAGGTGACAGGCTCGTCATGGATGCCGTGCTCGGCGAGGAAATTCCGGGCGTGCTCGTCGAGAGCCTGGTCCAGTTCTGGGGATCTCAGGGCTGTGTCGTGGGCGTAGTCCCCGCGGAACTCGGCGTCCTTGACGCCGGGATGGCCAGGGGCGGCCTCGATCGGCAATCCGCTGATCCGCTGGAACAGGTGACAGCGCATGATCCGTTCTCGGAGACCTTTGCCCGAGGGGGATCCGTTGCGTCGGCAGATGGCAGCCCACTGCTCGGTCGGCAGCAGTCGGGAGTAGTCCAGGCTGCGGCGACGGGCGTAGTCGATGGGGGCGTCGACGGCATCGAGGTGGTCGGCCAACCGGATCAGAGCGGTGACGACGTCGGACCAGTTCGGTTCTTCGGCCAGTCGTTGCAGGACCCGGGAGACGCTGATGTTGTCGATGACACTGCCGAGGTGTCGGGCAGCGGTGTCGAACTCGATGCGACTGTCGACGATCAGGAGGCTGGCAGCAAACGCAGGGGCCAGGACGCGAGGGGCGATCGCGTCCTGCGACGAGATCAGTCGGACGGCCCAAGAACCCCAGAAGCCGCTGGGGATCTTCCGGCTGCGCATCAGGATGTCTGCTTCTGTCTTCACCGGAAAGCGAGGAATCGCGGTGGTCAGACGATGCCGAAGATGGGCTCCAGGTCGACTCGACGGTGCGAGGCCGGCAAGGTGAACGGCAGCCAGAGTAGGGCTTCCCTGGCGTCCCCAGCCGTTGATCACGCTTGTCCTGCTCTGCGGATCGTCTCCGTGGACTGCCTCCAGCAGCGGACGTAGGGCAGCCCCGGCCTGGTGGACGTCGGGCTGGTTCAGCACGCGCAAGGCCGCGATGACAGCAGTTGCGGCGGTGACGGCTCTCGGCGGGGCTATGAAACCCGGCCGGTGCTCGGCCCGGGTGGCGAGAAGGCGATCTGAGCCGGGGTGGAGATGGGCGTCGGCGAGGTCGGCGGGTGCCCACCGAGCGAGGTCTTCACCAGGCAGGACAGACAGCACGCGTCCGCTGATGATTCGGATGTCAGTGAGTGCCGAGGACGACGATTGCGGTGTGAGGGCATACGCGCCGAAATCCGCGGTGTCCTTCTTGATCACATCTCTCAGCAGCCTCTGGGCGGTGATCGCCGGATAGTCGTCGCTCAGGTGAAGGGGCTCGGCTCCAGACAGGTCGAAGCCGCAGCCGCCGGTGATGGCTCCGCCCGGCCGGAAGGGGGTGTTGCCGCAGCGGAGAGGGTCGGGAACGGACCGCAGGCTTCTTGGCCGCTGGCGGGGGACGCGCTCGCAGCGCGGGCAGCAGTCCGCCAGTATCCGGTGATGTCGCAGGCAGGCGAAGGACCAGCCCAGCCGCCAGGACAGCATCCAGCGTCCGCCGTTGTCGGCCAGGCAGTCCGGGCAGAAGCGGGACCCGCTGCCGCGGCCCCACAAAGTGGTCAGTTGGACGGAGTGATGCTCTTGTTCGAGTTTCAGTGCCCGTTGGTCGTAGTGCCGCAGTGTCATCGCGTGGAGACGGTCCTCGTCCAGGCCGGTAGCTGTCGCGATCCCTGCTGCCTGTTGCGGCTCCAGCATGACGGTCCAGTCGACGGGGGTGCCCGGCAGCCGCCTGCCGGCCTTGTGCCTGGGCGGCAGGCCGATATTGCGCGTCACCTCGCCCAGAGGCGTGTGAATCCGCTGGGCCAGTGCCTCCAGCCAGGAGTCCAGGGCTTCGCCGGGAAGAGCTGCGACCCGGATCGGCAAGGTTCGCAGCATCTGTGTCATGCGACCGCCTTGGAGCGGGACTTGAGGCGGCTGGTCAGTTTCCCGTTCTCGAAGGCCAGCTCCAGCTCCCGTCGGGCCTTCTCGGAGGCGGCGTCGTTCTTGACACGGCTGAGCAGGTCTTCGTCCAGTCGCTCGGCGCCGGTGCGTACGGCTCTTTGACAGCCGCGGTTGATCAGCGTCATGAGCGAGCCGATGTGTCCGGTGCTGCGGGCGAAGAGGTAGTCGGACAGGTCGACCGCGATCATGCCGGGGTGCTTGTTCGCGAGGATGACGCGTTCCTCGATTGCGAGGAGAGTGTCGCGCCATCCGCGGCGGCCCTGTTCGATCCTGATGTCGAATGGGTCCATACCCAGCCGGGTGGTGCGGCGTCCGGTCTGAGCGAGGACCCCGTCCTCGTATGTTGCGCCTTCGCTGAACAGGCCCCGCCTCTCCAAGCCGACGCCGACCAGCAATAGGGTCACCGGGAACTCGTTGGCGATGTACTTGAAGTGGTTGCTGACCTCGATTCCGGTCTTGTTCCGCCATTTCAGGAAGTGCAGATCGTCCACGATCAGCAGCGTCGTCTCGGTGGACAAGACGCAGTCGAGAGCGCGATAGCCGAAGTCGGCGGTGGTGCCACGGAAGCGGCCGGGGTGCCCGAAGTACTCCAAGATGGCCCGGTTGAAGTCGCGCATCCCGGTGTTACTGGTCAGGCCGACACGTCAGACGGCCCAGCGTTCGTGTCCGTCGTCGGTGAACTCGCCTTCTTCCCGGATGACGCGGCGGTGGAGTTTGCGGGCGAAGGCGAGCACGGCAGTGGTCTTACCCAGTCCGGGAAAGGCGTCGAGGGCGATACCGCCCTTGACCTTGTCGCCGTCCTGGTCATTGCTGTCGAAGATGTCCCAGAGGTCTTCGTGCAGGGCCTGCATCTGCGGGGTCCCCAGCGGACCGAGATTCGCGTGCCACTTGCGTCGGGCGCGGTTGTACTCGGCCAGGGCTTGTTCGCTCAGCTTCTTCAGCTGCTGGTGGGACAAGAGCTCTGGACGGATGCGTCGCGGGGCGTCCGCGAGTCGGGCGAAGCCTTCCTTGCGGGACAGCGTGAGGTGATCCAGCCGGGAGCGCAGATCGGCTTCCTCGGCCTGGGTGCGGGTCGACTTACTCATCGTCATCGATGTCCTTCAAAGCGGTGGCGTAGAAGTCGAGTTCCTCTTCCAACTCCTCCAAGCTGTCGGCGTCGTCATCGCCCGACTCTGGCTCCTGGCCATGAGTGGTCTCGATCGCCGGGGGCGCCGGCTGTTCGGGAAGGGACAGCACGCGGGCGACCGACGGCAGCGAGCTGACGGCGTCGGCTTGTGGCTCAGGCAGGTCCAGGGCGGTCTGTTCGCGGGAGAGCCGCAGGGCCATCCGACGCTCGACCAGGGTGGTGCCCAGGCCGAGGTTCCAGCGCTTCAGCAGCAGGTCGATGGCGAGCCGGTCGTCAGGATAGGTGTACTCCTTCGCCGCCAGGCGTCGGGCGAACTGGAGTGCTTCCTCGCTCAGCGGCATGTTCAAGCTTGGTGTGTGCTCCCACTGGAGGGTGTGCCAGACGCGTTCGTGGTCGCGGAAATGGACCCGGGTGATGTCGTCGGGGTCCTGGAAGAACGGCAGCCGCCGTTTGTCCAGGTTGATGTCGGAGCCGGACATGTCCCGCAGTCCGTCGAGGCAATCGCCGTTGTAGCGGCGGCCGTTGATCTCGACGCCGTAGTGCTGAACGGTGCGCATCGTGACGTCGAGGAACTCGAGGGCGAGGTGGGGGTCGCGGGGGACCTCGATGTAGCCCGCTCGCGCGAGACCGTGTTCGAACATCGCCGCTGGGGACAACTCCACCTTCGGCAAATGCGGATCGATCAGTCCGTCGTGTGGCCTGCGGTGATACGTCACCGCGATCCACTCGCGGATGATCGACTCCAGCTCGTGGTGGAAGAAGAAGGCGTCCTTCTCCGGGTTCAGGCCGCGCGAGTGGATGTCCGGCCCTTTGTAGCCGGGCAGCCGCTGCAGCAGGTCTTCCCGCAGGGTGCGGAAGAACCGCTCCACCGGCCCCTTGTCCCGGCCCGTCCGCAGCCTCGCTGGCTGCACCGAGATCCCCATCCGGCTGCAGACGCTGGTCAGATGCGCCGACACGTAGATCTTCCCGTGATCGACGACCAACGTCTCCGGCGCCACCTTCGGCCCCCAGACCCCGGTGATCGGTCCGTGCACGGCCTCGGCCTCCACCAGTACCCCGCGCGGAATCCCATGCTCGGGCCAGGCAGCCTCCCTCGGCCAGCTCTCCGGGACCGGCTGCGGACGGTATGACTGATAGAGGACGGCTGCGGCGTCGATCGCCTTCGTCGACACCGGCGTCACCCGCAGACCGATGATGCAGCGGGTGTACCAGTCCATCGCGACCGTCAATTCCGCCTGCATCCACCGCAGTGTCACCGGGTCGAACGCGAACACGTCCAGCCGTGTGGTGTCCATCAGCACGTACTCGCCCGGCCGTGTGGGCCGCAACTTGCCGTAGACCCCCTTCGGCCGGTCGGCGATATCCCGGTTGCGCTGCATGCTCAGCCGGAACGTCGGATGGCGCCTCTCCAGCTCCTGCATCCACCGGTAGGCCGTCGTACGCGGCGGCATCGGAATCTTGACCAGCTTGAACTTGGTCTTGACCCGGGCCTCGACTTCCTCGAGCACTACCTTCACCGAGGGCCGCGACTCTTCCTCGTACTCGTTCAGCACCTGTACCGCGGCTTCGACCCAGCGCGGATCAGCGTTGCCCAATCCGCCATCCGCCTGCACGGCCTTCGGCACCAGTCCCGCCTCGCCGAGCTCGCGGAAGGCGCGGGCCCACCGGCGCACGGACCGCTCGGTCACCCTCAACTCAGCCGCCTTGGCCTCATACCGGGCCTTCAGCGGCAGGGCAGGGGCGTACTCAGGGCGCGGCTCCCCCTGCCGCGCAAGGTTCGCGCTGCCGGAGCGGTAGCCCGTCAGCATCTCCCGGACATGCTCGGCCCGCTCCAGGATGTCCGTCTGCTCGTTCTCGGTCAGCCGGTCCAGCACCACGGCCGCGACGTCACCGTCATCCGCGGACGATGGGCCCGACCTGTCGTGGACCAGTTCGGCGCGATCCGAGGTCAGCAGCTCGCGCAGCGACATTCGGGATAGCCGGTCACGTCCGTCCTTGAGGACGACTTCCATGCCCGTGGCCAGACTGGCGAACTCCACGACCTCGACCGTCTCGCTATCGAGCCGGAAGTGCGTCCCGACCCCCAGCCTCGTCCCCGCCCCGCTCATGCGGCCCTCCGCAGTACGTGGCCCGCGCTCAGCGGCCGGTCCAGCGCGGTTGTCACATGGCCGGACCACAGAAGGTGCAGCACTGTCGACTTCGCCAGCGGCCCAGGTCGATCCGGAAGCATCCGGAAGGCACCGCGCAGTGTCATCCCGTCCAGGTCGGCGGCCCGCAGGGCGGCCACCAGATCAGGGTCGAACAGCCAGGCGCGGCGGTAGCCGGACAGGAACCGGATGTTCTCCAGTACGTGCGGATCCGGCTCGCTCCACACCTCGTACTCCCACCCACGAGACGTCACTGCCTCGCGCGTCCATGCGAAGGTGAAGGCGATCTCCGGCCTCTCCAGCCGGTGCCGGGGCTTCACGTCCACGACCACCGGACCGTCGGCGGTCAGCAGCAGATAGTCCGGGATGTGCTTGCGAACCTTGCCATCAACGTCGGCTTTGAGCAGGAACGGCTGCGCGACGATGTGCTGCACCGCTGGGTCGAAGTCGGCGAACAGCAGCCGCCCCAGCTCCAGCCGTGACTCGTAGATCACGTGATCGCCCACGGTGGCCGACCAGTACGTGCCCGAATAGTGGTGCTGCCCCTTGAACCAGCGGAACGTCCGCCACGGCCGGGCCTCCCGCAGCAGCCCGAGCGACGCCGACGTCCATTCCAGGTCTTCCACCACGGCCTCGTCACCACACCGGACACTCAGCCGTACCGGTGTAGCTATTGCTGTACCCATCGGACCACCAACCGCGCGTCTCCCGAGACGGCCTCACCGGCCGCCGAACGCTGAGGTCCTGCCCCGGCCACGCACGCTGACGACGACCGGGGCCGTCCCGTACACAAAGAGGGGAACTACTCGCTCACGGGGCATAAATCCCATCCCCCTGTCCTATTGGCCACGCGGTAGATCTCGCGGGTAGAAAAACGTCGGTCCCGTACTTCTGTAATAGCAAGTCGTGCTGACCAGGGGCTCTTTAGCTGTCTCAGCCCTGGTCCGCGTCGTCTGCTGTGTGAGGAAGAAGAGGGAAGAGACGGCTGATGAGGGCCACCGGTCGGGCGCTGTCGGGCCGGGACAGGGGGCGTTGTTCGCGGTCTTGGTAGGGCGCGAGCGTCCGTCGGATCACATCCGCGACCCGGCTCATCTCTTCAGGTGTCAGGTAGGCGACGGTGCTGAAGGCTTCGTCGTGGCGCCATTCGGACGGCGCTTCATCTCGTTGGGCCTGCCATCGTCGCCAGCTCTCGTCCTCCAACCCTCGGGCCAGGTCCCCGAACTGATCTTCAATAGCCCCGTCGGCCGCGGGGATGTGCTGCCTCAGACGCCAGGGGCGTGCGCGGCCCCCGCTGTGGGGCGCTTCTTCGATGTATCCGTGGCGTGCGAGCTGCCGCAGGTGAAAGGAGCAGAGACCAGAGCTGTAGCCCAGCCGGGAGGCGGCTTCGGTCGCTGTAAGGGCGCCGACTTCGGCGAGCAGGCCCAGCAGGGCTGTGCGGACCGCGTGCTCTCGTAGTTCTTTGCCGTTGCCGGCTGTCTGGCCGTTCGCGGCGTTGAGGTCGTCTTCAGTCACTTTGCAAAGTCTGCTACTTTGCAAAGTGCTTGGCAAGTAGTAGTTCTTGCTGAAGGCATCGGCTGCGGTGACCTCCGCGGCATCTGTGGCGTGCGCAAAAGGGGAGCCAGCTATGTCTGTTCGTCACGAGCAGTCCCGTCCCGTTGACCGGCGAGTCCGCGTGCAAGGCCGCCCCGTCGCCACCTATCCGGCACTGCCGCCGGAGGCGGAACGGGGTTCGGTTCGCAGGGTCACGGTGGTGGGTGAAGACATCCTGAGCCGTTCGTGCCAGGAGGTGACCGAGTTCGGCTCCCCCGAATTGTCGAGCCTGATCAACGACATGTTCCTGACGATGTATGTCGCCGACGGTGCCGGCCTGGCTGCTAACCAGGTAGACGTCGACCTGCGGCTGTTCGTGTACGACTGCCCGGACGACTATGGAATCCGGCATGTCGGCCACATCATCAACCCGGTTCTGGACCTGCCCGATCCGGGAAGCCGCCGGCTCATTGACGACTTCGAGGGCTGCCTGTCCGTGCCCGGTGCCGGCATGGCGGTTCCCCGCACCGATCGTGCTGTCGCCCGCGGGTTCGACAAGGACGGCACCCCCCTCGTCATCGAAGGAACGGGCTACTTCGCCCGGTGTCTGCAGCACGAGACCGACCACCTCTTCGGTCACACCTATCTCGACAGACTCTCCAAGCGGGATCGCAAAGACGCGTTGCAGCAGATGGCAGAGCACCGGGAGGACGTTTTCGCCCAACGGGCCAGGAAGGCGGCCAGCTTGACGCAGTGAGAGTGGGACGCTTCGCACGCCAGTCCGCGCGGGTGAACCATCTGATCTACCCGTCCCAGAACCGTGCCCTATAGGACGTCACTTGGACATCCGGTCTGGGATGAGGACACAGGATCTGGGAACCTACACACGGGCTGTCCTACGTCTGCGCCATGTCCACGAAGCGCGAATAGTGCCCCTGGAAAGCCACCGTGATCGTCGCCGTCGGGCCGTTGCGGTGCTTCGCCACGATCAGGTCCGCCTCGCCCGCGCGCGGCGACTCCTTCTCGTACGCGTCCTCGCGGTGCAGCAGGATCACCATGTCGGAGTCCTGCTCGATGCTGTTGTGGGCGAGGACGCCGTCCGCGACGAAGTTGTGCGTGCCCTTCACCGTGGCATCGAACACCGGCTGCTCGCCGAGCGGTTCGATCGCGACCACCCGGTCCCAGAACACGTCGTCCTCGGAGCCCGGCGCAGCCTCCGGGCCGGCGCCCGAGCGGGCCGACCGCTCCGGCAGCGCGGCCGCCAGGCGTTCCACGGCCTGCCCGCGCCGCCCGTGGACACCGATCAGCCCGCAGAACGTGCGCAGTCCCGGCTCGTCGGCGACCACCACCCGGTGTTCGGAGCGCTCCCCGGCCGGCGCGGCGACCTCGCGGATGCGGGCGACGATCCCGAATCTGGCCAGGAGTGCGGCAACGCCGTCCGCCAGCAGGGGACTTGAGGTCGAGTACGAGACCTCGGGCGCGGCCTCCGAGTCCGGCCCCGAGCAGCACACGCGCCCGTCCGCCGCCCACAGGTGACGGAGGAAGACGGCGGCCTCCTCACGGCTCGCGCTGTAGAGCGCGGCGGGCAGCCGCCTCTCGTACGACCGCGGTTCCGGGACGCCCAACTCCCGGAGCCACGTGGGCAGTACGCGCCGTGCGGCGACGCCGAACTCGGCCGCCGCCGCGGCCTCGACGAACGCCAGGTTCTCCACGTCGTCCGGCGTGTGCTCCGCGGGCTGCTTCCACAGCGCGCAGCCGTCGCCGAGGAGGTGGGCCAGCAGCCCGAGGCGCCGCTCCGACCAGCCGAGCCCGGCGCCGACCGGATCGGGCGTACGCCGCGGAACGGCGACCCTGCTGCCGACGGCGAGGTCTCCCAGGGGCGTCCACCCCTCGACGGTGCGGAACGGATGGTTCGCGGTCGCCTTCACGCGGCGCCCGGAGGCGAGCCGCAGCCGGTAGACCGGCTTCGTGCCGGACGAGAAGACGTTGGTGACCGGCGCCGGGACCAGCCGCCGCCGCTCGTCGAGCGACCACACCAGCACGCCCTCGTGGCCCCGCTCCATCAGCTCGGCGAACGTGACCGGCGCTCCCGTGTCCGCCCGGAGCAGCGCGGTGTCGGCGGTGAGGCAGCCCGACTCGCGCAGGTCGGAGACCATCGGCTTCTTGTCGGTGCGCTGCTCGGGTCCGCGGTTGAGCTGGGACAGCGCGATGACCGGGACCTCCAGCTCCTTCGCGAGGAGCTTGAGATTGCGGGACATCTCGGAGACCTCCTGCTGGCGGCTCTCGGGGCGGCGCGAGCTGCCCGTCTGCATCAGCTGGAGGTAGTCGATGACGATGAGCTGGAGGTCGTTGCGCTGCTTCAGGCGGCGGCACTTGGCGCGGATCTCCATCATCGACAGGTTCGGCGAATCGTCGATGTAGAGCGGCGCGTCGGTCACCGCCGGCATCTGCCGCGCCAGTCGCGTCCAGTCCTCGTCCGTCATCGAACCGGAGCGCATGTGGTGCAGCGCGACCCGCGCCTCCGCCGACAGCAGCCGCATCGCGATCTCGTTACGGCCCATCTCCAGCGAGAAGATCACGCTCGGCATGTTGTGCTTCAGCGAGCAGGCCCGCGCGAAGTCCAGCGCCAGCGTGGAGTTGTGCGTCGGGATCATCGAACGGGACGCCAGGTAGAGCCGGTCGGGGTTGTCCACCTGGACGCACCGCACGGGCACGCTCGGCACCGGCCGCACCTCCGTGACGACCCGGGACGCCTGCGCGCGGCCCCAGTCCGTACGCGCCGCGAGAGCGCGCTCCGGCCGCCGGGACAGCGGCAGCGGCGTGGCCACCACGACCTCCCAACCGCCCTGCGCACGCCCCGCGTCGGCGCCTCCCTCGTCCGTGCACCCGGCGTCCCCGGCGCCGCCCGCGGCACGTCCGTACGCCGGTCCGTGCGCCGGTCCGAACGTCCCGATCGCCGCCGCGCGGCGTCGAGTTCGGGGCACGCAGCCGAGCCCGGCGGCCAGCTCCGCGAAAGCGTCGGCGAGCGCCCGCGAGGAGCTGACGAAGCGGAAGGCGCCGCGCTCGTCCACCCGCCCACAGGAGTCGATCAGCCCCTGGGCGAGCGCCAGCCGCTGTGCGTACGAGGCGCGCAGATACGGCGCGGGGACTCCGGAGCCCGCGCGGCCGCTGCCGAGGCGGCGGCCCAACTCGTACGGATCCAGCGGGAGTTCGGCTTCGGGCAGTGCGAGCGGGCGCGCGGCCGGAACGGCGTGCACCCCGCCGCCCGGGCGCCGGAGGTCGTCGGCGAGCTGCTCTGTGGTGCGCGGCACGGCGCGGGCGGGCGCCGTCCGCTCCCGCCCGGTCCGCTCCGGATCGGTCCGGACCCGTTCGATCCGCTCGGGCGCAAGCGTGCGCACCGCCGTCGCGCCCCCGTGCGCACGGCCGCCCGGCACGGACGCCGGCGGCTCCTCGGGCTCCCAAGACGGCCAGTCGCCGGGGTAGGGCGCGGCGCCGGGCTCCGTACGCGCGCGGGCGCCGCCGCGGTCGCCCGCACACCCGTCCCGCACCGCACGGTCGTAGGCCGCCTCGCGCTCCGAATCCCAGGTGAGCCACTGGTGTTGGGCGTCGGCGACGACGGCGGAGCCGTCCGAGAAGCGCACTTCGTAGCAGGGCCGGCCGGTCAGCACCGCGGTCGCGGCGACGACCCGGGTGGGCTCGCCGCGGGCGTCCAACAGCCGGTCGCCCACCCGCACTTCGCCCATGGTGGTCCAGCCGGTGGGCGTGGGCAGCGGGGTGTCCAGAGCGAGCGCCTTGCCCATGGCGGGGCGGGCGGCGATGACGATCATCTGGCCCGGATGCAGTCCGTTCGTCAGCGAGTCGAGGTCGGTGAAGCCCGTGGGTACGCCGGTCATCTGGCCGCTGCGGGAGCCGATCGCCTCGATCTCGTCGAGGGCGCCCTCCATGATCTCGCTCAGCGGGAGGTAGTCCTCGGCGGTGCGCTGCTCGGTGACGGCGTACAGCTCGGCCTGTGCGTGGTTGACGATGTCGTCGACGTCGCCGTCGGCGGCGTATCCCATCTGCGTGATACGCGTGCCGGCCTCCACCAGGCGGCGCAGCACAGCCCGTTCGTGCACGATCTCGGCGTAGTACTCGGCGTTGGCCGCCGTGGGGACCGTCTGCACCAGCCCGTGCACATAGCCCGGGCCGCCGACGCGGCCGATCTCGCCGCGCCTGGTCAATTCGGCGGTGACGGTGATGGGGTCGGCCGGCTCGCCCTTGGCGTAGAGGTCGAGGATCGCCTGGAAGACCGTCTCGTGCGCGGGGCGGTAGAAGTCGTGGCCCTTAAGGACCTCGACCACGTCGGCGATGGCGTCCTTGGAGAGCAACATGCCGCCCAGGACGGACTGTTCGGCTTCGAGGTCCTGCGGCGGCAGCCGCTCGAAGTGGGCCGGCGCCGCGTCCGCACCGCGCTCGCCGCGGTCGGCCCCGCGCTCCCGCTCGTACCCGCGGTCGTGCCGCTCGCCGTCGTCCTGCCGGCCCGGAGCCGGGCGGCGCTGCCGCGCGACGGGGGCGGGCTGCGGCTCCGGGCCGTGCCCCGGCTCGGGGCCCGGATCGACGCCGGCGCCGGTGGCCCAAGGGTCGTCGACGTGCTCGGGCTGCTGAGTCACCCGGCCACCTCCTCCCGTCCGGTGATCGCGCACGACCGGACCTCGCCGCAGTGCCCCTCATTCCTACGGCACGGCACTGACATCGGGCGCCCGGCTCCGCCGGCAGCGCGTCGGGACGCGAGCGTGAACGAGCGTGAAGACGCGGAGAACGCGGGGAACTTGGGGCGGGCGCCGGTCAACGCTAGGCGTCCGCTGCACGTCAGCCAATCTTGTTATCCACAGGCAGCTGTGGAAGATGAGCGCGTTCCTGTGGAGAAGGCGCCCAAAGCTGTGTACGACGCAGGGGACAGCTCTGTGGAGAAGTGGCCCGCCCCTTCCGTACCGCTGCCCTGACCTGCGGCGATACCGTCCACCGCCTGTGCGGGAAAAAAAGTGCGCGAACCGGGCTCCGGAACCCGGTGTGCCGGCTCGCACAGCTCCCGCACAGCCTCCCCCGCCTCCACTCCGTAATGACCGAAAGCACATTGCAGTCATTACCTGTGGATGTTTGAATCGACGTCATGCCGACCGTCGCCGACCGCTCCCCGAGCACGCGCTCCACGATGCGCCGCCACGACCGCGAAATCCTCGCGCTCGCCCTCCCCGCCTTCGGCGCCCTCGTCGCGGAACCGCTCTTCGTCATGGCGGACAGCGCCATCGTCGGCCACCTCGGCACCGCACAGCTCGCCGGGCTCGGCGTCGCCGCCGCGCTGCTCCAGACCGGCGTCAACGTCTTCGTCTTCCTCGCCTACGCCACCACCGCCGCCGTCGCCCGCCGCGTCGGCTCCGGCGACCTGTCCGCCGCCATCCGCCAGGGCATGGACGGCATTTGGCTCGCGCTGCTGCTCGGCGCCGCCGTCGTCGCCGTCGTGCTGCCCGCGGCGCCCACGCTCGTCGACCTCTTCGGCGCCTCCGGCACGGCCGCGCCGCACGCGGTGACGTACCTGCGCATCAGCGCGTTCGGCATCCCGGCCATGCTCGTCGTGCTCGCCGCGACCGGAGTGCTGCGCGGACTCCAGGACACCAGGACGCCGCTGTACGTCGCGGTCGGCGGCTTCTCCGCGAACGGCGCCCTCAACCTCGCCCTCGTCTACGGCGCCGGCCTCGGCATCGCCGGCTCCGCCCTCGGCACCGTGCTCGCCCAGTGCGCGATGGCCGCCGTCTACCTGTACGTCGTGGTGCGCGGTGCCCGCCGGCACGGCGCCTCGCTCCGCCCGGACGCCGCCGGCATCCGCGCCTGCGCACAGGCCGGGGCGCCGCTGCTGGTGCGTACGCTGTCGCTGCGCGCCGTGCTGATGATCGCGACCGCGGTGGCCGCCCGGCTCGGCGACGCCGACATCGCCGCCCACCAGATCGCGCTGACCCTCTGGTCGCTGCTCGCCTTCGCGCTCGACGCCGTCGCGATCGCCGGACAGGCCATCATCGGGCGCTACTTGGGCGCGGGCGACGAGGCGGGCGCGCGGGCCGCCTGCCGGCGAATGGTGCAGTGGGGGATCGCCGCGGGCGTGCTGCTGGGTCTGCTCGTGGCACTGGCGCGCCCGCTGTTCATGCCGCTGTTCACCTCGGACTCCGCGGTGATCGACGCACTGACGCCGGCGCTGCTGGTGGTCGCGGTGACGCAGCCGATCGCGGGCGTGGTGTTCGTACTGGACGGCGTGCTGATGGGCGCGGGCGACGGACCGTATCTCGCGGGGGCGATGGTGCTGACCCTCGCGGTGTTCGCCCCGGCGGCGCTGCTGGTGCCGGCCGCGGGCGGCGGGCTGACGGCGCTGTGGTGGACCATCGCGGGCGTGATGATGTCGACGCGGCTGATCACGCTGTGGCTGCGGGCCCGCTCGGGGCGCTGGGTGGTGACCGGCGCCGTACGGGCGTAGCGGTACGGCAGGGCCGGCCCACGACCGGGAACGGCAGACGACAGGCGGAGGGCGGCACCCCCGGTGCATCCGGAAGTGCCGCCCTCCGCCTGCCTGTTGGCGCCGCACCGGAGGATGCTCGTCCGGCGGGCGGCGCCGGCTACGACGCGGACGCACCACTCACGCGGCGTTGACCTCCACGTCGATCTTCGCCTCGACGTCGGCGTGCAGCCGCACCGAGACCTTGTGCGAACCCAGGGTCTTGATCGGTGCACCCAGCTCGACGCGGCGCTTGTCGATGTCCGGGCCGCCGGCCTCCTTCACCGCGGAGGCGACGTCCGCCGGAGTCACCGAACCGAACAGCCGGCCCTGGTCGCCGGCCCGCACCTTCAGCCGCACGTTGACCGCCTCGAGCTGGGCCTTGACCTCGTTGGCCTGCTCGATCGTGGCGATCTCGCGCATGCGGCGCGCGCGTCGGATCTGCTCGACGTCCTTCTCGCCGCCCTTGGTCCAGCGGATCGCGAACCCGCGCGGAACCAGGTAGTTACGGGCGTACCCGTCGCGGACCTCGACGACGTCGCCCGCGCCGCCCAGACCCGAGACCTCGTTGGTCAGGATGATCTTCATGGCTCGTCACCCTTCCGAAGTCAGCGAGCGGTCGAGGTGTAGGGCAGCAGCGCCATCTCACGGCTGTTCTTCACGGCCGTGGCGACGTCGCGCTGGTGCTGGGTGCAGTTGCCGGTGACCCGGCGGGCACGGATCTTGCCGCGGTCGGAGATGAAC
>Ga0164243_10001517_pt1 | contig 39328 bp, 54 predicted proteins | sample OricompcompostOP_FD_108781 | JGI IMG/M metagenome (GOLD analysis project Ga0164243, IMG submission 108781) | Organic Plus compost microbial communities from Emeryville, California, USA - Original compost - Organic plus compost (OP) | ecosystem: Engineered > Solid waste > Mixed feedstock >... | reverse complement strand
GCAACTCCCCACCGATGCCGGCGCCCCGGTCTGGAGCGCCGATCACACCACCCTCTGGTATCTCGGTCACACCAAACCAGGCTGGCGCGGCGGTTACGGGATCTGGCGCCTGGCGCTCGACGCTGCTGAACCGCAGCTGCTCACGGCCGATCTGGAAAGCTGCCCGTATCACCTCTTCTCGACGCGGCAAGGCGCGTTCGCCCTGCTCGCCACGGGGCTCGATTCGGAATTCGTTCGCTTCGACGGAGCAACCGGCAAAATCGCGAACCTGCAAACGCTTCCCGGCACCATCGGTGCGCTCACGATCTCGCCCGAGGGGGACCAGGTTGCAGCGATCGCCAGCTCCGGCAATCAGCCACCGGAGATCTGGGCCGGTCCGCCAAACGGTCCCTGGACGCAGCTCACCGACCTAAACCCCTGGCAGCAGGAGCAGCAATGGGGAACACAGATCCGTCTTGATTGGAAGGCCGAGGATGATCTCGCCATCGATGGGCTCTTCGTGCTCCCGGCCGGAGCAACCGAACAGGACGGGCCATTCCCAACGGTCGTGGTCGTGCACGGTGGACCATATGGCCGCTGGGCCGATGGCTTTAATCTCGGCTGGGGACCGAACGCGCAATGGCTCGCCACCGCCGGGTACGGCGTGTTATTGCCGAACCCGCGCGGCGGTTTTGGCCACGGCACGGATTTCGCCGATCGCGTTTCGGGACGTGTTGGTCTCGAGGACTGGGGCGACATCCAGGCCGGAATCGAGCACGTGATCCAGCTCGGCCTGGCCGATCCCGATCAACTTGCCATCGGTGGTTGGAGCCAGGGCGGATTCATGACCGCCTGGGCCGTCGGGCAAACCGATCGCTTCAAGGCGGGGGTGATGGGCGCGGGCGTCAGCGACTGGGGCATGATGGTCGCCGAGAGCGACGTAACAAGTTGCCTCCATTTTGTGCGGTAATTACCCTGCCTTCACCGAAGTCCATTCCGCTCAACTCGCCGAGCACCACCAATTCCTCGCCGTCCGATCCTAGCCGAATCTCCTGGCCATCGAGATACGAAATCTCTTCCTTCCCGCGGCCGTCACTCGTGATCTCGTGCATCACCCATGCATGTGGCTTTCCGGTCGGCTGCCACCGCGTCGTGAGGCGCCACCGAGGATCGTGCTTTGCCGTGTAAAGCTCTACCGTCACACCGAGCTTGATAAGGGCTTGCCGTTTCTCGCGCCACGACATGTCGCCGAGATCATTGCGAATCGCTTGCGCGTGGTCGATGACCGAGCGTCGCCGCTCTTGCGCCGACTCCCAGGCGGTGCGTTGCGCCTCGATCGCTGCGAGTTCTGCCTCGCTCGCGCGCATTTCGGCGATAACCACCTTCAACTCTGCGCGTAGCTCATCGGCGAGCTCATCATCCTCTTCCATCGCGATCCGGCGCCGGAGGGTGGCGCGCTGCCGTTCTAGCTCGGCGATGCGCTTTTCTACGAGACGGGTGCTTACCTCCGCGGCTTGCTCGTGTTCGGCGCCGAAGAGCTTTTCAGCAAGGAGTTCGGGCCGCTCTAGGAGCGCTGTAATCAATGCCCACACCTCATCGTCCAGCTTGGTTTGGAGCATGGTTGACGAGGGGCAGCCCTTGAGGAACCGTTGATCGCCTCGGCACGTGTAGTGCGCTTTTCCCTTCACGTAGTGAACTTGCAGATTTCCACCGCAATACCCGCACTTGCCGATCCCGCGGCGCAAGATGCCAAACTCGGGATTACGATCGGAGCGCACGCTCTCGCGCCTGTTGATCTCGAAGCGATCTTGCACGCGGCGCCATACCGATTGGTCGATGAGCACCGGATACGTACCATCGGGCAAGCGCACCCACTCTTCGGGAGGGCGCATTTTGTTCGATCGCCGGCCGCGATCTTTGGAGCGATCCCATTGCCCGGCATAGCCGATGCCGATGTAATTCGGATTGAGCAGCAGGCGCCGCACTACCACCGGATACCATTTCGTTCGGCCGGTGCGCTTCATCGTTTCGGATATGATGCCGCGGGCTTCCAAGCGCCGGCATATCTCGCGCAGCGTGAGCCCGGAATCGTACCAATCGAAGATCATGCGCACGATCGGCGCCTCTTCCGGGTGCGGCTCGAATCGCCGCTTTGCCGGACGCCGAACGCCGCCACGCATTTCGTATTCCTCGACATAGCGCAGGCCGTAGGGCGGGCGAGCTGAGCCGAGCGGCCTCGGATCGATGCCGTTCTCAGGAGCACCGGTGATCTTGGCGCGTTGACCGCGGCCGGCCGACTCGATGATCCCCTTTCGCCAGTTATAGCCAGCGAATCCCTTCATAAACGCAAAGAGATCGCCGTATTCGCCTTCGGGCGCCGCATCTTTCACGAATACGACTTTGACGCCGTGGCGTTCGCACACGCGCAACGCATGGCCAATATCGAAATGATGCCGGGCGAGGCGGTCGTATTTCAGCGTGACCAGTACATCGAATTCGCCGCGCCGCGCCGCCGCGAGCATCGATTGATGTTGCGGCATATCCTCTGCCCATTCGGCGCTGAAAAGCTCGACGTACTCGCGCACTACGTCAAGGTCCTCGCTCTCGCAATAGGCTCGACACTCAGCCAGTTGACTCGGGATCGAAAAGTTGTCACCCTGATGATCTTCGTCGCTTACGCGAGCAAAGATCGCAGCGCGAAGAGCCATTACTTATCCCCCGAGTTGCTCAGCGAGGCTCGATGTATCGGTGACGCCAGCTATGCGCGTGATCTTTCCGTCACTCACCTCGTAAAACGCGGCAAGTGGCACTGAGACCTCTTTGCCATCCGGAGTCTTAGCGACAAGCTCGTAGTAGGCGGCTACCGCGTTGTCCTCTGCTATCAATTGCCGCGTCTCAATCGACCACTCAGAAAAGAGGCTATCGCGCGCTTCGTACCCATCCGCCAAGCGTTGCCGGAGCGCATCACGACCGGGGAGCTCCCCGACCGATTCAACGTCCTCAGCAACGAGCTCATCAAGGGCGGCGAGATCACGACCATTCATCACGCGATCGGTGTAGGCGCTAACGATATCTTTCGGGTTTGGCTGATCGGCGAGCGCGGGCGTTGCGATCGACAGCAGGGCAGCCAGGAAAAGGAACACGCGAAACACGGAGACCCCCCCCTCTACACAAACGTCGGTACCACGATCGATGTGGCACCGATCCCACGCTTACTAGCGGCCGTTGTTCGGTGAGGATTCGTTACTACCGAACCGTCACCACCACTTGATCCGCTGGAGCCGCCGGCCTCACTCCGGGATTTCTCGCTCTCGGCTCGCTCCTTCATATATTGGTCGTAAATCGCCCGGAGGCTCGTATTGATGAAAGCCACCTGCTCGTCGGGTAATCGTTCGAGCATTGCCGAGATGTCCGAGATGAGTTCTGCGCGCTCACTCTCGCGCTCAGCCGGCCTGTGGCCCGCGAGCGTAAGCACGTGGTCAAGATCGGCGCCGAGAGCATCGGCTATCGCCTTGCACGATTTCGGTGTAGGTCGAAGTTCGCCGCGCATCCACTTCGATAAGCTCGAAGCAGCAGACACCGGAGACTTAGGGTTGATGCGCTGGGCGAGATCGATGGGCTTCCATCCCCTAGTGGCGAGTTCGTCTAGTAACCAACTTCGGAATGGCCCGTATTCCGGCCACCGAAGGGGCGGGTTGCGGAGAGGCTCGCGAGACGCCATGTACTTCCCCTTCATTCAAGAAGACCGCAACGTGCTTTATGCCGGTCGCTTCCGGCCAAGTACACGTTTCACATACATTGGTACACTGGACAATTTCATTGGTCAATACGCAAATCTACGGACTTTTACAGGCATGGCCTCGCATACGGGTTGACATCTTGGGTACGTGGTGCTTATATATTGTCCATATAGACAATTTCGTGAGGGGAATGCGATCTCACATCGATCCGACTGAGATTCACGAGACCGGGAATTCACTGGCGAGTATGGCCCCCGTTCGGGAGTGTGCGAGCGCCAGAAAATGACCCTCGAATGGGAATAGCGAGCGCTGATGCGCCGGCACGTAACCGGCCTATAGGGAAGTGAAGAACCCAGCGAAGCGCTCGCATTCTTACCGGACTCAATTGTCCACACGGACAATTTTGACGATAGAGGTAACAAAATGGTCGAGATGATGCCCGCGCAACAAGCGCCGTCTCTCTCGCGCTACTACGAGCAGATCAAGGCGCAATACCCTGATACGATCCTTCTCTTTCGCGTCGGCTGGTGCTTTGAGGCATACCGCGATGATGCATACGAGGTCTCGGCGATCCTCAAAACCGAGCTCAAGATGCTAGAGCGCGGCGCACTCGTGCCGACGACGGTCTTTCCGGGCGCGGACGAAATTGCCGAGCAAGAGATCGGCAAGCTAATAGCTGCCGGCCATAAGGTCGCGATCTGTGAACGGATCGGCGGCTAGATGGTTGCTCAGGCGCCGCAATATCAACCCGTCGCCAACTCGGCGCCGCGGTCGCGCGTGACATTCACCATTTGCCGCCGCGGGGCAACGATCTATGTCGAGCGGTCGGATACCGGATGGCGGTGGTACGAGGATGACGGCGGAAAGCCGCTGACCGCTGAGACCGCCCGCAATCTCGCCGTCCGACTGCGCGACAACCACTACGGCTTTTTATGTTCGTAACAAATTGTCCACATAGACAATTCCGGAGGTCTGTATGTTCGAGGTTTATCGGAGCGGTCGCGGTAATTCGTCGCCGTTCCCCAAGATTCGGGTTTACCGATCTGGCCACATCGCACTGAATCACGCGGCATTCGAGGCACTCAATTGCCCGCGGCATGTCGAGCTTGCCCTCGACGTGACAAACCGCCGCATCGGCATTCGGCCGGCGAAAGATCGAGCGAGCCACACCTACACGGTATCGGCAGCGAACGGCGGTGGACTCTTCGTCGCAAAGGCGTTCATTCGCGAACTCTTCGGAAGCGACTTCTCCCCCTACCACTTTGAGGCGTCAACGTCTGACGGCTATCTCATCGCAGACATCGAGCTCGATCGAGCCGCATAGTGAGTGCTGAAATGACCGACACCGATCAAGTCCAAACCCCTGCCCCTTACGATCCGTCCGGCGACATCGTTGACCTCAAGGGTGCCGATTATCTTCAAGTGAAATTCCGCCTCAAGTGGCTCCGCGATCGTCACCCTGACGCGCACATTGAAACGGAGATGACGACATACGACGGCCAGAGCGCCGTCTTTCGCGCTCGCGTTTCGGTTCCGAACGGCGGATCAGCAACCGGATGGGGCTCCGAGCAATACAACGACTTTCGCGACTTCGTTGAGAAGGCGGAAACGAAGGCGCTTGGTCGAGCGCTTGCCGCGCTCGGCTTCGGAACACAATTCATCGGAGACGAGCTTGACGGCAATAACGGTCCGCGCATCGTTGACTCACCTATCGAGCGCTCAGCACGCCAGCAGGCCCCACAACGATCCGGAAATGTCCACATGAACAATCAGCCGAATCAGGTGGCAAATGGCGCTCAGCGACCGCCACAGCGAGCCACAGGGGCATCGGGCGGCGTGTCGCGGGGTATCTCTCAAAATCTGCCATCAGACCCGCGAACCGAATGGCAAAACCGCATCGACGCGGCGATCAAGGCGTGGAGTTCGGGATTTGAATCGGCGTGGGATTCGCTAATCCGAGAGGCGAATTCGCCGGGCAAATGGGCATTGCTCGTTCGCTCCGCGCCTGATCAGAACGTCCTCAACGCCATCGCCAATGCAGCCTATGAAGCCGACGCCTTTACCGACTTCCTCGCTCAAGCCGTAACCAAGCGATCCGACGAACTCACCAAGGGGAACCAGCAATGAACCTGCGATCGATTTTCGGCGATGCCGCCGCAGATGCCGTGCTCGAAATGCCGATCAGTCATGGAGCGATTCTGTTCGGCGGTAAGGCTTCAAGGCGCTGTTGCATTATCGGTGCCCTTATGGCCGAGACAGCGATAGAGCAAGACCTCAACGTGCATGCTGTCGAATTCTGGCCGTCGCGCGATGTGGCCATATTGCAGACCCAAGACCTGATCAACCGACCGCTCACGACCCAAGAAATGCACACGATCGGAGACGCCATCGAAGCATGGGATGACGACTATCGAATGGCGATCAACGACCGCATGGAAGCAACTCGATCCACTCTCTTGGCGCGGCCAATTTCGGAGGAAGCCCTATGAATCTCCGAACGATCTACGGCGATAAGGTCGCCGATATCGTCCTCGCGGCGCCAATTGAGGGCGATGACATCGTGATAGGCATCTCCACTTTCTGCATCATCGGCGCCTGCAATTTTGTCTCATGGAATCTCGGCAACCGGCGCGCAAAGAGACCGGAGAGCTATCCGTTGGATGGCGTCGAGGCAGCGGACGACGCTCAAAACGTGCTGCATCGCACACTGACCGATCGCGAACGCAGCGGATTGTCAGACGTGATGTTGCTTTGGGATCAGCGGTACAGCATGCCTGACACCTGGGACTCGATTCGCGCCCATCTGCTCGCGAAAAACGGATAACACCGATGGCATGGATTGAATCGCACGACACCCTCGCCAACCATCCAAAGGTGCGAAGGCTCGCGAGAAAGCTCGGCATCTCCAAGGCCGCTGCAATCGGGCAATTGCATCTTGTGTGGTGGTGGGCGCTCAACTACACCGATGACGGCGACATTAGCCGGTTCGATGCGATCGAGATCGCGGACGGTTCGCAGTGGGACGGCGATCCGGAAATGCTCATTGAGGCGCTCATCGATTCCGGCTTTCTTGATCGGGACGGTGACCAGATCGTGATCCACGATTGGTGGGTATACGCCGGCCGCTATATCGCACTCCGGGACAAGAACGAAACCGCGAAACAGAAAGCCGCCGAGCGGCAAAAGCGGTACCGAGAAAAGCAGAAATCGTTACGCGACGATCCCGTAACGCACAACGCGAACGTTACGGAGACGTTGCGTAACGACGTGACGAAACGTCGCGTTACGGTTGCACCAGACCAGACCAGACCTAACCAGACCAAAGAGAGTGCTAACGCACTCTCTAAGCGCACGCGGGACAGCCTCAACGATGATCGGCGACAAGAGCTCGCTGGATGGTTTCGCGAGTTCTTTGATTCCTATCCACGACCGATCGGGGAAGTAGGCGCGAGTACCGAGTGGTTCAAGTTGAGCCCCGATGCCGTGCTCAGAGAGCAAATCATGCTCGCGCTGGAGGCGTGGAAAAAGAGCGATCAATGGCGCGAAGATGGCGGGCGCTTTATTCCGGCGCCGGCAAAGTGGATCGCTGACCAGTGGTGGCGCAACGCTCCCGACCCGGCGCCGATACGAGCTAACGGCCGCGTGCTGATCGGTGAAGGGAGGTTGGCGCTTTGAGCCCTGCACCAACCTTTGCCGATTTCGGCATTGAGATTGCACCGAGCGCACGCGGTGAAGTTCGCGCAACCTGCCCGCGGTGCAGTCCCGATCGGCGACCAGAACACCGGCACGAAAAAGACCTCTCGGTAAACGTCGAAGAGGGAACCTGGTATTGCCATCACTGCGGCTGGAGCGACGGCTTGCGCCTGAAAGCTCCGAACGCGCCACCGCGGCGCAAGGTGCACACGCGGCCAGATCCGCTGGAGGGCGAGCTCACCGATGAAGCGCTAGCGTTCTTTGCGAGCCGCGGCATCCCCGAGGACGTTGTTCGCCGCAATCAGATCGTGGTGGTTCGCGATGTCTTTTTCCCACAGCTAGACGGCAAGCGGGACGCAATCGCCTACCCATCATTCCGGAACGGCGAGCTCGTAAGCGTGAAGTACCGAGCGAGAGGCTCCAAGGACTTCCGCACGAGCAAGGACACCGAGCGGATTCTCTACGGCCTCGATGACATCGCCGGCGCCGAAACGATCGTGATCGTTGAAGGCGAAATGGACAAGCTCGCGCTCGAAGCTGCCGGCATTCGGGCATGTGTGAGCGTTCCTGACGGAGCGCCGGCGCCTGATGCCCGTAACTATGCGAGCAAGTTCGATTTCCTCGCTGATCCGGCTGCGGAAAAGGCGCTCGGCGATGCGAAGCGAATCGTTCTCGCGACCGACGCCGATGAACCTGGCGTCAAGCTCGCCGCCGAGCTCGCCCGCCGGCTCGGGAAAGAGCGGTGCTGGCGTGTCGATTGGCCCGATGGGATCAAGGATGCCAATGAGGCATTGGTGCAGACGGGAGCGGAATACCTCGCCGCACTGATCGAGGATGCTTCGCCGTGGCCAATCGAGGGAATCATCACCCCGCGGGACGTGTACGGTGAGGTGATGGCGCTCTACCGCGGCCAGCTGGACCCCGGAACGGAGACCGGATTTCACGATCTGCGATGGCGGATCAAGCTCGGACAACTCATCATCGTGACCGGCATGCCCGGATCGGGAAAGAGCGAATGGGTCGATGCGCTCGCGGTAAACCTCGGCAAATACGAGGGATGGACAACCGCGTTTTACTCGCCGGAGAATCATCCGGTCGAGCGGCACGTTGCGAAATTGGTCGAAAAGCTGAGTCGTCGTGCGGTCCGCAAGTGGCGAGAAGACTCCGAGCTCATTACCGAGAGCGAGCTTGAACGCAGTATCGAGGCGATCCACCAACGGTTTCGCTTCCTAGCTCCCGAAGAGCCATCGCTCGATAACATCCTGGAGCTCGCCCGCAAAGAGGTTTACCGCTCCGGCATCAAGCTACTCGTGATCGACCCGTGGAATGAGCTCGATCACCAGCGGCCAGGCGGGCTAAGCGAGACCGAATACATCTCGCAAGCGCTCACGAAACTCCGCACGTTCGCCCGCCACTACGGGGTAGCCGTCATCGTCATCGCACACCCGGCAAAGATGGCGAAGGAGGGTGGCGAGTACCCCGTTCCGACGCCTTACGACATTTCCGGAAGCGCCCACTGGTACAACAAGGCCGACAACTGCATCACCGTTGCCCGTAACAAGGCTGACGAGTCGATGCCGATTGAGGTCCACATTCAGAAAGTGCGGTTTCGCGAGTGCGGAGAGCTCGGCGTCTACCGCGTTGACTACAACCCCGCAAACGGGTGCTTTTCGCCCTGGCTCGGGGGAGATGCATGGACCCCCGGTACTCTCCGTCGCCAATAAATTGTCCATATGGACTAAAATGGAGGCATTGAAAGACAATGACGCGGCGCATACCGCTCACCAAGGGCTATACGGCGTTGGTCGATGACGAGGACTACGAACGATTCGGCGAGCTAGCGTGGTGTGCGCTTATTGCCGACGACGGCCATGTGTACGCACGCCGAACCGCGCGGATCGATGGCAGGCGCCGCACGATCTTGCTGCATCGAGTGATCCTCGGTGATCCGCCAGACCACAAGGTTGATCACATCAACGGCGATACGCTCGATTGCCGGCGATCGAATCTCCGCAGGGCAACCTCGGTAGAGAACGGACGCAATCGCACACGGATTTCTCGGAGGAACACAAGCGGCTATCACGGAGTCACATGGCACAAGCGAGCCGGCAAGTGGCAGGCGGGTATCAGGATCGAAGGGCGATTCATTTACCTCGGACTCTTCGATGATCCCGAGCCGGCAGCGGCCGCGTATGACGAAGCCGCGCGCGAGCACTTCGGCGAATTTGCCCCGCAACTGAATTTCCCGGTCGCGATCGGGGCAGTTGCATGAGTAGGGCTCCGAGGGTAGCGCGGCGGTCGAAGCCGAAAGAGCCATGTCCTGATTGCGGCTTCAAGGTCTGTCAGTGCCTTGAGCTTGCCTATCTCCAACACGTGACCTTTGCCGGATTGCCGCCGCCAATTCGCGAATACCCATTCGCTCATCCGCGGCGCTATCGATCCGACTTCGCCTGGCCCGATGCCCGGCTCTTGGTCGAGATCGAGGGCGGGACGTTTGGTCAGGGACGGCACACACGCGGCTCCGGCTATGCCGAGGACTGCCGCAAGTACAACCTCGCGACGATGCTCGGCTGGTCTGTTCTGCGCTTTACCGGCGAGATGGTCCGAGACGGATCGGCGCTCACCACTACCGAACAGTTTCTCTTCGGAATCCTGAGCAATGAAAGGCAAACGCAATGCGAGGAACGATCGATACCGATGGGCTGATTACGCGCTGGATCGAGGCGTTGGAATCCGGCACGTACAAGCAGGGGTTCTACACGCTCAGAAACACTGACCCCGCGAGCGGAGAGACGTGCTGGTGTGCCGAGGGAGTGCTTTGTGACGTTTCCGGAATGGGCGAATGGATTCCGGAATCCGACGGCTTCCCCGGCGACTTCTCCTACCTAATTCCCGGTCGCGAGCCATGTGACTGTGTGGCTCCGTTTGAAGTCATCACGGCAACCGGATTCCTCGCTGACATCTCCCACTCAGTTGTCCTTATGAACGATGTGCACCGGCTGAGCTTTGTGGAGATTGCCGATCGCCTACGGAGTATCGTCGCCGCCGATGTCGAGATCGAACTCGAATCGGATCGTCGCCGAAGTCTGCGCGTCACCGAGATCACGATCGAGGTGAGAGCTGAGCTATGAGCAACGCAATCGACTTCCTTGCGACCTGGGCAGTTGTTATTGCCTTGACACCCATCATGCTCGGCGCCTTTTTCGTCGCGGTGTTCTGGCTCCTGGGCTGGGCGATCCGCCGACGGGAAAGCAACCCCTGATGGAGCACGTACTCGTTGTGCTCGGGCTCCTGATCTTCGCGTGGCAGATAGGCAACTCGCGCGTCCGCGAGTAGGAGGCGGTATGTATCGATTCGTGCCGGGTCGCCATGTTCGCGTGCGCAACCCGATGAGTTTCTTTTACGGATGGGAGGGTGAAGTGGTCAAGCGGAGTGGTACTTATGCCTATATCCGCGTAGAAGGCATTCCCTTCCTCATCCCATTCGTTGATCCGGACCTGGAAATCAAGATTGAGAGCGCTCTGTCATGAGGGTGACGCGATCGAAGGTCGAATCACTCCTGGCTGATGCGCAAATTGATCGCCAGCGCAGCCGGAGCAAGCTTGATGCGATCGATCCGAGTAAGTCGATTCACAAGTGGATCGCTGCCACGGAGCGAGCGCGATTCGATGAGGCGATCACCGAGGCGATGTACGGCTTACTCGCACTGATAAACCGGCGCGATGCGGCCATTCGTGAACAGGAACGAGCGAAATGAAAACCTACCGCGTCGGACAAGTCTTTTACGCGCTCGCCGACTATTCCCACCACTTCAATCATGGCGAATGCGTGACGGTTGTGCCGGCCGAGGGTCGGCTTAGCGGAGAGTTTGATGGTGGCGCTCTGTGCTCAAACGGCAGGCTGACGCAATGGCTCGAAGCCGAATTCTTGAGCACGATCAAGCCTGACACGATCGCCGAGATCGACGGCGAGCGGCGCCGGCAAATCGACTTGTTCGGGATACAGCGTCACGATTTCGGAGGATGGTCCGCGATCATCAGCGAGGAATTCGTTGAGGTTGGTAAGGCAATCTGCGATACGGTCTTTCCGAAACCGCACTCGAACCGGCGAGATAACCTCACCGCTCTCCGAACCGAGCTCGTACAGGTGGCTGCGGTCGCAACGGCCATCATCGAGCACATAGACGAACTCATCTCCGATGATGAGGGTGAGCCCCCTACCCCACTTCCGCATGATCGGTCTGTGCAGACGCCAGTCCTCGAGAAACGCTCACCGAAGCTCGGCGATTTGGTTCGCATCGTGAAATATCCAAACAACGAATTCATCGGCAGCGTTGGCAGGGTCGAGCGAGAGCCCGAAGGTCTCCAGCCGTATCACTACGTTCGGTTCATTTCACCGCGTTCTACCTCGATCCCCGTTTACACGAGCGAGATGGAGGTAGTTGTTGACGGCGCCGAGGTGGTGACTTCATGACGCTTACCGAACTGATCGAGCAGTGTTACGCCCGCGGATACGCCTGGCAACTCAGTGGTGGCATGAGTCCAAACGGCATTCCCTTCACCACTGCGACGATTGCGGTTCCGGAGAGTAAGCCGCCGATTATGGCGATGCGCACACGCTCGGGAATGCCCGTCGAATCTGCCGTGCTTGCGCTTGAGGATGCGCTCACCGAGGTAACCGGCCGTCAGGCAGTGAGAGGGTATGGCAAGGGCAAGAACGACTAGCCGCACCCGCAAAGAGGCGGCTCACTATCAACCGCGCATGTGGAATGTCGGAGACCGGGTACGAGTGGCCCGGTCTCTTTCTGTCCTCGCCCTTCACGTCGGCAAGACAGGCGCCGTCTGCGAAGTCAGCCCCTACGTGAGCATGTTCAACGACGGCGCCGGCCGCGTCTTTCGCGTCGAGCTCGATAACGGCGAGGGCAAGTGGTACTTCGGCTCGGCTGAGCTAGAGCCCGAAACGGGCATGGCGGAGTGGTAACCAATGCGAATTGTTTTCTTGAGACACAGGGTCCCGGCTTGGGTCGGCCTATGGGAGTGCCGGGCGTGTACATCAATCGTCGCGCTGGATGAAAGTGACGCCCCCTCCCCCGGAGAGTCGTCAATCGATTACTTCCCCGGCAGCTTGTTTTCTCCAGAAGTGCTCACGCTCAAACGATGCCCTGCTTGCGATTACCAAAACGCGAGATTTGATCGCGCAAGTGAGGACAACGTACCGAATTTCGAGGGCGAGCAATGATCTCGGGTATGAAATTCGCCTCAACCTACGAGGCGGCGCTTTGGTACGCGAGAATCATCTTCCCCGATGAGTCCGAACTCAAAGGGGTGATCGAGCGCGGTAAGCTCATCGCCGAGCGAACGATCCTGGATCACACCACCGGTCTTATCCTCGCTACACTCGATCGCTTGCACAGTGCTCCGAAACACCATCAGCCGATCTCCGAGGAAGAGCTCTACGCTCTTGCAATGCTAAGATTGTCCATATGACCAATACAGATATGTTTGGTGGACAATGACTAAGGGCGATCGACTCTCCGCAAAGCAACAGGCATTTGTGAGCTATTACCTCGGCGAAGCGCGCATGAACGCGACGAAAGCCGCGGCAATGGCCGGCTATAAGACGCCTCGCCAAGAGGGCGCGCGTCTGCTGTCAAATGCTGTCATCAAAGCGGAGATCGAGGCCGTTCTCGGCGAACTTCGCTCCGAGGGCATTGCAAACAAACAGAATCGCCTCAACGACTACGAAGAGATTCGCCGCCGACTCTGGCAGATCGCCGATGAGCGCAAGGCCGAATACGAGAAGGTCGAAGAGGCGACGAAGAACCTCCCCGAGCAGGGGCTGACGGCGATTTTTGGTCAGCGCTCGGCTCCTGCCGGTGGAACCTCCGGATTCATCGTCCGACAAGTCAAAGTCATCGGTCAGGGTCGCAATCAGCAGGTGGTGGAGGAATTTGCCGCCGATACCGCGCTTGCGAACCAGATCCTCGCCGTGAACCGCCAGGCCGCACAAGAACTCGGCGAATGGTCCGAGAAAAAGCAGGTAACCGGAGCCAACGATGGGCCTATTGAGCTCAAGGTTGCCGAGTCTGCCGCCGAAAGATTCCTTGCTTGGCTTGCTGAAGAAGAAGCAGGCGAGGGAACGGGCGAGGCTGATTCGGCGCCTGGGGAGTGACGCTGAATATCTCTTCGACGCCGAGGGTCCGACGTGGCTGGCAACGCGGCGAGGTGAGCAGATCGCGCCGGATGGGGATTGGTCGTTCTGGCTGATCCTCGCCGGCCGCGGTTGGGGCAAGACGAAAACCGGCGCCGAGTTCATCCGCGATGAGGTCATGAGCGGCCGCATGCGTCGTGTGGCGCTTGTTGGTCGCACCGCCGCCGATGTCCGCGACGTGATGATTGAAGGCCCGTCCGGCATCCTCGCCGTTTGCGCTCGCATGAAGTTCCGGGCGCTGTATGAGCCATCAAAGCGCAAGATCACTTTCGAGAACGGCGCGATTGCCCTCGCCCGCTCCGCTGAAGAGCCAGACGGTCTCCGCGGCCCGGAGTGGGATGGCTTCTGGTGTGACGAGCTTGCCGCCTGGAAGAGCAAGAAGCCGGGCGCTAGTGCCGAGGCGCGTAACCTCGCCCAGGACACCTGGGACAACCTTATGTTCGGATTCCGCAAGGGCAAGCACCCGCGCGGAGTCGTCACCACCACGCCGCGACCGGTGGCTCTCGTCAAGGCCCTGCTTGCGGATGCGCGCACCGTCGTTACCCGCGGCTCGACCTTCGACAACGCCGCCAATCTCGCAAAGAGCTTTATTCAGGACATCCGCAACAAGTACGAGGGCACCCGCCTAGGACGGCAGGAGCTCTACGCCGAAGTCCTTGATGATATCGAGGGCGCGCTCTGGACACTCGCGTTGATCGATGCCGCTCGGGTGCATGAAGTGCCGCGGCATGAGGACGGCGCCAAGCTGCCGAAACTCCAGCGTGTTGTAGTAGCGCTTGATCCGAGCACAACCCACGGCAGCGATAGCGACGAAACCGGCATTGTCGTAATCGGCCTCGGCTATGACGGCGATCTCTACGTGATGCATGCCGAGGGCGTGCGACTATCGCCGAACGGCTGGGCAAACCGGGCGCTTGATCTCTGCGACATCTACGGCGCCGGCACGATCGTCTACGAACGCAACCAGGGCGGCGAGATGGTCGAGAGCACCATCCGCAACGCCATCGCCGAGCGGCAGCGCAAGAGCAAACTCGGCATTCCCCCTCGCCTCAAGCCGGTGGTCGCCACCAAAGGCAAGCAAACCCGAGCCGAGCCCGTGGCGGCGCTCTACGAGCAAGGCCGTGTGCATCACGTCACGCCTCGCGATCGACCCAACCCGCTCATCCCGCTGGAGGATCAGATGGTGGTATTCCCCGTCGATCCCTCGGCGCATGACGACCTTGTAGACGCGCTCGTGTGGGGCGCGCATGACCTGATGCCGGCCGCTGAAACCGGAACGCTGTACGTGGTGTAGGAGACCGTGATCAAGCCGTATTACGACCAGGACGGTATCACGATCTATTGCGCGGATATGCGCGACGTGCTGCCGATGTTTGCACCGAAGAGCTTCGACCTCCTGCTCACTGATCCGCCGTACGGCATTGGGCGTGATGGTGAGAAGGCATCGACTGGATCGCATGGAGGGAGAAAGGCGTACGACTTCCTCGGCTGGGACCAGGAGCGACCGGATGCCGAGGCGTTCCGGCTTATGTTCGAGGCTAGTCGCAATCAGATCGTTTGGGGCGGGAATTACTTTACCGAGCATCTACCGCCGTCGATGGGCTGGCTGGTGTGGGACAAGGCGCAACGGATCGACGGCTCGGATGCGGAACTCGCCTTTACGAGCTTTGATCGCGCACTCCGTGTTTACACCCTCAACCGGGTAGCAATTGCCCAGGACGGCGCCGTACATCCGACACAAAAGCCCGAGCGCCTCATGCGTTGGTGCATTGCGAATGCCACCGAGCCGGGCGACTTGATCCTAGACCCGTATGCCGGCAGCGGCACCACCGGCCGTGCGGCGAAAGACCTCGGGCGCCGTGCGGTGCTGATTGAACGCGAGGAACGGTTTTGCGAGATCGCCGTTCGGCGATTGCAACAAGCGGTATTGCCGGGAATGGAGGCAGCATAATGGCCTATCCGAATTGCGATGTATGCGGTGGTGCCGCGAAGGGTGTGGCGGCTTCCTCGCTGGGCCCGATCAGCCTGGCGTATTGCCAGGAGTGCTTATCTCGTGGCGCCGAGCCGATCGGCATGTGGCATCTCACAATCGGCCTCTGCGATGGCCCGGACGGTGTTCGACCTGAGTTCACCGAGCACGCAGCGTCCTACAAGAACGGCCGCTACATCGGTTGGGATGAGATCGCGTCGAGCTATTCCCCGGAGGTGGAGTGATGGCCGTTGACTTCTCGCGAGATCGCCAAGCGCAGGAGTTCGCAGAGATGTTCGCCGATCATGCACCAGACACCGGTTCAAGCTGGCGGTTCTATTGGAGCGAAGGGTTTTGGTTCGCCCTACAGGCCGCAGGGTACTCCGAGTGCGATGCTGATCGGATCATCGAAGAGGGGCAGCGTCTAGAGCGGGAGCGATCGCTGTGACGACCAGTCGCGAACTGATTGAGACCGCATACGAGGCGGCAATGAGCGATGCAAGCGGCATCGACTGGCCAGGCTATCCGGAAGCATACGAGCCGATCGTCTCCGCGGTAGTCAAGCACCTAGCCAGATCACTGTCGGGTGACATCGTATCGGCAATTGCGACGTTCGGTGCAGCGGCTTGTTCCTTGGGGCGTTCCACTCCGGTCCGGGCTCCGGACTGCGGTGTAGCGGTGGAGATTCGCCGAAGAGAACTGCAAGCCGCGATTGCCGAAACATGCCCTAGAATTGTCCATAGAGACAATTTTCATGGTCTCACGACCAATCACCCTCGATCGGCGCTATCGACGCTCTCAGGGCCACGTAGCGGCCCACAGGAGGCAGTATGAGTGAGCAAGAGACACGGAAGTACGTCGGATCGGTCAAGGTTGGCCCGGCATCGGTTGACGTGTACGAGGCTAACTCGATCGTGGTTGACGGCGACGAATGCTATGGGGTGTTCAGCGGCGGCAATGACGAGATCGAGATCGTGAGTGGGCTCAATCCCCAGCGCCGGCGCGCAACGCTCTTCCACGAGCTCATCCATGCAGTCGATTTTGAATACGACATCCGACTGTCCGAGAAGCAAACCCGCAAGCTCCATATCGGTCTTTTGAATCTCATTGACGACAATCCGGGCATTCTCGAACTCGAAATTGGTGGTGATCGCGAGTGAGCATCGGAGGGATTGATTATCTCGACGGGCTGCCGGAAGGGCATGAATCGCTCGATCCGAACCTCGGTGACATCGCGCTTCTGACGGCCGATCTTCGTGCGCACCGGCCGTACTACAAACTGCTACGCGACTACTACGACGGCAAACAGGAAATCAAGTTTGCCGGCGAAAAGCTGCAAACGGCATTCGGTGAAGAGCTCGCCGAACTTGTCTGTAATCGCATTCAGCCCGCGGTAGATGCGTTGTCTGATCGGCTTCAAGTGCTCGGGTTCAGCAGTGCTGATGGCGCAACCGATCAGGATGCGGCGCGCATTTGGGCTGCCAACGACATGGACAAGGGCCAGGGCGAGCTTCACACCGAGGCACTCACGACCGGCGATGGCTATCTGATCGTCTGGCCCGACCTGGACGGGCAACCGCGCATCTACGTCAACTCTGCCGACAGCATCGCGGTCATTTACGACACCGAGATACCTGGCAAGAAGCGAGTGGCGGCTAAGACGTGGCGCCGGGCTGATCGCCGGTGGCGGTTGAACTTGTACTACGAGGATCGGCTCGAAAAGTACGTCACGCGCAGCGCGATCACGGGTGACGATGCTCCCGAGGACCCGAACATCTACGAGCCGTATAGCGATCCGGACGACCTTGCGTGGCCCATCCGATATGACCCGGCGTGGGGCAACATCGTTCCGGTCTTTCACTTTGCGAACAATGCGAGGACCGGGCAGTACGGCAAGAGTGAAGTGGCGCCGCTGATCTCGCTTCAGAACCGTCTCAATATGACGCTCGCGAATCTTGCGGTGGCTGAAGAGTTCCAGTCCTATCGACAGCGCTGGGCGACGGGCATACAGCCAGTGCTTGATCCAGAGACGGGAAAGCCGGTTAGTCCATTCCAGGCCGGCGCCGGGCAACTCTGGATCGCAACGGCGAAAGAGGCCGCGTTCGGCGATTTCGAGGCTGCGGACCTCGCGATGTTCGGCGATACCGCTGAGGGCCATGAAGTACGCATTGCTCGCACGGCGCGCATTCCGCTCTATCACCTTCTCCAGTCGGGAGCCCCCGAGAGCGGTGAGGGGCTCAAAACCGCTGAAGAGCCGTTCGTGGCGAAAATCCGCGACAGGCAGAAGAGCTTCGGACCCGAGCATGGCCGCGCGATGGAACACGCCCTCCGGATCGCCGGCAAGAGCAACGCGCAGCTTCGCACGATCTGGCAGCGTGCAGAGACCCGCGACGATCGCGAGTTTTGGGAAGTCGCGGCGATCAGGCGCGAAATGGGCGTTAGTCCACAGCAGATTCTTCGCGAATACGGTTACAGCGACAAGGAAATTGAAAAGTTCCGGGAAGAGATCGCCGAGCACACGCAACTCATGACCGGCCTCGCCGCACAGGCGTTCAACCAGGGTGTGGCGCTCGATGAAGCCCCGGCCGGCGAGGGTGACGAAGACGATGAAGACGCCGCGGCATAGCCGCTAATTGTCCATGTGGACAACAGGAGTTAGCACAATGCGCATTGCTCTTTACGCGCCGCGTCGGAGCGGCAAAACGACCGTCGCGCAACATCTCGTGGATCGTTTCGGGTTCACGCGCATTGCAATGGCTGATCCTCTCAAGGACAGCGCGGTGGACATGATCAATTACTGGCTCCGTCACCAGGGCCATCCGCGGCAAATCACGCGCGAGGAACTCGACGCGAACAAGCCGGCGTTTCGACCGTTGCTCGAATGGCTCGGTACTCCGTTTGGCCGTGATTACCTCGGCACCCCTGACCGGTGGATTGATTCATTCCGCGAATACCTGCCTGACGAGGGCAACGTGGTTGTTGACGACATGCGCCAGCCGAACGAAGCGGATGCGCTTCGCGATCTCGGGTTCGTGATTATTCGCGTCGATCGACCAGAGGAAACCCGCCGCGCCGACCTTGAGGCCGCAGGCGAGCCAGTAGGACCGATGCCGAGCGAGCGAGCACTCGATGCGATTGACCCCGACTACGTGCTTGTCAACGATAGCGGCCTCTCCACGCTCTACGGGCGAACCGCAACGCTCATGTTCGAGATCGCCTGCCGATCACTCGGGCGCAGTCTCGTAGAGGCAGCGCGTCGAATGGTTTTGTCCAAGTAGACAATTTCTCAGGGGCACGCGGGTGAGTTACGAATCGCGGATCAATCGATCAATTAGCCAGATTCGCAAGGATCAGGCCGCACGTGAGCGCGAAACGGTTCGACAACTAGCCCAGGCGTATCAGCGCACCGCCGATCGGATCATTCCCGAACTCGACCGCTTGCGTGACGAGCTCGCCGCTCTCTTGGATGCCGGGAAGCCGGTCACTATCGGCCGGCTCTATCGTATGGATCGGTACCGATCGCTCCTGATCCAAGCGAACGACCTCTTTACCGGATATGCCGACGAGATCGGCGAAGCGATTGACATCGCTCGTCAGTTGGAAGTGGCACGCGCACAGACGGAGGCAAACGACCTCGTCCGAGCGGCGCTAGGCCCGGCACCTGATGGGGTAGATGTTGACGGCCTCTTTACGCGACTGCCAGAGAGCGCCGTCACGAACATCGTCGGCACTACCCGCGAGGGGCCGCTCGCCGAGCTTCTTGACCAGTTTGGTGCAACGGCAGCCCAGGATATCCGTGAAGCGCTCATCACCGGCGTAGCACTCGGTGAGCACCCGAACCGGATCGCCCGACGCATGAAGGCGGCGATGGACGGGAATCTCGTACGTGCTCGCATGATCGCCCGCACCGAGACGCTCAGAGCGTATCGCGAGAGCACACGGCGCTATTACGAAGAGAATTCCAAAGTAGTCAAGAGTTGGATCTGGCATTCGGCACTCGGCGTGCGCACATGTGCTGCCTGTTGGGCGATGCATGGCCGGGAATTCCCGTTCTCCGAACCAATGGGAACGCACCCGAATTGCCGATGCGCAATGGTGCCGAAAACCAAGACGTGGAAAGAGCTCGGATTCAGCGTTCCGGATCACCTTGAATCGAGCGCCTCCGTTCGCCGCGGGCCCGACATCTTTCGCGAGCTTGACGCGGATACCCAGCGGGCGATCCTCGGACCGAAAGCGTTTAGCGCTTACACGCGTGGCGAGGTCGATCTCGAGGATTTCGTGCAGTCGCGCGTTTCGTCTGATTGGGGTATTACCAGGAGTCGCGGCTCACTCGAACACGCACTCAATCGAGCGGCAAAGCGCGGCGTGGTGCCGCCTGCACCAACGCCTATCAGACCGGTAAGTGAGATCAAGCCGGGATCGTTCGCTGATCTCGATGAAGCGCATCGATGGGCTCGGGAGAACTACCCCGATATCGAGTGGGATTTCGAGGGCATGCATGTGGATGTCATCAATCCGTCGATGGCGCGATTCGATCAACTCGCGCAGCAGTATCCCGAGGTTACGAAGCGACTCAAGTACGTAGGCGGCTATCAGGGACCGAACCGCATTCAGAGTTACAACTGGAACCCGAATACCTATGCACACGCGAGCCGTGATGGCAAGCGAATCGGCCTCAATCCGGCCTATTACGGCGATCCAATGAAGTTTCAGCGATCGATCGCACGCGATGCCGAGTCAGGCTGGCATCCTGCCGGGATTGTCGATGTCGATAGCATCTTTACGCACGAATTCGGGCACCAGGTACACAACTGGTTGCTTTCAGTCCCGTCCGACATCGCTCATTTCCCGGTCGTTGCATCAGACGGTGGTGGATTGGTGCAAGTCGATTTCTATCGATTCTTTGTCAACAACCGGGCGACGAAACGGCTCTCGGCATACGCCACCACCTCATCGGAGGAAAGTTTCGCCGAAGGGTTTACGCTCATGGTGCACGACCCGAAGCGGGTCAACTCGCTCGCCTACACCAAGCGACAACGACGTGTTCTCGCCGAACTCGGAGACCCATCGAAGTGGCTCGGCAAGGATCAATGGCGCTATGCGCGCGATCTGCCGATAGACGATCGCGACAGGGCTATGGACCGCATTCGCAAGTTTGAGCAGGAGGTCGGTATCTGATGACCAGCGTAGCCGCTCCAATGTGCCTCTTTTGCCGGCATTACAACCGGGACGATTCCGAGCGGATGACGTGCAAGGCATTTCCAGGCGGTATCCCAGAAGCCATCTACGAAAGCCGACACGATCACCGCGAGCCCTACCGCAGCGATCGTGGAATCCGGTTCGATCCAGTCGATCAGGATGCGGCGGATTACGCCGACGAACTTTTCCCGAGAGGGGGTGGTCATCGGCAGTAAACCGGCCTCGCTCAGTTGTTGATCGTTCGTGTGACCCGAAGAACGGGTGTTCGAAAAGGTGTGTTACGATGTCCATGCAGGCCCGAGAAACCGGCCACAGCGCCCAGGCGGCGCGAGACGCAATCCTTGAGCAGTTTCGAGCCCTCGGCATTCCCCCAATCGGTGGTGGATCGCAAGAGGCAGACGGTGGCGAGGATGGCGGAGAGGCCAATCCCCCGGCGGGAACGGGTGGGCAACCCCAGGGCGGCGGTCAGCCGTCCGGCGACAACCCCAGTGGCGGGAATCCGAAGCCCCAGGCGGGCGATGGTGATAACGACGGTGGAGAGACGATCTCGCTTGAAGAGGCGAGAAAGCTCCGTTCGGAGAATCGCAGCCTTCGTACGCGCCTGAAGACTGCTGAGGACAAGCTCCAGTCAAGCGATGACGCGAACCTCTCCGAGCTCGATCGCACTGTCAAGGACCGCGACAACTGGAAGGGCAAGTACGAAGCCCTTGAAAGCTCGCTCAAATCCGATCGCGTGCGGGCTCATGCGATCGAAGCGGCGAGCAAGATCGGCGCGATCGAGCCGACGGCGGTAGCGAAGCTCATCGCACTCGGCGAGGTTGATTTCGATAACGACCTCAACCCGACGAATGTCAATGACTTGGTTGCCGGAATCAAGAAAGAGCATCCCCGACTCTTTGCCGCAACGCCGGGGAGCGGAAACGGCGGCGAACGCGACCAGAAACCGAGCGGTCCGAATCTCTTCGGAGTTGATCGCCTGGCAAGTGTGTATCAGAAGAAACAGCGCTAATTGCGCCTTGAAATTGTCCACATGGACAAATTAGGAGGTTGTAACAGCATATGGCTCTGACTCTCGTTCAGGCGGCGACGCTCTCCACCGACGATCTCCAGCGCGGTGTGATCGAGACGATCATTGAGGGCGCTCCCCTACTCCAGCTCCTGCCCTTTCACACGGTGACGGGCAATGCGTACGCCTATGTTCAGGAAAAGACCCTGCCGGGCGCCGATTTCCGCGGCGTCAACGAGGGGTACACCGAAAGCACGGGCGAGGATGAGAAGATCACCGAAACGCTGGCGATCCTCGGTGGCGATGCGGACGTTGACCGCTTCATCGTGCAGACCAACCCCGGCGAGGTAGCGAATCAGCGCGCCGAGCAGACTCGCCTCAAGTCGAAGGCGGTCCGGATGCAGTTTCAGGACGCCTTTATCAACGGCGACACCTCTTCGAACGCTAAGGCGTTCAACGGGCTCAAGAAGCGCCTGACCGGATCGAGCACTCAGGAGATTTCGGCCGCTACCAATGGTCTGCCGATCATCGGCACGAGCGATGCCGATCGCCACGCTTTCCTGGACAAACTCGACCAGCTTATTGCGGCCGTTCCTGGCGGTCCGGACATTCTGCTTACGAATGCGGCGATTCTCGGTGCTTTCAAGAGCGCCGCTCGTCGGCTCACGATCTATGACGAGACCAAGGATGCCTTCGGTAAGCCGGTCACGACCTATCAGGGCATCCCGGTGGTCGATGTCGGCAACAAGGGCAACGGCTCGGCGATCATCCCGCAAACCGAAACGCAGGGATCGAGCAGCGTCACCGGAAGCATTTACGCGGTCCGCTTCGGACGTACGCCGGAAGAGAGGGGGGTGACTGGTCTGACGAACGGCGGCGTCCAGGTCTACGACCTCGGGGAGGTTGACGACAAGCCGGCGTTCCGAACCCGCATCGAGTTCTACGTTGGCCTTGCCGTTCATGGTGGCCGTGCTGCTGCCCGTCTCAAGGGTGTGCTTGCGAGCTAATTGTCCATATGGACAACTTCAGGGGCTCCGTTAGCCAAGCGGGGCCCCTTCGCGCAGGAGTAACGGCGATGACGAGACAGACAGCCGAAACCTTGTTACGGCGGATGGTCGCCGCAACCATCGAGCCGACACTCGATGACGAAGCGATTGGCGCTCTACTCGATTTCGGCAAGCGAACCGCACCGGATGGCACCGAGACCTATGACCTCAATGCCGCGGCCGCAGAGGGGTGGCGGTGGAAGGCTGGCATGGTCTCGAACTTGACGCAATCGACGGCGGATGGCTCGTCCTATCACGACGAGCAGTTGATCGCCCACTGTGAGCGGATGATCGCGCAATACGCGGCTGGCGTGCTTATCAGCATGGAGGTCCGAGGGGCGTGACGACGCGACTGGCGCACTACCAACAACGCGCCGCAGCGAAGCTGCCCGATCGCCTCGACATCGAGCGCGTGACGCTCACGCCGGATGGATCGCTCGGGCAGATCGAGACGCTAACAATCGTTGCCTCGAATGTGCCTTGCCGCGTGTTGGAACTCGGCGAGGGGCGGAGTGATCGCGAGCTTGAGATTGCTGGCCAGATACGTTCCGAGGGTTCGCATGCAGTGCGCCTGCCGATCGAAACAGATGTGCGCGACAGCGACATCTTGATCTGGAGAGAGCATCGCCTGCTCGTTAGCCGCGCCCTTGATCGCAGTCTAAGCACGCTCCTAACGGTGGTCTGCATGGAGGTGCGGCCGTGAGCGCCGGAGTCACGATACGAGTCAAGTTCAACAGGCTCGGCGATATCGCACGCGAGCTCCCCGAGGCGGCTGAGACGATCGTGGATAAGTTCCTCACCGATGTGGACGCAGACGCCACCATCAACACCCCGGTCGATACCGGTTATCTCAAGAACAGCAAGGTTCGGGAGAAAAACCGGATTGCATGGGGTGCCGACTACGCCGCGTACGTCAACTTCGGAACCCGATTCATGGAAGCGCAGCCGTTCGCCTCGAATGCCGTAGAGCATGCGCTGCCGGGTGCCGAGGCCGCGGTTGCTGATCTCGCCGGGAGATTGGGCGAATGAGCACCCGTAACGAAGCGAAGGCGAGGGCGATTGCCGAGCAGTGGATGGCAACTGTCCTGCCAGACGAGATATCCGGAGCCGGCGGAACCGGAGTTTATCGACATCCGGCACCGGAACAAGCCATAGAGCCGTTCATCACGGTCAACATCATTGTCGGCCGGATCGTGCGCCCGCTAGGCCGCGGTAAGACCGGTGTAGTCCGGCTCAATTACGACGTGAGCGCCTGGGATCAAGGTCTCACCGCGGAGCGCGTTGACGCTCTCGCCGTCGCAGCCGCGAACGCACTCGAACTGACGGGGCCGGTCACTGTGCCGGGCGGGCAAATCGTCGCGTGCAAGAACACCGGGCCGGTGGCGGCGTCTGGTGGAATGGTCGAGCGCGGCAAGCACTATCAGCGCAACGGCAATCTCTACGAAGTCATGGTGAAGGTGGATTAGGCGCTCTTTCATGCGCCGAATTTGTCCATATGGACAATATTGGAGGTGTTCACGCAAATGGTTAAAGCCGCAGTCAATCAAGGCTGGCAACTCGGGATCGAGAGCACCCGTGGTCTCGCCGTGCCGGCGAACCGGAAACTCATGGCCTACAGCCTTGAGCCCCAGCCGATGATCGAGACCGCGCAGCACACGCCGTCCGGTTACAAGGTGCCTACGGTTACGCAACTCGTGAGCGAGCATGCCGGCGCGGATTACGACGGCCTCATCGACTACCGAAACATTGTGTATGTGCTGAGCTCGATGTTCGGCGCCGTGACTCCGACTCAACCGGACGCGGCGAATTCTCCCAGCGTCTACCTCTGGACTTGGAACCTGGACGGCAAGAGCAAGATTCAGCCAGTGACCTCTACTGTCGAATGGGGCGAGTCGGGCGCCGGCAATGGCAACAAGTTCTCCTACGGAGCGTTCAACAGCGCCGAAATCGAGATCAGTCGCGCGGGGGACAATACCATTTCCGGAGAAATGATCGGTCAGGAAATGCAGCTTGGCACCACGTTGACCGCGAGTCCGACCGAAGTCGATGTGGAGCCGGTAGACGGCGATCATTGGGACCTCTTCATGGCCGATACCGGCGCAGCGCTTGAGTCCTCCCCTACTCAGCTTGATGCGATCTACGCGGCCACACTGAGCCTTTCTGATCTCTACGCACCGGAGTGGGCGCTCAAGAGCTCTGAGCCGAGCTTTACGAGCCTCTTCGAAGCTGAGGATCAGAGCTACGAATGGGAGATGACCCTTGGCGCCGATGCCGTGGCGAATGCGATGCTCACCGACACCGCGCGCAACTCGAAAAAGAAGTTCTTCCGGATGCAGGCCACCGGCGACATCATCGAGGACACGCTTCCGTTCAAGCTCTCGTTCGACATGTGCTCAGTGATTACGGATATCGACTCATTCCAGTCTGAGGATGGGCTCTACGTGCTTCCGATTACCTACGGTCTGGCGTACGACAAGACCTGGGGCAAGTTCATGAGCATCAAAGTTCAGACTGACATCTCCGCGCTTTAGAATTGTCCATGTGGACATTTTCTAGGTTCACGTGACCTAGGAGTCGTTTGGCAGTAAATCGCGCGTCTCAGAGTCACGTGGCGCGCGTGGGAGGCATTCGAGCAATGGCAGGCATGAGCTTTGCCGATCTTGTCGAGGGCAAACGTACGTTCGATGTCAAGTTCGCGAACGGGAAGCGGCTCGAAATCACGTACGAAGTTGACAAGATGACGCCGGCTACGTTGCGGAGGATCAACGAGGCGATTGAGAGCGGCGACGAACTCTCATTTGCCCGCATGGTTGCCGGCGTCATGTGCGATTGGGAGCTGGAGGGGCCGTTCGGCGAGGGTGAGTACTTCGTGCCCGAAGGCGAGAAGGTGCCGATTGAACCCGAGTACCTCGCCTACTTCCCGGGTCCCTACATGGCGCATATCTGGAACTCGATCGCCGAGGACGCGAATCCGGACCCAAAACGGCGAGCGCGCTCTTCCGGTCGCTAATCACTAACGGTGCTTCGGATAAGCCCGAGTGGTGGTGGGACCACATACAGGCATCGAAGTACATGGAGGGCGCCGTCAAACCGTGGGAATGGGCGGCAGCTCCGAGCTTCTGGCTCAACGCAGTGTTGATCGCGATGAAAGCCGAGAACGACGCTCGCGAGCACCTCAACAAGAAAGCGGAGCGTAAATCCGCTCGATCCCGCGGACGAAAGAAACGAGGCATCTAGCACCGCGCCGGTGAATTGTCCACATGGACAACCCGGCGCGGCTATTACACCAAGGGTCAGGTGACATGTTCGTTGGCGAAGACCGTAGCCGAGCTCGAAATCGTCGCCGGTGCCGATACGAGCGAAGCGGAAAGCAAGCTCGATAACCTCGACGGGAAAGTAAACAAATCCGGCGAGAACGCCAAAGTGGCAAGCATGGCGTTCATTGGTGCTGGAGCCGCAATCGCCGGCGGGCTCGGTGCCGCGATTGGTATAAGCGCAAAGTTCGAGAGTCAAATTAGCTCTATCGGTGCTGTTTCAGGACTGACCGGCGCCGAACTCGATAAAGTCCGCGCTAAAGCACTCCAACTCGGCTCTCAAACGTCGTTCAGCGCCACCGAGGCGGCATCGGCGATGGATACCTTGCTCAAAGCGGGTATGCCAATTTCGACCGTGCTCAATGACGGCGCTAAGGCGGCGCTCGATCTCGCGGCCGCGGCCGGCACCGATGTCACCACAGCCGCCGAGCTCATGACCTCGGCAATGAACGTCTTTGGCGATGAGGCAGGCTCCGCCACCGACGTTGCAAATTCCTTCAATGCCGCTGCCAATGTGTCGGCTGCGAGCATCGAAAGCCTCTCTCTCGGCTTCTCCGCGGCGGCGCTCCCGGCTCAAATGATGGGCCTCTCGCTCGAAGACCTCAACGTGGCGCTGGCGCTCTTCTCTCAGAACGGGCTCAACGGCTCAGATGCCGGTACGAGCTTCAAAACCATGCTCATGAGCATGGCGAACCCGACCTCTGAGCAAGCCACGCTCATGGATCAGCTCGGGATCAGCTTCTTTGACGCCCAAGGCAATTTTATTGGGCTTGAGGCGTCGGCAGACGTACTCCAAACCGCCCTCAGCGGTATGACCGAAGAGCAGCGAAATGCCACGCTTGCGACTCTCTTTGGAAGTGATGCAATCCGCGCCGCGTCGATTCTCTACGGTGCGGGCGCCGAAGGTGTCGCCGGGCTCCGAACCGAGATGCACAACCAGGCGTCGGCCGCCGATCAGGCAGCGGCGCGCATGGACAACCTCGGTGGTGCCCTGGAAACCCTCAAAGGGACACTGGAAACCGCGGCGATCATGATCGGCTCGCAACTCTCGCCGTACATCATGGATCTGGCTACGCACCTCCAAGGCGCGATCCAGTGGTTTACGAACCTTGATCCCGCGATGCAGGGCAACATCGCGAAGGGTGCGGCACTCGCCGCCGGCTTGCTCGTGCTCGCTGGGGCGCTCGGCATGGTTGGTGTCGTAATCGGACCGATCGTGGCTGGATTCGGACTCCTGCTCTCGCCGATTGGTCTTGTGGTTGCCGCGATTGCCGGCCTCTACATCGCGTATCAGACGAACTTCCTGGGATTCCGTGATGGTGTAAACGCCGGAATCAATCTGCTGAAATCTGCCTGGCCCACGCTGCAATCGGCGATTCAGACCGCGGGTTCGGCAATCGGTACCGTCTGGAGCACTCTCCAAACAAATTGGAGCTCCGTAAGCAGCGTTCTCCAAACCGGACTCTCTGTACTTCAGAGTGCATTCAGCATTGGGTGGTCGCTGATCTCCACAACGATCAGCACCGCGGCCAGCGGCATCTCCACGACGATCGAGGGCATCCGCCAAGTCTTTAGCGGCCTCGAAACCTTTGTCTCCGGCGTAACTTCGGCGATCAAGGCGGTTATCGAGGGCGATTTCGATGGTGCCAAAGAGGCCGCAATCGAAGCAGTTTCCGGACTCAAGGAAACTGCCATCGGCATATTCAACACGCTCCTGGGCCTTGTTACGACGCTTACGGCTGCCACTCGTACCGTCGCCGTTGCGGCCTTCAACGGACTGAAGGACGACGCAGTAAACGCCTTCAACAACCTGAAGTCTGGCGCTATCAACGCGCTGAATTCGCTTCTTGGCACCGCTACGGCGCTCGTCGTCGGCATCAAAACGGCGATCACCGGCCAATTCGACGCGGCTAAGAGCACGGTTTCCACAACCATGACGAACCTCGCAAGCGATGTCGTCAACACGCTCACGGGACTGGCGAGCAGCGTGTGGAATGCCGCATGGAGCGTCGGTTGGAACGTCGGTCAGGGGCTCATTGACGGCATTACGGGTATCTGGGATTCCGTTGTCAACTACGCGAAATCGCTCGCTGATGCGGTCGGCGGCGTGCTCGGGAAGGCGTTGGAAGTCTTTTCGCCGTCGCGACTCACCACCTACTACGGCGAGATGTTGGGTGCCGGCCTGATCAAGGGCATGGAGTTGAGCGCACCCAAGACATTCGATGCCTCCGAGTCCTTGGCGATGGCCGCGGTCCAACCGATTCAACGGGCACCCACCAGCATCGCGGCTCCTTCTCCATCCAGCGGTGGCGGTCGCGGAACGGTCATAAACCAGACCTTCAATGTAACCGTCGATCTCGACGGGCTGCAAGAGCTCGCCGAGGCCGCGGAGTTCGTGCAGTCGTTGCCGAGGGAGCGACAGCTTGTCTTCGGCGGATCATTTAGCGGATAGAAGTTGTCCATATAGCCAGTAAAGTGAGGCGATATCACCAATGGCGTACTACGGTCGCCGCATTACAAGCAATGATCCGGACTTCGGCGTGGTTAGCGACACCGGGCAGCGAGCCAGCGTGTTCAACGCCATGCCCGAAAACGGATGGGGATTCCGGGTCGGACTGTGGTGCGGTATCGAGAGCGGATCGCCGAGCGTGCAACTCGGTGTGTGGGAAGCCGACAGCGGCATGAACCCGGCCGCTCGAATGGGATACGGCGTCGCCTTCTCGCCGGCGGCGCCGATGACCTCGTGGGATCAGGGGCAGGCGTACCAAGCGCTTTTCGCCCTTGTCGATTCCGACAAATCCCCAGGCGGAGGCTCAACGCTCGCAATCAAAATGATCGCCGGCAAGAGGTACGGCATCGGTCCGCAAGTCAACGGAGGATCGCTCGGACACGGCATGCGCCAAGCGTCCGGCATCACCGCGGATAATGAGCAGTTTTACAACCGCTCGGGCACCGCAACGCCAAGCGACCCGTTCGGCTACACGTCGGCATCTGTCGAGGGGCATCTCTCCGCTTGGGTCGAGTATCAGGCGAACCGCGCGCCAACCGCGGATGTCGTTTCCCCCGCTGGAACCATCAACACGACATCGCCCACCTTCAAAGGCGATTTCAACGATGCCGATGAGGTATACGGCGATCGACTCACCAAGTTCCGTATCCAGGTGTATCGGATTTCCGACGGCGCCCTGATGTGGGATTCGGGCCAGCTCTCGGCGACGAGCTCAGAGAAATCGGCCGGTCAGTTTTCACGACCGTACGACGGAAACGCGCTGTCAGCAGGCGTGCAATACCGCACGAGATGTCAGGTTGCCGACGAGTTCGGTGAGTGGTCGGCGTGGACCGGATATACCGTCTTTACGGTCAACGGCGGCGGCATCGTCAACCTGACGAGCCCTACCGGCAAGCAGGAGAACCGGCAGCCGGGGCCCATCGTCGCATCGTGGGTGCACAACTCCGCGCTCGCGACGAATACGGTCGAGCTCCGAATACGGGACTCGACGGGAGCCGTCATCAAGCAAAGCGGGACCCTCGCGAATACAACTGCAAACAACGGGACGATCTCAATTCCGTGGAACACCGCGTTTGGATCGACGTACTTCCTGTCCTGGGGTTCTGACTACACGATCGAGATGCGCGCTCGGGATACGGGCAACCTGTGGAGCGATTGGGATGGCATCGCTGTTCACACTGACGCGGCACCGAGTATCCCGAGCAATCTCACGCCCGCAAACTCCGCGGCATCGAGCAGCCGGCCAAAGCTCGTCTGCAAGTGCAGTGATGTTGATGACACCGTGGCCACCGGGCTCATGGTCAAGTGCGAGATTCTCAACAACGCCGGCTCGCTGATCTCCACTCGTGTCATGACACTCAAGAGTGGCACAACCGACACTTGGGAGTATCAGACGACGGCGAGCGATCTCGCGAGCTTCGGATCGTTCCGATGGCGAGCCTATGCCGGAGACGGCACGATCTGGAGCGGAGAGCAGACAAGCGAGGCGAGCGCAACTCGGAGCGCGGAGGCGACATTCGTCTATGCCAACGGGCCGCAAATCGCACACGTAAGCCCGGCCGACGGCGCGACAGTTACGACCGGAACGCCGCTCTATGACTGGACGGTGACCTTTAGCGGCGCCACACAGGTGAGCTATCAGGTTCTGGTTTACCGGAGCGACGACGGCTTTCTTGTGCACGATTCCGGCACGGTCTCCGACACGACCGCTTCTCAGTACCAGCAACCGTCAGGCAAGCTGCGCGATGGAACGACCTATTATCGCGTCATTAAAGTCACCGACTCGAACGGACTCACGGGGCAAAGCGAACCGGCGACATTCACTCTCGACTATATAGAGCCGCCGGCACCCTCGAACTTCATCGCGTCACCCGAGCTCCTGATTTTCGACACTGACGCGAGCTCGGCGCGCCTAACCTGGGATGCGAGCACCGAGCCGAATTTTCTCGAGTGGATCATCGGGCGCCGCGAGACCGGTGACGACCCGGACAATGAGATCATTCTGGCTCGTCTCCCATCGCCGAGCACCACCGACTGGATCGACTATTTTCCGCCGAGCGGTGTCGATGTGACCTACAGCATTCGGCAAAGCACGATTCAAGGCCTCGATGTCACAACCTCGCAGCGGAGCGAGGCCCAGCTGGTAGTAACGCTCGATCATGTGGTGATCTGTCACGCATTCCGAGGCGGCGACTATCGCGTGGGCTTGCATCTCGACGCCGAGCGGGAGGCTGATCACCTTGACGATCTCGTGCTTGAAATGCCGTGGGGCGAAGGGGAACCATTCGGCATGTTCGGAACCGCCGACTATCAGGTGTTCTCGGGAACATTCAAGCTCGTGAGCGACGATCTGGCGACCGCGCGCGCGTACATCCAGGCACTCCGAACGCTCAAACAACAGCGATCGACCATGTGTTATCGGGATGAGCGTGGTCGCAAGATGTTTTGCGTGATTACGAAGTTCCGCGAGAAAGACCAGCGCGTGCAGACCTACACGGTTGACCTGGAGCTCACCGAGGTCGCGCACGACGAGGGAGTTGACTAAGTACGAAGTAAAATTGTCCATGTGGACAATTGTGAGGAGGTCAGTGGCGAATGCCTCGCGTCGGAAACGTACAAATCAAACCAACGCTCTGGCGTGCCACCAAGCTCAATGAGTTTCGGGAGGACATCACTCGCTACGTGAGCAGCGGGCGGGTGACCTATGACGAGGACCGGGCGATCAAGATGAGTTTCGCGGTCAAGGTCAGCGATCCTGAGGTGATCGACCCTTACCGAGATTTCCTGGCGCCGGTCCTCACCCTCGTCTATCCCGACGGCGAGGTGATCACCGAGCAGGTTGGTCTCTATGCCGTAGCACCGCCAAAGCAAAGCGCCTCGACTCAACTCACCCGTGGCGATCTCGATGGGCGCGATCTGACATGGCTTCTTTCGGTTGACACGCTTACGGCGCCGTACACGGTGACGGCCGGAACGAACCGAATCGAAGCCGTTCGGATTGTGCTCAACGCGATGGGGCTTACGCGGCACGTGATCGCCGATTCGCCGCTCACCTTTGACAGCGACACGACTTGGCCACCGGATACCAGCAAGCTCGATCTCGTCAACGACATTCTCGGGGGGACCGGGTTCTACACCCTTTACATGCTTCGCGATGGATACCTCGCGTCAATGCCCTGGCGCGACATGGAGAGTGTGCAGCCGGCAGTTAGCTATGCAACCCCGGCTCTCGGGAAAGTGCGCGTGATCCGTACGGTGGAGATCGACCCGGACCCCGGTCGAATCGTCAATCAGGTGACGGTGATTCGAGACGATCCGGCGAAAGACCCGCTGATTGCCTTCGGCGTCAACGATAACCCGGCGAGCCCGGTCTCGACCGTGACCCTCGGAATCACGATCGGCCGCACGATCAAAGATCAGAACATCGCATCACAATCCGAGGCAGATAAGCTCGTAGCCCGAACGCTTCAGGAAGCCGCATCCGTCTATACGCGCCTCAAACTCACCACCACGCCTGACCCGAGCAGGAACCCGCACGAGGTCTACGAACTCGCGATTAGCAACGCTGCGGGGATCGTCGCAGAGGGCGTGTGGTGGTGCACCGGTTGGAGCGTTGGGTTTACGCCGAGCGACGGTCCGATGACCCACGACCTCAACAAACTCGTTCCATACAGGACGGTGGCCTGATGGCGAGCAAGGCGCGCGATTTTTACAAGGACCTCCGTGACGATCTCATGGGCATCATCGGACGGCTCATGCCGTGGCGAGCAACGGTGAGTTCGGGAGGATCTGGACCGATCACGATTACCCGACTCGGTGCTGGTAGCCCTGATGGCGAGGCGTACTCGCGACTCGCCGGCTTCGACCTCGCTTCCGGCGCCGAAGTGGTCATGCTCGATCTCGGAGGGAAGCCGGTTGCACTCGGTCAGCTCGTGCGATCTGCGCCGGGCGTCTACACGATTTCTGCTCCGCTCACGATCAAACGCGACGATGACCATGCATTCGCGGTTGGCAAGAACGATGGCACGCTCGTATTTCGCGTCGATTCGCTGGCACCGTCGAATGTCGCAGCGGTCAACGGAGTGCATCTTTCCGGATTCGCGGATGACGGGAGCGGACCGGCGACGGGTGCGAAATGGAACCTGGACAGCACGACCGGAGCGGCACGGTTTGATGGGGCGGTAACGGCTGCGAGTCTGAATACGCCGGTCGTAGGCGTACTCGCGCAGAGCGCGGCGGACACTGCATCCACGACTAGCACAACGACATTCGCGACTGCGCAAACCCTGAATCTCGCACTCCCCGCGGGTACCTGGACTGTATACGCGCTCGGCGGCGCGATGCTCCAACACTCCGGAGGCGGTTCGTCAAACCTGCAAACCGTTATCGACGGCAACGCCGGCACCGCGCGCACGCTTGTTATGAGCTCGTCAGCCTGGACCACAACTCTGGACGATCACACCCGCGCGAGCGTTGCCGGGGGGCGAACGATCACGATCGAAATTCAGTTCAAGTCGAGTGCCACAGGCACCACGAGCTCGCGCAATCCGTTTGTGATTGCCATTGCGCAGAGGACAGCCTAATGCCGATTTACATCCTGCCGAAGCCGGAAGCAATGACCGAATCCGATGACGCGGGCCGCATCCATGAATGGCTCTCCAGCATCGGTTATGCCGTCGATTGGGCTGCGATTGACATTCACGGGGTTACCGTGAGCGCCAATCGCAGCCCGGCCGCCGACCTCGCCTCCTATGTGCCGACCCCAACGAGCGCCGAGCGACAGCGCGCAGAGATGCTCGGCGCATTGCAATCGCTCGATCTTGAGGCCGACCCCGATGCGACAAAGCGGGCGATTGAAGTCATTCGCGATCTGATGCTGGACGGCGTGCCGTTGCCGGCAATCGAGCAGCAGTGAAAGGAGGTGAATGAGCGTGAATAACCCCGCCGATTGGCTCCCGCTACTCAACACGATTGGCTTTCCCCTGCTTGCAATCTACGCCCACTACAAGGGATGGATAGTGAGCCCGCGGGAGCTATCCGCGGTCCAGGAGAGCGCGAAAGCGGAAATCTCCGCAACGAACGCGAAGTATGAAGACCTCAAGTCCCGTCACGATCGATTGGAGTCCGAGAGCCGGGAAGAGCGGTTGCAAATGCGGCAAGAGCTCGCTGAAACCCGGTCCCTACTTATCCGCGTGCTTGCTGGAGAGATCAAGGTTGGCGCGGCCGTCGATGCCGTGACGAAGGTGACAGAACATGCCGATCAGACCAAGTGACCCGATCGCGGGCAAAAGCCGCGGTACTGCGGCGCAACTAAATACCTACGCGGCAAGTATCGGTGCGAAGCGCATGACGGATGTTCGCTTGTTTTCTGCGGAGCTCGAATCGCTTTGCAACGATCCGACCATTGGTTTCGATTTCGCGATTCTCGGCGCTCATTCCGCCGTCGAAACCGGAGACGAAAAACGCGGCGGCGGGTGGCTATCCGATGCCTGGGAGGAATGGCTCAATCCGGCCGGCATCGGCATTACTGATGGCGAGCTTGAGATCAAGCCGTACAGAAACGGCACCGAGGCTGCGCGCGCATACGTCGTGCACATGTACCTCTACGTCCGCGGCTTGATCCCAAAGGGCCATCGGCTCGAACCGTACATCTCGCTCGATCCTCGATACGACGATGCAATTGAGAAGGGCTACGCCGGCATTGCCCGCGTGCTTAGTGACCTGCAAGGGAGGTGGTGGACCAATCCACGAGGGACCGCGGCTATTTGTGACCGCGGATTGTCCATATGGCCAAATTTACCGGACGCCAACGCCAAAGGAGGAACGATGGCGCTATATCGAGTCGCCGGGCTGACGACTCCAATCGAACTACCGGTTCCGCTCATTGTCGATCTCATCCCCACTGAGCAGACCAACCAGCGACCGGGAATTAAGCGGCAAACGCCGGGGTATTGGGTGCAGCATGAGACCGGAAATCCTGATCCTGGAGCCGGAGCGGCAATGCACAGCCGGTACCTGGATCAGGGCGCACCCAATCAATACGGGGTTTCGCAAAAGCTCTCCTACCACTTCACCGTCGATTCGGGTGTGATCTACCAGAAGATTCCGATCGATGAAGTTACGTGGCAAGCCGCGGACGGCGACGGTCAGGGCAATATGTCCGGCATCTCGTGCGAACTCTGCATCAACCCTGAAAGTGATAAGGCTACCGCTCGCCACAATGCTGAGGCATTAGCGGGGGGAGTCATGCGCGCGCTCGGGATGGGCGTAGATCGCGTCAAGCGGCATTGGGACTTCAACTCGGGGAGCACCGATCGTCACCACTGCCCCGATCTCATGATGAGTGAGGGGTACTGGCCAACTTTTGTCGAAAACGTCGGGAAGATCATCGCTAAAGGAGGAACGTCTGTGCCGACCGTTTCGGGGTATCCATCGGGCATGGATGCCGGCATCGCAGGATGGCTTTTTGGTCGCTATCAGGAAGGCGGCAAGGTCTACGAATTCAACGAAAAGGGCCCGGTCTCTCAGTCGTGGCTCAAGTACGGGGCTGTATTCGGCTACACCCGGATCGTTGACGTGTGGCTCTTCGCAGACGGCCGCGAGTACTACCGATTCGAGAGCTTCACGCTCTGGCGCCCAAACCATAACGAATCGTTCCGACCGCTTGAGAGCGAGGTTGCCGCGTAATGACTGTCTCCCCCGCATGGACAGAGGAAGCACGAAAAGATGCCGCCGAACTTTCATGGAAGGAGTTCGACGCGAAGTATGCGGGGCGGTTTGAGTTCGACGCCTACCGGTGGCAGCGGTACCACTACCGCGCTACCGGCGGGCGACCGCGGCGTCGGCGCAAAGAGATCGCCGAACCGGTGATGACGCTGCCGGAGATCAAGGCGGATTCCGAGCCGGAACGGCTATGGGATGCGGTCATTGAGCATCAGGAAGCGGTTACCGCTGAACGAGATCGGATCGTTACGGAGCTGCCGGTTAGGATCGAAACTGATCGACCAATCGGTATCGCGTTCGTCGCCGATCTCCACATCGGCGGCATGGGGACCGATCACAAAGCTATCCGGCGAGACCTCGCCCTGATTACCTCATGCTCGCATCTCAAGGTTGTGCTTGGTGGCGATGCCGTTGATAACTACGTGCTCTCCAAGCTCGCTCATGCCGCACGTGACGAGGGTGCAACGCCGCCGATCGTGCAATGGTCGCTATTCCGGCATGTCGTGCTCGAACTGCTTGAGAGCAAGAGTCTTATTGCCGTAGGCGATGGCAACCACAACGCCTGGACGCGTCGCGCTGCCGGGATCGATGGAACGCTTGCCGCTCTCCACGGGCTGCCTGCGATCTATACCGGAGAAGGTGGATTCATTGATCTCACGATCGGCCAGCAAGAATACGTGATCTACCGCAAGCACCGTCCGCCGATGAGCTCGCGATACAACCCTACACATGCGGCTCGCCAGGCACTGCGATTCGGAACAGTGAACGGTGCCGGCAAGCTGCCGGATGTGGTTGTGGTCGAGCACCAGCACGAACCGAGCATCGAGACCGCGCCAATGCTCGGCGCCGAGCGGGTTTTCGTTCGGACAGGAAGCTACAAGGTCAAGGACGGGCATGCAGCGGAGTTCGGATTCCAGTCACACATCGGAACCCCGGTAGTGGTGTTCAACCCGTGGCGCCGGCAAATGGTTGGGTTCGCGAGTCTCCGGACTGCAATTGAGTACCTAGAGGGGTAACTCGGAAAGGGGAAGCCATTGACGCTCTATGACGATGCCGGGAGCGTGATGAGCCCGGCTAGCCAAGCCGTAGCGATCTCGCCGAACGACACAAACGACCTTGAGACACCGACACGCGGTCTCTATGTCGGCGCTGGCGGAGACGTGCGGGTAACGCTCGTCGGCGACACGAATCCGGTGACATTCGCCGGTCTAGCCGGCGGGGTAGCGCATCCAATTCGCGCGAAACGTGTTTGGGCCACCGGAACTACGGCCACCGGCATTATCGGCTTGAACTAACCCAGGGATGGCAATAACCACATGGCAACGGTTGACGAGCGCGCACTCGCTGCGCAAGACGTGACACTCCAGCGCCGCGTGAAATTCCTAGCGATCTCGGCGGCTATCCAGATCTCCGCCGAGGCGAGCAACACCGAGAACCACGCCAACCGGGCGAATCTGTCGCGCATGGTTCTCAACTACCCCGATACCTACGCGCCGCGCTTTGCCGAGGCCGTGATGGCTCAAGTGGAAAAGACCAATCCCGCGGACGTGACAGATACCGAGATCGAGACCGCGATTTCAGGAGCGTGGAACGCTTACGCCGGAATCTCGACCGATCCGGTCGATCCGGCTTCCAATCCCGAAGAGGAGCCGGTGAGCTAGACGATGGGCAACCCAACCCTATTGCATGCAGCCCTGGTCGATGACCTCATTGCTCGGGATCGTGCTGGGGTATTCCCCCTTCCAAGTTCGGGACCTGTGCACTTCGGACCGAGCGGTGAGGGCTATCTTCCGGAAGAGCCGACCGTCAATCAGGCACCAAACCCGCTAGCTGTTGAAGGGGGCAGCTTTGCGGCGGGAACGAATGTTATTCGGACATGGCTAACTAACGCTGGGATGCAGCACCCCACGGCGGGCATCATTCCAACCGCGGCTCGATTCACATGGTCCGATGTCAATAACAGCGGGCATCAATGCGCGGTATGGAATGCGGGGAGCGTTGCCGGAGGGCCGATCTCCGGTCAATTACTTGTGCGCGCGAACGGACAGACGATTGGCAAAAAGGTCGGCGTCCAAATCTATGAGAGTGGGGCGACAACTCCCAATCGCGCTAGCAATATCACAACAACATTGACCGGAGGCGCACAACTCATCACCGTAAGCGGCACGTGCGAGGGGGATGGGCACAATCTCACCTTGCTCGTCTACCTTGTGGCCGGAAGTGCTGCTGGCGATGTGCTTGATGTGACCGGGGCGCAGATCGAAGCTAAAGCCTATTCGACCTCGCTTGCGGCGGGATCGATGGGAGTCGGCTACTCCTGGGCGACGACCCCGCATGCGAGTGCAAGCACTCGATCCGGCGCTCGCCTCGTCACGTTGCCAACTGGGCGCATATTTCCAGACAAAGGCACGATCGCCGCCCGGTTCTTAGTGCCTTCATGGGCCGGCAACGCCAATACGGGTTATCTCGTATTCGCTGGTCAATACGGAGGCCCGAACAGCTTCGTAGCGATTACCCGCGCAACTGGATCGGATCGCATGCAATACGTGATGCGGGACAATAACTCGGGCAAATTGACACTCAGTCCAGCAACCACCTTCGTTCGTGACCAAACGAATACCGTCATTTTCCGTTGGAATGGAACAAACGTCGCGGCGTTCCTCAATGGGGTAAAAACAGCCTCTGCCGCTAGTGGGCCACTTGCCTCTCTTGCACCCGAGCTATCAATTGGGCTGCACACCAGTCAAGACTTCAATGCTTACGTGCGCGATCTCATGATCTTCGACCGCGATCTTTCGGACCTTGAAGCGGCGAGACTGTTTGCCGATCCCGACTGGTCGTTCGATCTCATGGCGACTTCGGCATCTAGGTTCAGCATTGGTGTGGGGATTAGCCTTTGACGCGAGAATTGGCCCCATGACGAGTTAGAATTGTCCAAGTGACCAATCACATTGGTTGGGCGGAAATTGAGGCTCTCAGAGCCATGTGGCGCGTCAAGGGGGTTTGTTGATTGAGCGAGCGTGATCGTGCGTTACGAACGCTGATGCAAGTACTGATCTCGGCGGTGTTCGCCGATGCGGTCAACCAGTGGTTTCTCGGGCTCGGCGCGAGCGGGCAGGCAGTCGGAACGGTCCTATTGACCTTTGCGGTGAGTTACGCCCACAACTGGCTGGAGGATCACGGCATCGTGCCTACCGTGCTAAAGGGATCGACCGATTCGGCCGGCGACGGTCCTAGCGCGTAACCGGCTAGGCCAAGACCGAAAACAAAGAAAGGCGGACGATGATTGATCGCCAGCCTTTTGTGCAATTTAGGACGCGAAGGGGAGAGGGCAACTCTCGATGTTCAGGAGTTGCGATGGCGTCGAGGGGTTCTCGGAGCCAACGGAAGCCACCAGCGTATCGACCGCCTTAGCGCAACCGGCGATACCCGCGTTGATAACCGCTTCGATAATCTCGTGAGTGGCTGCGGCTCCGAACTGCGATTCGATCTCTGGCTCGCGGTCCTGTATCTCTCCAATCGCAGCCGCGGAGATGAACTCTGCGATCTTGCGAATAAGTTGTACGCGCTCGTCGGTCTCCGTTGATACCGCAAGCATCCTCGCCCTGTACACCCCTAAACTCCTGGGATACGCCGACTGACCCTGACCATAATGGCCTACTAATAAGATCGAACTGGGTGTACCCAAATAGGACAGCCGTAGCAATGGGAACCTTTGGCTAGGCGCATCTATTATTCCGACTGAACAGATAGAATGCGCTCTACCTCGTTTGAGGTCCAGGTGAGGGTAAGTGCCGGTGCAACTTGTAACGTCATTCGAGAGCGACATGATGCGCTTCGAAGGCGATCTCGGCGGCAGCTTCGGCTGGGAGGGGTTCGGCCCTCACCAGCACGATCGCGTCAGCCCGATCTCGTTCGCGCACGCCGTGAAAACCCCGGT